>Ga0302323_100003653_pt1 | contig 12513 bp, 8 predicted proteins | sample Fen_T0_3_FD_201950 | JGI IMG/M metagenome (GOLD analysis project Ga0302323, IMG submission 201950) | Peat permafrost microbial communities from Stordalen Mire near Abisko, Sweden - Fen_T0_3 | ecosystem: Environmental > Terrestrial > Soil > Wetlands > Permafrost | place: Sweden: Abisko... | reverse complement strand
GCGTATAGCGGCGTCGAACGGTCCATCGCCGCGCGCGTGATGTAAGCGGCGGGATAAATGCCGATCGGGGACGCGAGGCTGAGCACGATCTTGGCGATTGGGTGATCGTTCAAGTAACGCCCGAGCACGCCATGTGTATTGCCGAGCCCGTCCGGGAAATCTGCGCTCTTCGATTGAAGTAAGACTTGTGGGGTGTTGAACACCCCCGCAGAAAGGACCACTGCGCGACAGTTGATGCGTTCTTCACGGCCGCTTTCGGCGTCGCGAAACACCACCGCCGCCACGCGGCGCTTCTGTGGATCCCACTCCAAGCGTTGTACGCGCGCGCCGAAACGCACCGAGAGGCCCCCCTTCTTCTGCTCGGGCCGAATCAAGCGCACGAACGAATTGAAAGCCGTGCCGCTCCAGGTGATCGATGTGTCGGCGCCATACGCATATGGCATCGCGACTACCGAACGACCCAATCGCTCCGCATCCTCCTCCAGTGCCGCCCATTCGCGGCTGAGCTCCCAGGCGTGGCGAACGTTGCCCGCCGGAAGTTGGGGCTTGTCCAGGCTCGAGCCGGCGATGTGGAGCAGCGGCTCGACGCGCGTGTACCACGGGGCGAGATCTTCGTAGCCGATCGGCCAGGTTGCTTCCGTGCCTGCCCGTGCGGCGTCCGAGAAGTCTTCCACCGAAAAGCGCGGGACTGCACAGCTCCAGTGATTGCTGAGCCCGCCGGGCGAGAGTTCTTCGAATAGCATCGCATTCGGATCGCCCGTCTTGCGCACGCCCGCACGTTGCACGAGCGGGCCGCGACGCTTGGCCACGGTCAAGCCACGAATGCGAACCGTCAGTCCGCGGGCAGCGCGTTCCGAACCCGCCTCGAGCACCAGCACCTCGATGCCGGCCCGACGGAGGAACACTGCGGCGGCTGCTGCTGGCGGGCCGCTGCCTATCACGACGACACGGTTGTCTTCCACGCGTCCAGCCTATACCACGGGCCAGTTTTTCGATGCACGACCCGAGTCGAGCTTTGTCGAAACGCCCCCGGGAGTGATACTGCTTGCCCATGCGGTTCAGCGCGTTCGGCAAGACGGATCTGAAAGTGTCCGAGTTCGGTTTCGGTTGCGCACGAATCGGCGGCGTTTTCCAGGGTGATCCTCAGAGCTTCGTGCGGCTACTCGCCGTCGCGCGTGACGGTGGGATCAATTTCTTCGACACGGCAGACATGTACAGTCAGGGGGAAAGCGAGGCACTGCTCGGCCGCGTCTTCGGCAAGCGCCGCAGCGAAGTGATCATCACGACCAAGGCGGGTTATTGTTTGCCAGGCCGTCGCAAGCTGGCGGGGCGCCTCAAGCCGTTGCTCCGGCCCGTGATCAAGGCGCTCGGAATTCGCCGAGATCGCTTGCCGACGATGGCACGCGGCGCGATTGGACAAGATTACTCGCCCGCTTACCTGACACGCGCGCTCGAAGCGAGTTTGCGACGCCTGCGCACCGACTACGTCGACCTATTTCAACTCCACAGTCCTCCCGGCGAGGTCATCGAACGCGGTGAGTGGGAGCCCGCGCTGGAGGACCTGAAACGTGCAGGGAAGCTCAGATATTACGGTATTTCCTGTGATTCTTGGGAGGCGGCGCAGGCGGCGCTGCGCTTTCCGAATGTGTCGTCTTTGCAGTTCGCCTTCAGTTTGCTCGAGCCCGGCGCGCTCGAAACGATCTTACCGAGCGCGCGTGAACGCGGCGTGGCCTGCATCGCGCGAGAATGCCTGGGCAATGGGCTGCTGGCCAAACCACAGGCGCACGAGCTGGATCTCGGCCCCTACTGCAGCTCGCCCGAACAAGCCGAGCTCAGGAAGAAACAGCTGCTGGAGCTGCAGGCTCGGGCAGTGGAGCGCGGTGTGACCATCACCCAAATGGCCCTGGAATTCGCGAGCCGCACGGACGGCATTTCAGTGGCGCTGCTTGGGGCGAGAACCCCCCAGCAACTTCGGCGGCTGCTCGACCAGTTGCCCGCATAGCCCACGCACGGCAAACGCGCCTTTCGCGCGCAATCGAAACCAAACGTACACGCGCAGGCCGGGGAGCCGCCGCGGCGGGGCTTTGGGGCAGTTGCGCCAAACGAAGCCGAGCCCAAAACTGCCGAGGGCTGGAGCCTAGAGCCTCTTCCCACTGGGCGGAATGTAAGGTATTGAGATGAGCGCTGGTAAAGGATCGAGGAGATGCAATCGGTCGTTAAGGGAATGGTTCAGGTTGCAGGAAGCACGTACCGCATCGTCCGCGTCCGCCGGGGTCAGTACAGCGTGATCCGCATCCTCGACGACCGGCGTGTGGGCGGGTTCACCTGTGCCCCCATCGCAAGCGCTGCCGCTCCGGGCATCGAACCGGCTTTGCTGCGCGAAATCATGCGCGTGGCCATTCAAGGCGCCAAGACAAGCTGGGTAGGGCACCTGGCTCTCGGGTAATTGCCCGAGCGTGAATGAGTCAGGGAGCTAAGCCAGTGCTAGTCGCTGGGCCACCAGGCCGGCCGCACCGCGTCCCGGCGTTTTACAAGCGTCGCCGGAAGCGAAACAACGAGATCGGCCAAGTGCTGATCCGCAATGGCGTGATCACGCCTGAACAATTGCGCCAGGCATTGCGCATTCAATCGGAAAGCGGCGGGCACGTCGGAGCGATCCTGCGCCGTATGGGCGCCTGTGACTCGCGCGCAATCGCCGACGCGCTGATTGAACAAGTCCGCGTGGCTCGCCACAACGGCGCAGGCATGGCGCACCGTGCCCGCCAGAATCCTTCGATTGTCGGGCTGAACGTCGTGTGCCGACCGCGATTGTCGCGTGGCCTGTTGATCCTCACGGACGTGATGACCTTGAGCCTGGCCGCCGGGATGGTCGGAGCGATCGTGGCGAGCGATACGCTGACACGGGCGCAGCGCTTCAGCGTGATTGCGCTGGTTCCGATGTGCATCGCGGCGCTCACCGCCGTTCAAATGTACGGGCTCACACCGCCGAGCCCGTCGGAGGAGATCCGTCGCTGCACGCTGACGATTTCACTGATTTACTTGGGCTCGTGGGCGATCGCGGTCTCGCGCAACGGCGCCTTTCAGACCATGCCGCACCTCGCGTGGCTAGTGGGATGGCTGACCTCCGTCGTACTCGTACCCGTCGGGCGCGGGCTCCTGCGCTCGGAACTCGCCAAGCGCCCGTGGTGGGGACAGCCAGTCGTGGTTTTCGGAGCCGGCAAAGTGGGCCGCGCCGTCGTCAGTACGCTGCAGCATCGACCCCAGCTCGGCCTGAAACCCGTAGCAATTTTGGACGACGACCCGACCAAACACGGCACGGTCCGTGCGACCTGGGGCGAAGAAGACCTGATGGTCCAATCCGTGCGTCAGGGTCCGGAGTCTTCGCACGCGCGCAATGACGACTTCGAGACGCCCTCGCAGCGTTCCGCGCTCGAGCAGTTCGCGGAAGTCGAAGGCGTACCGATCGTGGGCGGCCTCGAGCTCGCGCCGATTCTCGCGCAGCGACTCGGCATTCGCTCGGCGGTGATCGCAATGCCGAAGCTCGATTCGGCGACGCTGCTGAGCGTCATCGAGCGTTACGCGGAAGGCTACTCCAGCGTGCTGGTGATTCCGGACTTGTTCAACGTCGCCCACTTCGGAACGCCCACCCACAGCTTGGGTGGCGTGCTCGGAATCGAAGTGCGACGGCAGCTGCTCCTGGCTGGTCCGCGGCTCGCCAAACGCCTGATGGATGTCGTGCTGACCTCGATCGGCGGCCTCCTGGTGTTGCCCTTCGTGCTCGTGATGTCGATCCTGATCAAGCTCGACTCACGTGGTCCGATCTTTTACCGTCAGAAGCGCCTCGGCCAAGACGGCGTGCGCTTCGTTGCTTTCAAGTTCCGCACCATGTACGGAGATGGTGAGCAGCGGCTGCTGGAAGTGCTCGCGAACAATCCGCAGATGCGCGCCGAGTACGAGCAATTTCACAAGCTCACCGTCGACCCCCGCGTGACCCGAATCGGCCGCGTGCTGCGCAAGTACAGCTTGGACGAGCTACCGCAGATCTGGAGTGTGTTCGTGGGCGACATGAGCTTGGTCGGCCCGCGCCCGTACCTGGAGCGCGAGATCCCGGAAATGAATGGCCAGGAAGCGGTGATCTTGCGCGTCAAGCCAGGCATTACCGGCATCTGGCAAGTCACCGAGCGCAACGCATCGACTTTCGAGCAGCGCGTGCACCTCGACGTAGAATACGTTCGCAGTTGGTCGCCCTGGCTCGATCTCTACGTATTGGCGCGCACGCTGCCCGTGGTCCTCGGGGGCACTGGCTCTTGAGCTCCGGCCCCCTCGCGCTGCCTCGGGTGAGAATCGGCAAGCTGCCCCTCGACGTGGTCGACTTCGACGGTGCGCTCGATGCCATCGATCGCCTGATCCGCGCCAAGAACGGCGGCACGGTGTTCACGCCCAATGTCGATCACGTCGTCATGGCCGAGCACGATGAACGCTTTCGGACTGCGTACGCGGCGGCCGCTTTGTCGCTCGTAGACGGCACACCCGTGCTGTGGGCGGCGCGTCTCTTGCGCACCCCGCTGCCGGCCAAGATCTCTGGTTCAGATCTGGTAATGCCGCTCTTGCGCCGCGCGGCGGAGCGCGGTTACCGGGTGTACTTCTTGGGCGGCGCGCCGGGCGTGGCCGACTTGGCCAAGAGTAAACTCGAGGCCGCACTGCCCGGTATTCAGATCGTCGGTACCGATGCCTCGCGCATCGACGTGAACCAGCTCGGCGAAGCAGACGAAGTTGCGGAGCGCATTCGACGTGCCGAGCCGGACCTCGTGCTCGTCGCGCTGGGCGCACCGAAGCAGGAAATCTGGAGCCATCTGCGCGCCGAACGCCTGAGGCCCGCGGTGTTGATCGGGGTCGGTGCCAGTCTCGATTTCGTCGCGGGAATTCAGAAGCGCGCTCCCCGCTGGATGTCCAAGTCCGGGCTCGAGTGGCTGTATCGACTCGCGCAAGAGCCGCGGCGCCTGGCCGCGCGCTACTTACTGCGCGATCCGGAGTTCTGCTTGATCCTGCTACGGCAGCTCAGTCAAGGCTCGAAGCGGAGCTGAGCGCGGCCGCGACCGTTCACGGGCTCGTCACCACCGTCTGCAGGCGCTTGTCCCGGAACAGCGACTGCAATTGCCCGAGCGAAGGCGACCCGTGTTTGCCACATACGTACACGACCCCGTTGGCAACCGCGTCGAGTGCCTGCGACTCGACCGAGAGCGAAGCGCTCGGTCCGTCGATGACGATGAAGTCGTAGTAGTTGCGGAGATCCGCCAGGCCGTCGGAAAATTGCCGCGACAGCAAGAGCCCGGGTGATCGCATCAAGCCTTCGGCGAGCACGTGCAGCACCTTGCCGCAACTGACCACGGTCCAGCGCCTTTCCGAGTTGCCGTTGATACGGTCGCGAAGCTGCTGCGAGAAGCCGGCGCCCATGGGCATGTCGACGTGCATCAATCGATGCACGCGCGGCCCTTGCATGTCGCCATCCATCAGCAAAATGCGCGGGTGCCCCGATTCGGCCAGGGCCAGGGCGAGCTCAGCGGCAACGCGCGACTTCTGCTCCAAAGACTCCGGCACACCGACCACCAGCACGATGAAGCAACCCTCGACCGCGAGCGGATACAGCTGCTCGCAAACGGGACGACGCAACGCCGGCACGAGCGTGCGATCCGGGGCCCAGTTGCTCGGACCAGGACGCACGATCGTGACCGTGTTCTCGGCTGGTGGAACCGAGCTCACGTAGCTGTAACGCGATTGCGAAGCTGGCGCGCCCGATGGTGAGCGCGAAGGCACGGGTGACCGCGGCGGCAGAGGCGAGCGCGGCGCCGCTGGCGGGGCCGACGGCACAGGCGTCCGAGACGCGGTTTCGCCACGCAGGGCGGCGCTCTCCTTCAAGAGTAACTCGGGCAGGAACGAACCGAGCGGCTGTGTGACCTTCATCTGGTTGGGGGGCCGTGATCGCGGCGAAGGCCCCGCAGGCACGTGCGCAGACGTTTGGACCGTAGCCGCGGGGGGCGGCGCGCTCGATGCGGGTCGCGCGGGCGGCGGCTCGGAACCAGGTCGGACCACGGCAAACCCAGGAACCGCGTGTGCGCGGATCTCTTCGTCCCAAACGCGCGCTGCAGACGCTAGCACCGGATCCGGCGGCGGCTCGGCGGCCATCGGGCTCTCTGCCGGCGGTAACACGAGTGTGGATGCGAATCGACGCACCGGCGCAGCGGCTGGGGGCGGGTTGCTGGAATGGTTCCTGCGCTCGGCGTAGCTACCCGGAGTTGGTACGGGTACTGGCTGCGGCGTGGGGCCGGGAGGGCCCGGAGGCGACGAAGAAATCGGCCGCTGAGGGATCGGAACGATCGGCGGGGCCATGCTCGGAGTTGGGGGTTGATAGACGGGGACGCTGGGCCCGAGCCCCGAAGGAACCGCGGGCGCCGGAGGAACCTGCACGTTCAACGCCTGCGGAGCCATCGGTGGTGGGCGGCTCGACTTGGTACGCCGTTGCTGCGTCGCTCGTACTACCAGCGTGTAGGCGGCGCCCAAGCCGCCGCCAAAGACTACGCCAAAGAAAAACAAAAGTGGCCGATTGGGGTCGATCGGAGATGAGGGTACGGCAGCTGGGGACGCAATCCGAGCCACCAGCGCAGGCGACGGGGCCTGTCCCTCTGCGCTCGCCTGAGTCACGGCTTCGAGTAACCGCTTCCACTCAGCACGCAGATCCGAGGACAAGACTTTGCCTGGAACCTTGGCGTCGAACGCTTCACGACGCGCGCTGAGCGCGGAGTTGATTTCGGCCAAGCGGCGGCGCAAGAGAGCAGGATCGGACTCGGCTGGCTCGAGGTACGGATTGTCGGATGCTCGACCGTTCCCGAGATCGAGCAAGCGCTTTTCGAGATTCGCTTTCTCGGCATGAAACGCAGAAAGTGCGGGATCCTTGTCCGGCGACTGCGAGCCAGAAGGCGGAGCTTCGGCGGCGGCTTCCGGATGCAACGCGAGGAAGGCGGCCAGGGCTTGCGTTTGCTGCTGGCGCTTCAGGTCGTTGGCGTGCTCTGCGCTCCGATCGACTAGCACCAGGGGCGCCAACTCGAAGGCGTGCTGAGCCAGCGCATTGCAGGCACGCTGCACTCGGCCCTGATCGGTGTCCCGGTAGGAAATAGCGAAGTTGCGCGCGTCGCTGGTGTCGATCTCCAGCGACCGACGGACCAAGCTCGCCGCGACGGCTCGCGCCTCGGGCGCGTTCGAAGCTGCGCGTTCCTTCGCCAGAGTCTCGAGCATGGCGCGATCCAGGATTGCCTCACTCAAGCGCCGGGCGGCCTCGAGTGGCTCGGGCAGCTTGGCCGGCAGCGCCGGCGTCGCTGAGTCGACCACCAACAGCGCGCTAGTTCGATAAGTGGCGGGGGCGAGATAGGCGTACGCCGCGAAAACCGCGAAGACGATGATCGCGATCAAAATACCGGGGCGTATTTGAGGCATCGCAGAGAGCAGGGTGGTTCTTCGGTAAACTCCGCTATCGATATACCATTCCCGGGCTCACTCATACTACTTCGCGAGCCCTCCTCCAGCGCGACCTGTAAGTCCTACTGGCTACCGCCTCGCGCCGAATTTCTTCACCAGGCGCCCTTCAGTCGACGCGCCAAAAGCGCGCTGCGTCGGCCGATGCAGATTGACCGAGGCCGAGACCATCCGTGATCAATTTCGTCGAGCTCCGCGCGCCCCCAAGAACTCCAAGATCTCGCCTATCGCGGATGATTCCAGCGCAAACAGACCAAAAACCGCGGCGTCGAGCCTATCGGCAAGCGCCCGGTCGAAACCGGAACGCGTTAACGTCGCGCTGATTTCGGCAATTTCGGCACGCCGGCCAGCGTCGCTCGGCGGCTCGGGCAGAGCCCGAAGGTGCCCAATCTTGACCTGTGGAAAAGTTGCTTGGCGCGCATCGCGACGGAGCGCGAGATGCAACGCGCGATACAGGGAACTGTTCAGGAGCCCAACCACGAGGTCGGCAGGCAAACCGTCGACCGCAAACCCCGCCAAGAGCGAATTTCGAAACGGCAAGCCTCGATGCAAAGCCGCTATCGGGTAACGCGCGGTTTGCCGCACGACGAAACGAACGCGCTGGTAGTCGTCACGATTTCGAAGCCGACAGCGAGCCTTGGACAGCGCCTCGACGTCCGGCGCCAAGAACAGCTTTGGCTCGCCCTCGCAGAACTCGCGTATGTCCCGCCCTTCGAGCAACGGGTAATGGTGTACGGGATCCGGGTCTGGGCTTCTTCGGAGTAATTGTTTGCTCACCGTACTCGTAGTCTGAAAGCCCATCTCGCCGAAAAGCTCGCGAGGAAACGCACGCGCCTTGGCCAGCTCGAGCAGCGCGACCGGCGCCAACACCTCGGTGGCCGAGCCGGCCGCGCGTTGCCTTTCCGCAAGCCGGAAGGGTTCTTCATCCACGCTCACTGCCGAGCTGCTGCCCGTGCTCGCGTCGGCGATCAGCGCAAAGCAGGGTTGTGTCACCGATGTGAAAGCATCTTGGCCGAACTCGAGCATCGGCTCGCGAGGTGTGTGTGTGGCGCGCACGACCCGCCGTACCGCGCGGTAGCCGTGCAGATCGGCAATCGGGCTCGGCACGACGAGTGCGACCGTACCCTGCGGAGCGAGCCTGCACGCCCGCTCGACGAATAGGCCATGCAGCGTGGGGTAGCCCTTGAGCGTGCTGTAGTGACTCGAAAAATACGCCTTGCGCTCCGGCGAGAGCGGTTGGGCGGCGCGCCCGGCGTAGGCCACCCAGGGCGGGTTGCCGATCACCAAGTCGAAGCCACCACGCTCGAACACCTCGGGAAACTCCGAAATGAAGTCGAGCCTTCTTGCGGCCGTGGGCTCGGCCTTCCCGGGACCAGCGGAGCGCGAGGCGAGCGCGTCAGGCGGACCCACGAGCGCGTCACCCACACGCAGGTTCTCGCCGGCCTGGTGCAAGGGAAAGTCGGCATCCGCGACGAACAGACAGAACGCAGCTTCCGCGACCGCGACCGCGATCGGGTTGACGTCTACGCCATGCACGACGCGGGTAACGAGCGCGCGGAGACGATCCTTGTTCGCGACCACGCCTCGCTGGGCCGAAAGCGCACGCATCACCTCGAGCAAGAAGGCACCGCCACCCACGGCTGGGTCGCAAACTCGGAAGTCGATCACGAAGTCGTGGGCGCGATGGGAGGAGCCGCGGATTCGGCGGTCGAGTGGTTCGAGCGCCCGCTGGACGACGACCTCGGTCAAAGCGCGCGGCGTGAAAAACGTGCCCGTCTGTTTGCGCCTCTTGCCGGATTCGAGCTCGAACCGGCCCGGCGCCGCTCGCCGAACACCCTCGCCCAACAGCAGCTCGTACAGATTGCCCACGAGCTCGGCAGGGCAGGCCGCAAAGTCGACCCCATCGCTCTTCAACCCGTCCCCGAGCTCTGCGACAAATGCCGTTTCCGCCGTGGCAAACGCGGGCGCGAACGTCCAGCACGGCGCACCCGCACGGATCCGAACGGTGGTTTCGAAGCGCGCTTCGAGCGCCGCGAACAGCCGCCCCTTCGAGAAATCCTCATCGCGAACGAACAGCCCGCGGGCGCGCCCCAGAGACATGACCACGTAGCGCATGACCGCGACGGACAGCGCTTCGTGCACGGTCTCCGGCTCGACTCGATTGGCGCGGAGCTCGGCTGGCGCGCCCGCCAAAGCTTCGAGGCCCGCGAGCATCGCTCGGCGAGCACGGCGATGAAAAGCGTACGCGAGTTCGGGATCCGAGCGATTCATCAGCGACTCGCAACGAGTCGTCGACCGAGCTGCAACGCCGAATGCATGCCCTCGGCATCCGCGACTCCGGTCCAGGCAATGTCGTAGGCCGTACCGTGATCGACGCTGGTACGCACGATCGAAAGGCCCATCGTGACGTTCACCGCGTCACCGAAAGCCACGAGCTTCATCGGGATCGTCGCTTGATCGTGATACATCGCGACCACCCCCTGATAGACACCCGCCGCCGCCTTGCGGAATGCGGTCTCGGCACCGATCGGTCCGAGCAACTCCGCGCGCCGCCCCAGGCGCTTGGCCGCGGCGCGGATGCCAGGCAAGATCGCCGTGCGCTCCTCACGACCGAGGAGCTCGCTCTCGCCTGCGTGCGGATTGAGCGAGCAGACGGCAATTTTGGGGCGCTTCTTGTCGAGTGCCAGCAAAAGCTCGGCCAGGTAGCATGCGGAATCGCGCACGCCGCGTGGCGTCAGCGCGCTCGGCACTTTGGCGATGGGTAAATGCGTGGTCACGAGGCTCGTGACCAGTGGGCCGGCGGCAAAGCACATCACGCTCAATGCCGCGTGATCCAGATCGCGCAGCCACTCGGTGTGGCCGAGGAAGCGTGCGGCACCGGGCACCCCCGAGTGCGCGATGGCAGCTTTACTGACGGGGCCCGTCACCAGCGCCCGGCGGGGCGCGGCCTTGGTCAGGCGATAAGCCTCGTTGATGTACGCGAGTTGCGCGGCGCCCGAAGCCGCATTCGGCCTGCCCGGTTTGCGGTCACGAAGCACGAGCTTCGGGCCAACGCTGTGCACGTAAATCGCCCGAGGATCTCCACATTCACCGTCGAAGGCAAGCAGGCGCTTGGTCGAGACTTTTACCAGCTCAGCAGCCTCATTCAGCATGTCCCAGTCGCCGACCAGAACGGTCCCGGGCGTCTTGGCCGCGGCGCGCACCGACACTTCGGGTCCAATACCGCACGGACAGCCCACCGAAACGATGAGCAAGTCAGTCACTTTCGGAGTCGCTGAGCGGGCCATCGCCGGCTCCGACTATCAGAGCCGGTTCTACCGCGCAAAGAGCTGGCGCAGATAACCGTGAAAAGCAGCGGAAAACGCCGAGACCCGTCCCCAATGGGGCTTACCCCGCGCCCGCGCCCGCGCGGATCGGATTCTATGATTTTGGCTGCCCCGGAGCAGCCCGTATGCACCAGTGCGGGGCGGCCGTCGGAAGCGGTGTTCGAGCTCGAGCAAAGCAGGCAGGGCGGGCGCACGTTTACGGGTGGGACGGCAAGTTCCGGGAGATCGCCCTGGCTCGAATGCCCACAGCTAGATACCCTGAGCGGAATGTCGACCGAGCCCACTCAAGGTCAATTCGCGTTCGAGCTGCTGAAGCTGCTGTTGCAGGTTGCGTGGGCTGACGACGACGTGGCGCACGAGGAGTCGGCCGCGCTGCTCTCGTTTGCGCAAAAGAATCGATTGCCCGCCGACGAGATCGATTTGCTCGCGGCTTGTTTGGCAGGCAAAGCCCCGCTGCCGCCGCCCAACATCGGCTTTCTGAAAGAGCGACGCGTGGAAGTGCTGCGTGCCCTCAAGGCGATGCTGGTCAGTGACCTGCACGTGGGGACGGAGGAGGACGCGATTCTCGGCCAGATTTCGGCCCTGCTCCGCTGATCAACGCAGCAGGGTTACCAGCCAATCGGGCGTGAAGCGGGCCGTGACCACGATCACGCCGATCAGGGCGACACAGGTCAGGCTCTTGCGATCGCTCAGCGCGAACTTGACCGGGTCTTCTTGCATCTGCCCACGGCCCGCCAACAGCCAAATCCGGCCCAACCAATAGAGTAAGGCCGGCAGGACCAGCCACAAAAGGCTGGGCTCACGATAGGCCGCTCGGACCGTGCTGCTATCGACGTAAAGCATGAAGACCAACGCCGCCACGTAGCCACTCGCAGTGCCCATGCCAGTGACCATCGGCAGATCTACCCGCGAATAACCGCGATTTTTTACCTGTTCGTCGCTCACGAGTGCGTGCAGCTCGACGAAGCGTTTGGCGAAAGCCAGGCTCGTGAACAAGAACATCGAAAAACCCAGCAGCCAGGCGCTGACACGAACGCCCGAGGCAATACCGCCCGCCAGAATGCGATGCGTGTACAGGCCGGCGAGCACCAACACGTCCAATAGCAGCAAGCGCTTCAGGTACAGCGAGTAGGACACGGTGCCTACGAAATACAGCGCCAGCATGGTGACGAACGCGTTCGGCAGGAACGTGAATGCGAGCGTGAAGCTCACGAGCAAAAGGGCGATGAAGATGGGAAAGCCGAAGATGGTCGGCAGCGCGCCGCTCGCGAACGGGCGCTTGGCTTTGGACGGGTGGATGCGATCCGCGTCCAAATCGAGCAGATCATTGAAGACGTACCCGGCAGACGCGCAGAGCGAAAACGTGCCCGCGGCCAAGATGCCGTAGGCGACCGTCGAGAAAGCGTGAACGTCCGCTAGCATCGCGGGCACGACGACCAGCGCATTTTTCGCCCATTGATGCGGGCGTAACTCCTTGATTAGTGCGCGCAAGATGCTGGGCCGCCGTGAGAGCACCTGGACGTGCTTCAGATCGCCTAGCGCGGACACGGCGGAAGGAGCCGCACCCACCAGGAAGCCGCGCTTTGCGGAAGTGAGCGCCGGGCGATCGGCCTGTGAGTGCCCGATGTAGTCGAAGCCATCCGGAAACGCGGCCGCGATT
>Ga0302323_100003652_pt1 | contig 12514 bp, 8 predicted proteins | sample Fen_T0_3_FD_201950 | JGI IMG/M metagenome (GOLD analysis project Ga0302323, IMG submission 201950) | Peat permafrost microbial communities from Stordalen Mire near Abisko, Sweden - Fen_T0_3 | ecosystem: Environmental > Terrestrial > Soil > Wetlands > Permafrost | place: Sweden: Abisko... | reverse complement strand
GTGCGTCGAACTCCGGACGGCTGTCGTGGTCGTGCCGGGTGTAGAGCCGCAGGGCGCGACCTGGGCGGAGGCGGCCTGCGCGGCCAGCGCGCTGGGTGGCCGAGGCGCGGCTGACCTTCTTCACCTCTAGTCGCGGCAGCCCGGACCAGGGCGAGTGGGACGCCACCCGGGCCAGCCCGCTGTCCACCACCGCCACCACCCCCTCGATGGTGACCGAGGTCTCCGCCACGTTGGTCGAGAGGATCACCTTGCGCCGGGGGCCGGGTTGCACCGCCCGGTCTTGCTCCTCGGGGGGGAGGTCGCCGTGGAGCGCCAGCAGGTCCAGGTCGGCGGCGCGCGCCACCGGCTCGCAGGCCTGGCGCGCCCGCCGGATCTCGGCGGCACCGGGCAGGAAGACCAGCACGTCGCCCTCGAGCCCATCGTTCACCAATCGTCGCACGGCCGCGGCGACCCGCCGCTCCAGCGGCACGTCGAGCTGGGCCGCCTCGGCCGGCGTCAGGTACTCGATCGCGACGTCGAACCGCCGCCCCTCCGACCGGAGCGACGGGGCGCCCAGGTAGGCGGCCACCGGCCCCGCGTCGAGGGTGGCCGACATCACCACCAGCTTCAGGTCCGGCCGCGAAGTTTCTTGCAAACGCCGGAGCAGCGCCAGCGCCAGGTCGCCCTGCAAGTGACGCTCGTGGAACTCGTCCAGCACCACCGCCCCCACGCCCGGCAGCCGCGGCTCGGCCATCAGGCGGCGGGTGAGTAGCCCCTCGGTCACGTAGCGCAGGCGGGTGCGCGGCCCGGCCACCTCCTCGAAGCGGACCTGGTAGCCGACGGTCTCTCCCGGCCGCTCGCCCATCTCCGAGGCCACCCGGCGCGCCGAGAGCCGGGCCGCCAGCCGTCGAGGCTCGAGCACCACCACCTCCTGATCGCCGGCCAGCCCCGCCTCCAGGAGCGCGCGCGGGACGCGGGTGGTCTTCCCCGCGCCGGGCGGGGCCTCGATCACCAGCGACGCGGAGCGCCGGAGCGCGGCGACGATCTCCGGGAGGAGCGGGTCGATCGGGAGCTGGACCATCGGCCCTCTTTTAACCCGGAACGTTCCCTCGGCCGAACCCGATCGCCGACGTCTCGGTCCCGCCTTCGGGCGACTCTCGCTGGTCCGCGAGAAAGGTCCACCGTTCCGTCACCAATCCGTCGTACTGATAGAAAAGGAGGAGGAACCATGGATCGTGTAGGTGCAGCCGCCAGAGTGGCGGTGTTGGGGATTGTCTTGGCTGTCACTGCCTGTGGCGGAAATGACAAGCCGACCCTGGGCTCGGCGTGTGAGCAAGTGCTTTCCGCGTTCTGCGATCGGCTGATCAACGGTTGTGCGCTCGCACCAACGAGCGCGATGAGCAGCTGCATCAGCGCTGGGATGGCGGCCTGTTGCAGCGGGAGTGGCTGTGATGCCCCCCTGTCCAGTTCGCAGGCCGAGATCGACACCTGCGTGCGGGCAGTCGAGATCGAAGCTTGCACGGACGCCAGCAACGGACTCATGCCGTCGCCGTGCCAAGGCGTGGGCTTGGTTGCCGAGCAGAAGCCACGGGAGCTGAACGCGGCGGACCCCTCGCCCGCAGCAGCGATTGGTCGCCAGTTCTCGCAGCAGTAGATCCTCGGACGAAACCCCGGGCGAGGGCCAGCTCACCGGCTCTCGCCCTCCGTGACCCGTTCCGCTCCCAGGCCGGATCCACTGCTCGGCACGTCTTGTCCCCTCGGCACGCCAGCTTGCGCCGGCCTGGGCCGCATGGGTCACCCCCGTCGGTGAGTCGCTCCGACCCGGGTCGGCCCGTGAGTCACTCGCGCACCGACGCGACCATCCCCCACAACCCCCTCGATTTCGTGCCGAAAAACCACCCGCCCGCGGCGCGCCTAGGGCAGGATCGGGAGTTGCACGGCGGGTACGATGCCGCGACGCTGCGGCCAGCGCCGTTCGAGAGGGCACCATGGTTCGCGCCAGCCGTCTTCGGGCCCCAGTCCTGGCCCTCCTGCTGCCGATCCTGGCCGGCGCCGACGAGTCGGTGCCGGTGGCGATCCAGGCCGAGCTCCTCACCAAGGTCGCCGCATACGACCGGAACCTGCCCAAGCGCGCCGGGGACCGGGTGATCACGCTGATCCTGACCAAGGCCCACAGCACCGAGTCTGAGCGCACTGCCGCCGCGATGCAGAACGCCCTCGCGGCCAAGACCACCGTCGCCGGCCTGCCACACCTGGTCGAGCGCGCCGAGCTCTCCGATCCGGCCAGCCTGGCCGGGATCTGCAAGGCCAAGCACGTGGCCATCCTTTACCTCACCCCGGGGTTCGAGGACGCCGAGGTCGCCGCCATCGCGGCTGCGCTGGACGGGGTCGACGTCCTCACCGTCTCGGCGGTGGCCCGCTACCTGAGCAAGGGGCTGGTGCTGGGCCTGGACGTCGTCTCGGGTCGGCCCAAGCTCCACTTCTCGATAGGGCGCTCGCGCAGGCAGGGGATCGCGATGAGCGCCACGGTCCTGGCCTTGATGGAGGTCCACGAATGATACGCCCCCGCCTGCTCCCCCTGGCGATGCTGCTCCTGGCCGGCGCCGCGGCCGCCTCCGAGCCCGCCTCCCCGGCAGTCTCCGAAGCCGCATCCCCGGCCGCCTCTGATGAGGGCTCGGACGTCGAGAGCCTGCTGGCCGAGCCCGTGGTCTCGACCGCCTCCATGGCCGCGGAGTCGGCCAGCACCGCGCCGGCCACCAGCACCAGCATCAGCGCCGACGACCTGCGCCGCTACGGCATCCGCTCGCTCGACGAGGCGCTCAACTTCCTGTCGATGGGCGTGGTCGTCGAGAACACCTTCAGCTCCTCCGAGATCGGCGCCCGCGGCGTGCTGCTGAACCGCGACTACGGCAACCACGTGCTCCTCCTCATCGACGGCCACGCCATCAACGAGCCCTGGGACGGCACGGCCTACTTCGAGCGCGGCGCGGCGGTCCCCTTCGAGCTCATCGACCACATCGAGGTGGTGCTCGGGCCAGGGTCGGTCCTCTACGGCTCCAACGCCATGCTGGGCGTGGTCAACGTGGTCACCAAGCGCGCCAAGGACTACCTGGGCGAGCACCTGGTCCTGGAGTCGGAGCTCTTCACCTCCATCCGCGGGGCCGCGGGCCTGGGGCGGGAGTTCACGCTCCTGGGGAGGCCGGCGACGCTGCTGGCGCAGGTCGAGTACTACGACTCGCGAGGACCCGCGTTCACCTACGGTCCACAGAACTACGGCCTGGACTCGGTCACGGGCCAGCCCAAGCAGTTCGGGCCGGACCTGCCGGCCAACGGCATCTGGGGCGGGACCAGCTCGCGCAACCTGTACGCGCAGGTTCCGGCCGGCTTCGCGCGCTTCACCCTCGGCGACTTCGAGCTCACCGCCCGGGCGGCGCTCTTCAAGCGCTCCAACCCCTTCTCCTGGACCAGCTTCGACGATCCGCGCAGCTACGAGCAGGACCGCTGGCTCTCCCTCGACGCCCGCTACCACTTCAGCCTGACCAAACGCTCGCAGATGACCCTGCGGGCCTACGGCGACTTCTACTCCTACGAGGAGCGGGACGCGATCACCGCGGCCGAGGACTGCCTGGAGGGTCAGACCTCCGGCTGCATCTACCGGCTGCTGGGCCGCTCCCGCTGGGGCGGACTGGAGGTGCACACCGTCACCGACTGGCTCCAGGACGGACGCCTGGTCACCGTGCTCGGCGGCGACGCCCGCCTCCGGTGGGCCGGCTCCGACGGCGCGTACCACGACGACCTGTCCTTCACGAACGGGAAGCAGAACACCTCGCTCCGGCGAACGGAGCGCGCCCTGGCCCTCTACGCGGAGGTGACCGGGCGGCCGGCCGACTGGCTCGGGATCAACGCCGGGGCACGCCTGGACGCGGACCAGGGCTTCGGGTCGCGGATCTCCCCACGCCTGGCGACGACCTTGACCCCCTGGGCCGGCACCGCGCTCAAGGGGATCTACTCCGAGGCGTTCCGGGCTCCCACCGCCTTCGAGCTCTCCTACTCCGATCCGTTGGGCGAGCTGGCCGCCCCCGACCTGAAGCCGGAGCGGGTCCGCTCGGTGGAGGTCTCGATCGAACAGCGGTTCGGCACCCACCGCCTCTTGCTCGGCCTGTTCAAGAGCTGGTGGTACGACATGGTCCAGCTGGTCTCGCTCGACGCCGGAGAGCTCGCCGCGGCGCAGGTTGCCGGCCAGCTCGACGCCGGCGCCAGCGCGGCGACCCAGTACCGGAACCGGGCCTCGATCGCGAACGACGGCCTCAACCTGGCCTTCGACGGGACGCAGCTCGCCGGCCGGCTCCGCTACGGCCTGACCGCCACCCTGGCCCGGGCCGAACAGGACGCCGGCGACGGCTCGGGGGCGAGCGAGCTCCCCGCCGCGGCGCGGGTCTCGGGCAACGCCCGGCTCTCGTACGATCCGGGCGGCGGGCTCCCGGTGATCGGGCTGGCCGCGCGCTGGGTCGGTAGGCGCAAGGTGGCCGACACCGACTTCACTCCCAGGCCGGACGCCTCGGCCAACACCGAGCTCCGCGTGACGCTCTCGGGTCCGGTCCCCTTCGTGCCTGGCCTCACCTACCGGGCGAGCGCCGACTGGGCCACGGCCGCGCACGGCCCATACGCCATCGGCCCGCTCCGCGCGCCCAGCCCGCCCGACTACGTGGCGCAGGAGCTGATCCCGATCCGCCGGTTCGTGGCGTCGGTCGGGCTGCAGTACGACCTCCAGTGACGGACGCCGGCTCGGGCGTCACGTCCCGATCGAGAGGGTCCGCTCGCCGCGAGCCCGGACAGGCGCGCCGACCGCCCGCTCCAGCGCGCCAGGATCAGGAGGCTTGGCGATGTGCTCGTCGAAGCCAGCTTCCAGTGCCTTGGCGACGTCCTCCGGCTGGGCGTGGCCGGTGAGCGCGATGAGATGTGCCTCGCTCACCGCCCGATCTGCGCGGAGGCGGCGCGCCACCTCGTAGCCGTCCATCTCCGACAGGCCGAGGTCGCACAGGATCACCTCGGGGACGAAGGCCCGCGCCTTCTCGATCCCCTGCGCGCCGCCGTAGGCCACCTCCACCCGGTGTCCCGCCATCTCCAGGACCTCGCGCAGGCTGTCCGCCCCATCGACGTTGTCCTCGATGATCAGGACGCGCCGGCGCGCTTCGCCCCCTTTGGCCCCGTGCCGCTCGACCGCCGGCTGCGCCGGGAGGACGTCCATCGGGAGCCGGACGGTGAAGGTGGCACCCTGGCCGACGCCGTTGCTCTCACCGCTCACCGAGCCCCCGTGCAGCTCCACCATCCCCTTGACCAGGGCCAACCCCAGCCCGAGGCCGCCCTTGCTCCGATCCAGGGCCATGTCTGCCTGCGAGAACGGCTCGAACAGGCGCGGGAACACCTCCGGAGCGATGCCGGGGCCGGTGTCGCGCACGCGGACCAGCGCGGCCCCGCACTGGACGTCCACCGAGGCCGTGACCTGGCCGCCCACCGGCGTGAACTTGGTGGCATTCTGGAGAAGGTTGCCGATCACTTGCGCGAGCCGGGTCCGATCGCCCCTCACCCAGATCGGCTCTGGGTGCTCCTCGAGCTCCAGCCGGAGTCCCGCCGCGGCCAGCGTCGACGCGTGGTCCTCGATGGTCCGCCGCACCAGCTCGTTCAGGTCGAGGCGCTCTCGCTGCAGCTGGACCTTACCGTTGGTGATCCGCGTCACGTCGAGCAGATCGCCGACGAGCCGGGTCAGGTGGGTGACCTGGCGGTCGATGACGTCGTACGCGCGCCGGGCCTGCTCGCCGCCCGGCGGGATCCGCTCCAGGACGAAGAGGCTGTTGCGGATGGGCGTGAGCGGGTTGCGCAGCTCGTGGGAGAGCACCGCCAAGAACTCGGTCTTGCGGCGATCGGCGTCGGCGAGTTGCCTGTTGGCCGCGCGGAGCGCCTCGTCGGCGCGGCACTTGGCCAGCCCCACCGCGAGGTAGCCGGCGAGCCGCTCCCAGAGCGCGATCTTGGAGGGCGAGTACATCCCGGGCCGGCGGTCGTTGAGCTGCAAGAGCCCGAGGGTGACGCCGCCCGCGCGCAGCGGGACCAGCGCCACGGATTGGTATCCCAGGCCGTTGCACCGGTTGCGGGTGCGGCCCTGGCGATCCGCGTCGCTGGTGGTCGCCAGGAGCCCCGTCGTGTCATTGGAGAAGAAGCTGCCACCCACCGTGAAGAAGGGCTTGGCCGGATCGGTGCGGCCTCGAATGACGTTGCCGCACATGCACTCGACCACGGGGGCGCCGGCGCTGTCGCGCAGGACCATCCCGCTCCTGTCTCGGGCACAGAGCCAGTTCTCCAGCTCCACGAACTTGGCGGGGAATCCACGCACCTCGAAGTAGGGGTAGTCGTCGCCCTCCTGGAGCCGGACCCCGACCGCCTCGCAGCCGGAGCGCTCCTGGAAGAAGGTGACCGCGGCCCTCACCGTCTCCCGGGTGCCCTCGGTCTGGTTCACGATGCGCAGCAGCTCGATGACGGTCTCTTGCTCCGCCTCGGCCGCCGTGACCGCGTCGCGGAACCGCTCCTCGGCGCGGCGCGCCAGCAGCTCCATCTCGGCCGCGTCGGCGCGCGCATGGGCCTGGCGCGAGCGCTCCGCAACCAGGTTCATCAAGGCGCCCATGCCACAGAACACCGCCAGGCCGAGCGCGCCTCCCGGTCGCATCGGCAGTATGGGGCCACCCGCGGGGATGACCCAGACCGCGGCGCAGATGGCCGAGAGGACCGTGGCGAGGATGCCCGGGCGCAGTCCGCACAGGATCGCGGCGATCATGACCGCCGGATAGAACGTCAGGTAGGTCACGCCGGTGCCGACCGCGCGCGACAGCGCCACCCGCAGCGCCAGCGCCGCGGCCACGACGACCACCGTCGCGGCGTAGCTCACCGGCGGGATTGAGAGCCGTTCGAGCTGGGCGGCCAAGCCGGCGGTTCGGTGAACGTGGTCTTCCGGCATCGGCCGCTTGCCCCCGAGCCGCCCCCCCCGAATTGGAGACCCGAAGCGAGACTCAACTCTCAGTATCGCTCGAAGCGCAGCCGGGTGCCAACCAACCCGTTCGGAACGGGTCGGGGAGGTACCACGTCGACCTTCGCGTGTCTTAGGCCGGCACCGGCTCGGCAGGCACGGGCGGAGCGGGGGCCGGCTCCACCACCAGCTCCAGCTCGTCGTCCTTGGTCTGGATCCGCACCTTGCCACCCTGCTTCAGCTCGCCGAAGAGCAGCTTCTCCGCCAGCGGCCGCTTGATCTCGTTCTGGATGAGCCGCGCCATGGGGCGCGCGCCCATGAGCTTGTCGAAGCCGTGCTCGGCCAGCCAGGCGCGGCCGGCCGGCGTCAGCTCCAGCTCCACCTTCTTCTCGCGGAGCTGATCCACCAGCTCCTTCACCAGCTTGTCGACCACCCGCGCGATCACCTCGCTCGGCAGCGAGTCGAAGGAGATCCAGGCGTCCAGCCGATTCCGGAACTCGGGGCTGAAGGTCCGCTCGATCGCCTGCTTGGCGTTCCCCGGCTTCTGCTCCTCGGAGGCAAACCCGAGCGCCCGGGCCGAGAGCTCCTGCGCGCCGGCGTTGGTGGTCATGATGAGCACGATGTGCCGGAAGTCCGCCTTGCGCCCGTTGTTGTCGGTGAGCGTGGCGTGGTCCATCACCTGGAGCAAGATGTTGTAGATGTCCGGGTGCGCCTTCTCGATCTCGTCCATCACCAGGACCGCGAAGGGCGTCTTGCGAATGGCGTCCGTGAGCAGGCCACCCTGGTCGAAGCCGACGTAGCCGGGGGGCGCCCCGATGAGCCGCGAGACGGTGTGCTTCTCCTGGTACTCGGTCATGTCGAAGCGGAGGAACTCCACCCCCATGACCCGCGCCAGCTGCTTGGCCAGCTCGGTCTTCCCGACGCCCGTAGGGCCGGAGAACAGGAACGAGCCGATGGGCTTCTCCGGGCTCCCCAGGCCGGACCGGGCGAGCTTGATGGCGCTGGTGATCACCCCGATCGCCTTGTCCTGCCCGTAGATGACCTTCTTCAGCTCGGGCTCGAGCTGCTTGAGCGCCTCCTCGTCCGAGGCCGACACGGTCCGCGCCGGCACCTTGGCGATCTTGGCCACCACCTTCTCGATGTCCCGCGACACGATCCGGTGGTGCCGCTTCGGCTCCGGCCGCATCCGGTCGGCCGCGCCCGCCTCGTCGAGGACGTCGATGGCCTTGTCGGGCAGGTGCCGGTCGTTGATGTGCTTGGCCGACAGCTCGGCCGCGGCCCGGATCGCACGTTCGGTGAACACCACCCCGTGGTGGTCCTCGTAGACCTTCTTGAGCCCCCTCAGGATCTTCACCGTCTGCTCGACGGTCGGCTCGTAGACCTCGATCTTCTGGAAGCGGCGTGCCAGCGCGTGGTCGCGCTCGAAGGTCTGCTTGTAGTCGTGGAAGGTGGTGCTGCCGATGCAGCGCAGGTCGCCCGACGCCAGCCCCGGCTTGAGCAGGTTGGAGGCGTCCATGGAGCTGCCGGTGGTGGCCCCGGCGCCCACGATGGTGTGGATCTCGTCGATGAACAGGATGGCCCCCGGCGTCTTCTTCACGCCGGCGATCACGCCCTTGAGCCGCTGCTCGAACTCGCCGCGGAACTTGGTCCCGGCCAGCAGCGCGCCCATGTCCAGGCTGTAGATGGTGCAGGCGGCCAGGACCTCGGGCACCCGCTTCTGGTGGATCGCCAGCGCCAGCCCCTCGACGATGGCGGTCTTGCCCACGCCCGGCTCACCCACGAAGACCGGGTTGTTCTTGCGCCGGCGGCAGAGCACCTGCACCGTGCGTTCAATCTCCAGTCGGCGGCCGATGAGCGGGTCGATGAGCCCCTGCGCGGCGCGCTCCACCAGGTTGACGGTGAAGGTCCGGAAGGGATCCTTGACCGGCCGTGGACCTCCCTCCTCGCCCCCTTCTGCGCCCGGCTCTGAGTCCTCCTCGCCGCTCCCCTCCTTGCTGATGCCGTGGGAGATGTAGGAGAGGATGTCGAGCCGGCGGACGCCCTGCCGCTCCAGCAGGTAGACCGCGTGCGAGCCGCGCTCGCGGGTGATGGCGACCAGCACGTCGCCGGCGTTGAGCTCCGTGCGCCCGCTGCCCTGGACGTGCCAGGCGGCTCGCTGCAGCACGCGCTGAAAGGCGGCCGTCTGTTCGGGGTCTTCGCTCCCGCCGACCGCCTCGAGAGTCCGGTCGAGGTAGTCCTCCAGCTCCTTCTTGAGCCGTGGGATGTCGGCGCCGCACGCCGTCAGGACCTCGGAAGCGACCCGATCGTCCGTCATGGCGTGCAACAGGTGCTCGAGCGTGACGTACTCGTGGCGCCGCCGCCTCGCCTCGGAGACCGCAGCCTGCAGCGTGACCTGAAGCTCCTTCGTGACCGTGACCATCGTTACTCCGCCTCGACCGTGCAAAGGAGCGGAAATTCCGCTGCCCGAGCGAGCTCCGTCACCTTCTGCGCCTTCGTCTCCGCGACCTCGAAGGGGTAGGTTCCCGCCACACCCACTCCACGCTGGTGAACGTGGAGCATGATCCGCGTCGCCTGCTCTGGACCGTGGTGAAAGATGGTTTCGAGAACCTGCACCACGAATTCCATGGTCGTGTAGTCGTCGTTGTGCAAGAGAACCTTGTAAAGCGGTGGCTGAGCGAGCTCCTTCTTGGTCCTCGCCGTTGGAACCGCAACCGTTCCGCCGCCCCCTGGCCGATCCTGCTCCGCCATGGCCCCATATTCTAAAGCGATCCCGGCACAAATGCGCGGCCCCGCCCCTCTGGGCGGATCGCCGGCTCCGACGTCGTGTCCGGGCCAGCCTGGCTGAGCGACCTGTACCCAGTTGGAGCGCGAGCGCGCGAGCGGCCGGGTAGCAGGGGCGCAGGTGGGTCCCGACGGACTCCGAGCGCAGTCCCCAAGCGCGGAGCGCGGGCACGTGGCTGCCCGCTCATTCACCGTGAGCCACCTCGCCGATGGGCGCAGCCCGGGAACCACGGCGCCCCGCGGCGGAGCCGCCCAAGGCGCCAGAGCACCTTCACGGTGAGAGAGTGTCGCCAAGCCCATTCGGTGGACGCAGGCCATCACCGCGCCCGGCATCTTGACCGTGGGTGAGCGAGGGCCGGCGGACCGGATCGTCGGCCCGCGCTCAGGTTCACAGGGTCTTCTTCTGGGCGTTCGCCTTGGCCGAGGCAGCGGCGGCCTTGAGCTGTTCGAGCTGAACCTTTGCGCCCACGTCGCCGCTCTGGGCGCGAAGGTTGGCCAGGCGCTGGTCGAGGGACGACTCGGACAGCTCCTTGCCCAGGTTGGCCTGCGCCACGGTGTTCTTGACGTGGTCGCGCACGTTGTCGAGCGCCTTGACCTCGGCGTCGATGGAGAGGCCGTCGAGCTGCTCCTGGATCCGGAGGCGCGCCTGGGCCGACTGGAACTTGGCCATCATGGCGTCCCGTTCGGACTTGAGCTTCTTGATCTCGCTCTGCACCTGGAGCAGCGAGGTCTTGGCCGAGTCGGCCTCCTTGGCCGCGGCCTCCATCTCGCCCTGGAGCTCGGCCACCTCGGTCTCGAGCTGGTTCTTCTTCTGGATGAGGACCAGCGCCAGGTCGTCCTGGTTGGTCTCGACCGCCACGTTCAGATCCTGGGTGGTCTGAGCCAGCTCCTTCGACTGAGCGGTGTGGCGCAGCGCCAGCTCGTCCCGGCGGCGGATGATGGCCGCGGTGGCGCGCTTGAGCGCGCTGTACTTCTCCACCATGCCGTTGATGGCGTTCTCGTAGGCGATCTCCGGGTGGTTCTTCTCCACGTCCGAGACCCAGATGCTCAGGAAGCCCTTCCAGAGGTTGCCGAGGCGGGCGAAGAACCCGGTCGAAGCCATGACGATCCGTCCTCTCGTGCGCCGGCGCGCGGCGCGCTGTGTCGGTTGGTCCGTTCCGGCGCCGTCCCCACTGCCCGGAAATCCACCCTGCCCGCATGGTAGAGGGGCGCGCACCCCGGCGCAATCGCGATGAAGCACTCCGGCCGCGTTTCTGGTGACGTTCAGACGGCGGGCAGCTCCCACTTTGCGGGCAAGGTCGGCCGCTCCAGCGCCCGCTGGAGCCGTCTCAGGAACTCCGGCCGGGCCATCTCCTTGGCGCCGAACCGGAGGAGGTGGGCGGTGGTCACCTGGCAATCGACCAGCTCGACGCCCCGGCTGGCGAGCCACTCCACCGACCGCGCGAAGGCCGCCTTGGAGGCGTCCGGCTGATCGGCGAACATCGACTCTCCGAAGAAGGCGGCCCCCAGCGAGACGCCGTACAGGCCGCCGGCCAGCGTCCCGTCGCGCCAGGCCTCGAAGGAGTGGGCGTAACCCAGCCGATGGAGCGCGACGTAGGCCTGGACCATCTCGTCCGTGATCCAGGTGCCCGCCTGTCCGGGCCGGGGCTTCCCGGCGCAGCGACGGATCACCTGCTCGAAGGCGGTGTCGGAACGGATGGTGAACTCACCCGACCGGAGGGTGCGGCGGAGGGAGCGCGGGACGTGGAGCTCGGCCGGCTCCAGCACCAGCCGAGGATCCGGCGACCACCAGAGGATGGGCGCGTCGTCCGAGAACCAGGGGAAGATCCCGGCCGAGTAGGCCGCCAGCAGCCGGTTGGGCGAGAGATCTCCGCCCACGGCCAGCAGGCCGTCCGGCTCGGCCAGCGCCGGGTCTGGGAAGATCGGCTCCCTCGGGAGTCGGAAGACGGTCACTCGGTCACTTTATCCCGGAGCCCCTCCAGTCCGCTGCATCCCCGTCGGAGCGCCGGCCAACGATATCAGCCCAAGATCGCGTCGATGGCGCGCAGCTCCTGCTCGGAGAAGGCGAGCCCCCGGAGCGCGCCGACCGCGTCCTCGATCTGGGCCACCCGGCTGGCGCCGATCAGCGCCGAGGTGACGGTGGGCCGGCGCAGCACCCACGCCAGCGCGAGCTGCGCCAGCGTCTGCCCGCGCCCGCGGGCCACCTCGTCGAGCTTCTGGATCACCGCCAGCCGCTCGGGCGTGACGTCGGAAGCCTTCAGAAAAGGCCCCTTGGAGGCGCGCGAGCCCTCCGGGATCCCCTTCAGGTAACGGTCGGTGAGGAGCCCCTGGGCCAGCGGCGAGAAGACGATGCAGCCCATCCCCTCCAGGTCGAGCGCGTCGAGCAGCGCCAGCTCCGGGGTGCGCACCAGCATGCTGTACTTCGGTTGGTGAATGAGGCAGGGCGTCCCCAGGCGGCGCAGGATCCGGGCCGCCTCGTGCGTCTCCTCCGCGCCGTACGAGGAGATGCCGACGTAGAGCGCCCGCCCGCTCCGGACGATGAAGTCCAGCGCGCCCATGGTCTCCTCCAGCGGCGTGCCGGGGTCGGGCCGGTGGTGGTAGAAGATGTCGACATAATCGAGGCCCATCCGTTTCAGGCTCTGATCGAGCGACGAGAGCAGATATTTGCGCGAGCCCCACTCGCCGTAGGGACCGGGCCACATGTAGTAGCCAGCCTTGGTGGAAACGATCAGCTCGTCG
>Ga0302323_100003649_pt1 | contig 12515 bp, 10 predicted proteins | sample Fen_T0_3_FD_201950 | JGI IMG/M metagenome (GOLD analysis project Ga0302323, IMG submission 201950) | Peat permafrost microbial communities from Stordalen Mire near Abisko, Sweden - Fen_T0_3 | ecosystem: Environmental > Terrestrial > Soil > Wetlands > Permafrost | place: Sweden: Abisko... | reverse complement strand
GGCCGTGGCGAGCCCCGCCAATTGCGCTCCATCTCGCCGTGCGGAATGCGCTCGTGATTCCATTCGCGTCCATGCCAGCGGTGCTCCCGGTAGTCGTTCCGCCATCCCGGCGGTACGTTTCGGTAGAAGGGCGGAGGCGCCGCACGATAGAAGCCCCAGCCGCGGTCGTATTGGCGAGAACGATACCAGCGCCCTTCCCACGGACGCCACCACCAGCCCTGGCTGAAGAAGATGTCGGCTTCGACATCGGGCGCGACGTAGACATTGCTCTCGGGCAGGACCACCACCTGCGGGGGCCCAGAAAAGACAATGGGTGGAGGCAGAGGCACGTTGACGCCGACGCTGACGCCTATCTGCGCCCTCGCGGAAAGTGGAACGAGCGCTGCCACGAGCAGAAACAGCGTCCCTATCATCGCCTTTTTCATTCCTGGTCCTTTCACAGATTGTCCGGTGGCGAATCCTACGCCATCGGGCGCCTCAACGCTTGGCATGGCCCGACAGGTTTCGGGGTATCGCCAGATGTGTGTCACCGTCACTGCAAGCTCCGAGGCGCCCCTCGACATGATCGGCGGCGGTTGTTTGATGTGACGAGCAACGTTGCTGGTCTACCGGCGAGCACGTTCATCGGCTCTGCCAAAGTACCCCGGGACGGAGACCCTGGTAACGAATTTTCGCCATAACCCCTGCGATGGAATTGGGCTAGGCTCGCCCAATGGCAACCCCGAGCGAGGCCTGGCCAAATCGCAAGATGACGGCGACCGTGGTGGACACCGAGTCGCCACCAGGTGCTTGGTCGGGCTGGCCGAAGACTGAGCCAAGCGCCGGCGCTTGGCCGACCAGGAAGAAGCCGCAGCGAGCGCCACGCCGGCTGTCGCAGCCAACCCGGCCCACGACCACCGCGCCGGCGCAGAGCAGGCCGGTGGGGCGATGGATTGTCACCGCCGCCTTGTGGGCACTCGCCCTTGGACTGTTTGCGGGACGAACCATCGCCGCTCATGTCGATCAGGGCGTGGAGGCCGGTATGGACTGGCTGGCAGTGCGGGCGCCGAGCTTCGTGCGACCCTATCTGCCGGAGCGGGTGCCGAAGCTGACCGAGCCGCGTGGTCATCGCCAGAGCGTGGCGTCGCCACCGGCCGCCGAGGTGCCACCGTCGAAGGAAGCTGCTCTCGTTGCTCCGAAGCACGAGCGAAGTCGGCGTCACCGATGAGATCGAGCTCAGTCAACGGCCGAGGAAATCCATCAACCAGGTCAGGGCGGGGCGCTTGAAGGGATGTTCAGCGCGTTGTGAGCCGCGCAATCAATCGTATGAATCGGGGCGTCCAATTTCTTGATCGCGGTCACGATATCGATGGTGTTCTGAACGTCGGTTGCGAACTCGATGTTGTTGTTGTCGTTCATGACCTTCGTTGACCACATCAATGACCCGCATCTTGGGTAGCGCTCGCAGAATGCCTTCATCCAGTTCTGAATGGGGAACCCACTGTGGTGCCTCCTGGCCAAACTTTCGCTAGTCTACCGACAGAGTATTTGGACGAAAGCGCTCTAGCCACGAATGGAGATATGAACCCGCTCGCCTTCCGCCTGATTGTCGATCTTGCCGGGCTGGACATTTCGTTGACTTGAGGGACCACCGGATGCGTCTTCCTTGGCTGGCCCCGATGTACCATCTTTACTGTTGACTATCGAGCGTCAGCATTCATAGGGTCCCTCCATTAGCCAATTTGCCTAAAGGGGTTGCCATGAAAGCAGCTGTACGCGTTTGCTCGTTCCAAACGAATTCAGCAGGAGTTCTGGTATTGGCCGGAATTATCTCTGCTTGTTCCGGATCTACGACGCCGAAGAAGTCCACGGTTTGTCAGGGCTCGGCTTTGCAGAACGATCCGTCTGGGGCACATGCGTGTCCACAGCCCGATCCCGTTTCCCACGCATGCGATCCGGGACGAACGCAAGTCACCTTTCCAACTCCTCTGGCCGTCACGCCGGGCATTGAGGAAGCAGAGATCGCTGTCGCTGTAGATCCGCGCGCAACAAGTCAATATGTCTATGTCGCAACAATTCAGGGCAATGTACAGCCGTCAACCACTAGTTTCACGAAGACCTGTATCACGAGCAAATCCATCCAAGTCTACCGCTCCAAGAATCCTGGAACAAATTGGGAGGTTTTGCCTGGGACCGAAAAGTTGCCCCACGGGACGGGTGACGCCCAAAACCCTGGGATGTGGGCGACCGATCCCGATCTTGCCGTGGCATCGGATGGCACGCTCTATCTCAGCTTTCTTCGCCTGAAAGGTAGCATCGACTGCGACCATGGCGCTGATAGCAGCAACCGAGATCTGCAGGTCTGGTTCGCCCCGCCTGACGGGGCCTTGCAACCTGCGCTGCCGTTGGTTGACACCAAATTCGGCGAAATGGTACCCGCGGTGCAAGGAACCGCGATACAAATCGATCATCCAAAGATCGCGATCAGCCAGGCAAGCGACAGTCGATTTGTGATCTACTGGAGAGATGACGCGCGTGATTGGCTCGCTACATTCCAGAGGAACGGTTCCAATGTTTTGTCCGAGGTTGGCGCAAGGTTGACGGTAGACCCAAGCCACATTTGGATCAAACCGGCATTCGATAGTCAGGGTGACCTATATCTGGCCGCCGGAAGCGCCCTACGGATTGAGCGACGGCACTGGACCGCGTCGGGCTGGGCCAGCGCGTTCACCAGCGGAGCACCCGCTATCGCTGGATCCGCCGCGATCGATCTAATCACGGTACCAAGCAGTCCTATCGTGAAGACTATGCCGGACGTAACCCCTGCTATGGCAGTCACACAGATTGGCAACGCGTCCGATCCCATTGTGTACGTGGCCTTCGAAGTATACGCGAATGGCAAACGCGAAATTCAACTTGCCGCCGCCAACGGCAACGACTTGTCCCATTGGACCCCTACGCAAACAGTGCCACTTCCCGCTGGCGCACTTTCTTCGTTTCACCCCAGCCTCAGCGCGGATGGCCCGAACAACAACCTCGACCTTCTTGCCTTCGATCTCGAAGGCACATCAGGTGATTCACTACAGAACATCTCTCTGAAGACGTATTTCTACCGCTTCGATCTCAGCCGTTTCTCGGTCAACCCCAGCGACAATACGCATCCTGCGGTCGTGCTTGGACCAACGATGGTCAATCAAGCGGCGCCATCCATTCTCGACTTGCCTGCCAGAGGAGGAGGCGCAAATTACCAGGCGATCGTGTTTACAGGTGAGTACATCGGTCTGGCCACCAAGTCCAAACAGGCCATAGCTGGCTTTCCCGATCTGTCCCGCGCTTCTGGGCCATCCAACGTGGACCTCGGTGTGGCGGTCCTAGGTGATTCCAATATGTGCGGCAAGGCTTTGACACTGTTTGCACCGGATTCGCTTTGGGAGTGCACTTGCTCGTGTGGCACGTTGACGCCGGTTGTAGGCTGTGCCTCGGGCATCGCAACCACGGCCGCAGCAGCATGTCCTCAGATCTGCGTAGGGTCGATTTGCGGGGCTGCTCTTGCTTGTGCGTCGTCGAGTTGCTCGGCCACGACCACAGGTCATGTCTTGTCTTCTCAAAGTTGCATGGTTACGAGCGGGCCGCCATTGGGCTCTCCCCCGGCCTCTGCGGCTGACTACATTGCCACCGCAACCGCCGGCTCTGCATTGATTTTTCACATCGCCGGAGAAACCGCTTCCACGATGCTCGACGGCCAGATGTTCGTCAATTCCTCGACCAGCCCGCCAAGGGCCGGCGCAGCGGCTGAAATCGCGCGTTTCCATGCCAAGCCGTCCGACGTGTTCATAGGTGGGTCTGTTAACTCGCAGGTTTCCAACATTACGGTGGTTCATCCCTCCCGCATCCGCGGCACATTCACGGATGCGACCCACTTCACAATTCCTCCAGGTGCTGCAGAGTTCGTCGTCACGGTACAGCTTGGAAGCCCACCTCCTCCGCTCGGATCAAGCAGTAGCGATGAGCCCCCTGCACCTTTGAATATCATTGCCGCCAATCCCACGCCGATTGCGGGCGTCCTGGATCTCGTGGGTGGCACGGTATCATTGGATGGAACCGCTGGTGATACCTCGGGCAATTCCATCGAGATTCACTACCAGAGCACGATAACGTCGCGCCCACCTGATACCAATCAGAATGGCATCATTGATGCCGTGGATAAGTGTCCTGGTGAAGCATTTGGACCGGACTTGACTCCACCGATATTCACATTCGTGCCACCTGCGATCACGCTTACCTCGTGTACCGGTATCAACCTGGGGCAAGCGGTGGCCACCGATCCGTGCGGCGTAACCATTACCAATGATGCGCCGAGTAAGTTTTCACTAGGCACGACCATCGTTCACTGGACGGCTCGTGACAATGCAGGCAACGTCGCGGCCGCGTCGCAGGAAGTTACCGCGCTGCTCGGCAACGACGTCTCTTGCTGTCCAGCCGGGACACACATCATCATTGGAACGTCGAACAACGATGTGCTTGTCGGAACTCCAGGTTCGGATTGCATCTTGGGATTGGGCGGGCAAGATTTGATCTACGGCGGCGGGGGCGACGATTACATCTCGGGCGGCGATGGCGATGATACGATCTACGGTCAGGACGGAAACGACTGGCTGTTCGGCGGAACCGGACAAGACGTGATATCCGGCGGCCCGGGGAGCGACACGATCTATGGCGGTGATGGCATCGACAAGTTGAACGGAGACGATGGCGACGACAACATTCACGGCGGCCAGGGAGGTGACATCATCCACGGTGGCGCCGGCACTGATAGAATCTGGGGAGACGCAGACGACGACCAACTCTACGGAGACGACGGCAATGACATTCTTGTCGGAGGATCTGGCAACGACAAGCTCTACGGCGGCAACGGCGATGACCTCCTTTTGGGTGAAGATGGTGACGACTACCTCGACGGCGGAGCCGGCTCAGACTCGTTCGACGGCGGGAACGGCCATAACCAATGCGTTGAAAATGGTGCTATCCTTCTCCAGTGTGAGGTTAATGATATCTAACGCGGGACATGGCGTGGCTTGTGGGACGTATGGCGCACTCGGGCCGTGTGCGGCAGTGTGTCTCCTCCTCGCCACTTGCCTTGCTTGTAAGAACACCCAAACCACCGTGGCCGAAAGCGGCGTGTCCCCTATCGACACATCAGGAGCCGGCGGAAGGATAGCTCCTTCGTGCGGAGGAACTTCCCAGGTAACAGGAGACACGCCGGGCGGCCTCTTTTCATCCGACACAGCCTACGCCTTTGTCGATGAAGCGACTTGCTACCGTCCCGGTTCGATTGGTGTGCAGATTAGTAATGCTGCATATACTTTGACGCTTGCATTTTCGATTGATTTGCAGACAGGTGCCAGCTCGGACTCACTCCTGGGCCCCAACACTGTCACTGCCTCTGTATCTATGCCAACCCTTCCGCAACACGGATATGCAACAACCCAAGGCACAGTGATTTTAGTGGTCGCCGCCGACCCACTCGCGGCCATTGCAAACCCAGACGGTGCTGTTACTGGGATGGTGAGCGGTACCGTCTCCTTCATGCAGGACGGCTTCTCGCTTTCAGGTTCCTTCCAGAGTCCGTACTGCAGGCAGAATGCGTGTTCTTCGCCCTGACCCGTCCTGCCCGGAAAGGCGAGATCGGCAGGCGTAGTCCAGCTGGCACGGCAGCCGCTTGTTGATCGAGTAGGAGATCATCGCGACGATGAGTTGGAGGGTTGAGGGACATCGTCGGCTAGAACGTAGGCGGTAGGCGCTTGGGACCTTCAAGCGCACGAAGATCGACCTGGACAAGGAAATCGCCGAGTAGAAATGTCCGATTTCGGCGACCTGGTGTCGAGCAGAAGCTGGGTAAGTAAATTCGCGGAATTGACCCCACTTGCGGCTGAGCCCTTGGCTCGGCTTCAGTTGACCCGTTCAACTTATCGACAGGTCTTCAGTGCTCTCTCCTTACGGCTTGCCGTTATCGGGCCGGCACATTTCGCCAGCGGGCATGTCTGGATGGTAGTGGTGGGGCTTTGGGCGGCTGACGCACTTCAAACACTGGGCACGTTCGCCCTCGTTCGCGGTGCCAGGCAGACGTTTACATTGCGCCGCGGTTCGCGACTCATGTCCGTTCGAGTGGGCGAGCGCTATTCCAACAAAGCCCGCGAAAATCGCGAGCGCCAACGCAAGAGACAGCAGAATGGTACGAGTTTGCACTTGAAACCACCTGTTCCGATGCACTTTGGACGTAGGCCGATGAATCCTATTCAATGCCACGCTGGGCAACGCGAACGCAGATAGCCGGCGGTAGTGCGAAGGATGGGTACAATTCCCATTGGCAAGGCTGCTCGTGTGCGAACTGCAACCAAGGGTGACGTGGCCTTGCCTTTGTGCTGTCTCGGATCCCAGACGAGAGCGCTGTCGAGCAAGTTAGATTCTACCATCTTGCAGACAGAAGCAGTCAGCCCGGATGCCATCACGAGTGGTTTGGCGGAGCAGATGGGCCAGACGGGCCGCCGGGAACTGCGAGAAGATCTTCAACAGACAGATACTTCGGTCAAAGTGGCTCGCAAGACGGCGTCCCTTGCTGAGCCGTGGTCGATAGAACGGACAGAACGGGCAAACGGGTGCGCACTACTGCCGTTTGAATTGTGGTTCCTCTTGACACACCCCGATGGTCTTGATTTGTTACGGACTTGATTTGCTACGGATTGGATCAGTGGTGGGTGTCAGAGGGACGCCCGCTTTCTTGGCGAATTGCGGAGGATGATATGGGTAACATGATTGCTCGCATTTTGGGTGCCTCCAGGCCCCTGCTCTGGGTTCTCGCGGTCGTGGGAGGACTTTCGGTCGGCTGCACGAGGGGCGCCGACGAAAGGACGGGGATGCGTAGAATGGCGGTCACCACCTCAATCACGATCTCCGGCGCCATCAGCGACGCCAACGGGTTGCCTCTGGCTGGGGTGAAAATGAACCTCGATGGGACCTCGCAGGCTGTCCAGACCACGTCCGCGGCCGGCGCCTACTCATTCGGCGGCCTCAACGCGGGCTCGTACTCAGTGCGCCCGTCGCTCAGCAACTGCTCGTTCCTCCCCGACGTGGTGAACTTGAACAGTCTGAACGCAAGCCGAGTGCAAAATTTCAGCGGCAGCGGGGCGGGCTGCGGCGGCGCCGCAAAGGTTAACACCGGAGCACTGAGCGGCGCTTTCACCATCAGTGGTAAGGTCCGCGATGCGAGCAACCGCCCCGTCGTCGGGGCCCGCATTAATCTCGGCGGAAGCGCGCAAGCGATCCGCTTCAGCGACGTCGCTGGCGGCTACAGCTTCCACGTCGATCGCGGCAACTACTCGCTGGCCGCCTCAGGCGCCTGCTCGATCACCCCGTCGTCGGTCAACTTCAACAACCTGGCCGCCAACCAGGTGCGCGACTTCAGCGCAACGACCCCAACCTGCGTCATCTCGACAATGTCATCGCCGAGCCCGAACGGCGCGGTCTTCGCGCTCCGCCAAGGGGCGACGCAGCTCGGTGTCACGACCGCCGTGCTGGAGCCCCGGTCCACCAACGCCAGTGCGATGGCGAGGCTCCAGGACATCGCGAGGGAGCTCCCGGAGACGCCGCGCTCGCTGACCATCGCCGGCTTGCCAGCCATCGAGCGGCGGGCCCTGGTCGTCATCGAGGCGGAGCAGGGAGCTGGCGAAGGTGATGGTCGCACCTGGCTCAGCACAGCCATCGCGACCAGCAGCAGCGTGGTTCGGTTTGAGACGCAGATCGACGCCGATGCCAGCGACGCCGACGTCGATGCGTTCTTCACGATTGCCCGAAACTTCACGCTCGACGCCATCCCGGCCCTCCACGGCCCTGCACTGCCAACCACGCCGGCTGCGCCACGAGTCCCGCCCGCGACACCGCCGACGATTCCTCCTGGCCTGTTCGTCCCAACGTCGCAAGCCAACAACTCCGCCGAGGTCGCCATCGCTGCCAGCGACTCATCGCACGCGGTCGTCTATGGCCGCAATCCGGGAACGGCGCCGGCGGGGCGGGTGAGCTTCTCGCTGGACGACGGCAACACTGTCAAGAACTCGACCGTCGCGCTCAACGCCGCCAGCTCGGCGTTCCATTTGGTAGGCGACCCTAGCATGGCGCTCGGCGCGCCAAACGCGTCGGGCGCGCAGGCCTTCTATTACTCAGAGCTTTACACAAGCAGCGTCTCGCCGATCGACGGCCGGCTGATGGCCATCGTGACGTTTCGGAGCGCCGACGACGGGGCCACCTTCAACCAAACGGACAAGGTGGTCCTCGATTGCACGCTCGACAGCACGTGTAGCATCCCTGACCAGGCGCAGCTGGCGGCGGATCGCACAACACAAAGCAGCAACGGCGACCAGCTTTACATGGCATGGCGTCATATAGCGCGCGACCGGCGTTCGAACTCGATAGGGATCTCCTGCTCAAATGACGGGGGCAAGAGCTGGGGAGCCGTGGATTTGAGCTCGATCAACGCGGCCGGCGCCGATTTTCCGCGCATGGCGGTCGCCCCTGACGGGTCGCTCTACGTACTCTACAGGACCGGTGGATTGGCCTATTCGCTCTATGTGCAGAAGTATGAGTCCTGCCACAAGGGGTTCACGCGGGTTAACGATTTTCCAGTCCTGATAAAGGACAGCATCGGGATGGTAGGCGACATGGCCGGCCTGGATCGCCGAGCGATAGGGCAGTACATGATAGCGCCCGACGACAGCGACATGACGGGCCAACGCCTGTTCGTTGTCTTCCTAGACGAGGTGAGGGTGCGCGAGGACGACGTCCGTATCGCGGAGTCCACTAAGGGCGGCGCGAGCTGGACGGTGATGTCGATGCCGCTCAACACGAGCCCCGCCGGTCATCGGTTCATGCCTTGGGCCTGCGCGACCAACGGCACGGTCCACGCGACCTGGTACGACCGGCGCAACTCGAGTGCCACGAAGTCTGATCTCACTACCTACTTCAGCCGAGGCTTCTCGGATACAACCGGCAGCGGTACGCTGACCTTCGAACCGGAGGTCAACATGTCGGGGAGCTGGGGAGACTTCGATGACCCACAGTGTCTCTCGGGGTTCGGGGTCAGGGCGATCAGCACGACCGCCGAAGAGACGCTGTGCACCAACCTACCGCCATTGCCGGCGCAGGTCTTTGCAGGGATGTGCACACCGTCTGGGTGTACGCCCACCGACGAGCCTCCCTGTGGGACGCGCCAGCCCTGCGACTTCCGCAACACCAGCAACCCGTGCTCGACCGCTGGCGAGACATGCAACACTGGGAGCGGCTCGGCCAAGTACGGCGACTACAACGGTGCGGCCTGCGCCCGGGGTAATCTCTTCATGGCGTGGGCAACGGCGACCGTACCCCAGGGGATTTGCGCGCCCGCCGGATCGTCGTGCTCAACGGCAAACAACGACTGTTGCGGCGATGCGGCCTGTACGGGCTCAACCTGCAGCCCGACCGGAGCGACCTGCGTAGGCAACGGCCAAGCGTGCTCGTCACCGACCGATTGCTGCAGCAGCAATTGCTTCGGCGGGACGTGTCGCCCGGGCATCGGTATCTTCGCCAGCTCGTGCACCGACTGCAATGGTTCCTGTCTCAACACCCAGACCGACCCCGACAACTGCGGGTCGTGCGGAAACCTGTGTCCGACGGACCCCCCCTATCTCTGCACGAATGGTGTTTGTTGTCCTGCAGGACTGGCCTATTGTCCGACTGCAGGGGCATGCATCAATCAACTGTTTGATAACAATAATTGCGGAAAGTGCGGGCACGTCTGTTCTGGTGGGCTAACGTGCCAGTTGGGTAACTGTATGTGAACCGCTCCAATAGGCGAACGGGGCATCTCCTGGTTGACGAAAAAGAATCACGCTTAACACTACTGATTGAATAAGTTGCCAGTCCGCCGAGAAATCGGCGACATCGTAGGGATGGAATACCTGCTTGATCTCAATGGAGAGCGCCGATTGGCCGCCTACTTCGACCGGATCGGCGGAGTTGTGAGGACGGCACCCCAGCGCGCATCGTTTGCCACGTACGCCATCGGCTTGATGGGCGACGGGGAGCGGAAGAGTGCGGAGCCGATGGCAGCGCGAGCTTACCCTGATCCCGCGTGGAATGGTCTGACCGGGACGTGCGCTGGGAGGCCGCACGCTACGGTTTGGCGGCGATGACATCCCGGGGACGGGTCACGGACTGGATCATCGACGACACCGGCTTTCGTGGTGCATCCCAGGCTGGCGGACCACGGGCCGGCGTTGTTCGCGGGGCTATCGAAGCACATCGACTTGAAGCTGGTCAGTCGTGGGGATGGTGGCCCTCGTAGCGAACCAGCCTGGCGCCTTTCCCCGCGATGTCCTCGACCTCGGCGTCAACTTCTGGACTTTGCCAGGGGCGACCATCGACGGTAATTGTGCCTTTCGCATCCGACACCGCCTTATGGCCGAGAAAGCGCGGGTGCGATCGGGAGGTAACCACTCGGCCGCGTCACCGTCACTGTAACCTCCTAGCCGCTACTCGACACGATCGGCGGCGGCTGTTTGAGAGTCTGATACACGACACAGTAGCGCTCAGTTAGTTCGATGAGTCTTTTGTGCGCTTCCGGATCGGCATCGGTGTCAACGTCGAGGTGCAGATGCAGCTCGCGAAAACCCACCGCGACGTCCTTGCCGACGCCGAGAGTTCCGCGAAAGTCGATCACGCCCTCGGCCCAGACGCGGCCTGACCTCACGGTGATACCCATGGCCGTCGCGACCGCGCCCAACGTGACACCGGCGCAGGCGACCAAGGCCTGCAGCAGCATGTCGCCCGAGCAAGCCTTGCTCCCATCGCCGCCTGTCGCCGCATGAAGGCCTGCCTCGACCAGGCCGAGGTGGGTTTCGACGCGAACGACCTGGGCCGCTGCGTCCACGGCTCCCGAAGCCGTAAGTTTCACGACCGCGGTGGCTGGCTCGGCTCGGTAACGTTGCTTAAGCGGCGCCTGTGCCGCGCGCAATTCATTCGCGTTCACTGTCAATCCCCTTGGTCATTGGGCCACACATCCGGGCAAGCATAGCCGCAGCTGCACGATGATGCCTTGATCCCCGAACCGAAGTACCCTCGGATGGGGATTGGTCTCTGGTCAGTCCCACGGCGCTATGCGGGCGACATACGCGGTCCACGAGCTGCCGTCGATGGGCGCGACGGTCATTCCGCCGGGCAACGTCACCCCACCGCCCCCAGCCAGGATGAAGGTCCCTGTCGTGTCAGGAATGATGGCACCAAACGACTGCGAGCCGGGTTCGGAAAGACAGTAGGTCTTCGACCAGTTGCCGTCCTTGTCGTAGAGCGCGAGTGCCCCATCGTATTCATCATATTCATCCTTGGGTGTGCACGCCTGGCCGCCAATCTTGATGGTCTTGAACACCCGCGAGGAAGTCACGAATCCGCCGTCCGGCAAGACCGACAGGTATTCGACCGGCATACATTGGTTCCATTGTGGGGCGCCACTCGCGTCGAATTTGAACACCATCTCCGGTGTACACCAGAGCTGGCCCAGACCGATGTCCACGGGCTCGCTGACCTCGTTGGGGATCAGGATGTTGCCGGCGCCGTCCACCACGATCGGGGTGGGGTTGGGTAAGGATTTCGAGGCATAGCCGCCGAGCACCTTGCTCCATAGGTGCTTGCCGGCGGCGTCGAACTTCGCCAGCACGTTCTTGCCGGTCAGCGGACCGCCGCCGAAGTCCACAGCGTCCTCTACCCACGGGGACAAGAACACCACATTGCTTGCGCCGTCCACGGCAACGACGGCACCGAACACAACGCTGGTGCCATCACCGAACTGGTGGTTCCAGAGCGGCGCACCGTTCGGGTCGAGTTTCTCGAGGACGAGAAATCCCTTCGGCGAAGGACCGATTTTGTTCGGATCCTCCGCCAGCTCGGTGCGCGCCACCAGGATGTTGCCATCGCCGTCCGCGGCCACCCAGGCAGTCTCGAAGGCCTGCTGGGCGGTACGCGGGATGGACCACAAGAGCGAGCCTGTCGCATCGAGCTTTTGCAGCATGCTCGGCCAGGCCAAAACGATGTTGCCAGCGAAATCGATGGCCATGGACAGGCCTGGATTCACCTTCTCGATCCACAGCATCTCGCCGGTTCCGCCGTCGAAACGCAGGAGCCAATCGTCGGTGACCATGGTCGGCGCATAGGTGTGGGGCAGACGCTCGCTGGTCACGTGCACCAGCAGCTCTCCGTGCGGGCCACGCGCAACTTCCGGGCTCTCCAGGGTGATGCCGGGAAAGGTTCGGACCCAGGTGCGCGCGTCCGTGGCACCATGGGTGAGTGTGCCGGGAAGGCTGGGCTGGTCGGACGCGACGGTGCCCGCGTCGGAGAGAGGCGTCGCCGTACAGAAGCCGTCCTGGCAGAGGAGGCCGTTGGCGCAATCGCCCGCCCGCACACATCGGGCCAAGCAGGTTCCGGCCGAGGGGCTGCCGCAGCTCGAGATCCGTGTG
>Ga0302323_100003648_pt1 | contig 12516 bp, 9 predicted proteins | sample Fen_T0_3_FD_201950 | JGI IMG/M metagenome (GOLD analysis project Ga0302323, IMG submission 201950) | Peat permafrost microbial communities from Stordalen Mire near Abisko, Sweden - Fen_T0_3 | ecosystem: Environmental > Terrestrial > Soil > Wetlands > Permafrost | place: Sweden: Abisko... | reverse complement strand
GTTCCATGTCGACCTGATGGCCGGCAAGAACAAGTGGACCGACCCGAAGGTCATCGCTGTCTTCTCGAAGTGGAAGGACTTGATGCCCTACCACCAGACCGGAGCAGCGGGTCGAACGTGGCAGGACGCAGCGCAGGCTCTGCTCAAGAAGCAGGCCGGCATGTACCTGCTCGGCATGTTCGTCTCGCAGCAGTTCCTGGCGGCGAGCCAGGCTGACCTGGACGATCTCGACTTCTTCCCGTACCCGAGCTTCGGCACCAGCTTCGACGCCGAGAAGGCGCTCGACGCCCCGATCGACGGCTTCATGATCGCCAAGAAGAGCCCCGCCGGCGCCGCTGGTGCCGAGCAGGACGCTGCCAAGGCGTTCGTCGGCTTCCTCGGCACCGGTGCCGCCCAGAACATCTACGTCGCTGCCGACCCGAGTAACGTCGCGGCCGCGCAGGATGCGGATACCTCCAAGTACAACGCCCTTCAGAAGAAGGCCGTTGAACTGATCGGTGCCGCGCAGAAGATCACCCAGTTCCTCGATCGTGACACTCGCCCGGACTTCGCCGGCGCGAACGGCATGCAGAACTGGCTGCTCAAGTTCATTGGCGATCCCAACCAGGACCTGACCAAGCTTCTTGCGCAGATCCAGGCACAGTGGGATGGCCTTCCTCCTCAGTGATCCTTGTTCCTTGAGGTTGGCCTTTAGTAGACTGATTTCTTGATGACGCAAGAACGCGGAGCAACCGCCCTCGATCGGACCGACCGAAAGGTCGGCCGGTTGGGGGCGGCCGCGTCTCGAATGCGGCGGGTCCTCTCGCTGCTTACGGGACGCGGTCGACCAGGAACAACTGCGTCCGGTCGTAGGCGGCGGCACTACTCGCTGCTGAACCGACGCGACAAGCTAGTCCTCGGACTAATGGTCGGGATTCCCCTGACCCTCGACCTCGTCTTCATCTGGGGACCGACCCTCGCCTCGATCGGCCTGTCCCTCACCCAGTGGCGCGGCATCCAGGGGATCAACTCCAATGACTGGGTTGGTCTGGGCAACTTCGAGAAGCTCTGGAGCAGCTACCCGCCGTTCTGGGAAGCCTTCAAACACAACATCCTGTGGTTCGCGGTGCTGATGTTCATCGCGACGCCGATCGGCATGTTCTTCGCGATCCTGTTGGACCGCGAAATCAGGGGGACGCGGATCTACCAGTCCATCTTCTTCCTGCCGGTCGTGTTGTCTCTGGCACTCGTCGGCATCATCTGGGAAATGCAGTACTCGCAGGATTACGGGTTCATCGATGCAGTCCTGCGTACCGCACATCTCCCCACGCCGGACTGGTTCGGCGATCCATCAATCAATCTCTGGGCGGCGCTGGTGGCCGCGAGCTGGTCGCATGTCGGATACATCATGGTGCTGTATCTGGCAGGGCTGAAGAGCGTGGACCCGTCTCTGCGCGAGGCCGCCGCGATCGACGGCGCAAACAGCGTCCAAACCTACACGCACGTTGTGTTCTGGGTGATGATGCCAATCAACGTCGTCATCGTCGTCATCACGACAATCCAGTCGCTTCGAGCGTTCGATCTGGCTTACATCATCAACCGCGGCAAGAACGGTCTCGAGTTGCTGTCGGTTCTCATCACCAACACCAGCCTCAGTGAGGCCAACTTGATTGGCTTTGGATCTGCCATCGCCACCGTGTTGCTCGTCATCTCGCTGGTGCCGATCACTGCGTTCCTCCTTCGAATGAATCAGGACGACCAGGGATGACCGACATGACTGCGACTCCGACTCCGATTCGGACGGTGGCGACACCCGTCCGCCGCCCGCACCCTCGCGTGCGGTGGGGCAGGGTCGCCCTCCACTCCTTCCTCATTTCGATGTGCGTCGTGTGGCTGTGGCCCCTTTTGTGGGCCCTCTACACCTCGTTCCGAACGTTCGGCGATGTGCAGCACAACGGTTACGTGAGTCTGCCCAGTAGCCTGACGATCCAGAACTACATCGATGCCTGGACCCAGGGCGATCTGATGAGGAACTTCATCCAGACCCTGGCGATCGTGATCCCGGGTGTGACGATCACTCTGCTCGTTGCATCCATGATCGCCTTCGCGGTAACCAAGTTCTCGTGGCGTTTCAACGTCCTCGTTCTGATGTTGTTCACGGCCGGAAACCTGCTACCGCCACAGGTCATCATCGTTCCGCTGTATCACATCTACCTGGCCATTCCGCTGCCGGAGTTCCTGTCCGACAGCGGTTCCATGTACAACCAGATCTTCGGCATCCTCTTCATCAACATCGTCTTCCAGACCGGCTTCTGCGTGTTCGTGCTCAGCAACTACATGAAGACGCTGAGCAAGGAGCTCGTGGAAGCGGCGATGGTCGACGGCGCGGGGGTGTTCCGCATCTGGTGGAGCGTCATCCTGCCGCTCTGCCGCCCGGCGCTGGCCGCACTGGCCACGCTTGAGTTCACGTTCATCTACAACGACTTCTTCTGGGCGTTGATCCTGATCGGCAAGGGCGATCGACGACCGATCACCTCGGCCCTCAACAACCTTCAGGGGCAGTTCTTCACGAACTACAACCTGCTGGCGGCCGGCGCAATCATGGTCGCGATCCCAACCGTCTTCGTTTACATCGTGCTCCAGAAGCAGTTCATCCGCGGCCTCTCCCTGGGTGCAACCAAGGGTTGATGCCGATACTCACGTCCGGCTGATCGGACAAGGAACGCACTAGAGCGGGATCGGCGTATCGCCGGTCCCGCATTCTCTTCCCGGCCGGCCAACTTCAGCCCGAACGGGCTGCCCTCTTGACGTCACGGAGACGACGATGCCGATCTCCTGGGATCCACAGGCCCAACAGTTCCACCTCCGTTCGGACTCCATCAGTTACGTGATGAGGGTTCTCGACAATGGCTGGCTCGGACACCTCTACTTTGGGACGCCTCTAGCCGACGGGGCCGTCTACTCCTACCTGGGCCCCAAGGATTTCTTCGGCTTCTCCAATAGGCTCGGCGAACCCGTCGCGCTCGAGTACCCCACCGGCGGCAGCGGCGACTATCGCGTTCCGGCGCTGGCGGTCGAGCACGGCGACGGTTCGACCGTCCTGGACTTGCGCTACAAGAGCCACCGCCTCATCTCCGGAAAGCCGGCCCTGGCCGGACTGCCGTCCACGTACGTCGAGGTTGGCGGCGAGGCCGAGACACTCGAGGTCGTGCTCGCGGACAACGTGAGCGGCCTGGAGGTAGAGCTGCGCTACACGCTCTACCGGAGCCGGCCCCTCGTCGTCCGTGGCGCGCGTATCGTCAACAAGGGATCCGCTCCACTCATCATCAGGACGGCCATGAGCGCGTCGCTGGATGTCCCCGACGCGGATTGGACCCTGATCACGCTCGACGGCGAATGGGCTCGCGAGCGGCACGTGGACCGCGCCCGGCTGCGCCCGGGACGTCAGTCTGTGGGCAGCAACCGCGGAACCTCGAGTTCGCAGCACAATCCGTTCGTGGCGCTGGCCAGGCCGTCCACGACGGAGGACCGCGGCGAGGTCATCGGCGTCTCGCTTGTCTACTCGGGGAATTTCGTCGCCGAGGTCGAGGCCGAGTCGTTCGGTACGGCGCGAGTCCGCGTCGGCATCAACCCCGAGGGATTCTCCTGGCTCGTCGAGCCCGGCGCCGCCTTCGAGACCCCCGAGGCGATCCTCGTCTACTCGGCGAGCGGTCTGGACGAGATGAGCCAGGCATATCACGACCTGTACCGGACCAGACTGGCCAGAGGTGCCTGGCGCGACAAGCCCAGACCGATCCTGCTCAACAGCTGGGAAGCCGCCTACTTCGATTTCGACGAGGAGCGACTTCTTCAGATCGCGTCCTCCGCCCAGGACCTGGGCATCGAGCTGTTCGTGGTCGATGACGGTTGGTTCGGGCGGCGGGATGACGACACGACGTCTCTGGGCGACTGGCAGCCCGACCCCCGCAAGCTTCCGGGCGGTCTCGAGACTCTCGGGGCCAAGGTCGAGGCGCTGGGAATGCGGTTGGGTCTCTGGATCGAGCCCGAGATGATCAGCCGGGCGAGCCGGCTCTACGAAGCCCACGCCGATTGGCAAATCGCCATTCCAACGCGACCCAAGACCGAGCACCGCAACCAGCACGTGCTGGATATGTCGCGGCCGGAAGTCGTGGACTATCTGTTCGACACGCTCTCGAGCGTGCTGGGCAGCGCCCCCATTTCCTACGTGAAGTGGGACATGAACCGGACGATCACCGAGCCGTTCTCGCCGACGCTGCCGGCCTGGAGGCAGGGCGAGTTCATGCACCGCTACATCCTGGGGGTCTATTCGCTCTACGACCGGCTTACGAAGGCGTTCCCCGGAATTCTCTTCGAGTCGTGCGCGGGCGGCGGTGCCCGCTTCGACCCAGGGATCCTGGCCTTCGCGCCGCAGGGCTGGACCAGCGACAACACCGATGCCGCGGATCGGATCGGCATCCAGTTCGGGACCTCTATGGTCTACCCCGTCAGCTCGATGGGCGCCCATGTCTCGGCCGTGCCAAACCATCAGACAGGCCGTACCACGCCGCTCAGCACCCGGGCCGGCGTCGCCTTCTTCGGCGCGTTTGGGTACGAACTTGATCCGACAAAGCTGCCCGACGATGAGAAGGTTCAGATCCGCGAGCAGGTCGTCTTCTACAAGCGATGGCGAGAGCTCCTCCAGTTCGGGCGATTTCACCGGCTTCGCAGCCCCTTCGAGGGCGACGGCAACGACTCCGCGTGGATGTCGGTAGCTCCGGATCGTCGGACGGCGATCGTCGGGTTCTACCAGGTCCTGAGCCGCGTGAACAACGGGCCGCGGCGGCTTCCGCTCCGCGATCTCGACCCGTCGGCGTCTTATCGCGTATCGGTGTGGCCGGAGCCCGAAACGGTCCCGGTGCCGGTTCTCAAGCTGGGTGGCGACGTGCTCATGGCGGCCGGCCTGGCCCTCGAAGCGACGCGTATATCCGCGGCCCAGGGCGACTTCCACGCCCGAATCTACGTGCTGGAAGCCATCTAACCAAGCCGCTCGCATCGGCAGGAGGCCGGCAGATCATGATCGCGAAACCGTGGCTAGCCCCTGAGTTCACCTGCGAGAACCGGCTCCAAATGCACAGCGTTCCGCACCTTGATCGAGTCGCTCTCGACGGACGCTGGCGCTTCCAGCTGCTCCACACGCCGGAAGAGGAATTGGGTCCGGATTGGTCGGAACAGCAGGTTCCCGGCTGCTGGACGATGCAGGACACGTGGGATCGGCCGCACTACACCAACGTCCAGATGCCTTTCCCCGGACAGCCCCTGGATATCCCGTCGGTCAATCCCACCGGCGTCTACGAGCGTGATTTCCGGCTGGACCCAGAGTGGCTGAAGAGCCGCCGCGTGGTGCTGCACGTCGGCGCAGCCGAGAGCGTGTTGATCGCCGCCGTCAACGGCCGCCATGTGGGCGTCAGCAAGGATTCGCATCTCGCCGCCGAGTTCGATGTGACCGAGCTGGTCCACGCCGGCGACAACCAGATCTCGCTGCGCGTGGTGAAGTGGTCCGACGCGACCTGGATCGAGGACCAGGATCAATGGTGGCACGGCGGGATCACGCGGCCCGTGTTCCTCTACGCGACGCCCCTGATCCACTTTGCCGATGTCCGGGTCAACGCCGGACTGGCCGACGATCTGGCGACCGGTACCTTCGAGGTCGTGGCCGATATCGATTGGAGCGGCGCGCCCGAGCGGGGTTGGACCGTGGAGGCGACGCTCGGCGAGTTGAGCGCTGTAGCAGCGCCGGTGCCGACGGCCGATCACGGCGATGTTCAGGTGTCCCGGGCGGACTCCGCAACACTGAGCCGTCACGTTTTCGACCTCGTCTCGAAGGCCACGGCCGTCGGGCTGGACGATCGGGAGCAGGCAGAGTGGAACGACCTTCTGCCCAGGCTCCGGCCGCCCGTCGAGAACCGCGCCGTCATCGATATGCAGGTGCCTCACGTCCGGCGCTGGTCGGCGGAACAGCCTGCCCTGTACCCACTCCATCTGACGCTCCGGTCGCCCGGCGGCGCGGCCGTGGAGGAAGTGGACCTGCAGGTCGGCTTCCGACGAGTCGAGATCGACGGGCTGCACCTGCTCATCAACGGCGCGACGGTCCTGCTGCGCGGCATGAACCGCCATGACTTCGACCCGCTCACCGGCCGCGTCGTGGCTCCCGAATCGATGCGAGCCGATCTCGTGGCAATGAAGCAGTTCGGCTTCAACGCCGTCAGGACGTCTCATTACCCGAACGATCCGGTGTTCCTGGAGCTCACCGACGAGCTGGGTTTGTACGTCATCGCCGAGGCGGACATCGAGTCGCATGCCTTCATCGATACTCTCTGCCACGACGCGCGGTATCTGAGCGCGTGGGTGGAGCGTGGCGCGCGGCTGGTCCATCGCGACAAGAACCACGTCTCCGTGATCGTCTGGTCGCTCGGCAATGAGTCCGGCCACGGCCCCAACCACGACGCCGAAGCGGCCTACATCCGGCGCTACGATCCGAGCCGCCCTCTCCACTACGAGGGCGCGATCCGCTGGGACTGGTTCAGCGATCAGAAGATCAGCGATCTGACCTGCCCGATGTACCCGCCGATCTGGGCTATCGTCGGTCACGCGCGGTCGGGCCGCCAGGTCCACCCGCTGATCATGTGCGAGTACTCGCACGCGATGGGCAACAGCAACGGGACGCTCGCGGAATACTGGGATGCGATCGAATCCACGGATGGGCTCCAGGGCGGGTTCATCTGGGAATGGCGGGATCACGGCCTGGTCCAGAAGACGGCCGACGGATCGACCCGATGGGCGTACGGCGGCGATTTCGGTGACCAGCCGAACGATTCGAACTTCTGCCTGGACGGCGTGACCTGGCCCGACCGGACGCCCAAGCCGGCGCTCTGGGAGCACCGCGAGATTGCCGCTCCCGTTCGTGTCACGGCGTTGAGCGAGACGCCGCTCACGGGCGAAGTCGAACTGTGGAATCGCCAGTACTTCACCGGCGTCGAGTGGCTCCGTGCCTCCTGGGAACTCACCGCCGACGGTGAGACGATCCGCAAAGGCGAGCTGCCCCTTCCGGTGATCGGGCCCGAGGAGCGGGTCAGGACGGCCATCCCGGGCTGGAGCCCGCTGCCCGCCGATGGACGCGAGATGTCGCTCATCGTGAAGCTGCGGACTGCCGCTGCGTTGCCGTGGGCGCCGGCCGACTTCGAAGTCTGCGTGGCGCAGATGGCGTTGCGTGCGGCTACCGCCGATTGGCCGCCGCTGCCCGTAGACCCGGCGGGGAGCATCGCCGTCGATGAACGTGGCGAGCTGGTCCATCCGCTGCTGTCGGCGCCGCCGCGACTCTGCCTGTGGCGTGCGCCGACGGACAACGACCGCATCGGCGGCGCGGCCGCTGCGTGGCAGGAGTGGGGCGTCGAGAAGCTCGAGCGGAGCGTCACGAGTATCGAAAGGGACGCCGCGACGGTCGTCGTTGTCGCCGAGGAGCGCACCGGTTCGGGCATCGGCGTCACGCACCGCCGCCGCATGACGCCGCTGGCCGGCGGTGCCATCCGATTCGACGAGACTGTGGTCATCCCCGATGGACTCGCGGATCTCGCTCGGGTGGGCATCGTCCTGGAGACGACGCCGGGTCTCGAGCAGGCCGAATGGTTTGGGCGCGGGCCGGTTGAGACATACCCCGACCGTCACCGGGCGGGCTCGATCGCACGCTGGAAGTCGTCGGTTGACGATCTGTACATTCCTTACGTGAAGCCCCAGGAGAACGGCGGCCGCGCCGACGTGCGCTGGTTCGAGCTGACCGATGGTTCCGGACGCGGCTTCCGGCTCGGCGCCGATCGGCCGTGTCAGGCTTCCGTGACCCACTTCCGTGCCGCCGACCTGGCCTCCGCCACGCACGACGTGGAGCTGGTCCCGCGTGCCGAAACGGTGGTTCACCTGGACGTCGCGCACCGCGGCATTGGAACCGCCAGCTGCGGTCCCGACACGCTGCCCGAGTATCTCGTGAAGCCGGGCACGTACGAGTGGTCGTGGTTTGTCGCACCGCCGGGGCTGCGGCCGATCGGCTAGGAACGCTCTCCGGCGGTGACCGCCGAACAGCAGGTCAATGCGGCCCGATGAGACCGGTGACCACGATTCCGAGCAGGGCGACGCCCGCGACCAGCACGATCAGGAGGGGCAGTTCCAGGCTGTTCCAGAGTCGCTGCCGACGGGATTCCGCCCCGCTTGGCTCGCCCGCCGCCCTCGTGGGTTTCGTCCCCGTCAGAACCATCCTCAACGGAACGCCCAAGGCTACGAATGCGAGCGCCACGAGCGGCACCGAGAAGAGGCCGATCCAGTGTGCCGCGAACACGGCGGTGGCCAGTAGAGCGATCGACAGGACGGCCCAGGCAATGCGGATCGCGCCGCGAACCTGATACCGCGCCGAGATCTCGCGCGAGGTAAGGAGCTGCAGCAGAATCGCGGCCGCTGCGGCGACGGCAAGGAGCGCAAGCAGCCACTTCATCAGGCGAGTCTACCCTCCTTGGGGCGATGCGAAGGCGGCTGGACGGACGCTGAACGAGTCTCCAGCCGCGCCGCCGGTCACACACGGGAGTATCATTCCGGTAGCGGTTGCCTGAGTGATAGACCGCTAAAGGCGCCCTATCGCTTCCTCCTCCCGGAGGCGGCCGCAAGGAGGATCAGATATGCCGTGGGGTTTGTCTCCAGCTCACTTGATCATTATCTTGGTGATAGTGCTGATCGTCGTTGGGCCGGGCAAGCTGCCCGACACGGGGGCCGCGATCGGTAAGGCGCTCAAGGGTTTCAAGGACTCGGTAGAGGGCAAGGACTCGCCCGCGGCCGACGCACCCGTTCAGGCTGCGCCTCCGGTCCAGCCTGCTCCCCAGTACCCTCCCCAGTACCCGCCGCAAGCCCAGTACCCGGCGCAGTATCCGCCGCAGCAGTATCCCCTGCCGGGTCAGCCCGTGTACCCGCAGCAGCCGTATCCCGTGATGCCGCCCGTCGGTCAGCCGGTGGCACCGGACGCGCCGCAGGCTACGCCGCCCGCTGAGCCGCCCCGCCAGCCCTAGGCCGTTCCAAGGCCGAGACCAGCGCCGGAGCGGGTCAATCTGCTTTCCTCGCGCACCTATACTCGCTCGGCAGAGTCAGTCACCGTCGAACGGGCAATAGGGGAGGAGCACTCAGTGGCAGATAAGACGATCCGCGATTTCCAGGTTGGGTTCGAGGTCGCGGCGGTCGCGGACGCCTGGGCCGCCGCGAACCACTTCGGGTTGCGAACGGTCGATCCGGACGGCAGCCGCAACTATCAGCGCGGCGAGGGCATCCTGACCGGCATGATGCTGTGCACCGTCCGGCAGGCCGGCCAGAACGTGCGCGTCGAGACCTGGATTCACGCCCGGCTTGTCGCCCGGCTCAGCGCGCTCTTCCTCATTCCGACGGACATGTCGGTGGAGTCGGGTGGCCTCAAGGGCGTGTTGCCGCGGAAGATGTGCCGCGACGCCGTGAACCAACTCCTGGTGCAGTTGGGTCAGCCCCCGATCATGTAGTTGCCGGTCAGGTTGATGCCGGTCGCCGGCTGCTACGATCCGGCCGTGAGTGACTACCGCGCGGGCACTTCGGCCCGACCCGTCCCGATAATCGTCGACTGCGACACCGGCATTGACGACAGCCTCGCGCTGCTCTACGCGGCCGCTTCGCCGGACTGCGAGATCGTCGCGGTCACGTGCACCGCGGGCAACGTTGACGCGCGGCAGGTCGCCGAAAACACACGCGCCGTGCTGGAGCTCGCCGGCCGCCCGGATGTGACAGTGGCGATGGGACGCGAGACGCCACTCGTCCGGCCGCTCGTCACCACGCCTGAGACCCACGGGGCGCGCGGCATCGGCTATGCCGAGTTGCCGCCGGCGTCGATGCTGCTCTCCGATCGTTACAGCCCGGATCTGATCGTGGAGGAGGCGCGGCGTCGGCCCGGGGAGATCACGCTCGTCACGCTCGCGCCGCTCACGAACGTGGCCCTGGCGGTTCTCCGCGAGCCGGCGCTGCCGCGACTGCTCCGCCGGCTGGTGATCATGGGCGGCAGCTACCGATCCAGCGGCAACACGGCCCCGACGACCGAGTGGAACGTCAACGTCGACCCGGAGTCGGCGGCGATCGTGTTCTCCGCGTTCGGCGGCCCCGGTACGCCCGCCGGCGCCGCGGCCCAGGCGCGGCCGACGGCCCTCGGCCTGGACGTCACGGAGCGCGCGAAGATGCTGCCCGAACACCTGGCCGCGCTGGCCACGCGGGCGGGCTGTCAAGCCGACGGGGCGCCGTCGGCCGCCGACGGCGCGCCGCGAGCCGCCGGTTCGGGCGCCGGGCCCAACGGCCGTGTCAACCCGGTCGTCCGCTACCTCGCCGACGCGATGCGCTTCTACATGGAGTTCCACAGTCGATACGACGGTTTCTACGGCGCGTTCGTCCACGACCCGCTGGCGCTTGCCGCCGCGCTCGACCCGAACCTGATCCGGACCGAAGCCGTAAGCGTCGAGGTGGAACTCGGGGGCCGCCTCACGACCGGCGAGACCGTCACCGACTGGCGCCGCGTCTGGGGCCGTGAGCCGAACGTGGACGTGGCCGTCGAAGCGGATATCGCGACGTTCTTCGAGCGGTTCATCGAACGCGTCGGGGGCCTGGCCGCGGGGCGCTGACGGCCGGGGCCCAGCAGGTCGAGCCGCGAATGCCGGGCCCAGCCGGGAGTCACCGCCGCGCGCCAACTCGCGCGCCACCGCCACCGCCACCGCCACGCGCCACCGCTATGGCGCGCGGCCCTGCAACCTGGCAAGCTGTCTCGGCGCGGCACCCGCTTTCATCCGACCTGGCCGCGTTCCGCACAAGGAGAGCAGGAGAGATGACGCAGTCCACGGGCGAGCCACGCCCATCCGCCGGCCCCGGCCTGATTCGACGCTGGGTGGCCCGCCAGTTCACCACTCGAGTGATCGTGATGATGCCCATCGCGATCGCCTTCAACATCGCCCTCGGGTACACGACCCAGACGGTCCTGAAGCTGCCCATCTACATGGACTCGATCGGCACGATTCTCGTGGGCTGCCTGGCCGGTCCCATTCCCGGACTGCTCACCGGCGTCCTGTCGAACCTAATCTGGCAGTACGCGCCCGGCATCGGCGGGGCGAATATCGGTCCCTTCGCGGTGACCGCCGGTGCCATCGGCTTCATCTCCGGCATCTGGGGGTACCTCGGGATATTCCGCTCCCGGCCGGCGTCCGGTCTCCGGCTCGTTGTTCCCACGGTCGTGGCGATCGCGATCATCGGCCTGCTCGCCATTCGTATGTACACGATTCCCCAATACACGGATCCGAACGTCGGCAACTACCCGGCCTGGGTGTACCCGGCGATTCTCGTCATCGGTCTCCTCGCCGCCGGTGCGGTCGCGGCCTTCGTCTATCTGCGGCGCGACGCCGGTGGCGCCTGGGTGGCCGTGGCGGGTGCGGTGACCGGCCTCGTGGCGGCCCTCATCTCGGCCCCGATCGCCGCCTACGTCTACGGCGGCGTCACGGGCGGCGGCACCGATGTCATCGTCGCGGCGCTGAGGCAGGGTGGAGCCGACGTCTACAACGCGTCCCTCGGACAAGGGTTGTTCAGCGACCCGATCGACAAAACGATCACCTGTTTCGTCGTCTTCGTAATCCTGTCCGGCGTCTCGACGAGGTTCATCAGCCGTTTCCCGCTCGGTGAGCGCCTGGTTCGGGCTGATACCGGGGATGCCGATGAGGCCGAGCCGGACGGCAAGGGGTCGAACTGACGCACACTGCCGCCATGCCGGGGGCGGAGACGTCCGCCCTCGAACTTCCCGACTACGTCCGCCGGCTGCCTTCGGGCCTCTATCGCAGTCTCAGCCCGCTCACGAAGCTGACCATTGCCGCCGCCGAAGCCGTGGTCGCGTTCGGCGTGCGTGGCTGGACGGGTCCACTCGTGGTCCTGGCGTGCGTGCTGGCGAGCGCGGCCGTGGCCAGCGTCCTGCGTCGCATCGTGCCGTTCGCGCTGGCCGCCCTGCCGCTCGTGGCGTCGATACTCCTGGTCAATACGTTCCTATACCCGAACGCGCACGACGAAATCGGTAGATTCGGGCCGCTGGCGCCGACCTGGACCGGCGCCACCGCCGCGCTGCAGGCGACGCTGCGGGTGGTGTCGTTCGGGCTCTCCGCTGCGGTCTTCGCCCTGACCACTCCCACGAACGATCTCCTCGTGGATCTCGAGCGGCGCGGGCTTGGACGGCGTGGCTCGTACGTGGTGGGATCGGCGCTGGAGGCCGTGCCCCGGACCGTCGGCCGGGCCCGCGAAGTGGCCGAGGCGCAGCGGGCGCGCGGGCTCGATACGCAGGGCAGCATTCGCCGCCGGATCGGCGGCATCCTGCCCGTGGTGGGCCCGGTCGTCTTCGGCGCCCTGAGCGAAGTCGAGCAGCGCACGATGGCGCTCGAAGCGAGGGGCTTCACGGCGCCGGGCCCGCGG
>Ga0302323_100003646_pt1 | contig 12517 bp, 8 predicted proteins | sample Fen_T0_3_FD_201950 | JGI IMG/M metagenome (GOLD analysis project Ga0302323, IMG submission 201950) | Peat permafrost microbial communities from Stordalen Mire near Abisko, Sweden - Fen_T0_3 | ecosystem: Environmental > Terrestrial > Soil > Wetlands > Permafrost | place: Sweden: Abisko... | reverse complement strand
GCTTCTATTGGTTTATAAACAGTCATTGACTGTTTGCCTGTAATAATATTCACGCAGGCTGATGAATCGGCATCCTGGCCCGTAACCAATACTTTTCCCGCAAGCGATTTTTCTTCGAGAGCTCGAATAACGCCCTTTGCCAGTAAATCGTTAGAAGCAATAATGGCATCTACTTTTTTTGGATAAGCTGTCAGACATGAAAGTGCCAACTTGTAACCCGAAGAGTCTGACCAGCTGGGAGCATACTTATCATAAATAATCTTAATATCTCCTTTTTCAATATAAGGCTGCAAAATACCTATTTGTCCAAGTCTCAGGAAGTATGAGTTATAATCTGACAACGGGCCTCCTATCAGTGCGACATTCCCTTTCCCAAGACGCTTCAGTATATAATCGGCTTGCAATTCACCTACTTTAACGTTATCGAACGATATATAATAATCTAAATTTGAGTTTAGTATTAAACGGTCGTACGATATTACCTGAATATGAGCTACATGGGCCGCTGCAACAATTTGGCTTGCTTTTTCTAGGTCGGCAGGGACTATGACTAAAACGTCCACTTTTTTACCAATCAACTCTTTGGCTTGTTCAAGTTGTTTTAAGGGGTCCCGGTTTGCAATTCTACAGATAACTTTACCTCCAAGTTCATTTACTTTATTAATAAAAAAAGTAGAATCCTTAGCCCAGCGCTCTGTGGCAAAATCATCCATTAAAAGTCCAATAACGATTTTCTTCTGGTTTTTTTGGCACGATTGAAAAACAAAAAATCCAAATGAAAACAAGGCTACTAAAACAATAACTCTGATTTTCATACTCAATGAATTTTAAGGGTTAACTACAGTATATTTCCGAGTCCTCCAAAAAACGGACATTATCCAAAGATGGATTGAACTTAAGTTAAGATTACCAAAATCTTCTGAAAAGATAGTAAAAATTATCGTTAGAACCTTAAAAAAACTAATAATTGACACTGATGTAAGATATATTTAAAAGACTGCAGATTAATTTCATCGAGATTTCACTAAATCTTCTAATTGCCGATAGTGTGTTGATGTCACTACTTCATAAAATAGTAAACCCCGCAAGATCATTGATCTGCGGGGTTTTGAGTTTTATAATGTGTTATTTTAATTCATCTGCTGATATGCCTTTGTTACGGATTTTGGCAATTTCCCGTTATAAACAATTTTGTAGAATGAAAAGCCATTATAGGGGACTACGTTTTCAATTGGATAAATTTTCACATGGTTTTCCAATCTTTCCTTTTTAAAGCGCAACAGGAAGGCATCTTTTCTTTCATTATTCAGTTGTTCAAACCTGGCATTGATAACAGCTGAACCCACAAATCTGGCACATTTTTCCTGTATCGTATATAACATGCTATCGTGTACTTGTTTGTTTAAAAAATTAACGAACAAAGAATCCTTTACCGGCATGTTTTCAACTTTCAGAGAATCATCTCTGCTTAAAGAATGAGAATTTACTTTTCCTGACATCAGGAAATATTTCTTTCGGGCTTCAAAAAAGCCAATATATTCTTTTTCTTTTTCAGCAAACTGGTTTGGGTAAACCGCAATTGTTTCCTCGGGATTCTTTTTCAGAAAGGCTACTATTTTATTAACAAATTTATCCTGATGTTGCAGAAGTGAATTCTGTCGTATTTCCCACTCAAGTGTTAAGGAATTATCAATTTCTTCTTCAGTTTTTTTCTCCAGTAATTTGAAAGGAATCAACGCGGGGCTAACAAAAAGTTTTTCAAAAATATGAAAGACAACCTCGTGGAGGTGAAATGTTGGATTCTTAAGATTGCCGGTTATAGGAATCTTGTAATCAATTATGTTTCCGTGTTGACGGGTTAAGAACATTATTAAAGGAGAGGAAATCAATTTTGTGTTTTTATTGTTTTGTTGTTTTAGTACATGTGGATCAGTTATTATCAAGTGATTATCACTTTTGATAATACCGTTCCTTACTTTCCATGTGCCAGTCATTTCTATTGTACCCTTGTCCAGAGGGAATGAAGTATAGGTAATAAGATAGGGGTTAAAAATAGAAACCGGCAATCTTTGGAGATGATAGTGCATATCAAAATCTCCGCTGTCTTTTGGATTTATATTCAGGGAGATATTGATATTGCCGTATGGTTCAATACCGGATTTCAACGATACCTTAACCCAGCTGCTGTTTTTATTAACAGAATCAGCAAAAACATAAAGCGGATTTGCTCCGATTGAAAATTTTTCATTGGCGGAATAGTCATTGAAACTGAAACGTCCTTTGTAAATCGCCAGCCTGTTAATCTTATAATCGCTTTGAAAGAAATTTTTAGCAAGTACCTTTATGTACTTCCCAATTATAAAAATAAGGTTAAACCGTGTTGGTTCTGTCTTGTTGCCCGTAGTACTGGCTCCATATTTCCCAAAAATCATTTGTACGTTATCCAAATAATCATAGAGCTCATATTTGACAACAGGATGGCTTAGAGATAAAGAATCGAAAAGATATTTGTGGTTCCCCGGGCTTAATTCATCTATTTTTAATACCAGCTTTTCGAAGGATGCATAATCCTCCTTAGGGCTTTTCCCAAAATGGAAATTATTAAGTGCCAGCAGTCCGCTGGCATCCAGATTTTCCTTATCATTAAAATTTCCTTTTGCAGTTATATCAGCATCAAGAGAGGCGCTAACTCTACCATAATTGACTAAGTTTTTGAGGTATTGGTCCAAAAAACTTAAATCATATTTCTGAACTAGAGCAGCAATCCTGTAATCCAGATTTTTTAAGTTTATTGTAAAATTGCCCTTTAAGCTACCGGAATCAATTCCTGAAATGAAAGAAATATTTGCCCTGATTGTATCTGTATTCCAATGCTTACCCTTACTTTCAATATTAACCTCTTTAATAAAGTAATTAATTGGAATTACATTTTCACGATAATGGAACTCACCGTTCTTAATTTTTATATTCAGGATATTAAAGTGAAATGTTGACGTCGTTGTTTTACTCTTTTCTGCAACGATTTTTTTTACCAGGTCATTGAAATTAAAATCTGTCTTGTTTTGAATTATTATGCCCATCGGCTGATCCAATATGAGATCTTTTATTTCTATAGTCTTAGAAAACAGTTTAAGCAATGCAAAATGAGCGCTTATCCCTTTTGATGAAAAGAAAACAGTGTCGCTTTCAACTGAGCCAGTCCTGTTTTTTGATTCAAAAATTTTCAGGTTGCTAATATGAATAAACCCGGTAAAAAGATTTACATAAACCCTGCCCGTCTTTGTTTCCCTTCCAATGTATTTTAAATCATTTTTCCCAATCAGATATTTTGTGATTGGCGAGGCCAATAGAATGACTGCCAAAACAACAACGACAATCAAACTGATTATGACAATAAATGGTTTTTCATATTTTTGAATTGGAATTTTCATTTCTTGAATAATACATTACTTATCGCGACAAAATTATCAAATTTTACACATATAATATGCTCAATTACAGGAAATAATAAGAACTCAGGAAAACTTAACGATAGCTTTTGGGATTATTCCGGGTGGCACCACTTAAAACAGAGCGAGAGTGAGAGCGTGAGCGAATACTCTCGCTTCTGTTTTCTCAATACTCACAATCACTCTCACACTTTCTTTTTATTCGCAAGATCATTGATCTGCGGGGTTTTGAGTTTTAGAAGGTGCTGGATTAGGGCGCTAATTTTGTAATACAAAAATAATAAGTAATATTTATTAACAATCCATAATGGATTAAGGGATTGTCCTCATTTTTTTCCCGCAGACCTTAATGTTGACGCTTTTTTTTATTGCTAAAATCCATTAAGTTTCATTGTTACCGTAGGTATAAGCAGCAAAAACCCTATAATGATCAGTATTAAGAGGATTGGCATTATCCATTTAAGCCATTTCACATATGGAATCCTTGCCATGCCCAGTACACCGATCAACACACCGGAGGTGGGAGCGATCATGTCTGTAAAACCTGCGCCAAACTGGAATGCTACTATGGTAGCCTGTCTGGTTAATCCTACAATATCCGAGAATTCGGCCATAATAGGTATGGTTAAGGCAGCTTTCGCAGATCCTGATGTTATTATAAGGTTTAATACAGACTGAAATACATACATAATTGTAATGGCCGAAATCTGATTTGCCCCTTTGAGAGCGCCTGAAAGGGAATATAATACAGTATCAATAATCTGACCATCAGTAAGTATAGCAATAATACCTCCTGCGAATCCGACAACAAGTGAAGCTGAGACAATATCTTTTACTCCCTCAACAAAAAGTTTTGTTGTTTCGCCAGGCTTTTTACCTGATGCAAAACCAGTTACTATACCCATGGCCAGGAACAGGGCGGCAATCTCCATTATGTACCACTGATAACCAAGAACCCCGACAACAAGATATACCATTGTAAAGCCAAGGATATTAAGAACAAAAAAATGAATTGAACGTCTGAGGGTTATAAAGCTGGAAATAAAAAATAGTCCGGCAAGAATTGGCAGCAGAGGCGCTGAAACTTTCGATAAACCGATCGTCAGGTTTGTAACCGGATACCTGACTGCAAAAATTGTCAGAGCTGCCCAGGTCAGAAACGCAACGATCCATGCTGAACGTGGAGTATAATATTTCATCTCCTCTATATGAGAATTTCCTTTCAGCCTCCAGTATTCGTCAGCTTCAAACATTAGGCTTTTATTTGGATCTTTTTTGATCCTTGCTGCATACCAGAGAACAAAACCTATGCTGACACTTGTTATGATTATCCAGCAAAAAGTACGGTATTCAATACCGGTAAAGAGCGGAACACTAGCAAGTCCCTGGGCAATCCCGACTGTAAACGGATTTAAAATTGCTCCTGCGAATCCTATATGGGCAGCAAAATAGCATAAGCATATTCCAACAATTGAATCGTATCCCATTGATATTGATAGCGGTACAAATATTACTGCAAAAGCTATTGTCTCTTCGGCCATTCCGAAAATGGCCCCGAACAAGCTGAATAATATCATAATCAGAGTTATGATGATATTGTTAACCCCTAACCATTTTACAAACCTGTATCTCTCCATTCTTCTGGTGAACCCAAGAAAAGAGAAAATACCAACATCGATTGCCTTTGTCTCATTCATTATCCAGAATGCACCACCAATCATAAGTATGAAGACAATTATATGCGACATGTTAATAAATCCTTTGTAAAAAGCTGAGAAGATCTGCCAGGTCTGTGGCTGATTGTCAACATAATGAAATGAGTTATTTATTATTACACTTCTTTCAACACCATTTACAGATACTGAATGACGGTCATACTTCCCTCCTGGAATTATCCAGGTAAGAACTGCCGCAATTATTATTATACTGAATACAATTACCAGGTTGTGAGGAATAGTGAATTTGAAACGCATGAGTAGTACGGTTATAGTGAAAGAGCAATTTGGATAACCTGAAAATTAGTTCAGGCTGAAAGTAAAAATAATCAAAAATTGGTAACAGGTTCTTTTTCATCTTCAGAATAACTAATTTTACTATTAATCAATCTTGCTAAAAAATTTCTTATGCTTCTAATCAGGAATGCTACAGTTTTCAGCCCGGATTTGCTGGGCAAAAAAGAATTGCTAATCGGCGGGAATACTATCCTGGGAATAGCAGACAAAATTATTTTACCCCGGGGCATTGACATTGAAGTGTTTGATGCGAATGGACTTTCAGTAGTCCCGGGGCTTATTGATAATCATGTACATATAGCAGGTGCTGGTGGTGAGGGTGGCCCATCCACACGAACCCCTGAACTGACACTTTCGAGTATGTTTGAAGGAGGGGTAACCACTGTAATAGGATGTCTGGGCACAGATGGATTGACTCGTTCAGTTGAAACTGTTCTGATGAAAGCTAAATCGCTAAGGCATGAAGGAGCATCAGCATGGATATGGACCGGAGCGTACCAGGTACCCACACCTACCATCACCGGAGATGTAGGAAGGGATATTGCCCTGATAGAAGAAATAATTGGAGTAGGAGAACTTGCAATATCTGATCATCGCAGTTCATGCCCTTCCACGGAAGAACTTATACGAATTACTGCCCTGGCAAGAGTAGGAGGGATGCTTGGTAAAAAAGCCGGTATGGTGAACATTCATCTCGGAGATGCCAGGAATCCGTTTTCACCACTTCATGAAGTTGTTAAACATAGTGAACTGAAATATACTCAGTTTCTACCAACTCATTGTAATAGAAATGATTATATTTTTGAAGATTCAAAAATCTATGGAAAAACAGGCTATGTTGATATCACAACAAGCTCGTGGCCTTATTTTCAGGATGAAGAGATAAAACCATCAACTGGCCTCAGGCTATTACTTGAAGCCGGCGTACCTTCCGGCCACATTACGTTTTCATCCGACTCATGCGGATCTCTGCCTGGTTTTGACGCTCAGGGACGTCTGGTAAAGCTTGAAATGGGGCTACCTTCTGCCAACCTGAAGGAGCTGGCAGATTCTGTTTTAAAGGAAAATATTTCACTTGAGACATCTCTGAAAGTCCTCACGTCAAATGTAGCAACCATTCTGAAGCTCTCTGGCAAAGGATTTATTGCGCCAGGCATGGATGCTGACCTGTTGTTCCTTGATTCCGGAATTAAGATGACACATCTTCTTGCAATGGGTAAATGGGTTGTGAAAGATGGAGTGGTAATAAAGAAAGGAACTTATGAATAATTGAATTCTATCTGAGCCTGAATTTTTGTCCTGGCAGGTAGACGCTTAACTGAAGCCCTTCGGTTCCAAGTAATCCATCCCTGATATTTTTTACTTTGCTGGTGTTTTTAATAACTATTACCTGATGAATACCGGTTACAGTTGCAAAATCCCCATCTACGATTATTGCAGTGGATTCATCAATTCCTACGCAGAGCTCATCGGGATTTTCGATAGCTGCAGCGACAAGCCTGTTAAGCCTTTGACGTTTAATAAAGTGCTGATCAATAATTACATCCGTTAAAAAGCCTAGTCCCAGCGTAATTTCGATATTGTCAGACTCAATGGAGACAAACCCGGCATCAGTTTCCTTGTGTTTCTTCTGGTTCCCGGTAATCATCTTTTTACTCATCACAGCTGCCCCGGCACTTGTACCGGAAATTACAGATCCGTTTTTATATGCCTCATGTAGAGCATTCATTACAGGAGTATTAAGTACAACTGACATAAATCGGGACTGATCGCCACCACAGATATAAATTAGCCTGGCATTCCGGAGTGAATCAAGTTGTGCCTTGGGAGGAGTTACTCCCTGTAGGAAATTATAACCAAAAACTTTTTTAATTCCAGTGACATTGAAATCTTCTTTTGCCCAGATAATTGAACTGTCGGGAACCGAACTAGCCATTGGTAAAATGTATATATAACCTTCATTCCTGATTCCCGCTAAATCTACAAGTTCATTCATCATTGTATCAGTTCGGTTGCCACCTCCGATAATAAAAAGTTTTCCGGTTGATTTTCCCTGGTCCTGTTTATTTATACAACATGACATTGATATTGCAATTGCAGCAATTGTGAGTATAGATACTTTATTCATCTTTATGATTTATTTGAGGGATACAAGTTATTGAATTTACCGTTGATTTCTCTTTGAAAAGCTTTTTTTTCATACTTTTATCAGTCCGACTTTGGCATGTAATCTTACAAACACATTAATAAATTAACATGAAAGTTACCGGCTTTACTTTTATCCGCAACGCTACTAAATTTGATTACCCTGTTGTTGAGGCAATTAAATCAATATTACCAATTTGTGACGATTTTGTTGTGGCAGTAGGCAATTCAGAAGATAATACACTTGAGCTAATTCAAAATATTGATAAGAAAAAAATAAAGATAATTGAGACTATATGGGATGATTCACCTGAATTTAAAAAAGGAGGTAAGGTTTTTGCAAGAGAAACAGACAAGGCGTTCAAGGCAATTTCAATGTATTCCGACTGGGCATTTTATATTCAGGGTGATGAAGTTGTACATGAAAAATACCTTGATACTATTTATTCATCTATGGAAAAATGGAAAGATGATAAATCAGTAGATGGCCTGTTATTCAATTATCTTCATTTTTATGGTTCCTATGATTACATTGGAATTTCTCCCAAATGGTATAATCATGAGATCAGAGTCATCAGGAATAATAAAGCAATCTACTCCTTCAGAGATGCCCAGGGTTTCAGAAAAGGAGTAGATGAGAAACTTAATGTTAAGCCAATTGACGCATATGTATATCATTATGGATGGGTGAAAGAACCCGGAACGATGATGAAAAAAGCGATAAATGCAAATTCATTCTATCAGGAGAAAAACTTCCTGAAAAGTTTGAAATCAAAGGATTCGAACGGGAATAGAGAATTTGATTACTCTTCAATAGATTCCCTGAGCTTATTCACAGGAACACATCCGAAAGTAATGGCTGAGCATATCAAACGCAAAAACTGGAGTTTTGAACATGATATTTCATTCAACCATTTGTCATTAAGATACAAGGGGAAAATTTTTATAAAAAAATACCTGGGTATCAACACCTATTATGAAAATTACCAGGTTATCTGATCAGGTCCCTTGCTTCTGAACTGACTTATATATCCCGAAACAATAAGATACTGAGCAACAATATAAGTCGACATAATAACTATACCTGAAGATTCAAATTGATGGCTGAATTTGTTGACAGCTATTGAAGAGTCGGAGATAACAAACAGAATGGCACCACTAAGAACTAAATAATAACTCCGTTTATTCACTTTGTCTTTCCTGTTCATCGCTCCTGTTAGCATAGTAAGTATTACCAGAGTATACAGTAAAACAGGAAGCCTCATCTCAGCCAGATCTGAATACAGATAAGACACCAGCACCACACCATATATTATTACTGGTATTAGTAGCCAGATTCGATTAGTCAGAATGGAATTTTTCCCCGGAGTGATAAAGAATGCTGTCAGATACATAATGTGAGCCAGAAGGAAGCATACAAGTCCCAGGATGAACATATTCCCGTTATTTTTTGAAAATTCAAGTACCACATCACCTGCCCAGGAAAAGAAAAGCCCGGCTAACATAAGGGTATGCAAACGGTTTTTACCAGGATTCAGATTAACTAAGAAAAGAATGACCAGTACGGGAATAATAAATGCCTTTGAAATAAAACCAGGGAAAAAGACCGGTTGGTCCAAAAGAATTATTGAGATCAGTCCAATTACAAAATAGACAATGGAAATTGCGGAGTTTTTCATATTTATAACCTTTGTGAGCCTAGCTTTCCCGATAGCTATCGGGACCTTAGTGTCCCTTTGTGTTTAATCTTTTTTTACCACAAAGTGACACAAAAGTCAACACAAAGTAACACAAAGGCAAGGGAAAACGGCTATAATATTCAACATCGCTGGAAGAACACTGTGATATTATTTCTGAATCGAATTTCTTTTAATAATTTCTTAGTATATTTCTAGAGTTAAAGTAAAAAAGATTTGCCAGACTAACATTTAATTAAATGATGAAGTATACCTTTTTATCAGCGAGCCTCTTGCTCCTCGTTTCCTGCAGCCAGCAGCAGCAGACCCCAATTACTCAATCTCCTGTATCTGAAAAATTCAAAGTTGAAGGGAAACAGGTAATTGTCTATACAACTGCGGATAGTACGAATTATAGACTTACAGTTACAGATACGCTTAAGTTTAAAGTACTTATACAACCTGTCGAAACACAGATCTGCGTATTTACCAATCCAGATAAAACATTTCAGACATTCCTTGGTATAGGTGGTGCATTGACAGATGCCTCTGCTGAAACTTTTTCAAAAATACCTGAAGCAAAACAGACAGAGTTATTACAGGCATACTACGACACAAGGAAAGGAATAGGGTACACACTGGCCAGAACCAATATAAACAGCTGCGATTTTTCAAGCGGAAGCTATACATATGTTACCGATGGCGACAAAGAATTAAAGTCATTCAACATTGCTCACGATATGCAATTCCGGATTCCGTTTATTAAAAAAGCTATTGCAGCCGCAGGTGGCAAACTCACGTTGTTTGTCAGTCCGTGGAGTCCTCCGGGTTTTATGAAATCCAATAATGATATGTTACATGGAGGTAAGCTTAAACCTGAGTATTTCCAATCGTGGGCCGACTATTTTGCAAAGTTTATTAATGCCTACGAAAAAGCCGGAATACCTGTCTGGGGTATGACAATTCAGAATGAACCTATGGCAACACAGAGCTGGGAATCATGTATCTATACTGCTGATGATGAACGCGATTTTCTTAAGAATTTCCTCGGTCCTACAATGCAGAAAGCCGGACTTGGTGAAAAAAAGATAATTGTATGGGACCACAACCGTGATCTTATGGTTCAGAGAGCTAATGTTATTTTTGGTGATCCGGAAGCCTCAAAATATGCCTGGGGTATGGGATTTCACTGGTATGAATCGTGGGCCGGAGGAGATAAAATGTTCGATAATGTCAAAATAGTGCATGAGGCCTATCCAGATAAAAACCTGATGTTTACGGAGGGCTGTCCGGAAAGCTTTAATCCGGCTATGTATAATTACTGGGGACTTGGCGAAGCTTATGGTCGTTCAATGATCAATGATTTCAATAACGGGACTGTTGGATGGACCGACTGGAATGTTTTACTTGATGAGACCGGTGGCCCTAACCATGTTAAGAATTTTTGTTTCGCACCTGTTCATGCTGATACAAAAACAGGACAACTGATTTATACAAATTCATATTACTATATCGGGCATATCTCAAAATTTGTCCGCCCCGGGGCAAAACGTATTATCAGTTCTGCAAGCCGAAGCCAGTTAATAACAACAGCCTTTATTAATGAAGATGGCAAAATAGCTGTGATCGTGATGAATCAGAGCAATCTGAAAATTACTTATAATCTTTGTATAGGTCATAGTGCGGCCGAGGTAAAAATTCTGCCACATTCAATCCAGACTCTGGTCTTGTAATGTTTATTCACTCATTTGCATAATTGAATTTAAAATTATATAAGATGAAAAGTTCAGCATCACTACTCTTTCTTTTATTCTTTCTTCCATTCATTTTATCAGCCCAGAATAAATTTAATGGACTGGATATGAACATGGGGAATCTGTACAGGTTATCCGATGCAAAAACACGCTCGATAAGTCCTGAAAATTATTCAGGTGAAAAAGGGAAAGCAGGAATGGCAGACCCTGGTGACAGAGATAAAATCAATATTGCCAATGCTTCGAATGCTGCCCGCGACCTTGGTCAGGGCTGGAAGATAAACCCTTTTGTAAGAATTAAACCCGGAGAAATATTTACCATGGCTCAGATTGATGGACCAGGTGCCATACAGCACATCTGGATGACTCCGACAGGCAACTGGCGATTCTCAATTCTCCGGATTTATTGGGATGATGAAACCGAACCATCTGTAGAATGTCCTGTTGGCGATTTTTTTGGCATGGGGTGGAACAAATATTCTCCACTCGCCTCTTCCGCTATATGTGTCAATCCCGGGAGTGCTTTTAATTGTTATTGGGTAATGCCGTTCCGGAAAAAGTGCAGGATAACAATGCAGAATATTAATGATTCAGAGGCTATGACTCTTTATTATCAAATCGACTATACATTGACAGAAGTACCATCAGATGCAGGATATTTTCATGCCCAGTTCCGTCGGGAGAATCCCGATGAGTCATCAGTTTATACAATTAATGATGGAATAAAAGGGAAAGGGCAGTATGTAGGTATTTATCTGGCCGTGGGAGTTAATAACAATGGCTGGTGGGGAGAAGGTGAAATTAAATTTTATATCGACGGAGATACAAAATTTCCAACTATCTGCGGCACAGGAACAGAAGATTATTTCTGTGGATCCTATGATTTTGACACAAATAAAAAGAATGTAGCAGGGGTTGAGGAATCTGCCTATACTGAATTCTGTACTCCTTATTCAGGACTGCACCAGGTTATTCGAGGAGACGGGCATTACAATGTATTGCAACGATTTGGCCTGTACCGTTGGCATATAATGGATCCTGTCCGTTTTGATTCTGATCTTAAAATAACTATTCAGGATCTTGGCTGGCATAAGGGAGGACGCTATTTAAAACAGCAGTCAGATATCGCTTCTACCTGTTTCTGGTATCAGACAGAACCTCATGCTAAATTTCCAAAACTTCCTGAATGGCAGAAACTTGAAGTGAATTAAGTATTCCAGTTGACAATCTTCCAGCCCCTGCTTTTTGCTGTTTTTCTAAGCTTTTTATCGGGATTGACGCAAACGGGATTTCCTACAGCATTGAGTGCATGAGTATCAGAAACTGAGTCTCCGTAAAACCAGGTTTCTGATAGAGAGAAGTTGAAAATTTCACAATATCTTTTTAATCTTACAGCTTTTTCTTCACCAAAGCACAGATGCCCAAGAGGACGACCTGTCATATATCCATCCTTAACTTCGAGCCCAGAACAAATGATATCA
>Ga0302323_100003642_pt1 | contig 12520 bp, 10 predicted proteins | sample Fen_T0_3_FD_201950 | JGI IMG/M metagenome (GOLD analysis project Ga0302323, IMG submission 201950) | Peat permafrost microbial communities from Stordalen Mire near Abisko, Sweden - Fen_T0_3 | ecosystem: Environmental > Terrestrial > Soil > Wetlands > Permafrost | place: Sweden: Abisko... | reverse complement strand
CACCTGCACGCCACGGTCTACGGCAATTACGAGCTGTCCCACTTTGACGACCCAGCCGGCCAGATCAACGGAAGTATTACCGATGCGCACGATCGAACCCACACCCTGGGTGGTACGCTCCATTGGCGGCGGGTCGCTCGCCCGTGGCTGACGCTCTCCGGGGTCTTCGACGCACGCTATGATCGCTTCCGCCCCTCGGATGCGCTGGCCAGCGGCGCCCCCGCCACGCGGCTGTTCGGCGCCACCGGCGTCGAAAGCGACTTCTGGATTCAGCCCATCCGTTTCGAGGTCATCACATCTCTGCGTTTGGAGGCCGCCCAGGAAGAAACCTCGGGCCGCGGCAACTTCAACCAGTTCCTGCCCACCTCGGGACCGGTCAATCACGTGCTTCCCATTGCACGTTTGTCGCTGGTCAAGGAATGGACCGACTGGCTCACCCTGCGCGCCAACGGCGGGCGCTATGCGCGCCTGCCCTCGACCATCGAGCTTTATGGCAATACCGGCTACATCCTGGGCAGTACCACGCTTAAACCGGAAAGCGGACTCAACGCCGACGTTGGCCCTGTCGTCTCCTGGAAGCGCGGGTCCAGCAAGGTTCGTTGGTCCACGGCAGCCTTCGTCAGCAAAGTCAGCAACCTCATCCAGTACCAGCACAATGGCATCCGGGCCACGCCCGTGAATGTCGGCAGCGCCCGCATCCTGGGCGTCGAGAGTGACGCCACGCTGGAATTCGCAGGCCATGTCCGACTGGTGGCCGCGGGAACTCTCACCGATACCCTCAATACCTCCATCCAGGAATCGCAGAACGGCAAGCAATTGCCGATGCGTCCACGCTACCGACTCTATGCTCGGCCAGAATGGCGGGCAGTACAACTGGGAACGCGCGTCACCCTTGGCGTCTATGTTGACGTGGACGCCACCGCTGGCAACTACCTACAATCGGGCAACGTGGCGTGGGTGCCACCGCGATTTCTTCTCGGCGCCGGAATCTACGCCGATCTGCCTGGCAATCTTTCCCTCCGCGCCAGCGGTCAGAACCTCGGCAATTCGCCCATCTACGATTTGTCCAATTACCCATTACCGGGACGAGAAGTCTATCTGACCCTTGCCTGGTCGCCCGCGAACAACAGACCAAAGGAGCCATGACCATGAGACGCACTTGCGCTTTTCTCTTTCACACCGTCGCACTCACGATTTGCTTCGCCTTGTGCGCTTGCGGCAGCGACTCGGGTGCCCCGGTGGCCAAAGACGCTGCAACAACAGAAGCTGGCCAGAACGACTTGCCTACCAATACCGGAATCGACGGCGGCCTCGCCGGCATCGACGGCGGCCTGACAAACCACGTGGGAATCGCCGTGGTGAACAGCGATTACACCTCGACCTCGGTGTCGTTTCTCGACCGAGACGGCAATCTCGTGCACGACGGTTGCTTCAACTCGGGCACGGGAGCGCCGAGCCTAGCGGTGACCCTTTCCGGCGACGTCGTGTTGCCCTCGCAGGTGCAGCCCGGCGGCCCCGTGACCATCGTCGACCGCGGTAACGGGACCCTGACCTGGCTTGACCCCGCCACCTGCACACCCCTCCGGCAACTGGCGGTAAGCACCGGCTACCTGGCCTATCCCCACGATATGGTTTTGGTGTCGGCCACCAAGGCCTACGTCACGCGCTACGAGAAAAACTCCGCAGCAACACCTGAAGCAGCGGATTTCGACGACGGCAACGATCTGCTCGTGATCGACCCTTCCCAACCCAAGATCCTTGGGCGCATTGATCTGACGCCGTTCGCGCCCGCTGGCGTTCTGCCACGCGCCGATCGCGCACTCATGGCCGAAGGCGTGGTCTTCGTCTCCTTGAATGCCATCAGTGGCAACTTCCAGACCTACGGCACGGGACGCATCGTCATGGTCAATCCCACGACCGACGTGGTGACCGGCGCCATCGACATCCCTGTCGCGAAGAACTGCGGCGCCATGACCTATCTCCCAGCCGAGAAGAAGCTCATGGTCGCCTGTGGCGGCGACTTCAGCAATCCCGCGCAACAGATCGACAGCTCGGCCATCGTGGTCATCGACCTCAGCGTCTCGCCACCCGCCGTGGTGGCCCAGATCGCCGCAACCTCCGTCGGTGCGTCGCCATTTTCAAACTTGTCCTTGGCGGCCTGGGATGGCAACACAGTGCTGGGCTTGACCCTGGGCGATGCTTCGAAATCTACCCAGGATCAGCTGTGGGCCCTGCCCTTGGCTGGCGCCCTGCACGTCAAGGTCTTCGAGTCCTCGGAAGCCTGGGCACTCGGCTCAGTCTTGGCGGATCCGCAAAAGGGTCGCATCTTTGCTGCCGATGCAACCACGATGACCGGGGCGTTCCTGCGCGTGTTCGCTGTTGCCGCTGGCGCCTTCACGCCGAGCAAGACGGTCAAAACCAATCCGGCGCAGAAGCTTCCGCCGCGAGCACTGGCCTGGTACTAGCAAAGGCCGCCATGGCGTTGCTTGAAGAAACTTGCTCGGCGATTTCCGAGGTCGATCACGAGGCGTCGGAAACGACACAGCGTCTGCTGGATGGCAAGACCAAGCCCCGGCGCAGCCTGGGCCGGCTGGAAGACCTGGCGTGCAAGATCGCCGCGATCCAGGGCAATCCCCGACCCGCGCTTCCGACCAAGGCCATCGTGGTCATGGCCGGCGATCACGGCGTGGCCCAAGAAGGGGTCAGCGCCTATCCACCGGAAGTGACGTGGCAAATGCTCCTCAATTTCGCGCGCGGCGGGGCGGCCATCAATGTGCTCGCCCGCCAAGCCGCGGCCAGACTGATCGTCGTGGACATGGGCGTGAACGGTCCCGATGAACCGATTGCCGGCGTGCTATCGCGCAGGATCGCACAGGGAACGGGCAACTTCACCCGCTGTCCGGCCATGACCGTCGAGCAGGCGGTCCTGGCCCTCGAGCACGGCATCACCATCGCGCAGGCACTGGCCGGCGCAGGCGTCGACCTGATTGGCATCGGCGAGATGGGAATTGGCAACACCACGGCTGCGACCGCGCTGTTGGCGGGATTCACGGGCCACCCCCTGACGGAGATCACTGGGCGGGGGACAGGCATCGACGACGATGCCCTGGCCCGCAAGGTCGCGTCCATCGACAAGGCCCTCAAGGTGAACGCGCCTGTCGGCAAACCCGCGCTGCAGATCCTTGCCGCTCTGGGCGGATTCGAAATCGCCGGTCTTGCGGGCGTGGTGCTGGGCGCAGCCGCGTGCAAGATCCCTGTTCTCCTCGACGGATTCATCGCCTCGACCGCGGCCCTAGCGGCCACCCGGCTGGTGCCACGTGCAGCGGACTACGTGATCGCCTCTCACCAGTCGGTGGAAATCGGTCACAAGGTCGTGCTCGAAGCGCTGGGTTGCACGCCCTTGTTCGAATTCGCCATGCGGCTCGGCGAAGGAACCGGCGCGGCGCTCGCCATGCACATGGTGGACGCATCTCTCCACGTCCTGCACGAGATGGCCACCTTCGAGAGCGCCCAGGTGACGGACACGGGAAAATGAGCGACCACGCGCTACAGACTGGCGGCCAGCACCACGAGGATCGCCGCATCCGTCAATTGCTGGGTAGCACCGAGAAAGTCCCCGGTGATTCCTCCAGCCCGCACGTGGAAGCGCCACCCACACAAGACCGCGATGAGCACCGCCAGCACAAGGGACATCAAGACGGGCTGCAAAGGCAAGAGCTTGCCCATGACCAGCAGGCCCACGGCGAGGACGGCAAAAGCACTGGCAATAGCGGCGTGGATCATCTTGCCACCCACGAAGGACGACGAACGGGCACTCTGCGCGGGAGTGACATAGGGCAAGGCCGCCATCAGCCAAACCGGCGTCGTGCGCGAAATAGTTTGCCCGAGCAGAAGGCCGCCCACGGCCATGGGCCCCAGCTTGGCCAGCGCGGCGATGCGAAGAAGCAGCACCAGGATGAGCGCGGTGGCGCCGAAGCTGCCGATGCGACTATCCTTGAGTATGGCAAAGAGCTTCTCGCGGTCGAAGGCCCCGCCCAGCGCATCGGCGGTGTCAGCCAGGCCGTCCTCGTGAAACGCCCCGGTGACGAGCGCGAGCGACGCGACGGCTGCCACGGACGCGACCATGAATCCCGCGCGTTCCAGGCCGACCCAAACCAGGCAAGCCACGAATCCAAGGAAATATCCAACCACGGGGAACCAGGCCGGCGCCCAATGCAACGCCACCTCGTTGACAGGTTGTTTGCCACAGGGAATCCGAGTCAGGAATGCCAGCGCTGCTCGTGCACCGGACAGAAAGGCCAGCTGGGAATTCGGCGGCGCTGGCTGTTTGACGGGTGTGTCGCTCATGGGTTCGCCGTACACGAGTTCTTATGGTCCGGGAACCCAATCCACACAAGCCCAAGCTGCAAGGAGTGGCGGCCATGCCAGGCAGGGTGATTCTGATCGGCGGCGGCGCCCGCTCGGGCAAGAGCCGATTTGCCCTGACCTACGCCGAACAGATCGGCGTGCGCCGCGTGTTCGTGGCCACGGCCCAGGCTTCGGACGACGAGATGGCCGCTCGGATCGCGCGCCACCGAGGCGAGCGGCAAGCGAACTGGGTTACCGTGGAAGAGCCGCTGGCCCTGCCCGAGACGCTGGCTCGCGTGGAGGCAGACGTGGTCCTGGTCGACTGCCTCACGTTGTGGCTGGCCAACTTGCTCCTGCGCGGCGATACCGCCGCCGCCGTGGAAGTCGCGGTGGAGCGCCTGGCCGAGGCAGCGACCGCACGCAGCGGCCATGTGATGATCGTGACCAACGAAGTGGGCATGGGCATCGTGCCCGAGCATGCGCTCGCCCGGCTCTTTCGCGACATCGCTGGTCGTGCCCACCAGCGTCTCGCCGCGCGCGCGGACGAGGTCTACATGGCGATGCTCGGGCTCGTGGTGCGCCTGCGGCCAGGTCCAGTGGTGGCGTTTTCAGCCGACGGGGTAACGGCATGAGCAAGTGGTCGCGCCTCACGCTCGGCCGCCTGCTCACCCGGCTGGCGCTCCTGGCACTGGCCACCGTGGGCGTGCTGGCCTTGGGCGTGGCCGTGGGCGTGGAGAAGGTGAGCTGGCGTAACTGCTTGAACACGGACAGCGTAGATCGCGCCATCGTGGTGGGTGCCCGGCTGTCGCGCGTGCTGCTGGCCGCCGTGGTGGGCGCGGGCCTGGCCAGCTCGGGCGTCACCTTTCAAGCGCTGCTGCGCAACCCCATGGCGGATCCCTACGTGCTCGGCGTGTCGGCGGGCGCGGCCGTGGCCGCCACCATCGCCATCCAGGCCGGTGCGGGCTGGGCCGGGCTTCTGCCATTGTGGTCCTTCGTCGGGGCGCTGGCGGCGGTGGCCTTGGTCTACACCGTGGGCTGCGTGCGCGGACGGCTGGTACCCGTGGTGGCGCTCCTGGCTGGCGTGGTGTTCAACGCCTTCGCGGGCGGGCTCATCGTGGCGCTGGCCTTTGCCAGCCGCGGGCAGCGCACGGAGGAGGTGATGTTGTGGCTCGTGGGCTCGCTGACGTCGCCGGACTGGCATCAGCTGGCCATGCTGGCCCTGTGGACCGGTCTCGGCCTGGTGGGCCTGGTGCTGCTCGCGCCGCGCATGAACGCCCTGGCCCTCGGCGAGGAAGGCGCGCACTCGGTGGGCGTCAACGTTCCGGCCACGCGTCGCCTGCTCTTTCTCGCGGGCTCGCTCCTCACTGGTGCCGCGGTGGCCGTGGCGGGTCCCATTGGGTTCGTGGGTATCGTGGTGCCCCACGCGCTCCGGCTGGCCTTCGGCCCCGATCACCGACTGCTGGTGCCGGCCAGTGCCCTGGGCGGCGCGCTCTTTCTTTCTCTGTGCGATACGATTGCGCGACTGGCCTTCGTACCCCTCGGCAGCGAGCCCGCGGTCGGGGTGGTCACCGCCTTGATCGGCGGCCCCTTCTTCCTGGTGTTGCTATGGCGAAGACGCGGTACGCGGCTCTTTTAGTGCTGGTGGCGCTGGCCGGCTGTCGCGGCAGCCGGCGGGTGGCCCACGTCGAGCGTGATGAGCTCGGCCGCGACGTCGCGCTTTCCACCTGGCCCGCACGGCGGGTGGTGTCCCTGGCCACGTCCAACACCGAGATCCTGTTCGCCCTCGGCGCGGGTGCGACGGTGGTGGGCGCGGATGTCTATGCCAACTGGCCCGCCGCCGTGACCAACGTGCCACGCGTGGGCACGCAACAAGAGCCCTCCCTCGAAGCCGTCTTGGGGCTGCGCCCAGATGTGGTGGTGTCTGCCATGAGCGCCAATCGCCAGAGCACGGTCGAGGCGCTGCAGCGGCTGGGACTGCCCGTCTTCGTCACGCGCACGGATGATTTGGCTGGGCTCAGCCGCACCATCGTGGATCTTGGTACCCTCGTAGGACAGAAAGCGGCGGCCGATGCGCTCGTAGAAAACATCCAGTCTGGGCTCGCCGAGGTTCAAGCACAGGCACAACAGCATCCTCGCGTGCGCGCGCTGGTGCTGGTGTGGAGCGATCCCTTGTATGTCGTCGGCCGTCAAACCTACACCGCCGATCTGCTAGCGCTGGCGGGTGGCGACAACGTGGCGGCCGACGCCGAGCCAGGCTATCCGCGCTACTCGCTCGAGCGCGTGCTGCGACAGGCGCCCGAGGTGATCATCATGGGCACCCACACGGATGAACGCACCGGAGATCCGTGGCGCGATTGGCGACGCTTCCCCACCCTGCCGGCGGTACGCGACGGTCGCCTCATCACCGTCGACGGCGACCTCATCTTTCGGCCGGGGCCGCGGGCGGTCGAGGCCGCGCAAACGCTCGCCCGAGCCCTGCATCCACCGGTCAGGATCTTGCCATGATCGAAGGCCACCGCTTGAACTTCGCCTACGGCGAACAGCCCGTGCTACGCGACGTGAGCTTCCGCGTGGCGACGGGCCAGCTCACCGGCATCCTGGGCGCCAACGGTTCGGGCAAGACCACGCTGCTCCGTCTAGCCATGGGACTTCTGCGCCCCACCTCCGGCATCATCCGGGTGGCCGGCCAGACACCGACGGACGGCGATCGACGTGCCTTCGCGCGCCTGGTGGCGGCCGTACCCCAGGAAACGCCGGTGGAGTTTCCTTTCACCGTGGGCGAGCTTGTCTTGCTCGGCCGCACGCCGCACATCGGGGCGCTCGGCTTCGAAAGCGAGGCAGACGTGACCATCGCCAACGAGGCCATGCGCGTGTGTGGGATCCGCGAGCTGGCGGGCCGGCCCATCACGGCCGTGTCGGGCGGCGAGCTGCGCCGCGCTTTCGTGGCGCGCGCCCTGGCCCAGCAGGCACAGATCCTGTTGTGCGACGAGCCCACCGCGGGCCTCGACATCCACCACCAGGTAGCGCTGTTCGAGCTTCTGCGCGGAGAAGCCCGTGCCGGCCGCTGCGTGGTGGTGGTGGTGCACGATCTCAACCTGGCGGCGGCGTATTGCGATCACCTGCTATTGCTCAAGCAAGGCGAGGTCGTGGCCGAAGGCGCCGTGGCCGACGTGCTGACCTACCGGCGGGTACGCGCCGCCTTCGATGTGGACGTATACGTGGGCGTGAACGACCTGACAGGCAGCCGCTTCTTGATCCCGATGGCGGACAAGACGGACAAGAAGGAGACACCATGAACTGGGAAGCGGTCTTCAGCAGCTTCACCCTGGTCGCGGCCAGCGAGATGGGTGACAAGACCCAACTGTTGGCATTTTCCCTGGCCAGCCGCTTCCGCCGGCCGTGGACCGTGATGGCCGGCATCCTGATCGCGACGCTGGCCAACCATGCGCTTGCATCGTCGGTCGGGGTGTGGATCTCGGCGCATATTCCCCAGCGGGTCATGGCGGGAATCTTGGCCGCCACCTTCCTTGGGTTCGGCCTGTGGACCTTGCGCCCCGACACTCTCGACGAGGATGAAAAGCCGTCGCGCTTCGGACCGCTGGTGACCACGGCCGTGCTGTTCTTTCTCGCCGAGATGGGCGACAAGACCCAATTCGCCACCATCGCCTTGGGTGCGCGCTTTCACAGCGCCGTGACCGTCACCCTGGGCACGACCCTGGGCATGATGGCCTCCGACGGCCTGGCGGTCTTTCTGGGCGACAGGTTCGCGACCAAGGTACAAGGCCGCTGGTTGCGTGTGGTCGCCGCTTGCCTCTTCTTCCTGTTCGGGATCGCCTCGGCCTGGTCAGCGATCCGCGGTTGAGGCGGGACAAAGAGAGAGAACCACAGAGGACACAGAGGACACAGAGGACGAAAGGGTTCGGATCCAAGATCCGAGACCTTCTTTTCTTCCGAACTCTGTGTTCTCTGTGTCCTCTGTGGTCTTTCTTCCGCCGTCACCTCACGTGAATTGCACCGACCGCTTGGTGAACGCGCCTTCCATCCAGAAACCGGTGATGGGAAACGATACCGCGTGCCGACCTTCGCTGGCTGCGCCCGCGGCGACCAACAGGGGCGCGTAGTGCTCCCAGGTCGGCAAGGCAGTGCTGGCTGCCGGAGCGCGGACTTGAAAATTTCGAAGCGCGTCCACATCGAATCGCCCGATAGCGTCCGCGGCCCAGTCGTCGAATTCCTTGGCCCACGCGGGAATCCCCGGTCGAAAGGCGTAGCGCATGTTGTGGGTCAGAAAGCCGCTGCCAAAGATCAACACGCCTTCGCCGCGCAAGGGAGCGAGCGCCTGGCCAAGCGCAAACAAAGTCTTCGGATCCAGCGCGGGCATGGAAAGCTGCAACACCGGCACATTGGCCTCGGGATACATGGGCACCAGCGGCACGTACGCGCCGTGGTCGAGCCCGCGGCCACTATCTTCGTCCACGGGAATGCCGCGGCCACTGAGTAGCGCGCGAATTCGCGTTGCGAGCTCTGGCGCGCCTGGGGCCGGGTACTTGGTTTGGTAGTAGCGCTCGGGAAATCCGCCAAAATCGTAGATCAGCGGCACCGTCTTGGTTGCGCCGATGGTCGCCGCCGGTTCTTCCCAGTGCGCGGAAACCATGAGAACGCTCTTCGGCTTGGGCATGGCCCTGGCCCAGGCCGCCAGCTCGCCCATCCACGGCGTGTCGTCCAGCAAGACCGGTGCGCCGTGCGCGGCGAAGATGACCGGCATGGCGCTTGTCACTGGTTGTCCCTCTGGCTCGCGTGTGGTCATTCGCTGTCCTTCCTTTTGCTTGCACGCAAGCGCCGCCGCGGACAGCGACCCCAGCACGTGCAGCAGTTGCCTTCGGTTCACCCCCCAAGCCTAGGACGCGGGCACCACGCCGCCAGTGGGAATTTCAGCGCAGTACGATGGTTGTCGCGCTTGTGCTTGGCATGGTGTACGTGAGCGTGCAGGTTCCAGCGGCACAGCTTGGTACTGGAGACGTCCCCGAAACCTTGGCCACCGCCGCGGTCTTGCCCGCCAGTTGGTACAGCGTCGCGCTGGTCAAGGACGCCGCGCTGGCGATCTGGATGGTCACCGCCTGCGTGCTGGTCTTTTTGTTGACGGCGACCAGCTCAATCCCGGCCGAGCCATCGGAATGGGTGAAGGCGTACACCGAGGTGTTCTTCGCGTCGGTGGTGGTCGCCTGCACTGCCAGGTCGCCCACGACGGCGCCGTTGCCGTCGTAGTTGCGATACAGATCGAAAGCGGCCACCAAGAAATTACTCGTGATGGACTGCAATGGCCACGCGGTGGCGGCGTAGGTGCCTTCCCGCCCGAAGACACCCAGCAAGTCCGCCTCGGCAACACCGCCGCCAATCGTCGTCTCGCACCCCGGATTGTATTCGCTGAAGGCAAGCCCAGGCGCCGCAATGCTGCCGGCCGGATACGCCGCCGCGATCTTCTTCTGCAAGCGCGGAATCATCTGGCGCGGATACCACTTGGTATCGAAGTACGCGCCGCTGCCCACGTCGCCGCTCCAGCCGAAATCCAAGGTGTCGGTATCCGAGGCCTTGATGTCGGTGAAGTTCGGATCCCAGAACAAGCGCGGGGTCTGCAAGCATTGGGCATCGCTGGTACCGCCGCTCGTGTAGTAGTGCACATCGTAGGCGTCGAGCAAAGGCACGCCCGCCACCACCGAGGCGGCCTGCATTTGAGCGAGGTAGTAGTCCGTGAACTCGGTCGGCCAGTGCGCATCGTTCTGGTACGAGTGGGCATAGATGAGGCCGTCCTGGGCGATGACCGGACCAAAGACCTGCGCCTTGGGCCAGGCGGTCTTGACGGCAAGCGCTGCGGCCTTGTTGCGGGTCACGATGTCGTCGTAAGTGACGACGCCTTCGCCGCAGGTGTTCTTCCACAGTTCGGGATGGGTTCCCGGCCAGTAGTTGGGTTCATTGTCCAGGCTGAAGAAGACGGGGGCGCCCGATCCGTAGTTCACCTTGAGGAAGTTCACGAACTCGTCCTGCGCGACCGGCCCCGTGCCCACCGAGCACCCCGCGCAGCTGGTCGTTCCCGGCGCGCAGCTGCACAACGCCGACCCCTTGGTCATGACGTTCTTCACGAAGGCAGGGCTGTTCGGATCGGCCGTGGCAAACGTGAGCGTCTTGTTGTAGCCGGGGTCGCCTGGATTCGGATCGATGACGTTGGCGGCATTGGTGCCGCTCCACTTCGAGCAGGTGCTGTCCGTGCCAGGACACGCAGACCCGCTGGTCGCCGGATTCCAGCCCGTGTTGCGATCGAACTTCGCGGCGACGAAATCCAAGATAGGGATGGTGGTCAGGAAGGCCTCGCCCTTGGCCTGTGCCGCGGGAATGGTGTCGCCGGTCGCGTCGGTGTATTTGCCGGCCAGGTTCCCGCTGGCGGACTTGCCCTGGTAGTAGCAGTAGTCCGCACCCGAGTTGCTGTAGTCGTTGGTCCAGTTGTAGGGCGTACAAGAATTCCCGCCCTGACGAATCAATCCCCACTTCGTCTTGGTGGCCACGAATTTGCCGAAACCGTTGATGCCATAGACATACGGCGAGACCGCCGTGGGCGCAGCGGGTGGCAGGTATTGTCGGGTCGGTCCCTTGCTAATATCGATGGTGAAGGTAAGGCCGGTGGTGCCGGTATCGGCGCCAGGCGGTGGCGTGTCTGGAAGCGCAGCAGCGCTGTCTTCACCGGGGGCGACCACGGTGTCCGCTGTCCCGGCGTCGAGGTTCGCGTGCTCGGTCTTGCTCGACGAACAACTGCACGCGAGTAGGACGAAAAGTGCCAGGAATGCCTTCATGTCTTACCTTGTTTGGGGTTTGGGGGAACGCTAGCGCTTCAGATCGACACGGCGGTGATCGCTCATCGTAACACGCTCGTCGGCCGAACTTGTGGCACGAATTTGCCCGCGATCGATTATCATGCCGCGCATAGGTCATCGTCCGCTTTCCCCCTAGCCCAAGGAGTATTCCTGTGAAGTCGAAGAACCTCTCCATTGCAGCCTGTGTCTTTCTTCTAGCAACCAGCGGCACCCTACTCACCCCGGGTTGTGGTGGGTCGAGCAAGACCGGGGGACCGGGCGCCGACGGCGCCATGCAATCGGCAGACGACGCCAACCTGCTAATCGGCAGCGGTGGCGTCCTGGGAACGGGTGGCGGCGAGGGCGGAATCTTCGGCAGCGGCGGAGTCGCAACGGGTGGCGCCCAAGGTGGTGCGGGTGGTGCAGCGATCCCTGGCATCGACAGCGGAATTCAAACCGGCACCGGGGGCAGCGCGCAAGGCGGTAGCACCGGATCCACCTGCGGCGGGCCGGGCCTGCAGTGCTGCACGGGTAACAACTGCAGCGGCGGTGGATGTTGCGTCTCTGGGATCTGCATGACGCCTGGCGGAGTTTGCGTCGGCCTCGGCGGCGGAACGTGCAACGCCGGCTCGTGCGGAACCTGCGGTGGCGCCGGGCAGCCCTGCTGCGGAGCGACTCCAGCGACGGGTGCGTGCACGGCGGCCGGCACCAAATGCAATGCCGGGACCTGCGCCACGTGCGGAGACCTCGGAACCGCCTGCTGTGACAGCCCCACCGGCGGCACATGCAAATCCGCGAGCGCCATCTGCAGCAACAACATCTGCGTTGCTTGCGGCACGCCCGGCAGCGCGTGCTGCCCCGGCAGCACCTGCGCCGGCACGGCCTGCTGCTACAACAATACCTGTATTGGTGAAACCACGGCCTGCGGCACGACCGGAGGCGCCTGCCAGGCCGGCCGCTGCTCGGGCTGCGGTAGCGCGGGCCAGGGCTGCTGCTCGTCCTCCTGCTACGACGGCTTGACCTGCAAGGGCGGCACCTGCGCGTCGTGCGGTCACTCGGGCGAGACCTGCTGCCCCGCGGGCGGCACCGCCGATCGCTGCCAGAGCGGCTTGGCTTGCTCCAGCACCGCCGCCGACGGCGTGTGCGCCAGGTGCGGCAGCCTTGGCGACGTGTGCTGCGCGGGCGACAAGTGCAGCGACGGTTGCTGCTCGGGCGGACGTTGCCTGGCCAGCACCGGCACCTGCCCGATCAACACGCCCGACGCCGCTGTTCCACCGGACGCGCCCCTCTCGGGCACCGGCGGCAAGGTTGGCAGCGGCGGCGCGACCGGCGCG
>Ga0302323_100003641_pt1 | contig 12521 bp, 8 predicted proteins | sample Fen_T0_3_FD_201950 | JGI IMG/M metagenome (GOLD analysis project Ga0302323, IMG submission 201950) | Peat permafrost microbial communities from Stordalen Mire near Abisko, Sweden - Fen_T0_3 | ecosystem: Environmental > Terrestrial > Soil > Wetlands > Permafrost | place: Sweden: Abisko... | reverse complement strand
ACAGGGCGTCGTACTCCGGGTTGGAGTACTCGGAGTCGCTGCCGTTGAACTGCTGGCCGGTGGTGAAGGTGCTGAGGATGTAGCCCGGGTCGATGTCCGCGGTCCAGTTCCAGATGTAGAGGTCGTTGTCTGCGTCGGAGTAGTTCATGTCCGAGAAGGCGTTCTCATCCATGATCTGCAGCGTCGTGCCGATGCCGACGTCCTTGAGGTACGAGCTGATCTTCTTGGCGGCGGTGATGTCCATCGGGTACTCGTTGAGCGCCGCAAGGCGGAACTTGAGCGGGTTGCCCTTGGAGTCCACGCGCACGCCCTTCGGACCCATCTTGTAGCCGGCGTCGTCCAGGATCTGCTTGGCCTTCGCCGGGTCGTAGGAGCGCAGCTGGTCGGCCGGCACCTGCCACCGGTAGAAGGTCTGCACCGGTGAGAGGATCACATCGGCCGGCCGCGCCAAGCCGTTCATGGCGACGGCGGCGATCGCCTTCTTGTCGATGGCGTAGTCGATCGCCACGCGGATGTTCTTGTCGAGCAGCAGCGGGTTGCCCTTGCTCTTGGGGCTCTTGTAGCAGTTCATGCCGAGCTCGTTGAACCCGATGCCCGGCGCCGCCACGGACTTGGAGCCGGGGATGTTCTGCAGGTTGCGGTAGAAGCCCGGGTCGAGCTCGATCGCGGCGTCGAGGGCGCCGGCCTTGTAGTCGGCCACGACGCCGTCCTGCGTCTGGTACATGTCGAAGAAGACCTGGTCGATGGTCGGCTCGACGCCGAACCCGTCCTTGTAGTACGGGTTCTTCTCCATCTTGACGTACTTGCCGTTCTTGACCTCGGTGACGTGGAACGGACCGCTCGAGACCATGGGCAGGTTGGGCCAGCTCTCGACCTTGTTGTCCGGTACCTTGTTCCAGACGTGCTCGGGCAGGATCGGCACGTAGAGGGCCGTGAGCACGGCGTTGGGCTTCTTGGAGGTGATGACGACCGTGTAGTCGTCCGGCGCCTCCACCTTGGTGACCCCGGTGAAGTAGCCGATGTACATGCCCAGCTTCTGGCGCAGGATGCGGTTGTAGGTGTACGCCACGTCCTGGGCTGTGAGCGGCTGGCCGTCGTTCCACTTCACGTTGTGGCGGATGTGGAACGTCCAGACCCTGCCGCCGTCGGTGATGCCGCCGTTCTGCGTCGTCGGCACCTCGGTGGCGAGGTCGGGCACCGGCTTGTAGTCGGCGTCGTACCACGTGAGGAAGTTGTAGCCGATGCGGAAGCACTCCCACGGGATGGTGTTGTACGTCGAGAACGGGTTGATGTTGTCGACGTCGCTCTGCAGGCCCACTCGGTAGATGACCGGCGCCGTGGAGGCGGCGGGCGATGGAGACGCTGCCGCGAGCGCCGTGGCCGGCAGCAGCACGGCGACCACGAGCAGCAGCAGGACGACGGCCGGCAAGCCGGCCCGGTACAGACGGGAGTGCATCGATCCTCCAGGCTCTGGTTCCCCCCCGAGCCACGCAGCCGCGGCCGGGACCTCTCTCTGAGTGTACAAGTTGGACGCCCGGAGGGGCAGACTCCGTCGCCGAGGAGCATCTCGGCGAGCGGCGACGAGCAGTCGCGTTGGGGCGGCGTCAGCCGAGGGTGAAGAAGAAGGTCGCGCCCTTGCCGGGCGCGCCCTCGGCCCAGCAGCGTCCGCCGAGCTTGTCCAGGGCGCGCTGCACGGTGGCGAGGCCGATCCCCGTGCCGGGGAACTCGCCCTGCCCGTGCAGCCTCTGGAAGGGGCGGAACATCGCGCCGGCGTGGGCTGGGTCGAAGCCGGCGCCATCATCACGCACGTAGAACACCGTCGACCCGCGCTTGCGCAGCGAGCCTACCTCGATTGTCGCCTCGTCCTTGAGCGACGTGAACTTCCAGGCGTTGCCGAGGAGGTTGCGCAGGACGATGTCGGCGAGCGCCTCGTCGGTGTGCGTCGTGAGCTCGTCGGCGATCGTGATCGTGACGAGCCGCTCGGGCTCCGCCTCCGTGAGCTCGTCGGCGATCGTCCGCGCGGTCACCGCGAGGTCGACGAAGCGCAGGTCGACCTCGCGGCGGCCGACGCGCGAGAGCGCGAGCAGCGCGTCGATCAGCTCGGCCATGTGCTGGGCCGCGGCGCGCACGCGCTCCAGGTGGCCGCGGCCCTCGTCGTCAAGCACGTCGGAGTAGTCCTCGAGGAGCACCATGCTGAAGCCGTCCAGCGCGCGCAGCGGCGAGCGGAGGTCGTGCGAGACGGAATACACGAACTCCTGCAGTTCGCGATTGGTGAGCGAGAGTTCTCGCGTACGCTCCGTGACCCGTTGTTCGAGCTGCTCGTTCAGCGCCCTGATCTCTTCCTCCCGGCGCTTGCGCTCGTCGATGTCAAGGCAGATGCCGGACATGCGGAGCGGCCGTCCGTCGTCGCCGTACGCGGCCGTGCCCAGCGCGCTGATCCAGCGGACTGCCCCATCCGGCAGGACGACGCGGTACTCGTTCACCAGCGGCATGTGCTCGTCGATCGCCCTGGCGATCTGGCTCTCGGCCTGCTTGACGTCCTGCGGGTGCACGGCCGCGCGCCACGTCTCGAACGACGCCTCGCTTTCCGGCGGCAGGCCGAACAGCTCCAGGAACTCGGGGGTCCACGTCAGCTTGTCCGCCACGATGTCCCAGTTCCAGATGCCCGCGCCCGCGGCCCGTTGCGCCACGGCCAGCATCGCGTTCGCGTCGCGCAGCGCCAGCTCCGCCTTGCGCTTCTCGGTGACGTCGCGGAAGAAGACGGACACCCGCTGGGGCCCGAAGTTGAAGGCGTGTACCTCGAACACCCCAGCGATGCCCCCTGCGTCGTACCCGTACTGGTCGAGGTCGTAGGTACCGCCGTCGCGTGCGACCCGCCGGTAGGCGTCCGGGGTCTCGGTGCCGACGTTGCCCGGGAACGCCTCCTCGAGGGTCAGACCCAGGAGCTTGGTATGGTCGATGCCGAGCATCTCCCCGGCCTTGCGGTTGTAGCCGATGAAGACCAGGCGGTCAGCGTCGTCGAGCCGGTACATGTGCGCGCCGAACGGGGCGTTGTCGATGACGGCGCGCAGCAGGTCATCCCGCGCACGCGGAACGCTCCTCATGGCCCCCGGGTCCTCGCCGGCCTCGGACACACTCCACCTCCTGGCGGCTCCCGCCCGAAGGTACCCGATTCGGGGTCGCACGACACGGGTCGTCTTCAGTCGCCCTCGCGGTCGCGCTTTGGCAGTCGGGGAGCGGCGCGCGTGTCGCGACTCAGGACGCTTCGTCCAGCGCCTCTTCGAACTGGCTGGAGTAGAGGTCGTAGTAGAAGCCGCGGGCGGCCATGAGCTCCTCGTGGCTGCCCTGCTCGATGATCGCGCCCTTGTCCATGACGAGGATGATGTCGGCGCCGCGGATGGTGCTGAGGCGATGGGCGATGACGAAGCTGGTGCGGTCCTTCATGAGCTCGGCCATGGCCTGCTGGATCAGCACCTCGGTGCGCGTGTCGACGGAGCTGGTCGCCTCGTCGAGGATCAGGATGTCGGGGTCGGCGAGGAAGGCGCGGGCGATGGTGAGCAACTGGCGCTCGCCCTGGGAGACGTTGGTGGCGTCGTCGTCGAGCACCGTGTCGTAGCCGTCGGGCAGGGCGCGCACGAAGTGGTCGACGCGCGCAGCCTTTGCAGCCGCACGGATCTCTTCCTCGGTCGCGCCCTCGCGCCCGTAGGCGACGTTCTCGCGGATGGTGCCGCTGAACAGCCACGTGTCCTGCAGCACCATGCCGAACAGGCGCCGCAGGTCGCTGCGCGACAGGTGCCTGGTGTCGACTCCGTCGACGCTGATGACGCCGGCGTCGATGTCGTAGAAGCGCAGCAGCAGGTTGACGAGCGTGGTCTTGCCGGCGCCGGTCGGCCCGACGATGGCGACCGTCTCCCCGGGCTCCACGTCGAGCGAGAGCCCGCTGATGAGCGGCGTGTCTGGTTCGTAGCGGAAGTACACGTCGTCGAGTTCGATGTGGCCGCGCGTGCTCTCGAAGACCACACACTCGGCCGGATCGGGCTCTTCTTCGTCCTCGTCGAGGAGCTCGAACACACGCTCGGCCGACGCCGCGGTGCTCTGCAGCACGTTCATGATGCTGGCCACCTGGGTGATGGGCATCGTGAACTGGCGTGAATACTGGATGAAGGCCTGGACATCGCCCAGCGACATGCGCCCGCTGGCGACCATCACGCCGCCGATCACGGCGATGGCGACGTAGTTGAGGTTCATGACGAAGTTCATGACCGGCATGATGATCCCGGAGATGAACTGAGCCTTGAAGCTCGCCTGGTAGAGCGTCTCGTTCTGCTCGTCGAACGTGTCGATGGCGGCCTGCTGGCGGCCGAACACCTTGACCACGTTGTGGCCGGTGAACATCTCCTCCACGTGGCCGTTGAGGTCGCCGGTGGTCTCCCACTGTGCCGCGAACTGCTTCTGCGAGCGCTTGGCGATGATCATCGTGACGACCACCGAGATCGGCACGACCAGAACCGAGATCAGCGCCAGCAGCCAGCTGATGGTGAGCATCATGATAAGCACGCCGATGATGGTCAGCGTCGACGTGATGATCTGCGTCATGCTCTGCTGCAGCGACTGCGAGATGTTGTCGATGTCGTTGGTCATGCGGCTGAGGACGTCGCCGCGAGGGTGGTCGTCGAAGTATCTGAGCGGCAGGCGCGCGAGCTTCTCGTTCGCCGCCTGTCGCAGGCGGTAGATCGTGCGCTGCGCCACGCCGGCCATGAGGTAGGCCTGCAGCCAGGCGAAGAGCGCGCTGAGCGCGTACACGCCGACGAGCAGGAGCAGCGTGCGCCCCAGGGCGTTGAAGTCGATGCCGTGGCCGGGGTTCAGGGTCATGCCTGAGATCATGTCGGCGATGCGACCCTGGCCCTTGGCGCGCAGGCCGGCGATGGCCTGAGCCTTGGTCACGCCGGCCGGGATCTGCTTGCTGACCACGCCTTCGAAGATGATGTTGGTGGCGTGCCCGAGGATCTTGGGGCCGACGACGGCGAACGCGACGCTGACCACCGCGAGCAGGACGACGGCGATGAGGAGCGCGCGCTCCGGCTTGAGCTGGCCGGCGAGCCGGCGCAGCGAGCCGCGGAGGTCCTTGGCCTTGGCCGTCGGCGTCACCAGGGCGTGCCCGCCCGGGCCGCCCGGGCCGGGTCCGCCGGGGCCGCGCGGGCGTGGCGGCGGCGTGGCGGCGGCGGGCTGCTGCGACTTGTTCTCTGCGGCGCTCACGCCGCACCCTCCACGCCGAGCTGCGAGGTGACGATCTCGCGGTAGGTCTCGCTCGTCTCGAGCAGGTCGTCGTGCGTGCCGATGCCGGCGATCGTGCCGTCGTCGTCGAGCACGATGATCTGGTCGGCGTGCATGATCGTGCCGACGCGCTGGGCGACGATGATCACGGTCGCGTCGGCGGTCTGCTTGCGCAGCGCCGCGCGGAGCTTGGCGTCGGTCGTGAAGTCGAGGGCCGAGAAGCTATCGTCGTAGATTTGGATCTTCGCCTGCTTAGCCAGCGCCCGCGCGATGGCGAGGCGCTGGCGCTGCCCGCCGGAGACGCTGGCGCCGCCCTGGGCGATGTGCGTCTCCAGCTGCTCGGGCATCTCCTCGACGAACTCGCGGCCCTGGGCGATCTCGAGGTACCGCCAGAGCTGCTCGTCGGCCGCCTCCTGGTCGCCGTGGCGCAGGTTGTCCGCCACGCTGCCGCTGAAGAGGAACGACTTCTGCGGCACGAGGCCGATGCGGCTCCACAGGTCCTGCTGGGCCAGGTCGCGCACGTCGGCGCCATCCACCAGCACGCTGCCGCCGGTGACCTCGTAGAAGCGTGGGATCAGGCTGATCAGCGTCGTCTTGCCGCTGCCGGTGCTGCCCACGATCGCGGTGGTCTGTCCGGGCCGCGCCGTGAAGGTGATGCCGCTGATCACAGGCTCTTCGGCGCCGGGGTAGCGGAACTCGACGTCGCGGAATTCCACGATGCCGGCCTTGGCCACGTCCGTCACGGGCTGCTCGGGATCGACGATCGACGGCTGCGTGTCCAGCACCTCCATGATGCGCTGGGCCGACACCGCGGCGCGCGGCACCATGACGAACATGATGGTGGCCATGAGCACGGCGAAGAGGATCTGGATGATGTAGCTGAGGAAGGCGGTGAGGTCGCCGATGGGCATGCTGCCGTCGGCGATCTGCTTGGCGCCGAACCACATGATCGCGACCGTCGAGAAGTTCAGGATGATCGTGATCGCCGGGAACATGAGCGCGAAGATGCGCCCGACTTTGAGCGTCGTCGTCGTGAGATCCATGTTGGCGACGTCGAAGCGCTGCTCCTCGTACACAGTGCGGTCGAAGGCGCGGATGACGCGCACGCCGCTCAGGAACTCGCGCGTGACCTGGTTGATGCGGTCGATCTTCTTCTGCATCGACATGAACAGCGGGATCGCCCGCGTCATCACCAGGCCGATGACGACGCCCATGATGGGGATCGCGACCAGGATGACGGCGGAGAGCGGCACGTCGAGGCGCAGCGCCATGATGATGCCGCCGATGGCGGTGATCGGCGCCGCCACGACGACGTTCAGCATCATCAGCACCACCATCTGGACCTGCTGCACGTCGTTGGTGGTGCGCGTGATGAGCGACGGCGGGCCGAACTTGTTGACCTCGGCCTGCGAGAAACCCTGGATGCGGCGGAATAGGTTGCCGCGCGTGTCGCGGCCGAGCGCCATCGAGGTCTTCGAGCCCCAGTAGACGGCGGCGATGGACGCGATCACGTAGATCAGCGTCACTCCGAGCATGATGGCGCCGACCTTGAGGATGTAGGCCGTGTCTCCGGTGACCACGCCGTTGTTGATGATGTCGGCGTTGAGGGTCGGCAGGTAGAGGTTGGCGATCACCTGCACGAGCACGAGCACCAGGACGAGGACGATCGGCCACTGGTAGGGACGCAGGCCGGTGCGCAGAAGGCGGATCACCGGCCGTCTCCCGCGCAGGCGCCGGCGTCGCGGGCGGCGCCCGCCCGCTGGATGCTGGCGCCGAGCTCTTCGAGGAGTCGCGCCAGTTCGCGGCGGTCGGCCTCGGGCAGCGTCGCGATGGTGCTGTTCACGTAGTCGGCCGCGGCGGCGTTCATCTTCTTCTCCTCGGCGCGGCCGGAATCGGTGAGCTCCACACACGTGAGCCGGGCGTCAGCGACGTCGGGACGACGCCGCACGAGCCCGGCCTTCTCCATGGAGTTCAGCATCTTGGTCACTGTCGGGCGCGCGACGTGGAGCGCGTCGGCGAGGTCCCGCTGCGTGATGCCATCGTTGGCGCTGAGAAAGCGCAGGCACATCGCCTGGCCCGGGTGCAGACCGTGGCCGCGCAGCTGCTGCATCATCAGGCGGCCGTGCTGGCGCATGGTGGCCATGAACGCGCGAAAGACCCGCGACGAGAGCTCGTCGACGCCCTCGAGCGTCTCTGGCAGTATCGGCATGGCGTGACGGTGCATCGGTCTCCGAGGACGGTGGCGGCTCGTGGCCGGAGAAGGTTAGCACGTAAACCGTTAGCCTGCAAACGAATCTGGCCGCCGCCGTGCGGTTCCTTCCGGCCCGCCCGGGTACCACCGTCGTGAAGGGTCCTGCCGATCGCCGAGGAATCCCGGAGGTACAGACCGATCCGATGCCTGCCGTAGCGAAAACAGACTGGGCGGAAGCCCGCAAGCAGCGCCGCCGTGCGGCGCGGCGGCTGGCGATGCAGTACGCGGGAATCTACGCCGTCGTCTCAGTCGTCTGGATCGTGGCTTCCGACCGCATCCTGGGATTGCTCGGGTTCCCGCACAACGTCGAGCTCATCCTCGCCTCCGTCAAGGGCGTCGTCTTCGTCGTCGTGACGGCGACGCTGCTGCTTCTCCTGGGGCTGCGGTACTTCCGGCGCCTCGAGGTCTCTCAGGAGCGCTACACGCGCCTGTTCGAGAACGCCGTTGAGGGGCTCACGGTATTCACGGTCCTGCGCGACAAGGACGGCGTGATCAGCGACCTCGAGCTCGTTGACATCAATCCGACGCAGCAGACGCGCACAGGGATGTCGCGAGACGAGGCCGTCGGCAGGCGGCTCAGCCGGCCCGACGGCCTCGACGAGCGCACGCGCTCGTACCTCGAGGTCGTGGCGAGCGCGGCCGACGGCGGTGCGCCGGCCCGGTCCGAGCTGTTCGTCGAGAGCGAGGACGCCTACGAGCTCCTCGAGGCGTACCCGGTAGGACGCGACCGCTGGGCGCTGTCGGCGCTCGACATCACCGGCGTGCGCCACGCCGAGCGGGCGCTCCGCCGGCAGGAGGAGAGCATCCGCCGGGCATACGTCGACGTGCTCGACGCGGTCACCGGCGGCAAGCTCATCCTGCTCACAGAAGAGGAGCTGGCCGGCCAGCTCGGCGTGCCGCTCATGGAGGCGGCGCACATCGGCGAGACGCGCGAGCTCAGCGCGGCGCGCAGCATCGTCGCCCGCGCCGCGGCCGAGCGCTTCCCGGACTGGGCGCCGCGCACGGATGTGCGCACGCCGGTATGCGAGGCGCTGGTGAACGCCCTGCGCCACGCGGGCGGTGGGACCTACCAGCTGTTCGCTCGCGACGACAGGCTCCAGGTCCTCATCCGCGACGAGGGTCCGGGCATCGACTTCCGCACCCTGCCGCGCGCGACCCTGCAGCGCGGGTTCTCCACCGCCTCCAGCCTGGGCATGGGCTTCACCATCATGCTGCAGGTCTGCGAGCGCGTGCTGCTGAGCACGCGCCCCGGGCGGACGTCATTGGTCCTCGAGTTCGCCGCCCGCCAGCCTGTGCCGGAGCGTCCCGACGAGGTCGCGGCCGGAGCTTCGTAGGGCCGCGCTCGAGCTCCCTCAGCTCGCGCGCATGCGGTTGTTGCGCGCCTCGTGCTCGACTTCCGCGAGGCCTATGGCCTCGAGCACCGGCGGGACGTAGTTGGCGAACCGTCCGCGGAGCCCCTTCTTGAGGCCGTACCAGCCCCCGACGGGGTTGTCGGGAGAGCGGCCCCAGGCCTCGACGGTGCCCTCGGCCGCCGGCTTCTGTTCGTCGGCGCTACCCAGCGGCACCCAGTCGCCTGCCGCCTCGAGCATGGCCCGCAGGTCGTCGATGCAGCGCAGCTGGTAGCGCAGTTCCGTCTTGCCGACGATGACGACGAGGGCCGGCGGATCGGCCGTCTCGTCGCGGTAGGCCTGGTACTCGGACTTGCCAGGAGGCGTCGTCAGGGTCCACGGGTCTTCCCGCGTCCCTGCTCCGCGCGTGGTCTGTGCTGTCATGGTCGCTCCTGTCTTCGTGACGGCGCCGGTGGTCGGCGCGGTCGTCTCACCGGGTCTTCCCCCGTCCGTAGCGCGGCAAGCGCAGACACCGCTCGTCGCGGCGCCCCGTGTGTCCCGGGCAGGCGACACGTCGGGAAGACGGCTCTGGCCATTTGCCGAACTCGGTAGTAGGTTCCGATGTGGCAAAGAGACCGCGCGACAGACGGAGGCACCCATGCGCACCCCAAGACTCCGCTCCGTACTCATCCTCGTGCTGCTGGTCGCGGCGCTGGCCGCGGCCGCGGCCGCCCTGGGAGGCGCCGGTTCGGCGCCCGCCGCCAGGGCCGGAGCCCAGAAGCCCGTCACACACTGGTGCAACTTCGTCCTCGCGGGCAAGAACGCCACGGCCGACGGCTCGGTCCTCATGGGCTACAACAACGACTGGTCGGCCAACAACGACGCGTACCTCCGGGTCGTGCCCGGGGACGCCACGCACTACCAGTTCGTGGAGCTGCTCACCAAGGGCGACTGCGAAGAGGGCGGCGTGAACGTCCATCAGCTCGCCGCCCTGTACGGGACGGCCACCGATCTCGACCCGGCAGTCCTCGCCGCCGATCCGTACGTCAAGAAGGGCCACGGCGGCGAGCTCTGGAAGGACATCCTGCAGCAGTGCACGACCGCGAGCCAGGCCATCAACCTGCTCGGGCAGATGGCCACTACCGGGTTCAGCGGCGACGCCGCGGGCAGCTTCGCCGTCGGCGATCCGAATCAGGTCTGGGTCTTCGAGCTGCTCGGCGGCCACCACTGGGTCGCCGAGCGCGTGCCGAACAACGCGTTCCTCGCGCACCCGAACATGGTGACCATCCGTCAGGTGGACCTGAGCGACCCGGCGCACTTCCGCGGCTCGGCCGACCTCCAGTCGTTCGCGGTCAGCATCGGCCGGTACAACCCGTCGGACGGTCCTTTCGACGTGGCCTGGGCCTACGGCGACCGCACCGAACTGCAGTCGTACTACAACACGAACCGCCTGTGGGGAGCCTTCAACACGGTCGCGCCGTCTCTCGGTCTCACTCCGACGATGCCCTACGCGACGCGCCCCGTCTATGTGGTGCCCGACCACGCCATCACCCGGCAGGAGATCCAGACCATCTGCCGCTACCACTACGAAGGCACGAGTCTCGACCAGACGGACGGGTATGCGCTGATGAGCCCGCATGACCAGACGAACCGGCCGATCTGCTACAAGACGACCGACTACAGCGCCGTGTGGCAACTGCGCGACTGGCTTCCGGATGCGATCGGCGGTGTGATGTGGGCCGCCCCGAGCCGCCCGTGCTCGAGCGCCTACGTGCCGTTCTACGACTCGGTCACGAGCGTGCCCGCGGCCTGGACCGACACGACCGCCTATAACGGGTTCCGCGCCGTCGCCGACAGCCTCGACAGGAACGGCAAGGTCAACGGCGTCCGCCGTTACAAGTACTACATCCCGCTCGTACGCAGCACCTACGGCGCGTTCGAGACGCAGTGCACGAACGCGCAGGCGTGCGTGGAGACGACCGCCGCCGGCCTGACCGGCGCCGCGCGCATCACGTACCTGACGAACTACTCGTCCCAGCGCGCGACGCAGGCCCAGAGCCTGGCCGCGGGGCTGCCGGCGCAGATGCCGTGAGCCGGCGCCGCGTTTCGTCTGCCGCCGGCCCTCTTTGGCCGGGTCAGCGCACGCGCAGGGTGTTCACCGCCGGTCTCGTCTGGCGATTGCCGCCCAGGTCGACGGCATACACGCTGAAGACGTAGCTGCCGCGCGGCAGGTCGCAGGCAAAACGGCCGGACAGCCACCGGTTCACCTTGCGCCGCGGCAGGACGACAGTCTTGACCAGCTTCCCGCCGCGGGTCCGCACCTTGATGGTGACGTCGGCGGTGGGGCCGCCGGGCCGCTTGTCCTTGACACGGTAGAGGACGTTTGCCGTGCTGCCGCGCGCCACGATCTCGGCGTCTGGAGCCTCCGGCGTGGGCTTGCTCGTGTCGTTCCAGACGACCTCGTGCAGGTCGACCGCCTCGCCGTAACCGAGCGTGAAGATCTTCGCCTCGGAGCGCAGCGCCGTGCTGGGGTAGTACCGTTTCTGCTCGAGCGCGTGCGTGCTGAAGAACGCCACGCTGTACCTGCCCGGCGGAAGCTGGCAGGCCCTGAAGGTCCCGTCCGTGTGGCAGCACTCCCCGGAGAAGTCGACCCACCCGCCTGAAGGAGTGCGCGCGCACACCGCGGCGACCACGTTCTGACAGGGCAGACCCAGGCGCGTCGTGATGACGCCTGAGATGGTCGCCGACTTGCGCATCGCGACGTCGATGGTCGTCGTCTGGCCGGAGCCGACCGAGACGGGGGTCGCGTCCTCGTAGACACGCGCCCCGCTCCAGAACTCGTAGATGTAGGCCTCATTCTCCTGGTCCTCGAGGAACAGGACCCAGTTCTGCGCGGCGAGGAGGCCGCCGATGGCGTAGCTTCCGTCGGCGGCCGTCAGGACTCCCGCGCCCTGCCCGTCGCTGTCGTGCCCGTTGTGGGCGTTGACCAGGATGCCCTTCAGGGGCGTGCCCGACTCGTCGGTGACGACGCCGGCGATGCGGCCGGCGAGAGGCAGCTTGATGTCCGCGGAGTAGGCCGTGTCGTCCGCGAGCACGATCTTGTTCGCCTCGGATCTCGTGAAGGCATCACGCCAATAGCACGACGCGTACGCCTGGGTGGCGTCTCGGAGCTCGAGTGTGTAGGTGCCCGCGGCGAGACCATCGATCCGTAAGGTGCCGGACAGGGCGTCGCTGAACCCGTAGCGCCAGTCGCCGCCCCACCCCACGGCATGGCCTGGTACAGATCCACCCGGATGCCCGAGAGGGGGAGCAGTGTATCCGCGGCCCGCACGTTGACAGTGATGCTCGCCGCCGGGGCCGGCGGCGCGGAGGCGGCCGCGGCCGTCAGGATGCAGGCGAGGAGCAGGAACAGCAGTCCAAGACGGGTCGCTGACTTCCGGGTCCCCATGCGGTCTCCGATCCTCCTGCGCCGCGCCCTCCGCGCGCCGCGTGTCATCATCATATCTTCGCCGGCGCGCGGCCAGCCGGAGCGTGATCACGTCACGGGTTGCCGGCCGTGCCGGACGGTCGGGTGGTACGGTTGTGGCCCGTCCCGGAGGAGGCAGCATGAACGACATCATCCGGTTGCTCGACGCGCGCTGCTCCACGCGCGCCTACGACCCGGCTCC
>Ga0302323_100003640_pt1 | contig 12523 bp, 9 predicted proteins | sample Fen_T0_3_FD_201950 | JGI IMG/M metagenome (GOLD analysis project Ga0302323, IMG submission 201950) | Peat permafrost microbial communities from Stordalen Mire near Abisko, Sweden - Fen_T0_3 | ecosystem: Environmental > Terrestrial > Soil > Wetlands > Permafrost | place: Sweden: Abisko... | reverse complement strand
GCCGAGCGGTGCCGCAGTGATCTACGGCCGCTCCGACTCCACCTTGAACCGCGGCGGGGTCCGCATGGGCACGAGCGAGTTCTATCGCGTGGTCGAGCAAATCCCCGAGATCGCCGATAGCCTGGTGGTGGACACCGGCTCACTTTCGGACGCGGCCGGCACGCTCTATCTGTTCGTGGTGCTCGCCCCGGGCGCCGTCCTGGACAGCGCGCTGCGCCGGCGGATCGCCAGCGATGTGCGGCGCGAGCTCTCACCGCGACACGTGCCGGACCAGATCTCGAGCGTGCCCGCGGTGCCGCGCACGTTGAACGGAAAGAAGCTGGAAGTTCCGGTCAAACGCCTACTCTTGGGCGCGTTACCGGAAAGTGTTGCGAGCCGCGATACCCTCGCCAATCCGGCTGCGTTGGACCACTTTGCCGGGCTGGCTCGTGAGCTACGCAAGATCTGAGCGGCGCGCGTCTTTGCCCGCTCTCGGCGAGCGCGCGCACCGTGGTGCGCACGCCGGTGCGGATCGGACTTGGGCTGATCGACCCGTCGCTCTGGAAATACGGCCAAATCTTGGAAATGTTTCGGCCGCGATGCTGCTCCAGCATTGGTCCAAATGATGGCACGATGGTTGCTCTATCTGGATTCGCTGTTGGGGGGATCGCGTCGGCGGTGGGTTCGGACGCATTGGCAGCGGCGCGGGGGGGACGGAATCCGGATCGCTCACGCAGTCCGGATTCCGCTTTTGGAGCCCGCTAGTTTCTCGGTTGCACCAAGGGTGGCTCAGAAACGAAAAATGTAGATTGAATTCCAACTACATTTTTCGTTTCCGAAGAGGTGCTCAATTGGTCGGCAAGATCGCCAAGCGCTCGGCTACTGAAGAGCCGGTTCGGGCGCAATGCCATCGTGCGCTGCGGCTGGGGTGAGAACAGGGCGCTGTGAGGTGCGCTGCTGGCTCGCCCCCCTTCGGATCACGAAGCAGACGCGCCACGTCGGCCTCGGGCTCGGCGGCCGGTGTGGTCCTTGCTTCCACGGGGCCCTCCATTACCATACATGTCGAATCGCTCATGGCCGACACTTACCCTTCTGATCCGGCGACTCAGCCCGAGTCGGACGCGCTGCCGATCTCGTCGCTGATGACGCAAGAATCGTCGGGGCTGGTCGTCGTCTGGGCACCGGGAGATCCTGGCTTGGTGGGCGCCTGGTTGCCGCTTTCTGGCGAACCGAAAGTGCTCGGCCGCGGCCCGGCGCAGAGCACCGATCCTGCTCCGCGGGTGCAGGCGATTCGCCAAAGCCCCGGCGCGAACCTGCTGCTCGAGTCATTCGCGAGCCCAGCGTTGTCACGGTTACAGCTCGAATTGTGTCAGGTCGAGGAGGGCGCTCGGGTTCGGCTCGTGAATTTGGGGCGCTGCAAGTTGATCGTGAACGATCAGCCCTCGCATCAGGCGCTCGTCGAGCCCGGGGATATCGTGCAGATCGGCAACCAGCTGGTGCTCCTGTGTGTGCGTCGCGTCGCGCGCTTGACCGGGCACTTCAGCGCGAAGCATCGCTTCGGTGAACCGGACGAGCATGGCTTCGTCGGCGAATCGCCGGCGATCTGGGCGTTACGCCAAGAGCTCGGCTTCGTCGGCGGCCGTCCGGGGCACGTGCTGATCCACGGCGAAACCGGCACGGGCAAAGAGCTCGCGGCAAACGCAATACATCGCGTTTCGAAACGGGCCGGACCGTTGATCGCGCGCAATGCCGCGACCTTTCCGGACACGTTGATCGAGGCGGAACTTTTCGGCAGTGCCAAGGGTTTCCCGAACCCAGGCATGCCTGAACGCCTGGGGCTGATCGGCGCGGCCCACGGAGGGACGCTATTTTTGGACGAATTTGCCGAGTTGCCGCTGGCCCAGCAGACCCGACTGCTGCGCGTGTTGGATGCAGGCGAGTACCAAACCCTGGGCGAGGCTACCCTGCGCCACGCAGACGTGCGAGTGGTCGGTGCCACCAACCGCGCACTCGACGCTCTGCGAGTCGACGTGGCCGCTCGCTTCGCGTTTCTGGTGCGCATGCCCAACCTCGAGTCACGCGCGGAGGACATTCCGCTGATCGTGCGACACCTGCTCAAGCAAGTCGCGCGCGAGGACGCCGAACTTCGCGCGCGTTTCTTTCAGCCCGACGACGAACCGCGCCTCGGCGCTGGCCTGTTGATGGGATTATTGCGTGGCCCTGCCATCGGTAACGTGCGCTGGCTACACAACACGCTTTGGCGCTCACTGGCGGAGAGTTCGGGCGATACGTTGCACTGGCCGAAGAGCCTCTCGGGCCAGTTCCCGCGCGCCTCTAGCCTGCCGCCTCCACCTCCAGCGTCTGGCGAACTAGCTGCGAACGACCCGGAGCGGGAGCGAATTCGCGAAGCCCTGGAGCGCAATCAGGGATCAGTGGACAAGACATGGCGCGAACTCGGGCTGTCCAGCCGTTTTGCGTTGCGGCGCCTGCTGAAGAAGCACGGCATCATGTTGCGCCGCAGCACTTCATGAGCCCTACGAGACCCGTCGCCGCGCGATGGCGCTATGATTCGACCTCCCCACACAATGTCGTGAGCCGAGCCTTGGCCGTGCGGTGGGCGAGTAGGCTCTGGTCGATGCCGAGCCAGCGTCGAGACAGGCGTTCGGCGGCCGCCAGTGTGGTGCCCGAGCCGTGCATTGGGTCGAGAACTAGGCTGTTTTCCCATGTGGCGGCGCGTAGAATTCGCATCAGTAGCGATTCGGGCTTTTGCGTGGGATAGCCGGTCGCTTCTTTGATCAGTGGCGTATTGGCTCGCATCGACGGGCAATCGCTCCAGACACTGCCGATGCGACGACCGAGATCCGCGTAGTAACGGTAGGTCTTGCCGGCCACGTGCCGATCACGGTAGTTGCGCCCGTCGGCATCCACATTTTTGAAGTGCATGCGCAAGCTCGTCTGGGCATGGCTTTCGCGCAGCGCCGGGTCATCGCCGTTCCAAATCATCTCGCGCCCGCGCGCAAAAATCAGGATCGTTTGGTGAGTCACGCTCGGCCCGGTGCGTCGTTTGCCTCCGTTGCCGGGCACCCAAATGACTTCCCCCTGGAAGCTAGTGCGTCCGAACACTCGATCGCTCAGGACCTTCGCGTCATGCACGGCGCGATGATCGAGGTGTAACCACAAACTGCCGATCGGGCTGAGCGAATCGCGAACGGCCACCAAGCGCGGCTCGAGCATGGCCAAGAAAGCATCCAGCCCACCCCAAGCGTCCTTGTAAGCGAGCTCGCCCGACGCTCGGTCGCCCTTCTCTTGTCGGGCCCCGCGCTCCCCGCCCGCGTTGAACGGTGGATCCATGTATGCCAAATCGAACCCACCGCCGAGTTCGGACAGGAGTTTGGAGCCGAGTCCGGACAGGACCTGCAGGCAGTCACCGCGCAGTAGCTGGCCACGTCCGATCCGGACGCTAGAGTCCACGCGCCTCTTTCGTCGCTTCGCCGCTGAGCCGTTCGGCGATGTCGAACGGATCGTCATTGGCGATTTCGTCCCAGTCTTGCGCTTCTAGCGGTCGCGCCGGCTCGTATGGGGGAAGCCATTGCCAACGTGGGCCGCCGCCGCTGCAGCCCGCCACGGCTTCCTCGGGTGAGCAGGCGATACGCAGGTGGACGTGGTCGTCGTGGCGTAAGCTGTCGCTGGGCTCGAGCATCACCGTCTCGGCCTGCCACACGAGCGAATCGGCTTCGCCCAACGCGCGGGCATGGTCGATCAAGAGCGCTTCGACCTCGTGGCAAACGAACATGAACTGCACACCGATTTCCGGCGAGGTGAGCAGCGAGCGCAGCAACAGCCACTCACGCCCGACGTCGATGCGCACGTAGTCTGCGCTGTTCTCGACGCGCGCCAGGCCGTCGCCCTCGAAGTGCACGAAACCAGGGCTCGGCACGGAAGCGCCGGCAGGAGTCGTGACCAAAAACAGCAAGTCCACGTCCCGACCGCTGCGGTGCGAATCGTGCCCCGGAATGCGGCCGCCGGTCTTCGCCGACAAATCTCCGATCGACAGCGGAGCACCGCCGGGAGCCAGCTGCGCCACGCTGGCGGCGGCCGCCTCGAGCGCGCGCACCAAGCGCGGACGCCCGAAATAGTGCGTGCTCTGCGGCCGATAGCGCACAAATCCTGGGCCGCGCGCCGGCAGCTGTTCCGATTCAGTCAGCACGCCTCGGTTTGGAACGCCGACCGTGCCGTGCAGGCCGGGCGCGAGCGGCGTGGGCGTGTTGAAACAGCCGCTGGCCAGCACCGCACCGATTAATCCGGCGCACGCCGACCTCATGCTGAACGCTCGGGGATCCAGGCGCGGATGCCGTCGGCAACCGCGCTGAAAGCTTGGCGTGAAGCCATGCCGTCGACCAGGTCGAGTTTGGTATCGCGCACGGTCAAATAACCGTGGTCGATGAAGGCCTGAAAAGCGTTTTGGACGATCGTCTTGCTCACGGCTTCCGCGCGTTCGATCGCCCCTTCCAAGAACAGCCGGTGCCCGAGCGAAAGTGCCTTCTTGGTCAGCTCTTTCTCGGCCATCGGTGATTTTTCCAGTAGCTCCAGCGCGCGCGCGGCAACGTAGTAGCCCTCGATGAAATTCTGCAAAATCGAGGCGTAGGTACGTAGCCAGAGGTGGCCGTCCCAACCGTCGTGGCCCGGGCCGTGCGCCAAGTAGTCGCCGTTTTGAATCACTTCGCCGGCTTCGGCCATGGCGCGCACGGTGTCCTGGAAAATGGCCTCGAACGGCGCGTCGGCGCGGAATCTGAACTCGAACTTGAACAGCTTGGATAGCGCCTGGACGCGCTCACGCACCCAAGAAAAGGTTGCTTGCCCCGAGCCGGAGTTCGCGGAGGGCTGTGGAGCGGTCAGAAGCGCCATCGCCACCAACGCGCGTTCGACGAAGAAGTGCACGATGATGTTCTTCGACGTGTCGAGCGACAGCCGCTTATTGCGCAGCACGCTGTAGGTGGCGCCCCGCCCGGCCTTCTTGCCGGAGGCGATCGGATCTTCTAGAAATTGAATCTCGACCACGTCGGCGTCGATGAACATCTGACACGCCTCACGTAGTGCCTCGGGGCGCAGCGCCCCTGAAGCGGTGCGCAAGGTTTGGCTCGCGCGCGCGCCCATGCCCTCGGCGACCGACAGCAGTTTGCTGCAGTACTCCAGCAGCTCGGCGTGGCCGATGCCGCGCTGCTCGTGCGAAAGCAGGCTGAGCGCAGTGAGCGCCCCAGGGGTGACCGCGGTCACCCGGTTAATCTCGTCCATCACGCGATTGCCGAGCCTGGTAACCAACGTGCGGCGCTTGGCTGGAGTCAGCGGCACGTCTGCGGGGAGCTCGATTTCCCGGCGGATTTCACCAAACGTCAGAATCTGGCCGACCTGCATGTTGATTGTGCCGTAGCGGTGGCGAAGTAGCTCACTGCTCTTGAGGAGTCCTGCCGCGTCTTCCTTGGTCTTCTCCGCGCCGCGCAGCTCTCGCTCGTAGCCTTGCGCTTCGATTACCCGTTCGTAGCCGATGCTGATCGGGACGAAGAAGCATTCCTGATCGGGGATGGCCAGCGCCGCATCGGCAACCATGTTCAGCAAGCCGAATTTGGGAGCCAAGAGCTTGCCGGTGCGGCTGCGCCCGCCTTCCAGAAAGAGCTCGACCGGATAGCCGCTGCGCAGCAGGCGCCGCACGTACGCGTCGACCACTGCGGCGTACAAGCGGTCGCCGCGGAACGAGCGACGAATGAAGAACGCGCCGCCGCGCCGGAACACGCCGCCCATCGGGAAGAAGTTCAGATTATCGCCGGCGGCAATTACGGGCAGCGGCAAATTGTGCTGGTTGAAGATGTAGCTCAGGATCAGGTAATCGATGTGGCTCTTGTGGCTGGGCAAGAGCACGAGCACGCCGGCCTTCGCGGCATTGCGCAGCCGTTCGATATCGCTCTTGTTGAACTCGATACCTGCGTAAATGCGCGTGAAAACCCGCTCGAAGATCACCTCCAACGCTTTGATGGTGGTGCGATCGGGCGTCGCTTGCAGCTCGCGCAGGATCGAAAGCGCGCGCTGCCGAAGCATGTACTTGTCAGTGCGCTCGTCGGCCAGGTCGTCAATCACCGCGCGCATCTTGGGGCTGCGGATGATCTCCTGGCGCACGCGCTCGGGCGGCTTGTCGGCGGGGCCGGTCACGCTCCGACGTTCGCGCTCTAGACGGCCCAAGACCGCGTACGTCAAGCGCCTCACCAGCACCGGGTCGGGACTGCCGGGGTTGTCGGCGAGGAACTTCGCGAGCTCGATCGGCTCGCCCAGTTTCAACTCGACATGCTTGTAGTTGTACAAGAACTGGGCAACCGTGCGCAGCGGGCTCGGCCATTCGCGCGGCCCCAAAATGAAGTCGAAGGGTTCGGTGCCGCGTGAATCCGGGAATTTAGTCCACACGAACACCTGCGGCACGAGCAAAATCGGGCGCTCGCGCTTACGTTGCAGGGCGAATAGGGTACGCACCAAGCCGTCGCCCTCTTGCAAGCCCCGCCCACCGCTGGCGCCCGCGGCCACATCGAGCATGCCTGGTGGACGCTTGAGGAAGAGCGCGGCCGAGCCGCCGCGCTCCAGAGCGTCCTCCAGCTCGACCGAACGTGACACGGTCTTGGGCGGGAGGATCGCGTTCAGCCAACCCTTGCCCATGGGGTTCAGAATCCACAACCCCAGGTCGTTGACGAAGCGGATTTGTGGCAAGCGGTGACGCTTGGTGAGGTAGTCCAGCGCCAGAAAATCGATGAAGTTGAGGTTGCGAAGGACGTAAACAATCGAGCCTTCGGAGGCCAGATCCTTCACCGAGCGCACCCACGCTTCGTCGACTTGGATCTTCTCGAAGAACCGCTTGTACACCGCGCGCAGCGCCGGGTTCGGCTCGTACGGTCGGGTCAGTTCACGTTTCGTCATAGACCAAAGAAGGGCTAGGGGAACCGAAGAAAGGGCTAGGGGAACCGAAGAAGGGCTGGGGGAGGGTTACGGTCGATCATATACTTGCTCGGCGCTAGCAGCGCGAGTAGTCGATGCTTGGCGTCATGCTCAAGCAACGGCTCTCTCGCTGGCTTCCTGCCAAGACTCGGTCCCGTTTCATGGCGCACTGCGTATCGATTGCGGCCGGGGCCGCGTGGGCACTTTGCAGCGCGGGACTCGTGGGCTGCAAGAAGAAGGCCGCTCCGCCGCCCGTTCCCGAGCCGGAATTACGCGAAGATAGCCCAGAAATCACTGAAAGTGCAGCGCCGGCCCGGTCACCGTCTCCAGGGCCGGTTCCCGCCCGCTGCAGAGAACTGCCGCAGGCGGCTCCGTTCCGGATCGGTGAGCTGGTGACTCGGCGCGCAGCGCCTTCTGACCCAGACGACGGCGGCCCCGACGACGATGACGAGGTCCCCGATCCATACGCGGTGGAGCTCGGACCGGCACGGGCCGATGCCGAGGGTTTCACGCTCAGCGCCCTTCGCTCGACGAAGGGGCAGACGCATGCCCTGATCGCCGTGGTCGGCGCGGACGCGGCTTCCGGCAAGCTGATCGACTTGGGCGTGGTGCACGGTGATCCGGACCCCCCGCTATTTGCGGCGCATGGCAAGGATCTGTTGCTGGTGATGCCGGACACCGACGCGGGCGGCGGCATGCTACGCGTGGGCGTTCTCCGCGATCCGCGCGGCACGGCTCAGTTGAGCTGGGGGCCGGAGATCACTGGCGTGCGCCGAGATTCGACGTTCGCGCTCGAGGCTTCAGGTGATCGGATCCTCTTGGCTTACGCGGCCGAAGCGCTGGGCAAGATCCGGGTCTTTGGAGTACTGCTCGAGCCAGGCAATTTGAAGCAGAAGCTCGCCCCGGAGCCGCTCAGCGCAGCGGGCGCGGACGTCGATTCGCCACGGTTGGCCGTGCGCAGCGGAGGTTATTGGCTGGCCGTCGCGCGTTCGCTCGACGCGGCCAGGGCCAAGCCTAAATCACCGCTCAGTGATGCCGGGCCAGATTTGGCAGAAGGGGACTCACTGCTCGACATCGGCACGCGCCGAATCGAGGTGACCAAGCTGGACGCGCAGGGCAAGCCGAGCTCGTCTTCGTTGGTGGTGACTGCGCCGGGTGCGCGCCCGATGAGCTTCGAACTCGCGGCAGCGGCGGACGGCAGCGCGTACGTCGGCTTTCGCGGCGACGACACGACTCCCGGTGCGGCCGGCGGGGCGTTGCAGTTGGTTCACGTCAAGCTCGACGGCAGTTTCCAAAAGCTCGAGCTCAGCGGCGAATCGAACGGCACCGGGACGCCATCGTTTCTGAGCGACGCAAGCGCGTCTGGCGGGTTCTGGTTGACCGCGGCTGGCGAGAATGGTGCGACTTTCTTCGGTCGGGTCGCAGAGCGCTGCGCCCTTGCCGGCGACAGCGTGGTTCGCGGCGGCGACTTGATTGCTGCCCGCGAGGGCAAGCTGCTTTTGGCGCGCGCCAAAGGCACCGCGGCCGAACTCAGTTTGCTCAGCTGCACTGAGTGAGAGTAAGCATCAGCCTCACCTGCGAGCTGCGCGCGTGAACTACACCCAGCGCATCCGGAGGCGCCGCTGGCCGCCGAAAGTGTACTTCGTGTACGAAGTACACTTTCGTAGCAAGAGGACGGCCAGCCTCGCCAGAGGATCGCTCGACGTGGAGCCTCACGCAAAAAGATCTGGCCAATTCATGCGTGAGTTGTCGAGCGAAGCCGGGCTTCGGCGGCCTGAGTCGAGAACACCGGCGCACTCCGAGCTGCGACGCTGGGTCGCGTTCGCCCACTCCTGCACGCCGTCACTTGACCAAAATTGGCCCAGCCACGATGTCGAGCATGCCGAGCTCTCCGCTCCAATCGATGCCCAGCGCGCCGGACAAGCTGGACGCTAGCTTTTTGCCGAAGCAACGGGCCACGATTTCGCAGCTCAGATCGAGCGCGAGAGCGCTTTTTTGCGTGCTCAGGAATTTGCCGGAGTTGCACAGCGGGTCACGCGAGTTGAGGCGCGCGCTCGGGCAGAGCACGGCGATTTCCGCTGCTAAATCCGGGTTGGCTGCGATTTCTTCTTCGCGTAGCAATCCGGTCTGCGCGAGCAGCCATACACCATTGCCGATCGCGGCGACGAGCTCTGCGCTGCTCGTCGCTCGTTGCAACCAGGCCAGGAACTCGGGGTCTGCCGCGGCGTGTCGCGCGCCGTAGCCCCCGGGGATGATCAGACATTCACAGCCGGAGTGCTGGGCGGCGCCGTGCGTGGCCTCGAGCGTCAGCGCGCTGCGAGTGGTGATGGTCCCGGCGCGATTTGCCACCAAGTCGATCTTGAACGGCTGAAAGTTCCATTGCCGTCCTGCGCTCGACAGCACGCTGATCGGGCCGGCCACATCCAGCAGTTCGACTTCGTTGAACAGCGCGATCGCGGCCTGATAGGGCTTCGTGCGCATCGGTTACAGCTCGAGCAAGGTGCTGCCCGTGGTGCTGCGGCTCTCCAGAGCGCGATGCGCGGCCTGCGCTTCGGCCAGAGGGAAGCGCTGACCGATTTCGATTTTCAGGCCGTCGCGAATGGCCTGAAAAAGTGAGCTTGCGCTGGCAAGCAGCGCTTCGCGCGTCGGGATGTAGCTATGGAGCGTGGGTCGCGTCACGTACAGTGAGCCCTTTTGGGCGAGCAGCGCTAGATCGAACGGCTCGGGCTTACCCGAAGCGTTACCGAAGCTGACCAGCATGCCGCGTGGCTCCAGGCAGCTGAGCGAGTCCAAAAACGTGACTTTGCCGATCGAATCGAAGACCACAGGCACGCCGTGTCCGCCCGTGAGCTCGCGCACGCGATCCGGGAAATTCTCGCGATCGAGCGCGATCACTTCATGGCAACCGTGTGCCAGCGCAAGCTCACGCTTGGCATCCGAGCCGACCGTGCCGATCACGCGCGCGCCGAGCTTGTTCAGCCACTGACAGGCGATCAGTCCGACCCCGCCTGCCGCGGCGTGAAACAGCACGCTTTGACCGAGCGCGACCGGAAAGGCGCGGTGGATCAAAAACTCCGCGGTCATGCCTTTGAGCAGTGCTGCGGCCGCTACATCGTCAGAAAGGTCATCGGGCAGCGGCACCAGTCGATCGGCGGGCACTACGCGCGCTTCGGCGTAGGCGGCCGGCGCGCCGGCTCCGGCGTACGCTACCCGTTCGCCCACGCGGATGCAGGTCACGCCGGGCCCGATCTGCTCGACCACTCCGGCGGCTTCCGAGCCTAGGCCGGAGGGGAGAGGAACCGGATACAGCCCACTCCGGTGGTAGGTATCGATGAAGTTCACGCCGATTGCACGGTGACGAACCAGGGCTTCCCCTGGTTTCGGCTCCGGCAGCGTGATCTCTTCGAGCTCTAGTACCTCAGGACCGCCGGTTCGAGCAAAGCGAATGGCGCGTGTCATCTGCTGTCGGAGGGTAGCTTCTGTGGTATCTCAAAGAAAGTCCGCATGTCGTCCGATCCTGGCTTCGAGCTCAAGCCGACATCCTCCCCGTTGCCGGCTGCCGAGCGTGAAAAGCTGATGAAAGATCTCGGCTTTGGGCGGGTATTCACCGAGCACATGGTGACTATTCGTTACCGCGCAGGGGAAGGCTGGGGAAAAGGCCTGCTTTCACCGTACGCGCCGATCTCGCTCGATCCAGCCGCGTCGGTGCTCCACTACGGCCAGGCTATCTTCGAAGGCTTCAAGGCCTATCGCCAGCCAGACGGCGGGATCTCCACCTTTCGACCCGCGGCCAACGGCCAGCGGTTCAACAATTCCGCTGCCCGCCTGGCCATGCCGGCGCTGCCCATCGAGCGCTTCGTCGAAGCGGCCGATCTTTTGATCCGCCAAGAGCGGGATTGGGTGCCGCCGAATTCCGGCGAAAGCCTGTACCTGCGCCCGCTGATGATCGCCACCGAAGCCGCGCTCGGCGTACGGCCGGCCAAGGAGTATCTCTTCTTGTTATTCGGCTCGCCATCAGGCGCCTACTTCGCTCAGGGCGTGAAGCCGCTCACCGTTTGGCTCAGCAAAGAGTACGTGCGCGCCGCCCCGGGCGGCACGGGTGAAGCCAAATGCGCGGGCAACTACGCCGCGAGCTTGATCGCCCAGCAGCAAGCACTCGACGCCGGTTGCCAACAAGTGGTCTGGCTCGATTCGGTGCACAAGCGCTTCGTGGAGGAGATGGGCGGTATGAACCTATTCTTCGTCTACCGAGATGGCGCCTCCTCGCGCATCGTCACGCCCAAGCTGACCGGCACGTTGCTGCCCGGCATCACTCGCGACAGCCTGCTCACGATCGCCAAAGATCTCGGCTACACCACGGAAGAGGCTACGATCAGCATCGACGATTGGGAGCGAGACTTGAACAGCGGTGTCCTGACGGAGGTGTTCGCCTGTGGCACGGCCGCGGTGATCACCCCGGTCGGCGCAGTAAAATTCGACGGCGGCGGCTGGCTCGTCAACGGCGGGGAAGCTGGCCCCGTCGCACAGCGTCTGCGTGAAGCGTTACTCGCCGTGCAGCACGGCACCGCCCCTGACGTCCACGGCTTCATGCATCGCGTTCTATGAATATTCCTTCCCGCCCGGGCTTGCCCGGAGTTGGGATTTGCGCAATTCACATGAAACCGGGGCGATCCTAAAGGCTCGCCCCGGCCGCAAGCAACCGAGCTCAGCCCAGCATGTTCGCGCGCCAATCGATCGCTAGGCCGCTCGCACCAGCGCTGACCCGCGCGTTCCTTGGTTGTCACCGATGTTGTATTCGTGAGGGGATTGGCCGGGCGTGGTTGAGTGCAGGCTGATGACCCGTCGGCGCGCGGGCGACCGACCGGCGGCGTTTCCGGCTACGGCCGCGTGGGGCGCGCGCGACGCCCGACCCGCCACGACTTGACTTCGCACGGCCGGCTTCGACCGAGGGGAGGCCGCGCGCCACACCGCGATCACCAACAGCAGGAGCAGAATCAGGGCGAACACGAACAACGCGGTCAGCAGATCGTCCGAGGAATCGGCCATAGCTCAGCCGCTCCAGCAAATCTCGTTCCCATTCAATTTTCAGCTGGAAGTCTCCGAGCGAGTGACCGTTAAGTAGCTTCAGTTCCGCTGCGTTTGGCCACACTCGTGACAATTGGTGACACTGTAGGTGGACTGGCATCAGCGGAGATAGAGTTCGAGCCGAGGGGCTCGGCCGGCAGCGAGGCCCGAGCTGAAGGTGACGCCGGGTCCTTCGCTGCCGCTGGCGATGATGGCAATGCCGAAGTCGCGCTCGGGGTTTTGGGCGGCGAAGCGCACGAGTTCGCTGATGTCGAGGCGCAAGTCTTGGGCGGGCGATGACTTGATTCGAGTGCGGGCGTAGGGCGGGGCGAGGCTGGGTTTCTCGGACCAGCGCAGGGTTCGCGGCTGCCAGTCGGCGCTGATGCGCCAGGCCTCGAGGGTCACCGGCGCGTCACTGCTAGCGCTGCCTTCATGCGCGAAGAGCGTGAGGAAAGCTTCGCTCGGGACGCCCTGCTTTCGCCATTCATTCGCAAATTTCAGGTACAGC
>Ga0302323_100003639_pt1 | contig 12527 bp, 8 predicted proteins | sample Fen_T0_3_FD_201950 | JGI IMG/M metagenome (GOLD analysis project Ga0302323, IMG submission 201950) | Peat permafrost microbial communities from Stordalen Mire near Abisko, Sweden - Fen_T0_3 | ecosystem: Environmental > Terrestrial > Soil > Wetlands > Permafrost | place: Sweden: Abisko... | reverse complement strand
CTTCTTCTGAGCCTGCGTCTGGCCCTTCTTGGAGGCCTTCATCGGGTTCTTGGACTCGACCTCTTTTTGAGCCTGCGGCACGATGTACTTCTTGACGTTCTTCGTGCTGCCCTTGAGGACGACGATCCCATTGTTTGGTCCGGGCACGGGGCCCTTGACCAGAACGATGTTCTTGTCTTCGTAAATCTTGACCACGACCAAGTCGGACGAGGTGTTGTGCTTGGTGCCCATGCGCGCTGACATGCGCTTGCCCTTGTGCACGCGACCCGGCGTCAAACGACAGCCGATCGAACCGCCGTGACGGAAGAACTCGTGCGTACCGTGCGTCGCCGTGTCGCCTGCCATCTTGTGCAGCTTCATGACGCCTTGGTAGCCCTTGCCCTTGGTGATGCCGACCACGTCGACAACATCACCGGACTTGAACACCTGGCTCGCGGTCAGGACCTTGCCCACTTCGTGGGCGGAAACGTCCTTGGCCTCGTCGAGACGAATCTCGCGCAGAACGGCTGGCGTCTTCTCGATGCCAGCCTTCTTGAAATAGCCAGTCTGCGGCCGCGTGATCTTGCGACTGGACATCTCTTCGAAGCCGAGCTGCAGGGCCGCATAGCCGTGTTTCTCGGGCGTGCGCTGCCCGGTCACGACGCACGGACCGATTGAAAGTACGGTACATCCCAGCGACGATCCGTCCTCGTGGAAGTAACGGGTCATCCCCAACTTGCGGCCGATCAGGCCCATCTTCATCGACATGGTGTGCAAACCTCTTGAAAGTCGTGGGTTTATAGTCGGATGGCCGGCAGAGGTCAAGTTGCACGTGTCATGGCGCGGCTGATTTTTGCATCGGCCTCGCATCGAGCAGGTCGCTGAAATCTTGGCTAAACGTCAAAGGCCCTAAAATCAGCTCGATTTCCCGGTCTACTGGCGACGCGTCCGGCTGCTTTTCTTCCACCGTGCGCGGACGAAAAACCAGATTCAAATTGGCCACAGTCAGGGCGTCTCGATGCTCGGGGCGTGGGTACTCCACGGCCCAAGCCGCATTGCGAAGGCAGGTCTCGATGTCGGGATTGTTGAGTGTGGACTGCCGAACGACCGCGTCGTGTAGCTCGCCCCGCTCGATGGTCAGCTCAAGCCGAACCCGACCGCGAAGGCGGGCGTCGTTGGCCGTGGCGACTCGGCGAGCCAGGTAGCAAGCACGAGCGCGCGGCATGAACGCCAGCGACAGGGCGTTTCGAAGCACGGTCTCGTCGAGTCGGCCGCGCACCACCTCCTCGGCAGGCTTCTTGGGCGCAGGCACGGCTGGCAGAACCGCCACCGCAACCGAGCTGGTCGCGCCCGCCCACCCGCGACGCTTGCCTCTGTCGTCGCTCCCCACCAGCGGCTGCAGCCACTCGCCCTTGACCGTAGAGGCGGCGACGTCGAGTCGAACTGTTGCAATCTCGGAACGCGTGGGCGAGACGATTCCTCGTGCGACGAACCGCACCTTCCGACGGAGCGCCTGGCGCCCGTCCTTGGTGAAGATCGAGGTCCTACCCTGCCCGGCCGGAAGCACGTCAGCCAGCTTGCCATCGTCGAAGCGCAGATCGAACCAATCTCCGCCCTTGGCCATGGCCAAGACCGCCGCGCGTGCAATCTCGTCCGCGCTGCCCGAGGGAACCTCGCGAATGAGTCCTCCAAATCGCTCGACCAGGCGCGCATACACCGTCAACGCCGGCTTTCCCACGTCGTCGTCGCCGCGCTGGCGGACCAGCAATACCAGCACCTTGAGCTTTCGTTCGGCGGCGCCGGACAACGCCTGCTCCATCCGCTCAGCCGTCTGATTGGCTGGCAAGGCTCCGTCGGTGACCAGGACGATCCACGTCTGCCCGTCGGAGCCCGGCAAAATGCCTTTGCGGACAAGCGCCAGCGCGGCAGCCACATCGGTCGTCCTTTCTAGACGGTTCGGATCGGCGGCGGTGCCGAACGCCTCGAACGCCTCGCGCGTGGGCATGCGCGGGATGGGAAACAACGGCGTCGCGGTTTCACCGAACAGAATCGCATTGAACGGCACCGAGGGCGGCAACGCCTCCAATACGGCACGGGCGAGGACGCGCTCTTCCGAAAGGCCGCCCTGCCCTACGCTACGGGATCGGTCCACCAGCAGCATCACACTGTCCGGCGGATCGGCGAGCTGCGAAGGGATTTCGGCGGAGCCTTGCACAAGGCAGGCAACCACCAACATGCCACCCTGGGTCGAATGCTTCGCCTCACCTTTGTTGGAGAGCGACCCGGTCGCGACCAAAGCCTGGCCCGGGAACGCTGCATGCCTGGCCGCGAAAGCCCACGACACATCCCAAGCCGCCCGCGCAGGCGATAGCCCGTGCACGACCAGCCGCCGGGTCTTGGCGGGAATCTCGGCAGGCTTGCCGGCCAGACTCGCCTGGCCCAGAGAAAATCCGTCGGGATGCGGCTCGTACGTGACCGTCACTTCGGCCGGAATCGGATTCTCTTCCAGGCTCTCGGGCATGTGCAGAACCAATCTTCCGTCGCGGCATCCCGCTGGCATGGAATAGCGATAGTGCAGGATGGGACGGGGACCGTCCGCCAGGGGCGTAAGGTGGATGCGATAAGCAGTGCCCTCGTCCACCGGCGCGCTGGAGGGTGATATCTGCCGCATCTTGAGCACGGCCGCGAGCCCCGCGCTGACCTGACCCTCGGTCTGCTGGGCCAGCCGTGCATGCTCGCGATGCTCGACGATCTCCCAATCGACCAGCGCCGCCCTTTCGGGAAGGCTCAGATCCATCGTGCTTTCTGTCTGCCGATTGCCGACCGCGCGGGGCGACGGATCCACGGTGCGCCACACCTCTACCATGGCCAGCGGCCCGGCAACGTGAATGTCAATCTTGTGGGTGGCCGTCGCAGGCGCTTGCTGCGAGGCCAGAAGCAGAAAAAGCGGCAACCAAGCAACCATCGGGATGTCCGGCAGTGTAGATCAGATGCCAAGTATTCCATGCGAAACCGAGTCCGGGGAAAAGACATCGATCCCCTGCGCTGCCGGCGCTGTCGGCTGCACACGGATCTGTGCGCGTGCGATTTGCTCGGGCCCATCCAGGTTACCACCCGGGTGCTGCTGGTCGCCCACACGGCCGAGGTGCGAAAGCCCACCAATACCGGGCAACTGGCGATCGCTTGTTTGGACGCTCAGCTGTGCCTGCGGGGGCGCGAGGATGTCCCCAACGATCCGGTGGTCTGGGACTCGACCACCACCCCGCTGTTGCTCTTTCCGACCGCAGACGCGGTCCCTCTCGACGAATGGCGGGCGGCGAACCCTGGTGCACGCGTCACCCTGATCGTTCCCGACGGAACCTGGCGCCAAGCCAAACGCATCCCTCGTCGCGTACCCGAGCTGCGCGGCGTTCAGGCGGTCAAGCTCGCGGCAGTCCAGGGATCGGACTACCGCTTGCGCCGAGCAAGCTGGGACGAACACCTTGCAACGATGGAAGCCATTGCCTTGGCCCTTGGCGTGCTCGAGGGCTCCGCCGTCGAGGAGCGCCTGGTGCACGTCTTTCGAGCCGTCGTCGATCGGGCGCTGTGGAGTAACGGGCGGATGGCCACGACCGACGTCACCGGGGGAGTGCCCGACGGCGCCAGGCAGGATGGCCCTCGGCCCGGCTAGCACAAACATGCGGTTTCGATTCGGAGCCCTCGAAAGCGTGGGCACCCGCGTCGGGACAATCACTTGCTTCTCACGCAATCCCGCGCTACCCGTATGGGGCATAAACTATGGCACCCAAGCTCGCTCCCATTGTTTCCGTCGCTCCGTCCCAACCAGACGAAAAGGTCCTGCAGCAAACCCTCGAGGTTCTGCGACGCGGGGGCGTGGTCGCCCTGCCGACGGATACCCTGTACGGCATCGCGTGTGCCTTCGGAAACCAGGAAGGCATCCAGCGCATCCAGACCATGCGCGGTTTCGACATGGCCACTCGGCCGCTGACCTTCCTGCTGCCCGACCTGGGCGAGCTGCCGCGCTTCGCGCAGGTAACGGACACCGCGTACAACGTCCTTCGCAAGATTTTTCCCGGCCCCTACTGTGCCGAGCTGACGGCCGCACCGACCGTCGCCAAGCCCTTCGTGCACGAGGATCGCAAGACCATCGGTGTACGAATTCCCGGCACTGCCCTCTGCGAGAAGGTGATCTGGTCGCTGGGCAAGCCCTTGCTGTCGGCGACGGCAAAGTCCCCGAGCGGCGACATTCTGACCACCGCGGCCGAAATCAAACGCGAGTACGGCAAGAACATCGACCTGATCCTGGACGCTGGGACGCTTTCAGGGCCGCCTTCCACGGTGGTCAGCCTGGCGGGCGATTGGATCTCGGTGATCCGCGAAGGCCGCGGCCCGTCGAACAAGGTATTGGCATAGCTTCAGCCCCGCGAGAGACCAGCGCTACCCGAGCTTCGCCGCTGCCTGGCGGGCGTTCGCGATGAAAGCCACGAGCTTTGCCCTATCCTTGATGCCGGGCTTCGACTCCACGCCGCTGGCCACGTCAACACCGTCGGGACGCACCGCCACGATGGCTTCGGCCACGTTCTGCGGACCTAGGCCGCCCGCCAGCAGAAACGGCCGGTGCGCCCCGGCCGCGATAGCGCGCCATGGGGCAAGATGCCCGCTCCCACCGTAGCCGTCGGCGAAGGAATCGTAGAGGAAATAGCGAGGATTCCAACCCGTGGCCTGGGTGAGCGAAGTCTGATCAAAGACGCGAATGGCTCGAATCATCTGGTTGCCCGGGATGCTCGACCACGACTCCGGATGCTCGTCGCCATGGAATTGCACGATGTCCAGCTTCAGCTCGGCGACAGTCTCGGTGACGATGAGGGGATGCGGGTTCACGAATACTCCGACCTTGAGCACGCCGGGGGCTATCTCCGCAATGATGTCGCGTGCGCGGGCGTCTTCCACGAAACGCTTCGAGCCTCGCCAGAAGTTGAGGCCTATGGCGTCCGCCCCCTCGGCGCAGGCCAGCGCGGCATCCTCCGGCCGGGTGATTCCGCAGATCTTGACCAGAAAGCTCATGCCAGAAGTTCGCGCAACGCCAGGGCCGGGTCGGACGCTTGCATCAGCGATTCGCCGACCAGGATGGCGTCGATCCGCGCGCCTCGCATCCGATGAACATCGGCCGCAGTTCGAATGCCGGACTCGGCCACCATCACGCAATCCGAAGGCACCAGCGGCCGCATGGTCACCGCCAGATCCATATTCATCTGAAAAGTTCGCAAATCACGGTGGTTCACGCCAAGCACCCTGGCGCCAGCCGAGACGGCGCGCGCGACCTCCTCGGCGTCGTGAGCCTCGACCAGTGCCTCCATGCCCCAGCGGCGAATCTCGGCCAGAAGCCCACGCAAATCACTGTCGCGCAGGGCCGCCACGATCAGCAGCACAGCGTCGGCTCCGGCCGCGCGGGCTTCCGCCACCTGGTACGGGTCGATGATGAAGTCTTTGCGCAGGATCGGAAGTCTGGTGGTTGCCCGGGCAACGCGCAGGTCGTCGAGGCTGCCGCCGAAGAAAGGCGTGTCGGTCAAAACGGAGATGGCAGTGGCCCCTCCAAGTTCGTACGCCGACACGACCGAAGGCAGGTTCGCCTCGCGATCGATCCAGCCCTTGGATGGCGACCGCCGCTTGAACTCGGCGATGCAGCCGATTCCGGCGGCCGAGGAGCGCAGTGCCTGGGCAAAATCCTTCGCTGGCGACATGGCCGACATGCTCGTGGCCTTGCCCTCCAGATCGGCCAACGGAAGCCGGAAGCGCGAATAGCCAACGGTTCGTTTCTTTTCCGCAAGGATTTCGTCGAGAATCATGGTTTCGTCGGTGCTGGTGCGATGGTGCGCAGGCGTTCGAGCAGATCCATGGCCTTGCCGCTGTCGAGTGCGGCCGTGGCGAGCCGGGCACCCTCGCGGAGGTCGGGCGCGATACCGGCCACCCTCAGCCCTGCGGCCGCCGTCATGAGTGCGGCGACGCGACTTGCGCCCGCTTGCCCCCGCAGCGCATCTAGCAACATCGTTGCGTTTTGCGCCGGTTCACCGCCCCTGAGCCCCTCCGCGCTGACCTCCTCGAGCCCGAAATCGGCGGGGCGAACCTCATAGCAGCGAACCTTCGCATCGGCGAGCTCGGCCACGAAAGTCGCCCCGGTCGGCGCGAACTCGTCGAGCCCGCCGGCCCCGTGAACCACCATGGCGCGCTTGGATCCCATCCGTGCGTGGGCACGCGCCAAAAACTCGCAGCGCTCCCGAGCGAACACGCCGTTGACGTGAAATCGCGTGCCCGCCGGGTTGGTCATCGGTCCGAGCAGATTGAACAGCGTGCGAAAGCCGACCTCGCGCCGGGGGCCCGCGACGTTCTTGGTGGCCGCGTGGAAAACCGGCGCAAACAGAAAGCACAGGCCGAGCTCAGTCAGGCACCGCTTGGCCAAATCGGCGTCGGGCGCGGGATGGACGCCCAGAGCTTCGATGACGTCGTGCGAGCCCGATTTCGACGACAGCGCCCGGTTCCCGTGCTTGGCAACCTTGACCCCGGCCGCGGCCAGAATCAGCGCGGCCAACGTGGATACGTTCACCGATCCCGAGCCGTCGCCGCCCGTACCACAGTTGTCGACCACCACCGGAAGGTCGGTCTCGACGCGTACCATGCGTTGGCGCATGGCCTGGGCTGCTCCCACGACCTCGTCGACTGTTTCGCCGCGCATGCGAAGCGCGGTCAGAAGCGCCCCAACCTGCGCGGGGGTGGCCGCACCATCCATGATCTGCCCGACGACATCGGTCATGGCTTCCGCAGAGAGGGGCTTACCCTCCACGAGGCGGCCCAGGGCCTCGCGAACCGTCAGCGCCTCGTCGGTCATGCCCGCCCCTTCATGACAGTGAAGTTACGCAGGATGTCCTTGCCCACAGTGGTCAGGAACGATTCTGGGTGGAACTGCACGCCTTCAACCGGCAAGGTCTTGTGGCGCACACCCATGATTTCCTCGTCCCAGGTCTTGGCTGTGATTTCCAAGCAGTCGGGAATGCTGTGACGCTCGATGACCAGTGAATGGTAGCGGGTCGCTTCGAAGGGATTCGGCAGACCTGCGAACAGGCCCCGCTCGTCGTGGAAGACCCGCGACGTCTTGCCGTGCACCACCTGTTTGGCGCGAATCACTTTGCCGCCGAAAGCCTGGCCAATCGATTGATGGCCGAGGCATACGCCCAGAATTGGCATCTTGCCCGCCAGCTTCGCCAGCACTTCGAGTGAAATGCCCGCTTCATTCGGCGTGCAGGGGCCGGGCGAAATGACAATTCGCTCCGGGGACATCTGGGCCACTTGTTCAACCGTCACTTCATCGTTTCTAACAACGTTCACGGTCTGCCCGAGCTCAGACAAACACTGGACCAGGTTGTACGTGAAGGAGTCGTAGTTATCGATGACCAGCAGCATGACTACCGTCCTCCTCGGCCGGCGGTTGACGATTGTCTTACCAGCTCGACGGCTTTGACCACGGCGCGGGCTTTGTTGAGGCATTCCTCGTATTCGGCTTCGGGTTGGCTATCCGCAACGATGCCCGCCCCGGCCTGAACGTGGATGGTATCGCGAGCGGTCACCAATGTCCGGATGGCGATGGCCAGGTCCATGTTGCCGGTATACGAAAGGTAGCCGACCGCGCCGCCGTAGATTCCGCGGCGCGATGGCTCCAGCTCTTCGATGATCTGCATAGCGCGAATCTTCGGCGCCCCGGACAGCGTTCCGGCCGGGAATGCGGCCTTCACCACGTCCTTCGCCGCGAGGCCCTTCGCCAAGGTTCCGCTGACGTTCGACACCAGGTGCATCACGTGGGAATAGCGTTCGACCACCATGGTCTCATCCAGGCGGACAGAACCCGGCGCTGACACGCGGCCCACGTCGTTGCGACCAAGGTCGATCAGCATCACGTGCTCAGCCCGCTCCTTCGGGTCGGCCAGCAGCTCTTTTTCCAGCGATAGGTCTTCAGCGGGCGTGGCGCCGCGGCGTCGCGTGCCGGCGATAGGTCGAACCTCCACCTTTCCCTCGTCCAGGCGAACCAAGACCTCGGGCGACGCTCCAGTGACCACCGCCTCGGGGAACTCCAGATGAAACATGTACGGCGACGGGTTGGTGACCCGCAACACGCGGTAGACGTCGAAGGGATCGACCGAGCCCCTGGGCACGTCGAAGCGCTGGGAGTAGACGACCTGAAAGGCATCCCCGGCCAGGATGTACTCTTTGATCTTGTCCAGACCGGCCAGGTAATCGGCCTTGTGGGTCCGCGACACGGGCGTCGCGATGCTTGCGCCCGTCGCGCCAAGCTCGAGGTCGAGGTCGAGCGGGGGCAATGGCTGGGACGGCGAAATCAGGCGCTGGCAGATCTCTTCCACCTTGTCACAGGCTTCGTCGTAAGCCTGGTTGGGATCCTTGCCCTCCACGTCCACCGACGCCACCACCTTCAGCGTGCCGCGCAAATTGTCGAACACCACGACCGTGTCCGTCAGAACGAAGCACATGTCTGGCAGCCCCAGCTCGTCGGGGGCTCTCTCCGGCAGACGCTCGAAGTGGCGAACCATGTCGTAGCCGAGCCACCCGACCGCACCGCCGAAGAAACGCGGCAAGCCTGGAGGAACCGCAGCCGACATGGACGTCAGGGCGTTCGACACGTAGTCGAGGGGGTTGTCGACCACCACGCTCTCGACCAGGCGCATGCCCGGGCCATCGGGCTTCAGCACCTCGACGAGCTTGCCCTTCGAACGAAACACGGCGCGTGGACGCACGCCGGCGAAGCTGTAGGCAGCCCACTTTTCGCCGCCGACCACGCTTTCAAGCAAGAACGAGTACGGACCGCGACCAAGCTTGGCAAACACCGAAACGGGCGTGTCTGCGTCAGCCAACCACTCCCGATAGACGAAGCAGAGGCGACCTTGCTTGGCAAGGTCCAGGAATCTGGCTCGATCGGGGATGAAGTTGGGCATGGCGAATTCGAAACGCAGACTAGCGCGCCTCGCTCGACGGGGCTAGTGGTCGTCCACGGGGCTGCACTTTCAGCGGCCAGCACGTGCCGGCCCCCTTCGCCGCCCCCCGGAACCGGTTTCGGCACCCTACTTGGGCGTTGCCGCCAGTGCCTGTTTGAGCTGGGCGTTCTTCGGCTCGGCTTCGAGCCCGCGCTCGTACATGTTGCGTGCCTTGGCGTTCTCGCCTGCCTGGAGGTGCAGATTGCCCAACTCCAGGTAAACCTGAGCTTTGGTGATACCTGCGGCCTTCTCGTCGAAGCTTTGAAGCAGCAACGTGCGCAGGTAGCGGCGCGCCGACTCGACGTCGCGCTGGCGCAAAGCCAGGCGCGACAGCGCACCCAACACCGACGCCTGGGTTGGATCGATTTGATACGCCGCAGCGTAGCGCTGCTTGGCCAAATCGAAATCGCCTCGCGCTTCCGCGAAACTGCCCAGCACGGCCTGCAAGCGGGCCACATCCTTCTGCCGTCGGGCCTTGCCAAGGATGTCGACGAGGCTCGTCAGGGCGGATTCTCCTTCCTCGACCCGTCCACAGGCGATGAGCGCCCGGCCCAAGTTCTCATGCACCGCCGAGTCGTTGGGCAGAAGCTTTGCCAAACGTTCCAGCGGAGGCACCGCCAGGATCGGCTTGCCGAGCGGTCCCAGGTAGAGCGTGGCGACCTCCGACAGCAGCGCCTTCTGTTTCGCCTCGTCCTTCTCGAGGTCGAGACGTGCGGTGAGCTGATCGACCAACTGTGCATGGTTGCCAGTCTGGCGCGCAATTCCCTCGAGCGCGGCAATGGCGGGCAGCCACCTGGCATCGTTGGTCAGGGCGGACTGGTAAAGCGCCGCGATTTCGTCGCTGCTCGCGCCAGTGGCCGTGCCTATGGCTGCACGACGGCACAAGACGTCGGCCCTGTCCTGCGGGCCGCTCGCTGCGCCAGCCGCCTTTTCGAGCGCAGCACTGGCTTCGGCCCAAGCCTGTCGACCTTCGTGAATGCGGGCCACGGCCATCAGCGACGAGAAGTGCCCCGGCTCACGCGCTAGCACTGCCTCGAGCGCCTCGAGCGCACTGTCCTCCGCGCCGAGTTTCTCACCCCAGATGGCGGCTACCTTCACCCGGTATCCGAGCTCGGCCACGGCGTTGCCCTGCTGAGCCTCCACGTCGGCCTTGCGCTCGAGCATCTCGATCAGCTCGTGCCAACGTTCGAGCGAGGTCAGAACTCGCTCGGTCTCGGCGAAAGCCGCTTGGTTGGTCGGATCGGCAACGAGGATTTGCTGGAGATACGACAGCGCGCGGTCGTGGTCGTTCATCCGTGCAGCCGCGTTGGCGGCCAGGCGACCAAGCACGGCAACGCGCTCAGGACCGTTCGCCACCGCTTCCTGTCGCAAGAGCGCTTCCTCCACCGCCGCCCAGTCGCTCCGCTTTTCCTCGAGCTCGACCAGGCTGGCAAGGGCCGAGGCATTCTGCGGATCGGCATCGAGAGCATCGCGCACTGCTTCCACGGCACCGTCGATGTCCGCCAGCGAGCCCACCTTGATGAAGGCGATCTCCATCAGAACTGCGCAGCGCTGCTGTCCGTCGTCGAGCACCCGGGCCTTTTCCCGCAGCGTCTCAACCTGGTTCTCGTGCTCGCCGGCAGTCCGGTACAGGCGCGCCAGCTCGTCGATGGCGTCGAGGTTGGTTTCGTCGCCCTCCCGACCCGTGCGCCACGCCGAGATGGCCGCCTGCAAGTCTCCACTCGACTCGTGCAGGTGCGCGGCCTCCCCGTAGAGTGCCAGCCTCCGCGCCGGATCCAGGTCCAACGCTCCTCGCTTCTCGATGACCTCGGCCAACCGTCGGCCATCTCCCCGGTGACGATAGAGCCCATCCAGGGCTTCGAGGGCGGTCACGTTCTCGGGATCGGCCTCGAGCACGCGCAGGTACAGCTTCAGCGCGGCATCCTCGTTTCCGCTACCGCTGGTCCGCAGGTGCAGGGTGGCCGCGCGCAGGGCCATTTCCGAGAACATCATCGGGTCGACGTCATCGAGCACGGCCTCCACGCACTTCGCCGCCTCGCCCGGCAAGCCAGCCATGTCGGCCACGTGCTGCAGGCGATCCACTGTTTCGGGGGACGCAGGCTCGGCAGCCAGGGCCTTGCCCAGCGTCTCAAGTGCCCGCGGCAGATCGTGCAACCGGTTTTCGTAAACGTCGGCGATCTTTCGCAAGAGCGACGCCTGGTCCGCGTCGTCGTCGACGATTCTGAGACGCGAGAGGAGCAACGCGACCAGCTCGCCAAAGTCTTGTCGCTCTTCGGCCAGCGGCTGCAGGATATCCAGGGCATCGGCCGGCGGGTCCTCGCCCAGGGCCAGCACCCGGAGAGCAGCCAGCGCACGATCCTGCTTGGGCTCGCAGTCGAGGGCCGAGCGGAACGCCACAATGGCGCCATCGCGATCCGCCAAGGGGCCGAGGCGCAACTCACCCAAGGCCGCCCAGTAAGCGGCCTGCACCGCCGGATTGGTCGCCACCTCCGCCTCGCGCGCAAGCACGTCGGCCAGGTCCTGGCTACGATCGAGCATGCGCAAAAGTGACTCCTGGCGCGCCAACGCCAGACTTTCGGATCCGGGAAGCAGCTCGACCTCGCGCCACAACTCGACAGCGCGTTCGGGATTGCCTAGGATGCGTTCGTACATCTCGGCCAATCGGCTGCCATACCAGCGCTGCTGGTCGCTGTCGTACGAGGACTTGAGGCGTTCCTCGTAAACCTCGGCCAGCTTGTCATGACTCCGGTTGGCCTCGGCTAGACGCTCGAGCGAACTCTTCACGTCGTCCGAAGCGGCGTCCTCGGACAAGGCGCGGGCCCAGGTGTCGAAAGCACCCGCCAGATCGGACAGTGCCGTCTCTTGCACCTGAGCGATGTCGGCCAATATCTCGAGGCGCTCCGCCGGCATGTCCACTGCCAGCAGCCGCAGCTCGAGCAGCTCGCACAGTGGCTTCCACTCTTGGCCGATCCGGAGTAGCGGCTCCAGCGCATCGATGGCGAGCAGACGATTGTCCTCGCCTCGCGCCAGAGTCCACAGCGCCGCGCGCGACTCGGCGTGCGACGGCGTGACGTCCAGAATCTCGCGGTATCGGGCAATGGCGTCCGGCAAGTCGAGCAGCTCATGCTCGGTGATGTGTGCCGCCTGGAATGCGCGGGCATCGCGTTCGGTCGGCGACGGGGTGATGTCGGTCCGACGATCGAGCACTTCGACCAGCTCTCCGTACTGCTTTTCCCGCAAGTGGATGCTGGCCAGCATGTCGAGAGCGTCGACGTCATTCGGCGTGTTCTCGAGGATCCGGCGCAGTTGCTCGGCCGCATCGGAAAGTTGACCGAGCTTCTCGTCGTAGAGCTCGGCGGCCTTGAAGCGCAGGGCGCGCATAATCTGGGGATCCTTGGCGCCGCCGATTTTGTGGCCGATGGTCTCGGCCAGGTTCTGCCAGTCCGACGTCGCAGCATACAGGCGCGACAAGGCGTCCAGGGCATCTTCGTTTTCCTGGTCCATGTCCAGGAC
>Ga0302323_100003636_pt1 | contig 12534 bp, 9 predicted proteins | sample Fen_T0_3_FD_201950 | JGI IMG/M metagenome (GOLD analysis project Ga0302323, IMG submission 201950) | Peat permafrost microbial communities from Stordalen Mire near Abisko, Sweden - Fen_T0_3 | ecosystem: Environmental > Terrestrial > Soil > Wetlands > Permafrost | place: Sweden: Abisko... | reverse complement strand
AGCTGCGGGCAAGGCAAAGCCCATGGCGCCCATGCCGCCCGAGGTGAGAAAGCGCTGCGCCGGACCCAGGCGCAGCGACTGCGCTGCCCACATCTGGTGCTGACCGACGTCCACCGCGAAGGCGCTGGCACGGGTTGACGACCGCGCGAGGGCATGCATGAAGGCATTGGGATTAATTCCAGGCGCGCCCTGGGTCTCCGCGGTGTCGGGCCAGCGCTCGCGCAACTCGGCGATCTCGGCGCACCACTGCGGCCAGTGGCCGCGGTCCTTCTCGGCCAGCCGCGTCCGCAGGCCGGCCAGGAACGGCTTCAGATCCGAACAGATCGTGCGGCACCCGGGCACGCGCTGGTTCATCTCTCCGGCATCGATATCCACCTGAAAAATGGTGCGTCCTTGCTTGAAGGCGTCCACGTCCGACCCGGTCTGGCGGATGTCGAGCCGGCTGCCGAGCACCAGGAGCCAATCGCTCCGGCCCATCGCCAGGTTGGCCCAGCGGTTGCCATAGGTTCCAATCATGCCCACGCGCAATGGCTCATCGAACGGCAGGGCGTCGACGCCCATGAGCGAGGTCACCACCGGCACGGAAAGCTCGCTGACCAGCTTGCGAAAGACGTCCGCGGCGCGGGCGCAGCGCAGGCCACCGCCCGCCAGCAGCAAGGGCCGGCGCGCGCCGCGCAGGGAAACCACGAGCTGGTCGATGTCCCCGGCCAGTGCCGGATCGATGGACGTCGCACCAGCCTGGACCGGCTTGGGCTCTGGCTCGGCCACGGCGATGTCGCCCCGCTGGACGTCCATGGGAATATCGACCAGCACCGGCCCGGGCCGTCCCGCCAGAGCCGTGGCGAAAGCGCGCGCCAACATCGCGGGCACGGCTTCAGGAGATTCGACCAGCCAGGCGGCCTTGGTGATGGGCCGGGCGATGGCCACGATGTCGGTTTCTTGGAACCCTAACTGGCGGACGGCACGCTGGCCCTTGAGTTCCTGCCGGTTGACCTGCCCGGTGATGAACACAGCCGGCGTCGAGTCGAAGTAGCAACTGCCGATCGCGGTGAGCAGGTTGGTCGCACCCGGGCCGCTGGTGGCCAGTGCGACACCGGGCACACCGGTCATGCGGGCGTAGGCTTCGGCGGCGAAGCCCGCCGCCTGTTCGTGGCGCATGCTGATGACCTGCGGGCCCCCGAGGCGATAACAGGAGTCGAGCAAGTGCGTGATCATCCCGCCGGATACCTCGAACACATGACCTACGCCCTGCTGAACCAGAGAACGAGCGATGTAGTCTGCTACCTTCATCGCGTGATGCACCGCCAGGCAAAAGAGTCAGCCGAACAGCTGGCCCGCCTCATCATGGCGCGGCCTTGCTCTGCCCAGGTGGCGCTTCGTCGAAGTTCATGCGTTCGCGCTCGATGACCAGGGGGCGCCGGCGCACCTGGCTGTGGATGGCCGCCAGGTACTCGCCCAGCACGCCGAGAAAGAAGAGCTGCACGCCACCAAAGAAGAACACCGCCACGATGAGCGTAGGAATCCCGGGCGGAGCAAGCCGGCGGAAGTACAATAGATTCACCGCGGCGCTGAGCACAGCGGCCGTGGTGCTGAGCAGGGAGATGGTCACGCCGGCGAGCAGGCACAGGCGCATGGGCACGTTGGTGAACGAGATGAGTCCGTTGAGACCCTGGTCGAACAGGTGGTAAATGCGGTTCTTCGACACGCCCCTGCGCCGCGCCTTCCAGGTATAGGCGACGCCCTCGCGACGGAATCCGCAGTTGGCGATGAGCCCGCGAATGTAGGGATAGTAGTCCTCGACCTTGCGCAACTCGTCCGCAATCCTGCGGTCCACCAGCTGGAACTCGCCCGCGTCCGGGGGGATGTCGATCTCAGCGAAGCGCCGCACCAGCCGGTAGTACAGCCGGCGCGTCGCGCGCATGATCAACCCTTCCTCGCGGTTGGCCCGGATGCCATACACCACTTCAATCCCGGCCTCCCAACGTCGCACCATCTCGGGAATCACCTCGGGCGGGTCTTGCAGATCAGCGGCCAAGAAGACCAGGACCGCATCGCCCCTGGCACTCATCAGCCCGTTGAAGTCGGAGCGGAACGGACCGAAATTGCGCGAATTCAGGATGACCTTGACGTGTTTGTCCGCCGTGGCCAGCTTGCGCAGAATCTCGGGCGTGGCGTCGGTCGAGGCGTTGTCGCAGAAGATGTGCTCGTAGTCGTAGGCCGCCAGCTCGCCGGCGAATAGATTGCGGACCGCGGCGCAGCAGTCCTCGACGTTGTCGGCTTCGTTGTAGCACGGGGTGATGATGCTAATGAGCTTGCGTCTGCTGCCGGCTGGAACCATGGCCTCAATCCTCCCGTGGAGCTAGGGGGCGCTCCCCGTCTCCTCGTAGTCGGCGATTTCAGCCAGGCACGCATCGCGCATCGACCCTGCGGCGCGCACCGCGGGTCCTTGCTGGTAGAAGCGGCGATACCACAGCGCCGTCCGCCGCACGGCTTCGCTGACCGACCAGCGCGGTCGCCAGCCCAGCAGGGTCACAGCCTTGTCTATGCTCAGGCGTAGCAGTTGCGCCTCATGCGGCTGTCCGCCCGCACTTGCGTCCTGCCAGCTGCCCGAGCCCCAGGCAGCAAGGAAGAGGTCGACCAGAGCGCCGACCGTGACGACCTCGAGACCCGACGGTCCGAAGTTCCAGGCATCTGCAAGGCGCACACCGTCCGGCGTGGTCAGCATGCGCGCCGCCAGCAGCAGGTAGCCGCCCAACGGTTCGAGCACATGCTGCCACGGCCGCAAAGAGCGCGGATTGCGCACCTGCACGGGCTGACCGCTGCTCACGCTGCGCGCGATGTCGGCCACGATGCGGTCCTGCGCCCAGTCGCCGCCCCCGATGACGTTGCCCGCGCGCGCCGAGGCGAGCCTGACCCCGTGCTCGTGGACGCGCTCGGGGGGAAAGAACGAGTGGCGATAGGACGCCACCACAATCTCGGCCGCGCCCTTGCTCGCGCTGTACGGATCCCCACCACCCAGGGGATCGGTCTCTCGGTAACCCCAGGTGTGTTCCCGATTGTCGTAGCACTTGTCGCTGGTGATCACGACGACGGCGCAGGGTCGGTGGAGGGCGCGCACGGCGTCCAGCACGCTCGCCGTTCCAACCACGTTGACGTCGAAAGTCTCGCGCGGCTGCTGATAGCTCACGCGTACCAGGGGCTGTGCCGCCAGGTGCAGCACCACGTCCGGGGCGCTGTCGCGCATCGCCTGGGCCAGACGCGCGCCGTCCCGGATGTCGGCCTCGTGATGGGCAGAGAGCACGTCGCGCACGCCGGCGGCGATGAAGGCGCTCGGCTCGGTGGAGGGAGCCAGCGCATACCCGGTCACGCGCGCTCCCAGGCGCGAGAGCCAGAGCGAAAGCCACGAACCCTTGAATCCGGTGTGCCCGGTCACAAACACCGACCGCCGCGCGAAGGCAGCTCCAAGCTCGCGCAGCGGATCGGTCATCGCCACACTTTCCACGGCGGCTGACCGCTCGCCCATAGCTCGTTGAGCTTCTGGTACTCGCGGTAGGTATCCATGGCGTAGAAAAACCCGGCATGGTGAAAGGCCATCAGCTCGCCCTCGCGGGCCAGCGTCTCCAGAGGCTCGCGTTCGAGAACGCAGGAATCGTCGCTGGTGAGATAGTCGAACACGCGGCGCTGGAACACGAAGAAGCCGGCGTTTGCCTGGCCCGTGATCTGCGGCTTCTCGATGAACGATGTGACCTTGCCGGTGCCGTCCACCTCCGGCATGCCAAAGCGCGAGCTAGGCGCCATGGTGGTCATGGTTGCCAGCCTGCCATGCGCGCGATGGAAGGCCAGCACCTTGCGCAGGTCCACGTCGGCCAGCCCGTCCCCGTAGGTGACCATGAAGGTGTCGCCATCCACGTAACGCTGCACGCGCTTGATGCGCGCGCCGGTCATCGCCTGGGGACCGGTCTCGGCCAGGGTGACCTCGTAGTCCTGCTCGTCATGCGCATCATGGTGCACGATCTGCTGCTTCCGGCCGAGGGAGATGGTGAAGTCGTTGTTCATCTCCTCGTAGTTGAGGAAGTAGTCTCTGATCACGGTCCCGCGGTAGCCCAGGCAGAGCACGAACTCGCGGAAGCCGTAGTGGGCATAGATCTTCATGATGTGCCACAAAATGGGCCGACCGCCGATTTCGACCATGGGCTTGGGTCGAAAGTCGGTCTCTTCGCGCAGCCGCGTTCCCAGGCCGCCGCACAGAATAACTGTTTTCATCGCTGTCTTCCCGAACAGTAGACCGACGCCCGGCCGCCGGTCAATCCCAGGCGTCAGCACGCACCCGGGCCGGCGGCACGCCGGCTGCGGCCAAGCCCGACTGGAACAGACGGAGCATTTGTGGCGGCCCGGACAGGTGAAAAACCGCGGGACCCGGCGCACCAGCGTCGCGCGCCTCAGCCAGCGCGGCCTCCACCGACAGCCGCCCGGCCCGCTCGCCAGCGCCGGCGTCCTCCTCGACGAATGCTTGCCAGCGCAGATCACGAAACCGGGTGGCGGCCGCATCCAGCACCGCCCGATAGATGAGGAGATCAGATCGGCGGACGCCGTACAGCACGCGCACCGGCGCAGACGCCGAAGCGCCGGCCGAAGCGAGGAACGACACGAACGGCGTGATGCCGGTTCCACCCGCGACCAGAATCAGCGGACCCGAGCCCTGCGGCTCGATGATGAAGTCGCCGTAGGGCAGCTTCACCCAGACCTCGTCGCCCTCACCCAGCCGCATCATGCGCTGGGTGAAGTCACCCACCGCGGACACCGTGATGCGCAGACTCTCGCGATCTTCCGGCGGACTTGCGATGGAGAAGACGCGCGACTCGGGCCAGTGTTGCGCTGGATCGTAGGGATCGAGCGCGAGGTGCAGGAACTGCCCGGGACGAAATCGTGGCGCGGGCCGTTCCGGCGCGAGGACGAAGCTGCGCACGCTCGGGGCGTGCACCACGATCTGCGTGACCTTGGCGCGAAGTTTGGCGGGCTGGGGCATGGCGGGTTGGTGTTTAGGATACCGGATGCGGCAAGGCCCTGCGATGTCGTCAACGCGCCATGAAACCCTTGAAGACGTCGACCATATACTCCAGTTCGGGCGTGCTCAGACCCGGGTAAACGCCGACGAAAAAGGTGTCCGAGGTGATCCGGTCGGTGTTGCGCAGATCTCCCACCACCCGATGCTCGATGTCACAGAACCCGGGGTGCCGGAGCAGGTTGCCACTGAACAGATTGCGCGTCTCGACCTTGCGGGCTTGCAGGTGCGCCAGCAACTCGTCGCGCGAGAAGCCTGCACCCGAGGCCACGGTGATGACAAAGGCAAACCACGACGGGTCAGCGCCCTCGGTCGCCTTGGGCAGGACCAGCCGATCGCCGTAGCCGGCTAGGGCCTCGCTGAGAAAGGCGTGGTTGCGCTTGCGAGCCGCGGTGAACCCATCCAGGCGGTCCATCTGGGCACACCCGATGGCGGCCTGGATGTCCGTCGCCTTCAGGTTGTAGCCGATGTGCGAGTACACGTATTTGTGGTCGTAGCCTGACGGCAGAGAGCCAAACTGCTGGGAGAAGCGGCGGCCGCAGGTGTTGTTCTCGCCGCCCGCGCAGTAGCAGTCGCGGCCCCAGTCGCGGATCGAGCGCGCCACCTTGGCAAGGGTCTCGTCGTTGCTGGCCACGGCTCCGCCCTCGCCAGTGGTGATGTGGTGCGCGGGGTAGAACGAAAACGTGGCCAGATCGCCGAACGTCCCGGTCAACCGTCCCTCGAAGCGCGAGCCCAGGGCGTCGCAGTTGTCCTCGATCAGCCACAGACCGTGCTGCTTGGCCAGACCCTGGATGCGGGCCACATTCCACGGATTTCCCAGGGTGTGCGCCAGAATGATGGCCCGTGTGCGCGGTCCGATGGCTTCGGCAATCCGGTCGGGCAGAGCGTTGTAGCCGCCGATGTCCACGTCGACGAACACCGGGACCAGACGGTTCTGCACGATGGGCGCGACCGTGGTCGGGAACGCAGCCGCCGCGGTGATGACTTCGTCCCCAGGACGGAGTTGACGCGCGCCCAGCTTGGGCGACGTCAGAGTGGTGACCGCGACCAGATTGGCCGAGGAGCCGGAGTTCACCATCAGGGCGTCGCTCACACCGAGGGTGTCGGCCAGACGCCCTTCGAACTCCTCGGTGAAGCGCCCGGCGGTCAGCCAGAAGTCGAGCACAGCGTCCGCGGCGTTGCGCAGCTCCGCAGGTCCGAAAACCCGGCCGGCGTAGCGTACTATCGACTGCCCGGGGACGAACGGGGCGTGATCCTCACGGCTGCGCTGGTACTCCTCGACCAAATCCAGGATTCGCGCCCGAAGATCTTGCGCCTTGTTGTTGCTCATGGGCCTTACCATGGCCCGCCGCCCAGGAGCTTGTCCAGCGCCCGCAGGGCGGGAGCAAACGCGGCCTTGAGCGAGCATCGAACGCGTGCTATCTGCTCGGCCTGTCGCAGTTCGGGAGGCCGCCCCTGCCCTCTCCCGTGCGCACCGTCTCGGACGCATGGCACACCCACCGACAGCGGAGAAGCATCCCTTCATGTCCCCAGCTGATCAACCGTCATCATCCTCTGGGCCAACTCAGAAGGGTCGCCAACTCCTCGCCGACTCGGTTCGGAACTGGCCTCACTGGCCCGTCGCTTTCACCGTGGCGGTCATGCTGGGGTCCCTCGGGCTCTTTGTCCGATATCTCGTCAAGAACGTGGGTGTCAGTTACTACGACGAAAACTACTATGTGTTCGTCGCCGAGCGGATTCTGAATCACGGCCTATTTGGATTTCAGGACGACCTGCGGACCTATCTCTATCCTCTCCTGATCGCCTTTGCCAAGCTCCTGTTCGGCGCCAGTCCGGCGAGCAAGGCCCTTGTCTGCGTCTTCCAGTACGCGGTTTTCTTGTACTCGCTCAGGCTAGTCGCCGCCACGTCTGTCAAGCTGACGGGAAACAGGGCCGCCGGCCATCTTGTCTTTGCTGCGGGGGCGCTCAATCCGTACCTGGTGCAAGCAACGACTCTGTTTCTCACCGACATCTTGGCGGCCTGCTTGGTGGCCTGCGGGTTCAACAAGCTACTGTTCGGGGACCTGCGCCTGCGCAAAAATCGTCTCCTCGCGACCCTGCCCTTTGCCGCTGCGGTGATGGTTCGTCCGGCCTCTTTGCTCTTCATCCCTATTGCATTGTTGGGTCTGGCTGTGCGGCGGTATGTCGAACCGATACGGCTCCCAAAGATCCTCCTGAGTTTTGCTCTCTCCTTGGCCGTCTTCGTGCCGCAACTCTATATGAACGTCACCAAGTTCAACCACTGGACGCCCATCATCCACGTACCCCTCTACACAGCGCAGACGCACGGAGCGATGCGCTGCCTGAAGCTTGTCGGCGTCGTTATTCCTGGCGAACCCCCTCCCCTCTGCTTCGCGAACCCATGGGAGGACAACTCGTGTCATTCGCTCCTGGAATTTGCGATGAAATCGCCGCTGGCGTTTTCGCGCAGCGCCGCTGCGCACATGTTTGCAGCCCTCGACTGGGGCCGTGTCGACACCTACATTACGGACTACTATGCACGAAGCCGTTTTCCGGCCTCGTTCCTGCTTCAGACGGCGTGGTTTCTGATCGCTCTTGGCTTCATCCGCTTTCTGAGACACCGACGAGAACTGCCATCGGGGACGAGGGCTCTGCTCCTCTTTCTGGCTGCGGCAATCGTTGCGGACCTGGGGTTTCTCGCGACAGTTATGGTCGAAAGCCGGTACGGCTACCCGGTGTTCTTGATGGCTCTGCCCTTTCTCGGCTTCTCTCTCTCCGGTGGCTGGCCTTCGCGAAAGGCCACGGCCGCAATTGCGGCTTCGTGGCTGCTCTGGCTCGTTCTGTCGACGGCCCTGTCTCTTTGGATGGAAGGGACGAGCGGCCGGATTCACTGGCTCGCCTGGTGGAAAGGCTAACGGCCTCGCCTCTGCCAGTCCACTCCCATGGAGACACTCCCATGGAGCACGGCTAGCCCCCCTGCAGGATCAGCGGGAAGCTCGTCGCGTATTCCTCCACGTTCGCGGGGAAACGCCAGTGCCGGATGGCATTCTTGATGCAGCCGTCGATGAGCAAGAAATCCGACGAACCATGGACCTGAACATTCTGCACAACGCCCGTCTCGCCAATTGACACCGTGATGTCCAGTCGGCCCGCGCGCAATTGCCCATCGCGTTTCAGCGCTCGCTCGTAGCACGATTTCAGGCCGGCCTGGTTCCCCTTGTTCCTCACGACCTCGCTGATTTGCGACTGGGAAATCGCCGCGACCTCGCGACCCGACGGGCCGGAACGCGGGGGGCGAGACCGGCTTGGCGTCTCGACCGGCACCGGCCGCTCGACAGAGTGGGATCGAGCCGATGATCTCTCGAAGGGGTCTTCTCCCACCGCAGCCGCCTTGCCCGACGGGCCTGCGGAATGGACGACCGCCGATCGCTTGGACGCGGACCGCGCGGCGGCTCGCACTTTCGGCCGGGCCTCCGGTTCACTTGTGGTCACCTCCTGCGCTGGCGGCTCGACCTCGCCCGAGGGTGGGGCTGGTGCGACGGGCGCGGCACGCCTCAAGATAGACCCCGCGGCCTTCCCACTCTCGCCTCGCCACGAAAGCAGAATGACCAGGATGACAAGAACCACCACGATGCCGGCCGCGATGACGTACTTGAGGTGTCGGTGCCGGCGGGCCAGGGTCGCCAGACCAGTTAACTTGGACAAGCCAGCTTCGTCATGTGCCGCGGGAAAAAGCGTAGCGGGCAGGGCCGCCACGTTGCCGAACAAGGAACCCGCTGGCGGGGCTAACTTTGCCGAAGGGTTCATCGTGGCCGCTGCGGCCGAGCCTGTGCCCGACCAGTCGAACGGCTGCGGCAGGGGCGGCGGCAAGGCAGGAGCAAAGGCTGACAAGCGCGAATCCTTCCCAGCGTGACCGTCGGGCCCCGGGGCCACGATGGGCGGCAGGGGCTTGCGGGGCGGGGGCGTCTTCTCCCCCTGCTCGAGTTCGTCTGCATCCATCTGCTCTCGAGAGGCTGTCGGCTGCGCGATGTCCGGCAACTGCGGACCGCGTGCGCTGACTTCTCGAGTCCCGGACTTTCGCCTCTCGGGTTTGGTGGTAGGCGCCTTGTCGAATTCCGTCTCCACCGCGGGTGTAGGCGTAGGAAGCCCCGCGCTCAGGGGCGTCAGGCCCGGCAAGGCTGGTCCCTTCTTCGGCGACGGCACCACTGACAACTTGGGCACCGAACGCGGGCTCAGGTGCGGCGCGTCCGCGCCTAAGGCCGGCAGAGGCGTTTCCGCGGCCGAGTCTGGCAAGACCGACTGTGGCGACCGGGCGCCGGATCCTGCGGTCGGCGACGGTAGCTTTGGTTCAGAACCAGTCATCCCGGGCACAGACTGGGAGCCCGAAATCCGAGGTCGCGCCCGCTCTGGGCCAGAAACTCCAGCCGGCGCAGGCTTGGGACCGGACCCAGGAACAGGCGGCGGTGCCTTGGGTCCTGACCCGGGGATCGGCGGTGGCGCCGCCTTGGCGCCCGATCCGGGAACGGGTGGCGGCTTGGGGCCCGATCCGGGAATAGTCGATGACAGCTTGAGACCCGAGCCGGGCTGCGGCAGCTTCGGGCCGGAGCCAAGACCTCCAGCCGGCGGCGGCTTCGGCCTGACGCCAGGAGCTTGAACCCCCGGCGCAGATGGCGCGGGGCGGAGAGCAGAGGAAGTGTCGGCGCGCACCGGCGCAGGCGGCGATGGTCCGGCCGGCGGCAGCCTCAGCGCAGTGATTTCCTGGGCGATGATCGCCACGTCCTTGGGCCGCTTCCAGCCATCCATACCTTCCTTCCAGACATGGATCGACTGCTCCGGCTTGCACGACACGATGTACTTCGCCGCATCGGTGCAGCTCAGCGGGCCGCGCTCAGCGCCATCGACCGACACGAACCACTCATGGAGACCCGAGAGCGGACGCGAGAGCCTTGATGAGGGGCGCGGGGGCGGTGTGGAACCGGCCGAAGCAGCAGGCTCCGGCCGCCTGGAGGCGTCCGCGGGACCGGGGACCACCTCGCCGGCCTGCACCGTGATGACGTTGCCGCAGGTCTTGCAACGAATGCGAAGAATCCGCTGTCTGACTTTCTCATCCGCTACGGAGTAGCGGGTCTGACAGCGATCGCAGACGAACTTCATGACAGCTTGAGAGCCCCTAGGGCCATGAGGGTACCACAGCCTGATTCGGGGACGAGGGCTCTAGTCTAGCCGCCGCGAAGCAGCCACACCAGGCCAGCCGTGGCAGCAGCGAGCAGCACAGCCACGAACAGGACCGCCGCGAGTGGCACCGACCTGGGCACCTTGTCATTCTTGCCGGCGGCTTTCTTGGCGGGGACGGCGCGCACCACGACAGGCGTCTGGCGCGGCGCTGCGGCTGAGTGGGACGCTGACGGATCGGCAGAACCCGAGTCCCCCGGCGAAACGCGAACCGGCGTCCCGTCGGATGCAACGGACGCCATCTGCCCATTATCCGTGGCCGCGGACGGAGCACTGTCCTGGCCCAGCGCTTGCTCGGCGCTGGGCGAAATGCTGCGAGACGCAACGGACGCCCCCTGCCCGTCCTCTATGGCCGCGGGCGCACCGCTCTCCTGGTATGGCGCCTCGTCGGCACTCGGCGAAATGCGGGCAGAGGCCGCAGGTCCTCCAGGCCCCAGGGCTGACCCGGCGGCGCGCAAAGCCCTGGCCAGCGCCGCGCCCGGGCCGTCGCCCAAAGCCTGATCGAAATCGAGAGGCTCGACATCTTCCTGCCGGCCATCCTCATCTCCCTCGGCGAAGATGCGCGCCTGCCGGAGGCCGTCCTCGGTAATCTGCGCCTCGGCCTCGGGCGAGTAGATCTCGCGCAGATAGCGCGCCAACTGATGATGGCTGCGCATCCTGGCACCCGAATCCTGCAAGAAATACTGCAAGGCCTCGGCAAATTCGTGGGCCGACTGATAGCGATCCTCCGGCTTCTTTTCCAGCGCCCGCATGACGATCATTTCGAGGTCGCCAGGGTAGTCGTGCCGCACATAGGTGGGCGGCACGGGCTTCTCCTCGACGATGCGGCGGATCGAGTTCGCCCTCGAACCGCGCCACAGCCGACGACCCACGGTGATTTCGTACAGGATGGTACCCAGGCTGAAGATGTCAGAGCGCCCGTCGAGCGGGGCCCCCTGTGCCTGTTCGGGGGACATATAGGATGCCTTGCCCGGACGCATACCCGGCTCGTCCTTGATCGCCGCCCCTTGTCGCGCAATCCCGAAGTCGATGAGCTTGACCTGGCCCGAGGTGCCGATGATGACGTTGGTGGGTGAAACGTCGCGATGCACGACCTGCATCGGCTGGCCGTTGTCGTCTAGCCCCTCATTCATATAGGCCAGCGCTGCGGCTATCTCGGCCACGATATGCGCCCCGATGTCCAGGTACAGAAGCTGTGAGACCTCGATGGCACGACGAGCCAGCTCGGTCAGTGTTTTGCCACGGATGTACTCCATGGCGATGTAGTGCGTCCCCTCCTCGCTGGCCACATCATATACGTCGACGATGTTGGGATGTTCCAGCATGGCGGCGATGCGCGCCTCGCCCAGAAACATCTCCACCACCGCCGGATGTTCCGCCCAGCGCGGCTGCAAGATCTTGAGCACCAGTTCCTTGCGGAAAGCGCCCGCAGCCTCGTGAGAGGCACGAAAGATCTCCGCCATTCCACCCGTGGCCAGATGCTCGACCAAGGTGTAGCGACCGAGCCGGGTGCCTTTGAGATCTTTCGCGCTTGCCATGTGAGCTGCCGCCATCTGCCTGGGCACGCTATCACAATACATCTCAGTTTTGGGACGGCAGCCTACGCGAGCGAGTTCGAGGTGAATGAACTCGCCCGCCTTGGCTGCCGGCGTGGGCGTGGCGCTACCCGCCGTCCGGCGCTCCAGCGTCAACCTCGGGATCGAAGCCGACGCTGACCTTGGCCCGACCGTTCCGGTACAGCGTCAGCGACACGCTGGTGGAGTGGGTGAGGCTCACCGTGACAGAAACCTCCTCGCTGACCCAGGAGGGCACCGTGGTCTTGGTCACTTTGTCGCAGGTTTGCGAGTAGGCCGCAGCCTGGAACACGACGGTGCCGATGGGCAAGCCGGAGAAGGATTCGCCAACGGCCTGGCCCACGGTGACCTCGAGGTCACGCACCATCTCACGGCTGCTGCCGGTGGCGGTGATGCGCAGGCAGGCGACGTCCTCGGGCACGTCCTCGATGTGGAGCATGACCTGCTCCACCGGCTGCGGCTTTGACCCGGCCGAGTTGTCGTCACACCCTGCGAGTGGGAAGAGGGACAGGGCGAAAACAGGAACAATTGTGTGAACCAGTCGAGCGATCGGATTCATGTTCGGGCCTCCTTGAAGGACGTTGACGGACGCCCCTGTTGTCGGCAGCCCGGCCGCCAAGTTGCCTGCCGCTTGACGAAAAGCGGCCGGGCGCGTTCCTTGCGTTG
>Ga0302323_100003635_pt1 | contig 12540 bp, 9 predicted proteins | sample Fen_T0_3_FD_201950 | JGI IMG/M metagenome (GOLD analysis project Ga0302323, IMG submission 201950) | Peat permafrost microbial communities from Stordalen Mire near Abisko, Sweden - Fen_T0_3 | ecosystem: Environmental > Terrestrial > Soil > Wetlands > Permafrost | place: Sweden: Abisko... | reverse complement strand
TCGTCCTGCTCGCCGCCCGCGGCACCGTCCGCAAGCCGACCGACCTCCCCAGCGACCCGACCGACGTCCCGACCGAGCCCCCCGTGCACGTCCCGGCCGACCGCTCCTGAGACCACGCCGAGGCGGCGCCGGTGCCCACGCACCGGCGCCGCCTTTCGCTTGCCCGGGACCCGGGCCCGAAGAACATCTGCACCGGACCATCGGTCCCGCCTTTCCTGACGCATTCTTGACCGAGGCATTCCGGACGCGCAACAAAACGGGTGGGCCCCGCTCCGTCGTCCGGAGCGGGGCCCACCCGTCACGCCGTGGTCAACGGCTGCTCTGCGCCTTTCAATAACCGCCCGAACCGGAGCCCGAGCTGTACCCGGAACCACCCGAGCTGTAGCCGCTGCCACCGGAGCTGTAACCCGACCCGCCGGAGCTCCCGCCCGAGCCGTAGCCGGAACCGGACTGCATCTGGCTCGCGGGAGCCTGCGCGGCGGGCGCCGCATTCATGTTCACGCAGTTGAGGTTCTTCTTGCCCTCGGGCGTGACCACGAACCAGGTCCCACCGACACCTTGACCCTTCCATTGTCCGGGCATGAGGTCCTTGCTGTAGTAGTACAGCGGCCAGCCGTGCAGGGTGGCCTGCCAGGTGCCGTCGGCCCGGCGCATCGCGCCGACCAGGGCGGGGTCGAGGCCCATCAGGTCGGGCATGCCCTGGATCAGGACGGGCGGCCAGGTCTCGGCGCACGCGCCGGAGCAGTTGGACGTCGGCGGCTCGGGCTTGTCCTTGTCGAAGCGGTAGAGGATCCAGCCCTTCTGGTCCATCACGACCTCGCCGATGCCCGGCAGCGTCTTGCCGATCAGGTGCGTCGCCATCCGGTGTTGGGTGACCGCGGCGACGGCCGCCACGGTGTCCTTCGGGAAGCAGGTGAGGTTCTTCTTGCCCTCCTTGGTGACGACGAACCAGGTGCCGCCGACCCCCTGACCCTTCCACTCGCCCGGCTTGGCGTCCTTGGCGTAGTAGTACAGCGGCCAGCCGTGCAGGGTGACCTGCCAGGCGCCGTCCGCACGCTTGATCATGCCGACGAGATCGGCGGAGACGCCGTTGAGCTGGGGCTTCTCGTGGACGATCACGGGCGGCCAGGTGACGGCGCACTTGCCGACACAGGCCGACGTCGTCGCGTTCGCGGTGTCCTTGTCGAACCGGTAGAGGATCCAGCCCTTCTGGTCGGTGACGACCCCGCCGATCTCCGGCGCGTCCGCGGCGACGAGTTCCGTCGCGACGCGCCACTTCGGCTTGGCCGCGGCCTTGGGGGCCGCCTTGGCCTTGGCCTTCACCGGCGCCGCGGGGGCGGCGCCGTACCCGTCGTCCGCGGGGGCCGCGTCCGCCGAGGACGGGGACGCGGTGGCCGGATCCGTGGTCGCCCCGGCATCGCTGCCGGCGGCGTAGCCGCCGTTGCCGTAACCGTCGGTCGCCGAGGCGGGGGTGACGGCGGGGCTGGTGTCGACGGCCTGGGCGGCGCGGTTACCGCCGTTGGCACCGCACCCCCCAAGGACGACGGCAATGCTCAGCGCCGCTACGGCGACGCCCAGCCTTCTCGATGACACAGGCCCTCCAGGGTGGTGACGTTCTCGGTGTCTGGCGTGACATCGGGGAGTACGTCCTCACCGCGCCGTCCGTTACGCCGTCCGTTACGCCGACCGACCACCCGCCACGGACTTCCTTCCGCATTTACGTGCCGCCGTGAGGGCGTTGACCTGGCATAGAGAAACACAGGCCCTCAGATAAGGCAGACATAAGCGGCCGCTATATGGATCCGTTAGCCCTCGAAAAGATTGCGTTTTCTGCGCCGGCCACCCTACGGTCTGTGCTCATGCATCCAGACCGATCGGCCGGCTGGGTGGCCACGGCGGTCCGGAGTGTCGCGCAGGCGGCCCCTCGTCGCCACGTCATCCGGGTATTTCTGATGGCCCTCACGGTTCTCCTGTCCACCTTCGCCCTGTTCGGCACCGCCACCACCGCGAGCGCCGACGAGACCCCCGCCGCCACCCCGCGGGCCGCACCCTCCGGGTCGGCCGCGAACCGGGCGGCACCGGGTCAGGGGGTGCCCGGCGCCAACAGCCCCGACGCCGCCGCACCCCTCACCGCCGCCGACCGTGACCTGCTCGTCAAGGTGCGGCTGGCGGGCCTGTGGGAACAGCCGGCGGGCCGGATGGCCGTGCAGCTGGGCGTCAACCCGCGGGTCCGCGAGATCGGCGCCATGATCAGCCAGCAGCACAGCCAGCTCGACGCGCTCGTCGTCGCGGCGGCCCGGCAGCTCGGCGTCCCGCTCCCGAACGAGCCCAACAGCGACCAGCGCGGCTGGCTCAACGAGATGCGGACCGCCACCGGCGCCCAGTTCGACCACGTCTTCGTGGACCGACTGCGCGCCGCGCACGGCAAGGTCTTCCCCGCGATCGCCAACGTGCGGTCCGGCACGCGCAACTCCGTCGTCCGCGAACTCGCCCAGAGCGCCAACGGCTTCGTGCTGAACCACCTCACCCTGCTCGAGAGCACCGGGCTCGTGGACTACGCCAAGCTCCCCACCCCGCCCGCCCCCAGCCCGACGGCGACGCCGGCCCCGGCCCGGATCTCTTTCGCCGGCGCCGTGACCTCGGCGGTCGATTCACCGTTCTGGTTCCTGTGGGTGGTCGTCCCGGTGGCCGTCGGGATGATCGCCTGGCGGGTCCTGCGGGCGTCGCGCCGCCGGGATCCCGACGACGACGAGCCCGTGACGCGGCGCCCGTCCCGCCGGGACGCCGAGCCGCCCGAACGTCCCGCCCCCCGGTGGGACGAGCCGCCCCGGGAACCGCTCCGGCGGGACGGCTGGCCCCCACCGCGACCACCGGCCCGCTCGCCCGTGGTCCTCGAGCCCCACCGGGAACGCCTTCCCTCGCCGTACGGGTACGGCAGGGACCCTGCACCGCTCCACGACGACCGTCGCCTCGGCGCCGCTCCACCCAGCTTCCGTCCATGACACGAGAGGTCCCTCCCATGAGCAGGTACACCGAACGCCGTCGCCGCGGCTCGCTCCTCAGCGACCGCCGGGTCGTGGTCAGTGCGGCCGGAATGCTGGCGGTCGTCGCCGCGGTGACGTTGCTGCCCCAGTCCTCGGACGCGGCTCCCGACGACACCGCGCAGCTCGCCGCCGCCTCCGGCGTCAACTGCCAGCCGATCGCCACCTCCCCCGCCGCCGCCAAGGGCTCCCGGCTGTGGTGGCAGCGCCAGCAGCAGAGACAGCGTCAGCAGCAGGCCGGCTGCGCCTCCGCCTCGGCGAGCCCGAGCGGCGGCCAGAACGCCGGTCAGAACGGCGGCCAGAACGCGGGTGGCCAGAACGGCGGCCAGAACACGGGCCAGAACGGTGGCGCCGCCGCCACGGCGACCGGCTCGGCCCAGGCGGGCAACGGCGGGCAGGCGAACAACGGCGGCCAGGCCGGCAACGGCGGGCAGGCGAACAACGGCGGCCAGGCCGGCAACGGCGGCCAGGGCGCCGAGCCGCTGCCGGCCGGGGGGACGAACCCGGCCGACACGTCGACGCCGAGCGTCATCGTGAACCCCACGTCGAACCAGCAGCCGGTGGGCCAGGCTCCGGCGGACGGCAACACGACGCCGCTCGACATCCTCGGCAACAACTGCGACAAGAGCAAGCTCCAGCCGCACACCGGCTTCCAGGACGGCAACCGCTGCGTCACCACCGAGTTCGGCGAGGTCGGCACCGCGGACAAGAACCCGTCGCTGATCATCGCGTCGGCACCGCGGTTCGCCCGGGCCAACCAGGCGTTCGACCTGCGGGTCAACACCCGCAACCTGGTCCGGGACCGCTTCCTCGCCGCCGCCAAGGGCGGGTACTACAAGGAGAGCTCGTTCCTGACGGCCGACGGCCTGGTCCGTGGCCACTTCCACACGGCCTGCCGGATGCTCACCAGCCGGACGACCGCGCCCGACCCGGCCCCGGCCCCGGCGTTCTTCGCCGCGACCGAGGACGGCGCCGGTGGCAGCACGCCGGACACGGTCACCGTCCGCGTCACCGGCCTGCCGCCCGGCGAGGCGCAGTGCGCGGTCTGGGCCGGTGACGGCTCGCACCGCGTGCCGATGATGCAGCGCGCGAACCAGATCCCGGCATTCGACGTCGTCCGGATCAGCGTCCGCTGACCTGCCGCCGCGGCGACGACCCGCGTCCGGTGACCGCTCCTGCGCAGGAGCGCGGTCACCGGGCGCGGGTCATCGCTGTGCCGCGGGGTGCAGCCACCACTGGGCGCCCGGGCACGCCGAGCCGACGTCCCGCCCGACATCCCGCCCGACGTCCTGCTCGGCGTCCGTGATGTTCCCGCAGCCGGCGTGACGGGCGTCGAGCCGACGCGCCGTGTCCCGCAGGAGCGCCGTCGCCGCTCCGACGGGCCGACCGGCGTCCCCCGCCGGTGCGGGTGCCGCCGGTGCCGGCTCCGGGTCGTCCCGGAGGAAGCGCAGCGCGCGCCGGGCGCGCCGTGAGCACCACGCCAGCAGGTGCCCCACGGCGAGCCGGAGCAGCCCCGCCGCGCCCAGCGACCCCACGCAGAACAGCAGCACCAGCAGGGCCTTCGCCGTCAGGTAGGCGCGGTCGGCGGTGCCCGCCCGCTCCCCCGCCGCCGCGCGCGCCGACGAGACCAGGGCGTCGAGCCGGGCGACCACGGCGTCCGCCGCAGCGTCCTCCCGGCCCGCGGACGCCGAGCCCGCGGACGACGGGCGCGCCCGGCGCACCAGCAGGTACCGCAGCCAGGCGCGGGACAGGCCGGCGAGCGCCGGCCCATCCCCGGCCGTCCGCACCCCGGCGCCCGCACCGGCACCGTCACGGGCACCGGCGCCCGCCTCGGCCAGGGCTTGCGAGAGCTGCCGCTCCACCGCACCGGCCGACGAGGAGCGGGCCCGCCAGAACAGCGCCTGGAACCGGTCGGCGTCCGCGGTGGCGGCGTCCACGACGGCGCCCGACCGCAGCGGGGCCCCGACCCGACCGACCTGGACGGCGCCCACGCCGGCCACGAACGCGGCCGCCAGCCCCGCCGCGCCCACGGTCAGCAGCACCGCCCGGCGGATCCCGAGCACCTCCAGCCGCGCGTGCAGCCGGACGTCGAGCCGCCGCAGCCGACGGAACAGTTGTCGGGTCACGAGCGCGCCTCCTCCGGCCGAAGTCCGTGCTGTCCTCTCGGCCGGCCGGTGCCCGAGGTTGACCCTCGGCGCCCCTGCATCAGTTGGTGGCTTGCAGCTAGCCTGTGGCCGGCCTCGTGTCCGTGATCTCCGGCTGGGCGGCGACGGGGCCGACGTCCGTCCCGGGCGTCCCACCCGTCCGACCACCGCGCCGCGCACACCGCCGCCCCGAACCGAAGGCTCCGCCCATGCAGTACGGCCACTTCGACGACGCCTCCCGCGAGTACGTCATCACCCGCCCCGACACCCCGGCGTCCTGGATCAACTACCTGGGGTCACGCCTGTACGGCGGCATCATCACCCAGAACGCGGGGGGCTACAGCTTCCACGAGTCCGGCGGCACGGGCCGGATCCTCCGGATGCGTTTCAACGGCGTCCCGGTCGACCAGCCCGGCCGCTACCTCTACCTGCGCGACGACGAGAGCGCTGACTACTGGTCGGCGTCCTGGCAGCCGGTGGGCAAGCCGCTCAGCGCGGACGGCGGGGACGACGGCCGCTACGCGTGCACCGTCCGTCACGGGCTCGGCTACTCGGTGTTCACGTCGCGCTACGCCGGGATCACGGCGGACTTCACCTGCTTCGTCCCCGAGGGCCAGGCGTTCGAGTACTGGGCGCTGCGGGTGACCAACACCGGGACGGCGCCGCGGCGCCTGTCGACGTTCAGCTACGCCGAGCTCGCCAACGACTGGCACTACCGCCAGGACCTGGAGAACCTTCAGTACAGCCAGTACGTCGTGCAGGCGACCGTCCGCGACGGGATGATCCACCGCTTCAACCGCACCCGGACCGACCTGCGCTCGCTGTTCTTCGGGCTGGCCGGCGCGCCGGTCGTCTCGTACGACACCGACCGGCTGGCGTTCCTCGGCGCCTACCGGACGCCGTCCGCGCCGCTCGCCGTCGAGCGCGGCCGCTGCTCCGACACCGAGGTGACCGGCGACAACGCCTGCGCGTCGCTGCACACGACCCTCGAACTGGAGCCCGGCGCCTCCCGAGACCTGGTCATGATGCTCGGCATCGGCCGGCCGGACGCCGAGTGGGAGGGCTTCCCCGCCGGCCGCAAGCTGCTGGCGGAGTTCGGGACGCCGGAGCGCGTCGCCGTCGAGCTGGAGCGCCTCCGCTCGGGCTGGGCCGGGCGGCTCGGCGCGCTCCAGGTGCACACCCCCGACCCCGAGCTCAACAGCATGATCAACGTCTGGCACGCCTACCAGACCCACATGACGTTCAACTGGTCGCGCGGGGTGAGCCTCGTCGAGGCCGGCGACCGGGACGGGCTGGGCTACCGGGACACCGTGCAGGACATGCTCTCCGTCGCGCACAGCATCCCCGGCGCCGTCCGGGACCGGCTCGACCTCGTCCTCACCGGGCAGACGGCCGAGGGCGGCGGCCTGCCGCTCGTGCGCCCGCTGACCCACCGGCCGGGCCACGAGGCCGCGCCGCCGTTGGAGAGCTACCGCAGCGACGACACGCTCTGGCTGCCGCTGACCGTGGCCACGTTCGTGCACGAGACGGGCGACCCCGAGTACCTGGCGACGGTCCTGCCGTACGCGGACCGCGGGTCGGACACCGTCCTGGACCACCTGCTCGCCGCCCTGCGCTTCTCACTCGCCCACCGCGGCGGCACCGGCCTGATGCAGGGCCTCGCCGCGGACTGGAACGACTGCATCAACCTCGGCGTCAGCGGCGAGAGCGTGTTCTCCACCTTCCTCTTCCACGCGGCGGCGCTGCGGACGGCGGAGCTGGCGCGGCTCGTCGGGCGCGAGGCCGACGCGGCCTGGTGCGAGGAGCAGGCCGCCGCGATCGGGGCGACCGTGAACGAGGTCGCCTGGGACGGCGACTGGTACGTGCGCGGGATCTCGGCGGACGGCGTCCGGCTGGGCAGCGCGGCGGCGGACGAGGGCCGCATCTACCTGGAGTCCAACGTCTGGGCCGTCATCAGCGGCGCCGCTCCCGCCGACCGGGCGGCCGCGTGCCTGGAGTCGGTGCACACGCATCTGGCGACGGAGCACGGCCTGGCGCTCTGCGAACCGCCGCACACCCACCCGGTGCCGGGACTCGGCCTGTCGCTGCTGGTGTTCCCGCCCGGCCACAAGGAGAACGGCGGGATCTTCTGCCACAGCAACTCCTGGGCGATCGTCGCGCAGGCGCTGGTCGGCGACGGTGACCGCGCCTACGACTACTACCGCAGCTACCTGCCGGCCCGGTACAACGCGCAGGCCGAGGTGCACCAGTCGGAGCCGTACGTCTACAGCCAGTTCACGCACGGGCCGGCGTCCCCGCGGTTCGGCGAGTCCCGCAACCCGTGGCTCACGGGCACCGCGAGCTGGACCTACGTCGCGGTGACCCAGTACCTGATCGGCGTCACGCCGGTCGGCGACGGCCTGCGGATCGACCCGTGCATCCCGACGTCCTGGGACGGGTTCGAGGTGCACCGGCTGTTCCGCGGCCACTGGCTGGACATCACGGTGCGCAACCCCGGTCACGTGACCCGCGGCGTCGTGGCCCTGACCGTGGACGGCGGGCCGGTGCCGGGCGCGGTGGTGCCCGCGACGCTCCTGACCGGCCCGGACGGCACCCGCCACGCGGTGACTGTGACGCTCGGCTGACAACCCCTCGGCCGTGATCATGCACGGTTGAACACTGACGGCTGACCCGGGAGCAGACGTCATCACGACGCAGTCGGGTCGATGAGACTGGCCGACCGTGAACGATTGTGCACCAGGCTCGATCACGGCGAGGCGCATGCTCAGGCGCCGAGGACTCCGAGGCGGCGGGCTTTGAGCTGGTGCGCGAACAGCAGCGGGCGGAGCCGGTCGCCGTGCCCGTTCGGGTCGTCGAAGGCGACCGCGAGCCCGTCCGCGCCCTGGTGCCGCACGACGCGCCCGGCCAGGTCGAACGGCTCCTGCGCCAGCACGAACCGGACGACCACCGCCGTGCCGGACGCCGGCACCGCGACCCCGGACGGCGACGGCTGCAGCGTGGCGAGCAGGCCGCCCTCGCTGACGTTCACCGTGATGCCGGTCAGGACGACGGGCGAACCCGCCGCGTCGCCGACGTCCTCCCGGTCGTCGGCCGCCGGGGGCACGGGCAGCTCCACCTGCACCGGGACGGTGACCGCCACCCGGGCGTGCGCCCGCCGCTGGACCCGGGTCACCGGACCGCTGATGCCCATCCGCCAGCCGATGAGCACCGGGCCGACCCGGCGCCGGCCGAGGTAGCGCCCGGTCACCTCGTGCACGCCCCGGTCGGTGAGCCAGCGCAGCACGTACTGCGCGCCGACCTGCTCCGCCTCCAGGTTGCCGGCGAACACCGGCTGGGCGATGACGAGCTCCGCCGTACTGCTTCCGCGGCGGTCGCCGACCTGCAGGTGCAGGTCCTCCACGCGCGTGGGCACCTCGACCACCTGCCCGTAGGCCGTCGCGGCCGATCCCTCGACGGGCATCAGCGAGAGCCGGCTGTTCACGGCCGGCAGCGCGGTGAGACCGGCGGTGACCACCTCACGGACGGACAGTCCCTGGGACATGGCTGGGCTCCTCGCTGCGGCGTCGTCGCTGCTGACCGCCGTTCCCGGCGGCACCGCGACGTCCCGACGTCGCGACGATGATCCCGTCGGCAGACCCGGCACCGTCATGAGGCGTGCCGGCGCGCGTCAGGTGCGCGCGAGCTCCGCCACGGCCGCCGCGACCGCCCGGGCCACCTGGGCGGCGAAGCCGAGGTCGAGCGTCTCCACGACGTCGCTTGCGCGGTGGTAGTGCGGGTTCCTGAACTCGGCGGTGTCGGTGACCATCACCGCCGGCACGCCCGCCGTCCAGTACGGGTAGTGGTCGCTGCGCGCGGCCGTCCCACCCATGGCCGGCGGCACCGTCAGCGGCAGCACCGGCAGCGTGGGTTCGACGAGCGCGGCCTGCGCCACCAGCGTGGAGAGCAGCCGGCCCGCCCGCGGATCGGCCAGGACGGCGATGAAGTCGCCCCGGTCGGGCACGGGCGGCGGGACGGCGGCAGCCAGATCGGCCGGAAGCCGTTGCGAGCCCGGACTGCTGTCGCGGTACCCGACCATCTCCAGCACGATCGCCCCCTCCACCCGGCCGCCGAGCGTCGCCACGTGGGCCGTGCTCCCCAGACAGGCGGTCGCCGCGGTGGCGCCGTCCTCGCCCCCGAACACGCAGAACCGGACGCCGCGGGCCGGTGCCGGGCCGGCGGCGGTCACCCGGGCGATCTCGAGCAGGGCCGCGACCGCGCTGCCGTTGTCGTCGGCGCCGGGCGACGTCGGGATCGTGTCCCAGTGGGCACCCACCTCCAGGAGCGGGGCCGCCCCGGTGCCGGCGCGGGTCGCCAACAGAGACACGTCCGCGTGACCCGGACCGTAGACCTCCCGCTCGACCGTGTAACCGGAGCCGGTCAGGCAGCCGGTGAGATAGCCGAGCGCGGCGGCGACGGCGACCGGGTCGTCCTCGTGGCGAGGGCCGTGCCGGGTGAGCTCAAGGACATGATCGCCGAGGCGCGACGCAGTGATCGTCTGCATGGTCGATTCCTACCAGATCGGCCCACCTTCCCCAGGCGGTGATCATGCACGCTTGAGTTGATCATGCATGGTTGATCACTACCGAACCGCTTCAGGAGGGTTCAACCGTGCATGAACGACTCATGGCCCTGCGGGCCACCCCGATGCGATCAAAATGTGCCTAGCGGTCAGTTCTGCGTTGGTAGATCGGCTTCCATTTTCGACTGATCACCGCAAGGGAGGGGCCGGCGAGAAGGCGCCTGGTCAGTGACCGCAAGTGAACGTTGCCACTGACCGGTAAATCTAGGGGGCAACCTTTCGGACCGCGGTGGCGACCTGGAGGGTAGGCCGCGGCGAACGGTCGGGGCACGCGCCGAGCAGGCGGATCATGGTAGGAGAGCTCATGAAACGATGGCGTATCGCGCTCGCCACTGCAGTGATCGCCGCAGTACCCCTCGCCGTGGTGGCGGGTCAGGCCGCCCAGGCCGCACCGGCCTGCCGGGTGGACTACACCGTCGGCAACCAGTGGCAGGGCGGCTTCCAGGGCGGCATCGTCGTCCGGAACCTCGGGGACCCGGTGACCTCCTGGAACCTGACCTTCAGCTTCGCGCAGGGCCAGAAGATCACCCAGGGCTGGGGCGGCGCGTTCAGCCAGTCGGGTGCGAACGTCACGGTGAAGAACGAGACCTGGAACGGCTCCCTCGGCACCAATGCGTCCGCCAACCCCGGCTTCCTCGCGTCCTGGTCGGGCAGCAACCCGATCCCGACGAGCTTCGCGCTCAACGGGACGACGTGCACCGGCGCCCCGGTCGTCACGACGCCCCCGGAGCCCACCGGCCCGTCCACGACCATGCCGCCGCCGTCCTCGACGACGCCGCCCCCGCCGTCGTCCACGACGCCGCCGCCGTCCTCCTCGACGACGCCCCCGCCCCCGTCGTCCACCACCCCGCCGCCCACCGGCGCGGCCCCGGCGCTCAAGGTCTCGGGGAACACGTTCGTGACGTCGGCCGGCGCCACCTACCGCCTGCTCGGGGTGAACCGCTCGGGCGGCGAGTTCGCGTGCATCCAGGGCAACGGGATGTGGAACGGCCCGATGGACCAGGCCTCCATCACCGCGATGCGCAACTGGAAGGTGCGCACCGTGCGCGTGCCGCTCAACGAGGAGTGCTGGCTCGGGACGCCGGACGTCCCCGCGGGGGCCCCGAGCGGCGCCACGTACCAGCAGAACGTCAAGGACTACGTGAACCTGCTCATCAGCAACGGCATCACCCCGATCGTCGAGATGCACTGGAACTACGGCCAGTACACCGGCCCGTCGTCCGGCTGCACCGACGTCAAGGCGACCTGCCAGAAGCCGATGCCGGACGCGCAGTACGCGCCGAACTTCTGGACCGGCGTCGCGAACGCGTTCAAGGGCAACAACGCGGTGATCTTCGATCTGTTCAACGAGCCGTACCCGGAGCGGGCCACCGGGGACGCGACGTCCGGCTGGAAGTGCTGGCGGGACGGCGGCACCTGCGCCGGCATCCCGTACCAGGTGGCCGGCTTCCAGTCGCTGGTGACCACCGTGCGGGCGACGGGCGCCACCAACGTCATCATGATCGGCGGGCTGGCGTACTCCAACGACCTGACCCAGTGGCTCACCTACAAGCCGACCGACCCGCTGAACAACCTGGCGGCGTTCGCGCACATCTACAACTTCAACACCTGCTCCAACGTCTCCTGCTACGACAGCCAGCTGGCCCCGGTGGCCGCGCAGGTGCCGCTCACGCTCAGCGAGATCGGCGAGAACGACTGCGCGCACGGCTTCGTCGACACCCTGATGAACTGGGCCGACACGAAGAAGATCGGGTACCTCGGCTGGACGTGGAACAACTGGGACTGCAGCAGCGGCCCGTCGCTCATCACCGACTGGGACGGCACGGCGACCGCCTACGGCCTCGGCCTCAAGGCCAAGCTGAACGCGATCTCCAACTGACCTGCCCGTAGCGACGCCGGCGGCCGGTCTCCCCTGCGGGAGGCCGGCCGCTGTGTCCTGCGGGTCGCGTGCGCCACGGGGCGCGTGCGGTGGAGCTCAGTGCAGCCGCTCGTGGGCGTGCGCCAGGACGCCCAGGGCCAGGGCCGCCGCACCCCGGTAGAAGTGCGTCCGCGCGTCGGACTCGGCCTCGCGCAGGCACCCGGGGGCCCACCGCATCAGGTGGTCGGCGAGGTAGGCCCGGTGCGCGGCGAGGCACTCGGACGTGCGGGCGTCGTCGCCGCGGTCGGAAGCCTCCCGCGCCGCCAGGCAGAGCCGGCCGGCGTACTGCAACTCCTGACCGATGTGGTCGCCCTTGCGGCTACGGCCCTCGACGGTGCCGGCGGCGCGGACGACACCCAGGCCCAGCACGTGGGCCTCGTCGCGCAGGTCCACGGCGGGCCGGTCGAGCAGCAGGTGCTCGAAGGGCCGGTAGGCCGACTCGTACGGCGCCGGCACGCAGGACGGCGGGGTGACGAACAGCTGCTCGTGGTCGGCCAGCAGCGCGGCGCGGGGCTCGGCCTCGTCGAGCGAGCGCTGCAGCGAGGCCAGCCCGCGGGTGGTCTCGGAGCAGCGGTGCAGCGGCCACGCCTCCAGGAAGCCGGGGGCGGACAGGGTGGCGAGCAGGTCGTCGTCCACCGGCGCGAGCACGAGGCGCGCCGCCATCCCGTAGGTCAGCGCGAGATCGCTCAGGGTGCCGGCCACGGTCCGGCCGGGCAGCAGCGTGATGGTCATATCGGACGCTCCTCGTCAGTGCGCGTGTCGTGCGGCCGCGGAGCACCGATCCGCCGCGTTGGGGATCGGGACGTCCGGGAGGCACAC
>Ga0302323_100003634_pt1 | contig 12545 bp, 10 predicted proteins | sample Fen_T0_3_FD_201950 | JGI IMG/M metagenome (GOLD analysis project Ga0302323, IMG submission 201950) | Peat permafrost microbial communities from Stordalen Mire near Abisko, Sweden - Fen_T0_3 | ecosystem: Environmental > Terrestrial > Soil > Wetlands > Permafrost | place: Sweden: Abisko... | reverse complement strand
GAGCAGCACTCCGCCGGTAATCTCTTGCCCCGGCGGTGTCTGGTGAGGGCGCGCACGCTCCGCGGCCTCTTGCGCGCGCTTCTTGGCGACCGCGCGATAAGCGAAAATCACAGCCAAAAGCGGCGCCGCAATCAGCACGCCCCAAAAGCCAAGCATGAAGCTCAATAGAATCGGCACCGCAAGCGATGCCCAAAGCGGAACCCGCGCCGCGCGTTTCATGATGAGCGGCTGGAGTAGCAAGCCGTCCAGTAGGACGATCACGCCGTAGAGCCCAAGTAGCCACAGAAAAGACTCCAGCCCGCCAGAAAAGCTCGCGGCCACCGCCGGCCCGATAAATGTAAAAATCGGCCCGAAATGCGGGATGAACTGGAACAGCGCTGCGAGCAAAGCCCACATCGGCGCTAGCGGAACCTTGAGATACACCAGCCCAATCCACCAAAGCAGGCCTACGGCGATCGAGTCGTAACACTGCGCAACGAACCAGTCGCGCAACGCTCCACCGGTGATGTTGACGTGTCGCGAAAACTCCATAACCGTTTAGATGCCGGCGCCGGGGAGGCCGCCGCACCCATGCTACACTGAGGCTGAAACCCCCTCCTGGAGCGCACAGCGATGAAGTTTGGCGTCATCATTTTCCCCGGATCCAACTGTGACCACGACGCCTATTGGACGATTCAAACCGTGTCGAAGCAGCCGGTAACGTTCCTGTGGCACGATTCGCCGGACCTCCAGGGATGCGACGCCATTATTGTTCCCGGAGGCTTCGCTTACGGCGACTACCTGCGTACGGGAGCAATTGCCAAGTTCTCTCCGGTCATGGAATCGGTTCGCAAGTTTGCCGCCGACGGCGGACTCGTCCTGGGCATCTGCAATGGCTTCCAGATTCTTTGCGAGTCAGGACTGCTGCCCGGCGCGCTCATGCGCAATGCTGGACTCAAGTACATCTGCAAGCCGGTGAATATTCGCGTCGAGAACACGAACACTCCTTACACTCAGCAATTGACCAAGGGCGAAGTGCTCGAAATTCCTATCGGCCACATGGAAGGCAACTACTTCTGCGATGACCATACGCTTGCGGAGTTGAAAGACCAGGACCGAATCATCTTCCGCTACGTGACTCCGAGCGGCGAAGTGACCGCCGGCGCCAATCCCAACGGCTCGATCGAAAACATCGCCGGCATCTGCAACGCCGGGCGCAACGTACTCGGCATGATGCCTCATCCGGAGCGCGCCAGCGAGCCCGAGCTTGGTATGACCGACGGCGTGAAGATTTTTGACTCGCTCGTGTCGGCGCTAGTGGCGAAGTAGCGCTTTTAGCTGTTGGCCCTTAGCTCTTAGCTCCTGGCAACTACCCCTACCGAAACCCTTATTCGGCACACCCGGCATCTGCTGGGAACGTCGCGGCTGTAAATGCGTCTCGGCGCTTTGGGTCAATGCTGGTACCCCTCCCCCTGCCTGCACTCTGTAGAATCAGTAACTTGGGAACAAATTCCTCGCAAAATAGCACAAACAAATGACTTACGGGTAAAGTAGCACAAACAAACGAGTTAGGGTCGCAATTTGTCAAAGAGCAAGACAGCACCGCCGACCGTGCCGATTGGGCCGCGAACTCCATAAAAAGGGCCCGCGAGCTAACGCGAGCCCCAAAGACCTCACTAGGAGGTGCTTATAAATTCTTCTTCGTCCACTGGTCGATGCGGTCGAGCGCGTTCTGCAGGTTCTCCACCGAATTCGCGACGCTGAAGCGCAGGTAGCCTTCACCGAATGCGCCAAACGCTGTGCCTGAGAGTCCGGCGACACCTGCTTCGTCCAGCAGAGCGTCGGCGAGTTTCTTCGACGGCCAGCCGGTCGTGGTGATGTTCGGGAAGGTGTAGAAGGCGCCTTTCGGCAGACGACACGAGAATCCTTTGATCTGGTTGATGCCGCTAACGAAGATGTTGCGTCGCTTCTCGAACTCCAGCCGCATGTGCTCGGTCGCAGTCTGGTCGCCGCGAATTGCCTCGACACCGGCGATCTGCGTGAAGCTGGCAGTGCAGGAATTGGAGTTGGTCATCAGGCGAGCGACGTGGGTGGCCAGGTCGGCCCGCATGACACCGTAGCCCATGCGCCATCCGGTCATAGCGTAGGTCTTGGAGAAACCATCCAGGATGATGGTGCGCTCCTTCATCCCCTCCACCGCCGAGATGCTGAACTGCTCGCCCTCGAAAATCAGTCGTCCGTAGATTTCGTCGCTGAGCACCATGATGTCGCGCTCGCCAATGGCTTCGGCGATGTCATAAATGTCGTTCTTGGTCAGCACTCCGCCGGTCGGATTGTGCGGCGAGTTGAGGATGATCAGCTTGGTGCGATCGTTGATCAGGCTCTTCAGTTCGTTGACGTCGAGGCGAAAATCACGCTCCTCGCGCAGAGCGATCGGCACGGCCTTGCCTCCCACGAAGTTGATCATCGACTCGTAGATGGGGAAGCCGGGATTGGGATAAATGACTTCGTCTCCCTGCTCGATCAGAGCCATCATGGTGAAAAAGATGATGGGCTTGCCGCCGGGAACCACCACCACTTCTTCGGGCGTGAACTTCACGCCGCGAGACTTGGTAACGTCGTCGGCAATGGCCTCACGCAGGTCAGGCAGACCGGCGGATGGGCCGTAATGCGTATAGCCCAGATGCAGGGCGTCAACTGCGGCCTCGACGATGTTCTTGGGCGTATCGAAATCGGGCTCGCCGATTTCCAGATGGATGATCTTCTTGCCCTGCTTCTCCAGGGCGCGGGCCCGGACCAGAACTTCAAACGCGGTCTCGGTGCCGAGACGCGACATGCGCTTGGCCAAGTTCAGCTTGGCGGGAGCGGATACCGTCATTGTGCTCATGATGTTGTTCCTCGTTACTGCGGGGCTTTGAATGCCCGTCCGCAGCACTCCAGTTGACATTCTGGGACGAGGCCTACCCAGACGCAGTGACGCGCAGCCTACATAGTTGTGACGGAGCGCACGAACGGAAAGACGCTGTCAGCTATTAGCAGTTAGCAACTAGCGCTCAGCAAGCGGCGATGGGATGGGCCGGTTTACTCGGCGTATTCGATGACGCTCTCGATGGTCGCGGTCTTTTCCAGCATGGCAGAGACCGAGCAGTACTTCTCTGTCGAAAGGCGCACGGCATCTTCTACAGCCTTGTGGGTGACCTTGCCGCGCACTCGATAAATCAGCTTGATGTGGGTGTAAACCTTGGGGTGGTCGGCCGCCCGCTCGGCGTTGGCGACGACTTCGAGTCCGGTGAACGGCTCCCGTTTCTTGCGCAGAATGCCCACAACGTCACTGGCGGTACAGCCGCAAAGCCCGATCAGCACCGTTTCGATCGGCGTACAGGCAGTCTTCACTTCACTGGTGTCCATCACAAGGGCGTGGCCCGAGGTGGCTTCGCCCAAGAACCGGTCTTTGTCGGTCCAGATGGCTTTGGCTTCAATCATAAAGGTTGCGTTCTCTTCTACCTACGAACTCAATTCGGCTTGGGATCGGAAGGCGGCGTTGCCGGCGGAGCCGCAGGTTGAGCCTCTGGCGCCTGCGACTTTGACTTGTCTTTGTCCTTGTCGTAGATCGACAGTTGGTCGCCCGGACGTTTGAGGCGGAACTCGAACTCCATTTCCGGCTTGTTGACCTGGTAATCGTCGCCGTAGGTCTGAAAGCCGGGCGCCAACACCTGGATGCGCAGCGGCCCGTAAGGAATACCGTCTATCCCCGCATTGCCTTCTCCATCGGTCTTTAACTGAAGACCGCCCTTGGCCTGGGTACCGTCTTTGTTCACCGTGTGAAGCACGACGCTGGCCGCCCGCACCGGCTTGTTGTTCGCGTCTTTGACCACTATGAAGTGCAAGTTCGCCGCTGGCTGATCAGCGGACTTCTTGTCGCTCGCGACTGCCGGAACGGCCGCTACCAGTGAACAGAAAATACAGAGCAGGCGGACCATACTTCTCATTTGCATATTGTAGGCAGGCACCCATCGGACTGCAATTGCTGCGGATGCGATCGGGGGAAGGCATGCGAGACCAGAGGTCAATCCGGCTTCGGTGTTGCCACTGGACTGTCAGATGCATCGTCGTCCGTATGTTTGCGCAGGACCGGAAGGTTGCCGCCCTTACCGGCAGTCAGGCGTTGATTGCCCTGCAGGGAGAACAACCGTGCCTTCATCGCCTCAAAGTCACTGGTATCCACCACATAGCTGTCGCGGCCAGGCAGATATTTCTGGATTTCGGTCTGCGCGGCGGTGATGCGGTCGGCCGTCATGGGATGGGTAACGAACATTTTGGCGATCTTGCTGTGCTTCTGCTTCTCCTGCGATTTCAGGCGTTCAAAGAACTGGATGAATGCTTGCGGGTCGTATCCGGCGGCATAGTCGTATTGCAGGCCAAGCATATCGGCCTCGCGCTCTGAGTCGCGGGAGAATTTCAGGAAGCTCATCGGAACCACGATATTGGCGACCTCGGCGATAGCATAACCAGCAGGACCGCCCACGAACATCAGCGGAATCGAGGCCATGGTCCAGATCTGCTGCTTGGTCATGTTCTTGGTAGCGTGGCGCGCCGCCACGTGAGCGATCTCATGGGCCATGATCGCGGCCAGTTCCGACTCGCTTTCGGCAGCCAGGATCAGGCCGCTATCCACATAGAAAAAGCCTCCCGGCAGCGCAAAGGCATTGATCTCTCCGCTATCGATCACCTTGATTGTGAACGGAACGCGCGAGTCGGAATTGCGTACCAGGTTCTGCCCGATGCGGTTCACGTACTCGGTAATCGCCGGGTCGGTTATCAGTTTGGAGGTCTGCTCCACCTGCTTAGCGAACTCCTGTCCGACCGCGATCTCACGCTCGAGCGAGTAGAAATTCAGTCCGGTACCAATGTTGCGGTGCCCGATCAACGTCACGTCATACTTCGGCTGTTCCGGTGCAGGCTGTACCACTACTGGCGTCGGCGCTGACCCTGGTTGCACTCCGAAAGCACTTCCTGTCGCCTGAGGCTGTATCGGGTCAGCCGCATTGGGTGAACTCTCGCCTTTCGCTTGAATCTGGGCGGCAGTCGAAATCGTCCCTGTTAATTGGTCGTCTGCGAGAGAGTGAGAATCAGGTGAATTGCGGTCAATCACAGCCGACTGCGTGGATGCCGACGAGGTCCTTGGTGCTGAAGTCTGGGCACAGAGGACGCCTGAGAAGAACAGGCTAATGGCCAGAACCAGCGCCATAGTCCGAATTTCGCGCAATCGGATGGGGGGTATCCTCATACCTGCTTACCTAATTATGCGAGTACCGAGCCTTACTGAGACGGTTAAGTGTATCAGGACACTACCTCCACGAATCAAACTGGCTCTGCATCGGAGAATTCCCGAATGCGGAAAGGTCGTGAATACGCCAGTATGTATCTATCTAGCTGGCCGAGGGTCGCTTCCGAAAACGCTGGAATGTTCGATGAGGTTCGATTGCTAAAGTTGCCAAAAATACCGATTTCCGCAGGTTTTGAAATTTGAGTGAATTACACTCATATCTCGCTTGACATTCGCTACGACTTTTAGGTACATTAGCACTCATAGGACTTGAGTGCTAGCAGTCCGTTGGCTGCCCGCGGCCTCCAGTTCTTAATTAAACCGACAAGTCAGTGAACGAGCCGCGCCGACCGCAATTATCCGCGAAGACAGCCGGCGAACGGAATATCGCAATTCAATCCAGAAGTGAGTGTTCGAAAGGAGTTCCAAGAATGTCTACGAAACTGACTCCCCTGCATGACCGTATCGTAATTCGTCGTGTGGAAGAGGCCGAAACTTCCCGGGGTGGAATCATCATTCCCGATAGCGCCAAAGACAAGCCGCAGGAAGGCGAAGTGATCTCCGTCGGCCGTGGCAAGAGCAACGACAAGGGCGAAACTTTCCCGCTCGACGTAAAGGCGGGCGACCGCGTCCTGTTCGGCAAGTATGCCGGTACGGAAATCAAGATCGACGGCGAAGACTTCCTGATCATGCGCGAGGAAGAAGTCCTCGGCATCCTGGAAGGCGCAGAGAAGCCCGTAGCCGCCAAGAAGTAAGGGTTTTGAAAGGGCACGGCTTCAGCCGTGCCGAAGACAGCTAATAGAGTTCGGGGCTTTAGCCCCTGAGGAGAAATGAGAAATGGCAAAGCAGATTCTGCACGGTGAAGAGTCGCGGCAGTCCATCCTGCGGGGAGTGAATATCCTGGCGGATGCCGTGAAGGTCACCCTCGGTCCCAAGGGCCGCAACGTAGTTATCGAGAAGAAGTTCGGTTCGCCGCTCATCACCAAAGACGGCGTGACCGTAGCCAAAGAAATCGAGCTGAAGGACCCGCTCGAGAACATGGGCGCGCAGATGGTGCGCGAAGTGGCGTCGAAGACCTCTGACGTGGCCGGCGACGGCACCACCACCGCGACCGTTCTGGCACAGGCGATCTATCGCGAAGGCGTGAAGACCGTGGCTGCCGGCGCGAACCCGATGGCCCTGAAGCGCGGCATCGAGAAGGCCGTTACCGCTGTTTGTGGCACCGTCGACAACGAAGGTAACCGCACAGGTAGCGCCCTCGACAAGCTGTCGCAGAAGGTCACCGGCGACATGATCGCGCAGGTTGGCACAATTTCCGCCAATAACGACCCGACCATCGGCAACATCATTGCCGAGGCCATGAAGAAGGTCGGCAAAGACGGCGTCATCACGGTGGAAGAATCGAAGACGATGGAAACCCAGTTGGAAGTGGTCGAAGGCATGCAGTTCGACCGCGGCTACCTGTCCCCGTACTTCGTGACTGATCCTGAGCGCATGGAGTCGGTGCAGGAAAACCCCTACATCCTGATTCACGAGAAGAAGATCTCGTCGATGAAAGACCTGCTCCCGTTGCTCGAGCAGATCGCAAAGGGCGGCCGTCCGCTCGTGATCATCGCTGAAGACGTGGAAGGCGAAGCGCTGGCGACCCTGGTGGTCAACAAGCTGCGCGGCACGTTGAACGTGTCGGCCGTGAAGGCCCCTGGATTCGGCGACCGTCGCAAGGCCATGTTGCAGGACATCGCAATCCTGACCGGCGGCAAAGCCATCACCGAAGACCTCGGCATCAAGCTTGAGAACGTCCAGATGACCGATCTCGGCCAGGCCAAGAAAGTCACCATCGACAAGGACAACACGACCATCGTCGAGGGTAAGGGCAAGGCAGAAGACATTTCGGGCCGCGTGAAGGAAATTCGTGGCCAGGTCGAAAAGACCACGAGCGACTACGACCGCGAGAAGTTGCAAGAGCGGTTGGCGAAGCTAGTGGGCGGCGTTGCCATCATTAAGGTTGGCGCTGCGACCGAAACCGAAATGAAGGAAAAGAAAGCCCGCGTGGAAGACGCGATGCATGCCACCCGCGCTGCAGTCGAAGAAGGCATCGTCCCGGGCGGCGGCGTAGCTCTGCTGCGTACCGCTGACGCCGTGGCGGCCCTGAACCTGGAAGGCGACGAGAAGATCGGTGCGAACATCGTGCGCCGCGCACTCGAAGAGCCCCTGCGCCAGATCGTCGGCAACGCCGGCGAAGAGGGTGCCATCGTTGTGGGCCGCATCAAGGAGTCGAAGGAAAACAACTTCGGCTACAACGCTCAGAACAACACCTTCGAAGACCTGGTCAAGGCCGGCGTCATCGACCCGACCAAGGTGACGCGCACCGCCCTGCAGAACGCAGGTTCGATCGCGTCGCTGATGCTGACCACCGAAGCGCTGGTGTGCGAGATTCCGGAAGACAAGAAGGAATCTCCCATGGGCGGCGGACACGGCGGCGGCGGCGGCATGGGCGGAATGTACTAAGAAGCAATGAGCCGTTACCTTTTAGCTAAAGGTAAGAGCGAAGGCCTCGCAGCAATGCGGGGCCTTTTGCTTTGCATTCGCTACGCCCTTCAAAAAGTGAGCAGTTTTATACATACGCCACTTCTGTGTATGTGAGACACTTACTCGAGGGTGACTGCGGTATGTGGGGATATGGCTTCGAGTAGCGCATCCCTGTTTGACTTTGGCCTTTTCAGAAGAGCGTCCTCTGCGACCTCAGCGCGTGACTGGCTGACCCGCCCCGGGCACCCTTGAACGGAGCTACGCGCGCGTGAATGTACATCTAATTAACCCGAGCCACGTCTCTTTCGGCACCGCCGTCATCACTCCCCGTTGGTTGTACGTCCTGGCGGGCGCTACGCCTGCTCGATACGGCGACCCGATCCTGGTCGATGAAACGTTGGCCCTGCTAGATCCCTCGACGATCCAGCCCGGCGACATCGTCGGCATCGGCGTTCACACTGGAAATGCTCTTCGCGGCTATGAAGTTGGCCGCGCCGCACGAGCCAGCGGCGCCTACGTCGTTTACGGCGGCATCCATGCCACCCTGTATCCCCAAGAAGCCCTGGAACTCGGAGCAGCTCACGCTGTGGTGAAGGGCGACGGCGATGTGATTTGGGCGACGGTGCTAGCTGACTGCCTCAGCGGTTCTCCTAAGCCGATTTACGAGGGCGGTCGCATCGAGGCCGACCAATTCTCGCCGGCGCGCTGGGACTTGATTCCCCGTAAGAGTTATATGTGGGCTTCCGTGCAGACGGTGCGTGGCTGCCCCAAGCATTGTTCGTTCTGCTCGGTTTGGAAGACCGACGGCCAGAAACCACGCCAGAGACCGGCCGATGCCGTTGTCGAGGAGATCGTCCAGTTGCGGCGGCAGGGATTTCGGTTCATCGCGCTGGCCGATGACAACTTCTACCCGGTCACGCTCACCGACCTTGAACTTGCCGGCCGCCAGAAGAACCAAGCCCATCTGGAGCAATTGAAAGCCGTCCGCGCCGAACGGTTCGAACTGATGGCACGCCTTGCGCAGCTCCCAAAGGACACGGTGTTCTACACCCAGATCACCATGGAAGCTGCCGAGGATGACGAATTTCTCGATGCCATGAAGTCGGCGCACATCCTAGGCGCGTTGGTAGGAGTGGAAGCCGTAACGCCTGCCGGACTGAAAGACGTGTACAAGGACTTTAATCTCTCGGGACAGGCATTGATTGACCGGTTGAAGAATTTCCGTGCCCACGGCATTCACGTTCTGGGTTCGTTCATTTTCGGACTGCCTAGCGACAAGCCCGAGACCTTTGACGCGACCGCTGCACTCGCGGACGCTGCTGACCTCACCTTCGCACAGTTCGTTATCCTTACGCCTTTCCCCGGCACGGTCGATTTCGCCAAATGGGAGAAGACAGTGGACGTAACGACGGCGAACGTAGATGGCATCCCGCTCACTCGCCGCTGGCTCATTCCGCAGGAGACGCGCCCCAAGTATTTTGGATTGCATCCCACCATGTCGGCCGATGAAGTCCGGCAACGCACGCAAGCCGTGTGGGACAAGTTCTACAGCTTCGACTCCATCTGGAAGCGGTCGAGCTTCCTGAAGTCGGTGAAGGCACGGGCGGCGTTCGTATTGATTTCCAAGATCTATCGCCAGATGTACGCCGACACCGGCATCACCACCGACAGTGCTCGTATGGCGCGCTCAACCAAGATTGCAGGCTGGCTGGCCAAGCCTTGCAGGCTGTTGTTTGCCGGGAAGCCAATGCCCGACCTGGAAGTGCCCCGGGCGCCGGGGATATTTCCCGAGCCCGAGATGGCAGCAGGCGACTAGCGCTGCTCAACACACAAAATGAAAAGGCTTCGCATCGCCGCGAGGCCTTTTTTGTTGCGAACGGGTGCGCACGCTATGCGCATTCCAAGCGCCTTAGTTTGATCGCTCCCGCGTCGATCTGAGCAAGTTCATAATGGGCTTGCTGGGTCAACCAGCTGGCAGCGCTGCCGCCGAACACCTTCGACAGCCGCACGGCCATCTCAGGAGACACTCCGCGCTTCCCATTCACGAGTTCCGAAACCGTCGTCCTCGTGACTCCAAGAGCCGCCGCGGCCTCGGTTATGCTCAGGCCGAGCGGCTCGATGCACTGCCGCATTACAACGCCGCCCGGGTGGGGTGGATTCTTCATTGGCATCGGAGCACACCTCCTGTCAGTGGTAATCGCAGTAATCTACATCCTGAACATCGCCATTCACAAAGCGGAACATCACTCGCCAGTTAGCGCGGACCGTTACCGCCCAGAAGCCCTTCAGGTCTCCCTTCAGGGGATGGAGGCGAAAACCCGGCAAGTCCATGTCCTCCGGCACCACAGCAACATCCAATCGCGCCAGAATATCTCGAAGTCTGGCAGCATGTTCAGCAATCACGCCTCGGGCGTCATCTTCCTCGTACAGCCGCCTCAACCCCTTATGGCGTATCGTGCGGATCACTGAGCACACTGTAATGCGTTACGTTACGGGCGTCAACCGCCGCGAACAGGGACAAAAGAAGCCCCGCAATCGCGGGGCCGATTTCGCATGATACAGACAAGTCAGGCCGCAGCTGCCGCCTGATACTCCTCGTAGGTGTCCTTGAAGTCGGTGATGCTGTGGTCGTGCTCGAAGTGCCAGATGCGCGTGGCCACTTCGTCGATCAAATCATGATCGTGTGAGACCAGCAGCACCGTGCCCTGGAAACGCTGCAGCGCGATGTTGAGCGCGTTGATCGACTCCAGGTCCAAGTGGTTTGTCGGCTCGTCGAAGATCAGGACATTCGGCTTCTGCAGCATCAGCTTGCAGAACAGTAAGCGCGCCGCCTCTCCGCCGGAGAGCACGTCAGTCTTCTTGTTGCCGTCTTCCTTCTGAAACAACATCTGACCGAGCAAGCCGCGAATCTCCTCGTACGCAGCGCCCGGCTCCCACTGATGCAGCCAGTCCGCAACCGTCATGCCCGGCTGAATCAGTGCCTTGTGATCTTGTGCGAAGTAACCGACTGAAGCCTCGTGTCCCCAGATGACCTTGCCGTCGTCGATGAGTGGTCCGTCATAGCCGCTGGTCTTGCGCAACTCGGCCTCGGGAGTGGTCGGCGAGTTCGCCAGAATCGCATTCAGCAGCGTAGTCTTACCCGCGCCGTTGCGGCCCATCAGCGCGATCTTTTCGCCGCGACTCACGTTCGCAGTAAAGCCGCGCAATACATGATTGCCGCCATATGACTTGTCCACGCCGTGCAGTTCCAGCACGTGCTTGCCCGACGGCCGCTTCTGCTCGAACTTCAAGAAGGGACGTGCGATGTTCGAGCGCGCCAGTTCACCAACCGCAAGACGCTCTACTTCCTTGCGCCGCGACTGCACCTGGCTGGAACGCGTACCCGCTGAGAATCGAGCTATAAATTCATTGAGTTGCGCGATCTTCTTCTCGCGCTGCGCGTTCTGGCCCTCGATCTGCGAGCGAATCTGCGTCTTGGCCAGCACCATCTCGTCGTACGTTCCGGTGTAGGTGATGATCGTCTCGTAATCAATGTCAGCGATGTGCGTGCACACGCTGTTCAGGAAGTGCCGATCGTGCGAGATGACGATCAGCACCCCTTCGTAATTGTTCAAGAAGCTCTGCAACCAGTGGATCGAATCAAGATCCAGGTGGTTCGTTGGTTCGTCGAGTAGCAGCGCCCCGGGATGACCGAACAATGCCTGCGCCAGCAACACGCGGACCTTCTGTCCGCCCTGCAGCTCGCTCATCTGGCGCTCGTGCAGCTCGTCTTCGATATCGAGGCCTTGGAGCAAAATCGCCGCGTCGGCCTCAGCCGAGTAGCCATCTTCCTCGCCCACAATGCCTTCGAGCTCGCCCAGGCGCATGCCGTCTTCGTCGGTGAACTCGGTCTTCTCGTAAATGACGTCGCGCTCTTGCAAAGCAGCCCACAGGCGCTTGTTGCCCATCATGACCGTGTCGATCACGCGAAACGCATCAAACGCGAACTGGTCCTGGTTCAACACGCCGAACTTCTTGGGGCGCACCACGCTACCCTTCTGCGGGTCGAGTTCCCCGGTCAGCAGCTTCATAAACGTAGACTTGCCAGACCCGTTGGGACCAGTAAGGCCATAGCGCTTCCCGGGGGTGAACGCGGTGGAGACATCTTCGAACAACACTTTTGCGCCGTAGCGCATGGAGACTGCACTGACTGAAATCATGAGTTTTTGGGGACTGCGGAAATTCGCTAAACAGGCGGGTCGCAGCTACTTATCTAGAGTAGCATGGCCCGTTGAAAGGTTCATGAAAAAACCCCGCCGCAGCGGGGCTTACTAGTTCACGACCAAGCTGTACCAGCTAACGCTATTGTTCATCGGCCTCGTCGTCGGCCTCCGTACTGACCACCCGCCACGTCTTGTCGGGATTGATCGCGGTCATGGCCTTGGCTAGGTCCGCGGTCTTGGGACCCATGTCCTTTTCGAAAATCACGCCGTGCAGGTTGACCACGAAGGTCATCACGCCCGAATTGCGATACTCCGCAGGATAGGCGACAAAGGCGAAACCCTCGGTCATGGCGCCGTCCTTGATGTAGCTCTTAGCTCCGCCAGGCGCGTCTGGGCCCTGCGCGGTCAGCAGGCGGAAGAAGTATCCATGAAACGGATCCGTCTTCTTGCTGTAGCCCTCAGCGGTGGCGTATTTGAACGCCGGCCCGATAGGGCTCAGCGGCTCGCCT
>Ga0302323_100003632_pt1 | contig 12551 bp, 9 predicted proteins | sample Fen_T0_3_FD_201950 | JGI IMG/M metagenome (GOLD analysis project Ga0302323, IMG submission 201950) | Peat permafrost microbial communities from Stordalen Mire near Abisko, Sweden - Fen_T0_3 | ecosystem: Environmental > Terrestrial > Soil > Wetlands > Permafrost | place: Sweden: Abisko... | reverse complement strand
TCCCGACGCCCACTCCCGCGCCCATGGTCGCGGCCACGACGGACGGCGTCTGGATCCCGGCGGACCAGGCCGAGCTTGCCACCCGCAAGCCGATCGCCGTCATGATCGACGACCAGCTGGCCGCCAGGCCGCAATCGGGTCTGTCGATGGCGAACATCGTCTACCAGGGCCCGGCCGAGGGCGGCATCCCGCGCTACATGGCCATCTTCCAGACCCAGGCCCCGGCGGCCATCGGCCCGATCCGCAGCTCACGGCTTTACTTCGTCGCCTGGGCCGAGGAATACGCGGCCGGCTACGTCCACATGTGGGGCGCCCCCAACGCGATGGGCCGCCTGGCCACGGACAACGGCAAGTACATCTTCAACATGGACGGCCTCCGCTACGGCGGCATGAGCGGCTACATGTGGCGGACGATATTCCGGGCCAGGCCGCACAACCTGTACAGCTCCTACAACAGGCTGTTCACGCTGTTGAAGAACATCGGCGGCAAGGCGCCCCTCACGACGTCGAACTTCACCTTCGCCGATGCGCTCCCCGGCAGCGACCGGCCGGTCGGCAGCCAGATCATCGTGCCGTATTCGGAGAACCACGTCGTCTACAACTACGACTGGAAGACGAACACCTACCCGCGCACCGTGACCCGTGAAGGCGCCCAGTACGATGCGGCCACCGATCAGCGCATCGCGCCGTCCAACGTGATCCTGATGTTCATGAACGTCGGCATGCTCCAGGGCAGTGCCGCCGCGATGACCAAGCACCGCCTCGACGTCCAGTACGTCGGCCACGGCTCGGCCATGATCTTCAACAACGGGCTCGCGATCTCGGCCGTCTGGACCAAGAAGAACGAGCACTCGAACACGATCCTCACCTACGCGTCGGGTCCGATGAAGGGCCAGCAGGTGCCGCTCGTCCGAGGCCAGATCTTCATCCAGGTCGTGCCCACCTACATCCCCGCGACCTGGACCGCAGGCTACGCCGCGGCGCCGGAGAGTTAGAGGCGCGAGGGCGGGCGGAGGCGTGCCTTACCTCTGCACCGACGACGAGTTCGATCTGTCCGGACTCCGGATTGGGACGAAGGTTTGCACCGATGCGGCCGGGCTTGGCTCGCCCAAGCCGTCCGTGTAGCACGTGCTGAAGGCAGCGGGGGCGAGACGAACGATGGCGAAGGCGAAGAACAACCGGCGCTCCAAGGCACGCGGGGCAATCCCGGCGGCTCCCAGCGAGCACGACATTCTCATGGGACGAACCGCACTTTGGCTCGCCGCCGGCCTGAGCAATCCGCTGGCCCACGAGGCCGGCCGCCGCGCTGCCGAATACATGAGCGCAGTTGTTACCAGGCGAACCGGGTGGGACAAACCACGGACTGAGGTGGGAGAGCCCGCATCGCTAGCGATGCGGGACGTGGAGCTGGCCCTTGAGGATTTCGCCTATGCAATCGCCCAGGACCTATCTAGTGCCGAGTGGCTTTTCTTCCTTCGGCAGGCACCTTACCTCTTGAAAGGCTACGAGCCCGCCATGACCTCGGGCTACCTGGCCAGCCATGCAGAGACGATCTCGGCACTGTCGGCTAGGCCAGCCAACCACTCAGAGTCTCTCCTTCCGGGCTACGTCGCTTTCGGCATGGACGCAAGCCTGTTCAGCTCAATGCACCGCCTCGGAGCCGTCAGCTACCTCCTCGGGCTTACCCAGAACCTTGTCCGCTGCGCCGGTAAGGGGTGCGTGGTCACGCATCGCGAAGGCGTATTGCCCGGATTTGTCCCTAACCCTGCGATAGACGAGATGACCGCGCTCTGGGACAAACGAATGGGGGAACCGAGCTTCGATTTCCTGTCGCGCGCCGGACTCTACTCTCACAGGCTTCACGGCCGCCCGAGCCGAGACGATGACGTGGTGCCCATCATCGAGCAGCGCAACGATGAGTATGTTCTCCGCGCTTTGCCCCTCGCGAGCATCCCGACCTTCGCTGATCCAAGGCTACCGGTCGAATTGCGATTTCGGACTCCCGTGTTGGATCTGATCGTTTTTCTGATCAGCGCCAACCTCTTCCGCATTGGCAAAGGGCAGGAGACCAAGAGCGGCATTGAAGACTTCGGCCGCACAGGCACGAACCTCCGATACAAGCCCCAACTCCTTCACGACATAGAAATCGCATCGGAGCTCATCAGCCAGAAGGCAGTGGCGAAGATCATTCCGAGCTCGGTCACTCTCGACACCCCCGTGCAGATATTCAATCGGCTGGTCGGACAGCGCGTCAGCCTGTGGCCTCCGTCGTTTGGACCTGCGATCCGCCCAGGCGCCGATGATCTGTACGTACGGGACCTCTGGGCCGCGTCGCAACGACTGGCTCGAGAACTCGCTCGTCCCAAAGCGGTCGCCGAGGGGGAGCTGGCCAATGTCTGGTCCAACCACTTTGAGCATGTCGTTCAAGAGACCATCAACGCAACGGCCTGGAAGCCTTCGCCCAACCTCGCGAAGCTCAGAGGTCCGACAGATCGCCCAGGACCGACCTTGAAAGCGGGCGAGGAAGACATTACGAACCTCGACGCAGTCGGAGAGCACGACGGTCTTGCTTTGCTCGTCTCGTGCAAATGCTGGCCATTTACAGAGAAGTGGCAGCGAGGCGACTACCGAGCAGTCCGCAACCTCGCCACGAACGTGGATAACGAGGTCGCAACCTGGGACGCTAAGGTGGCCAGACTTCGGGCTCAGCCGGTGGGCACTAACTACGACCTGTCCGCGTATTCAGAGCTGATCGGCGTGGTGGTCCTGCCAGAGGTGCCCTGGACTGCTGATAGGAATTCGGTGAGGGAGGTCGCCCCCGGCCTGCGCGTAGCGGTGAGCGCCAACGAACTCGATCGTTGGATGCACGGCGAATAGGATCGCCGGATCTCCATCTCGATCCGACGCCTTGGAGAAGCTCGCCGTGGCGGCGGGCGGCCAAGCTCCGGTCGAGGTGGTACGCCGACAACATCTTTCAGTGAAAAACTGGCGTGCTCGAGCACAAGCTCGGTGGCCTTGTCCTGACCGGGGGGCGGGTGCTTGAAGCGCTTGAGCGGCGTCTTCACCTTGATCGGCACTCCGCCCGCGGCCTCCCAGGGTACCAATCGTTCGCATCGCGCTTGAAAGTCAGTCCGTTTCGGCCGCTGCCTGACGCTGAATCCAGGCGTGTACAAATCGCCCCGTAGCAGCAACCAGCTCTGCGCGCGCTTCTTCGAGTCCGATTCGGCCCATTCTGCTGTCGAGCCACAGCCGGTAGAGATCGACACTGTCGATCGCTAGGCCGTCGTTATCGGCGAGGGTCGCCAAATCGAAATCGCTGCCCTCGAGGATTGGCTTGCGCTCTTCGGGGTGGGTCGCGAGGTCGTGATTGACGATGTACCAGTAGGCACTCGGGTCGCGTTTCTCCATGCGGCGGAAGTTCTTGCCGAAGCGGGCAACGAGGTTCGTGATGTCTTCAGCCTTGCCGCGGGACCGCGTATAGCCTTTGATCTCGACGATCGCCTCCCAGCCATCTCTTTCGCCGCAGGTGACCCGCAGATCCTCGAACCGCTGCCCCTTTGGCCACTCCCCGTCCATCACTCGAACAGTGAAGCCGAGGTCGCGGAGCGCCGCGGTTATCGCTTCCTCAAGCGGCTCGCCACCCTCGGTCAGGAGACGCCACATCCCTTTGGTCGCAGCCTGTCGAGCGCTGGCGAACGCCTCCCAAGCTGCGTCAGCTCGGACCTCAGATTCCTTCCTCGCGGCTGATGCCTCCCTAAAAGCGATTGCCGCCTGGATTTCGTCCGGTGTCAGCCATGCGAGCGCGTGACTTGTCCAGTCGGCCGTCTGAGGGAAGACCTTCGGCGCAATCTTGTGCCACTCGTTTATCGCGGCCGTGATCCACGCCATCGATGCGTCCGGCGGAAGCGTCAGGCACTGAACGCCTGGGCTTCGCTCAAAGGTGGCGGCGATGATCCCCCCGTCAGATCCAACGAGCAGTGGCGTCACGTCGGTAACTGCAGTTGGAACCGGCCCGGAGCCAACCTCCTCGCCGAATGTTCGGTAGGAGTACAGCGCCGAATGCGTGTGCTCTTCACGGACGGCAGGCAGCAGGTCGGACGTTACCAGTGCGTCGAATGAGGCCGGTATGTCAGTGAACGTCTTGAAGTCCTGAGCCTGACTAATTGCGCCACCAAGCCCCCAAGCTCTCCGGTAGCCGCGCATGAGAACCGACTCTCCGGCTTGGCCTCGAAGCACACCGTCCCCATAAACGATTACGAAGAGATGTAACTCAGCGCCCCCCACATTCTGGCCAGCGGCCACGAGGACGTCCCAGTCCAGTTGATGAACTTCACCAAGCCTCGTGATGACTCTGGATTCGGGGAACATCGCCGCAATGGTGTTGACGGCGTCCGCCGAGAAGCCCCAAATGAGACAACGGGGATGAGGGCGATTCGTAAGCTGCTTGTCAGCCATGAATGCTACCTGGCAGAGAGCACACGATCGGTTCCGAGAAGCCTGCGCCCTCCGCCTGGGCGGTAACTACTTGGATGCCCAAACTCACCCCCTGCTGGCAAGACCCTTCCCATCCGAAGAAGGTAGCAGAGCATGGCAAACCAGCGGCTCATGTCAAGCGACTGCGCGTACCAAGCCGGAGTGCAGGTGGGCTAACCGAGGGGTGGACTCGACGGATGAGCGAGGGCGGATCTGGGTTTGGATCACGTCAACACGACACGGGCGATACCGGTAGGGTAGATACCGTATTGACTCAGGTACTTTTGGCAAGGTACCGTGCCAAAGGTCCGGGGCTGCCGTCACTCCATGCCACCGGGCGGACGACGCTAGGAAGTTACGAGGTTCCGGCCGAATTCGGGCACTTGGGCAGGGACCAAGCAGTTAGTGCAACCCGCCGCGCGTCGACGTCTTGTCAGGAGCGGACTCCCGTGTCCCCCGAGCAGAACAACCGGCCGTGGTCGCAGAACAACCGACCGTGGTCGCCAGAGCAGAACAACCGACCGTGGTCGCCAGAGCAGAACAACCGACCGTGGTCGCCAGAGCAGAACAACCGACCGTGGTCGCCAGAGCAGAACAACCGACCGTGGTAGCCGAAATGCGCCGTCGCCTTGGATCAATCCTCTTCGTCCTCGGAGCTGGCCTTCTGGCCGCCGCCTCAGGCGGCGCGTCGTACAGGCCGTTCTAGGTACGTCTCTCCCATAGCCATGCGGTTCTGGGCCAGGGTAGATTGCCGCGCCTGAGCGAGGAGTGGCGATGAACCGTCGGCTGGGGGCCCTGATCGCTGCCGTGGCGCTTGTCAGCGGTGTGCTGCTGGTGAGCGCGGTTTTGTTATACCCCTTGGGGTGGCCGATCTCAATCACCCCCAAGAGCCACGGCCAGAGCGAGATCGTGCTTGGCGTCATTTTCTGGGTGGTCCTCACCCTGGTTGGCTCATCACTGGCGGTGCGGATGCCCAACGGCAGCATGTTGGATGTCGCCTTCGCCCCCGTCATTGCCGCGGTGAGCCTGGGCGGCCCGGCGGCCGCAGCATGCGTGGGTCTTCTAGGAACGACGGATGGTCGCGAACTCCGCCGCGAGGTGCCCTGGTACGGAGTCTTGGCGAATCACTGCGCGGTCACGTCGCCGGCTATTCTCAGCGCGTTGGCGCTCCAGCTTGTCCCCTCGCGCACGGACCCACGTGTCGATTTCATCGCGACGGTTGGCGCGGCGGTGATCTACTTCTCGCTTAACGTGCTGGTCACGGCAACCTTGGTTTCGCTGCGCGATGGTGAACCGGTCACGAAACAGCTGCGGATTGCAGGCGGCGCCTACCTGAACATGCTCGCTCTTGCGCCCGTGGCGTGGCTGATGGCACTGACGTACGCCACGGTGGGCTGGTGGGCGGCCATCCTATTCGCCGTGCCGGTATATACGAGCAGACTCGCGTACCGCCGCTTCGTTGAAGTGCGCGCCATGTTCACCGAGACGGTGAGCAGCCTGGCGGCGGCGGTGGATAAGCGCGACAAGTTCTCGGGCGACCACAGCCGGCGGGTCCAGGAGATCGCCATGGACATCGGGCGGGCGATGAAGGTGAGCGAGGAGGACCTGCAGGCCCTCGAGTGGGGTGGCCTCCTCCACGACATCGGCAAGATCGGCGTGCCGGACTCCGTGCTGCTCAAGCAGGAGCGGCTCACGCGCGACGAGCGTGCGCTGATGAACTCGCACCCGGTCCTGGGCGCGGAGATCATCGGGCCCGTCACGCACCTGGCCAGGGAGCTGCCGATCATCCTCCACCACCACGAGTGGTTCAACGGATCGGGCTATCCCGATCGGCTGATGGGCGACGAGATCCCCGCGCTGGCTCGAATCCTCCATGTCGCCGACGCCTTCGAGGCGATGACGGCCCAGAGGCCGTATCGGATGACCCCGCTCACGCCCGAACAAGCGCTGGCCGAGCTGCGCAAGTTCGGCGGGGTCCAGTTCGATCCGGCCGTGGTGGACGCCTTCATCCGGACGAAATGGGCGCGCGGGGTCAAGGATCCGGGCAGCGACGAGAGCCGCGACGTGCCGATGATCGGCCAGGCGGCGGGCTCGATCGGCCTCGCCGTGGTCCCGACGACTACCGGCACAGCCAGCTAGCGGAGTGCCGGCACTCGGGGTGATCCTGGGGTTCCTGCTCGGTCTGGCCGCGGGCGGGCGGCTGGAGAACCTCCTCGACGTTCGGCTGCGCTGGTTGCCGGCGCTGCTCTTCGCCGGCGCGGCGCGGTTCGGCCTGGACGCGCTGCTGACGATGGGCGGCGTTCCGGACGGCGTGCGGATGTGGCTGATCCTGGTCGTGTACCTGCTGCTCTCGGCCATGCTGCTGGTCAATCGCGGCCTGCCGGGCATGATGGCCGCCGCGCTCGGGACCATCGGCAACGGCATCGCCATCGTCGTCAACGGCGGTTGGATGCCGGTCTGGCAGCCCAGCCTGGCAGCCGCCGGGTTCGATTCGACCGCCGTCCATTCGAACTTCCATGTCCTGCTCACCGGGCCGATGGACGCCAGCTTCGTCGCCCATGCCGGTCCGTTCGCCGACGTCATCCCGATCCCGATCCCGATCATCGCCTCGGTCGCGTCTGTCGGCGACCTGATGCTGGGCGCTGGCCTGGCCTTCTTCATCTTCGCCGCGGTCGTCCGGGCGCCGGTGCTGGTTTCGGTGCCGCTCTCGCCGGTTCGAACGGGAGCGATGCGGCATCCGTACGTCCGGCTGGCCACCAACGGCCCGTTCTCGGCGATGTGGCTGGCGCAGGTCATCAGCTCGCTCGGGGACCGCGTCCATCAGATCGCGCTCGTCTTCCTGGTCGCGCGCGCCACCAACGGATCGCCGCTGGCGCTGGGTCTGGTCTTCGCCGCGATGACGCTGCCAACGTCCGTGGTCGGCCCGCTGGCCGGCGCGCTCGTGGATCGCTGGGATCGCAAGTGGGTGATGGTGGCCTCGGACCTGGTGCGGGCTGCGCTCGTGATCGCCATCCCGATCGTTTCTGGCGTGAGCGTCGCCCTGGTCGTCGTCCTGGTCCTGCTGATAGCGGTCGCGTCGTCGTTCTTCCGGCCGGCACGGTCGGCGGCGCTGCCGCAGGTTGTGCCGGACGAGGATTTGCTCACGGCCAACTCGGCGATGTGGGTGGCGGATACGGGCAGCGATCTCGTCGGCTACGCCCTGGGCGGGCTCTTCGTGGCGTTCCTGGGATCGGCGCTATCGCTCGCGTTCTGGATCGACGGAGCGAGCTACCTGGCCTCGGCGGGGTTGCTGGCGGCAGTGGCGATCCCGCGAATCGTTCCGGCAAGGGGCGGAGCGGGCGGAGCGGCGGCGTCGCTGCGGGCGGATCTCGTGGCGGGCTGGCGGTTCCTGCGCTCGGAGACGGTCCTGTTCGCGACCACGGTCCAGGCCGCGATCGCGGAATACGGACTCGGGGCGTTGATGGCGCTCTCCCCGTTGCTGGTCGCCGCGTTGCCGCTCGGCAAGATGGACGCGCCGACGGCGTACGGCTTCTTCGAAATGTCGATGGGCGTCGGGCTGCTGGGCGGCGGCGTGGTCATCGGCGCCATCGCGACGCGTTTTCCCAAGGGGCCGGCGATCGCAGCCGGGTTCACCGCGGTGGGCGTCACGCTGATCCTCTTCTCGATCACGCACAGCCTGTGGGTGGTGCTGGCATTGGCGGCGATAAACGGCGTCGCCAACGTCGTCTTCGTCATCCCGAGCCAGACCATCTTCCAGCAGCGCACGCCGGACTCGATGCTGGGGCGGGTGGTCGCGATCCGGCTCGCTCTGGTCAACGCAATGCTCGCAATCTCGATGGCCACGAGCGGTTTGCTCGCCGAGATCTTCGGCCTGAACGTCGTGCTGGCCGGCTGCGGCGTCCTCACCCTGGCCGCGGCCCTGGCCGGCCTGCTCGTACGCGCCATCCGCGAGGCCTGACGCAGGGCAACACCACGGCCGCGCGACATTCGCGGAACGGCTAAACTGCCGCGGGAGGGCTGGGCCCGAACCGTCACCGTGCGGAGGTCCGCACCCGGCGAACAGGCACGCGGGTGCCCAACCAACACAGGAGCGAAGCCAGGGCATGTCGGAGAAGGACACGGACATCCTCGAAGAGGGCGCCCCCGAGGGCGAGCCCAACGATTTCATGCCGGGCGAAGACGAGTTCGATGACGACCTCGAAGCCGGCGAAGAGGGCGAGGCGGAGGCTCCGCTGGAGCCCGGCAAGCCCGGGCGCCGCTTCGGTTTCAGTCGTTCGGCCGCGCATGAAGACGTCCACGCCCAGGGTTCGGTGAAGGGCACGCACGAGCGCGTCCACATCGATGACCGCGCCTCGGCGCTGTTCGCCCTGGTTTGCGCCGTGGGCCTTGTCGCGATCCTTGTCGGCTCGTACGTTGCGGGCGCCTGGCCTGCCGGTGCAGTCGCGCCGCTCCCGACGCTGCAGCTGCAGACGTACGTGGCCCCGCCCGCGACGCCCACGCCGGTGGCAACGCCGACTCCCGTAGCGACCCCGACGCCGGTGGCGACACCCACCCCCGCGCCGACCGCCACACCGGCCGCGACCCCGACCAAGTAGTCTCGGCCGGCAACCCGCCGCCTCGATAGCTCACCGCACAACAGCCCGCTTCGGCACGCCCCGAGGTTCGGGTCCGTGTGTTCGCGCGCCTGTTCAACCGGCGATCCGGAGCACCTCGTTCGCTCGATCGAACGCCGCCGAGAGAGGATGCGAGCCGTCCGCGAGCCCCGCTCGGGTCGCGATCGCCGACAGTTCCGTCCATTCGCCGTCCGCGCCAAGCCTGGCATGGGCGACGAACTGCACTCGACCGGGCTGCGGCAGGGAGATCACCTCCGCCGGGCCGAAAGCCGAAAGAGCGGTCTCGATCGCGTCGAGCAGCGCACGAGCGGCATCGGCGACGCCGGGAATGCCGCTGAGGCCATCCGCCAGCGTCCCGTCGCTGCGGTAGACACTCGTCGAGCCGTCCGCGAACGCGAACAGGCTTGTCACCGTCTCGGTCTCCGCCTCAGCGATCTCGACCGCCACGCTCGCAACCCGAGCGGCCGCGGGAATCTGCTCCGGCGCTGGGAGCCAGTCCATGAGCGTCGATCGGAAGCGCCGATACTCAGGGGTGAGCTGGTAGCGCACCTCGCCGGCCTCGACGCGGTCGAACCCCTCGACGAGCGCCATCCGCGCGAGCTGGGTGACGTACAACGCCATCGCAGCGAACCGCGCGACGATCTCGTGTCTCGAATTCAGCCGATCGGATGCGGCGAAGTCGCCCTCGTAGGTTCGCGCGAGGATCTGCGAGTCGCCGCGATCGGGGAGCGGGAGCGTGCTCGCGTCTTCGACCGGCGAGAACTCGCCGAGCGCCGCCTCGACCTCTTCGAGGATCGCCGTCGCGGCCGCGGCGACGCGGGGGGCGCCACGAAGACCGGCGGAGTGAATCCCGACCGAGTTGCAGATCGTGATCGTGCCGTCCGCGAACAGATACACGCTGACGAGGTACGTGTCGAGGCCCACGTCGGCGACGACGGCGAACAGTCGCCCGAAGGGCCGAGCGGTCCCGGCGGGCCCGGCCGCCGCATCGTCCTCGGGGGCCGGCCGTCGCGACAGCAGTTTCGAGCGCGCCTCGCCGTACGGCGGATGGATCGCGTACGGGACCGCCTCTCGCCGCTGAGAACGTCCCAGGAATCTCACGCCCAGCCCTCCGGTACACCTCGATGATCGCGGTTCGCGAACGGCTCCGCAACGATCGTCTCCCCAGCGATATCGCGCAGGGGCGTATCTTCGACGCGTGGATCCCGAGCGTGCGCTCCGGCTGCGCGCGGAGATGGTCGAGTACCAGCTCCGCGGCCGCGGCATTCGCGACGAGCGCGTCCTGGCCGCGATGGGCGATCTGCCGCGCGAGTCTTTCCTGCCGCCGAACCTCGCCGACGAGGCGTACTTCGACGGCGCGCTCCCGATCGACGCGGGCCAGACAATCAGCCAGCCGTACATCGTCGGCCTCATGACTGAACTCCTGGGGCCGCACCCGGGGATGCGGGTCCTCGAGATCGGCACGGGCTCCGGCTATCAGGCCGCCGTCCTGGCGCGGATCGGATGCGACGTGCTCTCGATCGAGCGCCACCCCGAGCTGGCCGCAACCGCGCGCACTCGACTGGCTGCGTCAACGATGACGGACCCCGACGGCGCGCCCCTGTCCGACCACATTCGGATCGAGGTCGGCGACGGCAGCGTCGGCTGGCGAATCAGAGCCCCGTTCGAAGGCATCATCGTGACCGCCGCCGCGCCGCGAGTCCCCGACCCGTTGCGCCGCCAGCTCGCCGACGGCGGCCGGCTGGTCATACCGATCGGGCCGCTCAAGACCCAGGAGCTGATCCAGGTGATCCGTCGCGGTGACGGCTTCGAGGAACGCTCGTTCGGAGCCTGCGTCTTCGTGCCGCTTATCGGCGCCGCTGCTTACGAGGAGGGGACTCTCCGCGCGCGGAGCCGGCTGGGACGGTTCCGCATCTAGCGGCGCCTGCGGAGCCCCGAGGCTCTATCGCGCCACTCCCTCAGACTCGCGGATACGAAGGGCGGCGGCGTCGTACAGGTCCGCGACGGCCTGGACCATGACTTCGATGCAGAAGCGCCCGTGGGCGAGCTCGTGCCCGTTGCGCCCGATCACGTCCGCCAGCGGGTGGTCGGTCAGCAGCCGGACGATCGCGGCCGCCAGCGCGTCGCAGTCGTGTGGCGGGACGAGCAGGCCGGTGACGCCGTCTTCGATCATCTCCGGAATCCCGCCCACCGCCGACGCGACGACCGGCCGGCTGAGCGCCATCGCCTCGAGGACGCTGAGGCCCTGAGCCTCGCGATACGAGGGCAGGACCGAGATGTCGAGCGCGGCCGTCACTGCGGGCACGTCCTCGCGGCGGCCGGTGAAGACGACCCGCCCGGAGATGCCGAGGATGTCGGCCTGGGCTTCGAGCGAGTCGCGCTCCGAACCTTCGCCGACGATCAGAAGCCACGCTTTGGGGACGGCGGCGAGGACCAGCGGCCAGGCGTCGAGCAGGGTGCGGTGGCCCTTCTCCGCCTCGAGTCGAGCGACGACGCCCACGATCGGGGCATCGGCGTCGATCCCGTATTCCTCGTGGAGCGTGCAGCAGGGCTGCTGGTGGTTGTACCGCTGCAGGTCCACGCCGTTGTAGATGAGGCTGATCGGCGCGCTCTTGCGCCCCTCGTCGGCGATCTTCTGCTCGATCGCCTTGGAGACGACGATCAGGTGGTCCATCAGCGGCGTCAGCTGGCGAAGGGTCTCGCGATCCTCGACGCAGCGTACACGGCTCGAATGCACGGTCGAGATGACGGCGGGGCGCCGGCAGCCTTCCTCACCGAGATGGAGTGCGGCCTTGGTGCCCACGACCTCGGCCCGATACATGTGGTTGTGCACGATCTCGGGCTCGAAGGCGGCCAGCTCTTTGGCGAGGGCCAGGACGGCGAGACGGTCGTCGGGCTCGTCGATCACCGTGGCTTCGATGCCGGCCTTCTGCAACCGGCGGACGCTGCTGCCATGGGAAAGCGAGATGACCCGGACGTCGTAGCGGGCCGGGTTCAGCCGCGTGGCGAGCGAGAAGACGTGCTCCTGCGCTCCGCCGTTGGTGCCGGTGGCCATGACCTCGACGACCCGGACCCGCCCACCGGGGAGTGGCCCGCGTTCATCCGGCTCGAGACAGGGCTGCCCCTCGAGGCCTTCTTCGGCGCCCATGGCTACCGATCCTTCGGGGTCGTGGCGGCCAGGCCGTCTGTTGCGGCGGCCGCGCTTTCGGGCGCAACCGTGCGCTGGATCAGCAGCCGTTCGATCGGCTCGTCGACCGCGCCCCATTCGTACTTATAGGGCTCGTTGCCCCGCATGAAGTCGAGGCGGGTGCGACCCAGCTCGATGGCTCGTTGGATGTAGGACGCGACCATGACCACTCCGGGCGATAGCTCTCTGGCATCCGGCTCAACACCGGCGTTGTAGTAGTAAACGGTATGGCCGTCGTCGAGGATCACTCCGGCCGCGATTCGCCGCCCGCCGATACT
>Ga0302323_100003631_pt1 | contig 12553 bp, 7 predicted proteins | sample Fen_T0_3_FD_201950 | JGI IMG/M metagenome (GOLD analysis project Ga0302323, IMG submission 201950) | Peat permafrost microbial communities from Stordalen Mire near Abisko, Sweden - Fen_T0_3 | ecosystem: Environmental > Terrestrial > Soil > Wetlands > Permafrost | place: Sweden: Abisko... | reverse complement strand
TATTTATGGACACTACAGCCACTATTCCGACAGGAGCAATGGCTGAAAGGTGGAAATTCTCAGCATTTGTTTTATATGGAATAGCAGTAGGGACTATTATTTACCCTGTTTATGGCAACTGGGTATGGGGCGGCGGTTGGTTAACTACTCTGGGTAAGGAGTTTGGTCTTGGACACGGACATGTTGATTTTGCAGGTTCATCAGTTGTACATTTGACAGGTGGTGTTATTGCTCTGGTGGGAGCATGGATACTTGGACCTCGTCTTGGAAAGTATAATAAAAACGGATCACCTAATGCAATTCCTGCACACAGTATACCTATGGCTGTAATCGGAACCTTTATTCTGGCTTTCGGATGGTTCGGTTTCAACCCTGGTTCAACACTCGCTGGTGGTGATCTCAGAATTGCAGTAGTAGCCGTCAATACAATGATTGCTTCTGCAACCGGAGCTTTCGCTTCAATGTTATATATGTGGTGGTTTAAAACCAAAAAACCAGATGTCAGTATGATTTGTAACGGGTTGTTAGCAGGGTTGGTTGCTATTACTGCTCCCTGTGCATTTGTTACCGTCGGCAGCGCTGCTCTAATCGGACTTATAGCAGGTGTCCTTGTGGTTGAAGCAACATTCTTCTTTGAAAGAAAAGCAAAAATTGATGACCCTGTTGGCGCTATCTCTGTCCATGGTGTAAATGGTGCATGGGGAGTTATATCGCTTGGATTATTTGCCGATGGTACTTATGGTGATGGATGGAATGGGGTTGCCGGAACAGTAAAAGGTTTATTTTATGGCGACGGCGGTCAGCTCATAGCTGAAATTATCGGTGTACTGGCCAACCTGATATATGTAGGCCTGATATCTTATGCAGTTTTTAAAGTGATAGATCTGATAATAGGTAACAGGGTCTCAGCAAAATCTGAACTGGAAGGTCTCGATCTTCCTGAAATGGGCATTGATGGCTATTCAGGAACAAAAATGGACAAAAACATTGAAACTCCATTATCCAGATAAAGTTAGCTGGCAGTCGGGAGAGTAATCTTAATTCCCACTATGGTTCTCTCTCTGACTGTCATCTTTCAATACAATATTTGTATATTTATTAATTCAAAATCAATTTAACATGAAAAAACTCTTAATAATTATAGTCCTTGCGTTTAGTGTTAGTTGTGAGTTTGCATTTTCAACAGCTTCGACCCAGATATGGATCCCTTCCACGGATTTTCAAAAGTGGAAAACTATGCATTTAGGTCTCGATAACTACACCAGGACTTCAAATATAAATGGCATCCGGGGGGCAGGTATATTTGATGCCGGTTTTACTACAGGATTATTACCATTCGAGAAATTTCAGGGAGAAATTGGTGTTGACTATTTATATATGGGCGACATCAATTATGATAACTTTCCAGTTTATTTCAACGCAAAAATCGGGTTTCCTGAAAGTGCGTTATTTAAAGGTTCTCCGGCTATTGCGCTTGGGGCTTACAACTTTGGATTAAAAAAGAATCTTACCAATTATAATATTTTATATGGTGAAATTGCAAAGACAATACCGTTTCTTGGAAGGCTCTCTGCAGGCTATTACACAGGTAATGACAAAGTTCTTGTCGATGAAAATCTGAATAAGGCAAAAAGCGGGATTCTTTTATCATGGGACAGAACAATGACAGAAATATCTGATAAACTCTGGCTTGCGGTCGATTACCAGGGTGGCAAAAATTACCTGGGAGCCCTGAGCTTTGGCGCTTCATGGGCTTTTTCAAAAAATGTTTCAGTAATCTTTGGATATGATATCTACAATAACAAAAAAGCATATTATAATACCAATAACCAGAATGCCAACACTTTTACCGCACAGGTTGATATAAATTTTTAATCTTAATTTTCTTTTTCATCAGCATGGTTTGTTAGTTAGTTAAAAGGGCTGTCTCAATTGAGGCAGCTTTTTTTTCGGTTATATATTCCCCTCGAAATGCCCCTTCCCCCTTGACAGGAGAAGAATCTGCGTTTAAGTAATATTTCACAAGTCCAACATTGACGCGACAAGTGGTTATTGATAAGTATCCAAATGGGAGAAGGAGCTAAGCGAGGGATCTCCAGGAATCATAACAGTATATTATGTTGAATATCAACAATTTAATTTAGTTTTACCTGGAAACACTGGTTGTCATCTCAAAACAACATTTATCATAATTCGGCAGAAGATTAATATATATTTTTGACCCATTAACTAATCTTTTTACCCGAATGAAGAATAATAACGATATTCTCCTGAATCAGAATGAGCTGGTTCAGTTTCTTAAAAAACCATCAAAGGATTTTACTCGCGACGACATAATAAAATTCATAGAAGCAAAGGGAATTGCAATGCTCAATTTCAGGTATGTAGCTGACGATGGCAGACTTAAGTCACTGAACTTTGTTCCATTCAGCAGGGATCATCTCGAATCAATTCTGACAGCAGGCGAAAGAGTTGACGGATCAAGTTTGTTCTCATTCATTGAATCGGATGCCAGCGATTTATATATTATCCCGCGATACAGAACAGCCTTTGTGAATCCTTTTACAGAAATACCCACATTGGAAATCCTGTGTTCATTTTATAACAATGATGGAAAACCTCTTGAAAGCGCACCGGAATACATTCTGAGAAAGGCATATTCGAGGTTTATGAAGAAAACAGGTTACAGGATGAAAGCATTCGGGGAACTGGAGTATTATATCAAATCTTATCACGATGATCTGTACCCGCTTGTTGATCAGAAAGGATACCATCAGTCAAAACCCTTCGCTAAATTTGAAGATCTCCGGATTGAAGCCCTTGAGTTGTGTGCTAAAGCCGGATGCAGGATTAAATATGGTCATTCTGAAGTAGGAAGTTTTTCAAAAGATGGAGAAGATTTTGAACAACATGAGATTGAATTCATGCCGGTTGAGATAGATGAAGCCGTTGACCAGCTTCTTATTGCCAAGTGGATTATACGGATCCTGGGGTCTGAATATGGTGTTGAAGTCAGTTTTGCGCCAAAGATAACTGTTGGAAAAGCTGGATCAGGAATGCATATTCACATGATGCTGGAGAAAGACGGGGTTAATCTGATGGTTGAAAATGGCAAACTTAGCAAAGTTGCTAAAAAAATGATTGCCGGTATTCTCGATCTGTCCAAATCTCTTACGGCTTTTGGCAATACTATTCCTACCTCTTACCTTCGTTTAGTTCCTCAACAGGAAGCGCCGACGAATATATGCTGGGGCGACAGGAACCGTTCGGTTCTTATCCGTGTCCCACTTGGCTGGAATGGAGCAACCAATATGATTAAAGACGCTAATCCTGCAGATATTGCAGAGTTTGAAAAGATGCCATCTAAACAAACTGTCGAGCTGAGGTCCCCTGATGGCTCAGCCGATATTTATAAGCTTTTTGCGGGATTGGTTGTTGCTACAGAGCATGGACTTGAAATGGATAATGCTCTAAAAAGAGCAGAAGAACTTTATGTTGATTACAATATTTTTCAGAATCAGAATAAAGGAAAAAAGAAAAACCTGGAGTTACTACCGGCTTCATGCTGGGAATCAGCTGAATGCCTTTTAGCCCAGAGAGATTATTTTGAAAGGGATGGCGTTTTCCCTGCTGGTGTTATTGAGAATGTCGTCTCAAAATTGAAAATATTTGACGATAAAGGGCTCAGTGAAAAACTGTATAATAAAAATGAAGAAATTAGTTCTCTGGTCAGGAAGTTTCTTCATTGCAGCTAACTGATTGTAGTCTTTCAGCATCTTCTGCCCTGGCATCCATTATGCTGACATTCAGTTCAAATCCTATGAGAATAGCTATTGAATTGAGATAGAGCCAGATAAGAATGACCATTAGCGTTCCTGCGGAGCCATATAGTTTATTATACTGACCGAAATTATTCACATACGCTGAGAATCCCAGCGAAGTCAGAATGAATAACAATGTTGCCAGTGTTGACCCGGGGGAAAAGAACTTAAAACCGGTTCTTCTGGCAGGTGCAAAATAGTAGAGGAAGGATATTGCCAGGAAAAGAAGCAGAACAATTAGTATCCACTTAAGGAATATCAGAAAATATAAAACAAACTGTCTTTTAATTATATGGAGCTGTACAAGTCTGTTTACAGCGAACTTTCCGAATATTACGAGAAATCCGGCAGTTGAGATCATGAAAATGACTATCAAAAGCAAAATAACAGAGATTTTACGCTGATTTAACCACGATCGCGTTTTAAATGTGTGTGCCGATACCACGAACGCATGTATGACTGCATGAATGCCATTTGTGGAAAATATAATTGTCGCAATCAGCATAAAAAGAAGCAGACCCCGGCTCTTATGAGTAACAATATCAATAATAGTTGTTTCGAGAAAATTGAAAGCATTTGAAGGGAGTATGTTTTCAAACAGTTTGATAAGCTCCTGCTGAAAATTGGGAATAGGAATAAATGGGATTAGTGTAAAAAGGAAAATAGAGGCAGGCAGCAGCGCCATCAGAAGATTGAATGCAATAGATGAAGCTCTGGTTACAAGAACACCTTTACGAAATCCTTTGATTACGAAAGTTATTACCTGACTGATCGGAACCCCGTCAAAACCCGGAAGAACCAGTTTCCTGATTTTCTCCTTGTCGTTGAATGCCGTTACTTCCTTTAGGTTCATAGTCTAAATAGCTTTAAGGCTCATATCCAGACTTTTGATATTATGAGTGAGTGCTCCAACAGAAATGTAATCAACACCGCATTCGGCATAGGCTCTTATTGTTGAAAGATCAATTCCCCCGGAAGATTCTGTTTCAAACTTACCTGAAATTTCTTTAACTGCCATAAGTGTATCCTCAATACTGAAATTATCGAGCATTATACGATCCACACCTCCGGTTGAAAGTATAGTTTTTATGTCATCCATCGATCTGGCCTCAATTTCTACCTTTAGGTTCAGGTTCTTCTTCTTCAGATAATCCCTCGTTTTTTGTATAGCTTTTTCAATTCCCCCGGCATAATCGATATGATTATCCTTCAGCATGATCATATCGTATAAACCCATCCGGTGATTATTACCCCCGCCAATTCTTACTGCTTCTTTTTCAAGAAATCTAAACCCTGGAGTAGTTTTTCTTGTATCAAGTATCTTGGTTTTCAATCCATTAAGCAAGATCGCATATTCTTGTGTGCTTGTAGCAATTCCGCTCATTCTTTGCATGATATTCAGAACCAGGCGTTCTGATTTAAGAATTGATTGCTGTCGGCCGGAAAGATAAAATGCAACATCCCCTGGAAAAATATGAGTGCCGTCTTCCAGAATTTTATCAAATTTCAGATCATTATCGATTACAGAAAAAAGTTCGCCTGCTACCCTTATTCCGGCAAGAATTCCTTTCTCTTTAATTAGAAGCTTTGCCCTCCCGTTTGATTCTGCAGGAATACATGCCAGTGATGAGTGATCACCATCTCCTACATCTTCAGCGAGGCTTTTTAAAATGAATTCCCTAAGAATTCTATTTCCCATTGTCAGATTCAATACGTATCTGATGTATAAGCAATTCCTGGTCAACTTTTTTAAGCAGAAAATAAACACGGAAGTCTCCTTTTTCTGTCTTAAGGTTGCCTATGGCATATTGTGCATCATTTTTTGCGCCCTGGTGACCAATAGTAAAATCTTTAGTCTGATACTCGGCAAAAAAGTCCCTGAGAATAGTTTCTGCGACATTCTTTTTGTAGAAATCCTCTTTATCGAGCAGAAGAAGCTCAATTGTAGAATTCATATACTTCGATAATTCTGCAGCATTTCCGGCTTTTATAGCAATTGCAATGCCTCCGGGTATTTTTGACTGGTCCTGAGCAGCTGCAGTAAGGCAGCTAATGGTTATTAATACTACCGGAATAATATTTACAGATTTCATATCGATTCAGTTTTAATATTGCGGACAAACAAATCAATGCATTACAAATTTAATACTAATTTGAATATTTAACATTCTTTGACCTTTTTATCTATTTTTGTAAATGTATAGTTCATTTCCGAATCATTTACTATGAAGGTCACATTATTGCAAAACGGAAAAACAACAGATAAAAACATTTCAGCTCTGGTTGATTTATATGCAAACCGTATAAAAAAATACACTGTGTTTGAAATCATGACGCTCCCGGAATTAAAAAATACAAAAAACATGCCCGTTCAGGCACAAAAGAGTAAGGAGGCAATAAAAATTTCACAGTTGATAAATGATGATGATTATGTTATTTTGCTCGATGAAAAAGGCAAGGAATTCAAAACAGTCGAATTCTCAGGATTTCTGGAAAAATTGTTTTTTCTTCCAAAAAAAAGGATTGTATTCGTTATAGGTGGTCCCTGGGGCTTCTCAGAAGATATTTATTCCCGGGCCGATTACAAACTGTCTCTTTCAAAAATGACTTTTCCTCATCAGCTGGTACGATTATTGTTTCTTGAACAGCTTTACAGGGCATTTACAATAATTAAGGGAGAGCCCTATCACCATGAATAAGCTTTGATAAATTATTCAATGAGAGCCAATCGTTATCCGATCTTTCTTTCAATACTGACTGTAGTGTTAATACTTCTGGCACTTGTCGCAGAATCATTTTACTTTAGCGATTTTGAGTATCGTTACAGAACGAAGAAGTTTAATAAAACACTGGTTGCGGAAGAGAGAATTATGGATGACATCCTTAATGCAATAAAACCTGTACTGGCGAATTCGAATCATCAGGGATTGATATCAGATAATAATCTTTATTCAGTTGCAGAGCACAACCGGATAAGTATTCTTGAATATTTTGACAATAAGCTTGTCTACTGGTCGGATAATGAGTTTGAAGTACCTACAGTATTCATCGATTCACTTTTTGCCAAACCATTAGTTTTTTTCCAGAATGGATGGTTTCTTACAAAATCCATTCAGTCAAGAAATGAGAAAATAGTAGCGTTACTCAGGTTACACACAGATTATGGTTTTGAAAATAATATCATCAAGAACGGATTCGGAAAGATATTCAAGATACCAGAAAAAGTTGACATGAGTATTGATAAGAAAGCATCTGATTTCCATGTTTTTGATAAAGAAGGTGATTTCCTCTTTTCTCTTGTGTTCCCGGAAGTTAAAGAGAATAGCTGTTTTATTTTTATACCGTTATGCTTTTGGATGGGAGCATTTGTTCTGATAATTTTACTTGCATTTGAACTTGTTAAATTATTTGACAGTAAAGGAAAAGGATTGATTGGGGTTGTTCTTGCTCTGCTTGTTTTTGCTTTGATTTATATGATTATTCTCTTTACCGGAAAACCACATGCTGTTTTTCAAACTGAACTTTTCTCGCCATACAGGTTTTCTCTTAATAGGTTTATACCATCTCTGGGTCACCTCGTCATTCTGGGTATTCTACTGGCCTCTTTTTCCACCATTCTTTTCCGTCATTTCACGATAAAGGAGAGGAAGGAAGAAAATGGTATTAAGAACAATCTTTTTCTTTCAATTTCTCTTATGACTGGAGCATTCATCTTATGTCTCTACCGCTGGATTTTCGGCATGCTGATATCAACTTCAAACATTAATTTTGAAACATTTAAAGTGCTGGAATTGAATGTGTTTAGTATGGCCGGGTTTGCTTCCCTTTGCCTGCTCCTGATGATTCCGGTCATTTATCTCTTTAAAATATTCCAGAGTGTAAAACAATTAAATATAGGAACAGTCATATTTTCTATATTCATTTCAATGATTGTTCCTATACTCTTTTTTAATAGCAACCCTGAAGAACTGATCACTTTAACAATTTATTATTTTATTCTGGTTACCAGTATCCGGATATCAACAAAAAATGAGTTTTCGCTTTTTACTGTTACAGTATTTATTTCCCTGATTTCCGGGGTATATTTTCTTTATTTAATTACAATTCTGTCAGAAGAAAAGATTACAGAAAATCTTAAAATTCAAGTGGTTTCGTATTCAACTGAACATGATCCTGAGGCTGAACATCTATTACTCAATTTATGGCCTTTGATCGAGAAGGACAGTATTATTACCAATACGATGAAGGTGGATCAGTTCAATAAAGACAATGTAGAAAAAATATCAAACTACATTGAGGATAATTACTTCACCGGATTTTGGAAGAATTATCATTTTAGCCTCTATCTGTGCCAAAATAATCAGTCTTTACAAATAGGTAACAGTAGTGGCAAGTCTCAGAACTGCTTTGGTTTTTTTGACGATCGTATTAAGAGGAATGGTCGCAGATTGACCGGGACAAATTTTTATTTTATTGATAATCAAGGAGGAAGATCTTATTACCTTGGCATGTCATATTATAAATCAGGTAAAAACAAAACAAATGGCTTATTCATTGAATTATACAGTGATGTGAACGTATTCCAGCCTGGATATTCTGAATTGCTTCTTGACAAGAAATACCACCAATATGCCGGATTGAAAGATTACTCTTTTGCCAAATATATCAACGGTGAGATGGTTCTGCATACTGGTGAATTCCCATATGATAAAACTGATGCCGAGTATGTTGATAAATTATCAGATTACAGGATCTTTAGAGATGAAGGGTATAACCACGTTCTTTATAAAAACGGAAATACCACTTCAGTTATATCGAGACCCAGACTTACATCTGGTAATATTATAATCTCCTTCGCATACCTCTTTGCCTTTCTCCTATTCTTTTCCAATATTATTATCATGTTAATAAGAAAGCCGGATATAAGACGTGTTAATATCTTTAACTTCCGGCAGAAACTGCAACTCTCATATATCGGAATACTTCTGGTTTCTTTTATAATGATAGGAATCGTTGTAGCTTATATTACAATCGGACAATATAAGTCAAAACATTATGAAAATATAAAGGAAAAACTTAATTCGGTTTATCTGGATCTCGATAATAAGCTTTCCACTGAGAAGTATCTTTCCTCTGACTGGAAAGGAAGCGGATATTCATCACTTAACGAACTTCTCATTAAGCTTTCGAATATTTTCAATACTGATATTAATCTGTACAATATTAATGGATTTCTTATTGAAACTTCCAGGCATGAAATTTTTGATAAGGACCTTACAAGCCAGCGCATTAACAATATAGCTTATCTTAATGTCAAGGATTTGGCAAAAAGTGAATATTACCAGAAGGAGAAAATCGGCAATCTGGAATATATATCAGCTTATGTTCCTTTTTTCAACTCAGATAATAAAGTCATTGCATATCTCAATCTCCCATATTTCAGGATGCAAAGTGTTTTGGCAAAGGAGATTTCAAATCTCATTGTTGCCGTAATTAATTTTACTCTGCTCCTCATAATAATTACAATGAGTCTTGCCGTATTTATCAGCGGAAGGCTCACTTCCCCGCTTGCTATGCTGAGTAAAGGATTGTCTACTGTCGGTGTAGGTAAGAAAAGTGAACACCTTGCCTATTTTGGAAATGATGAAATCGGAGAACTGGTTAAGCAATATAACCGTATGCTTGATGAGATTGAGGAGAGCGCACATAAACTGGCTAATTCTGAAAGGGAATATGCCTGGAGGGAGATGGCAAAACAGATAGCTCATGAAATAAAAAATCCGCTTACTCCAATGAAACTTAACGTGCAGCAACTCTTTAAATCGTGGAAAGATAGTGTTCCGGGGTTTGATAAATTGCTTGAACGGTTTACAAAGAACCAGATCGAATATATCGATAATCTTTCCTCAATTGCTTCAGCATTTTCAGCCTTTGCCAAAATGCCTGTAACTAACCCGGTGGAGGTCAATATCCTCGATCAGATCAGGATTACTCTCGAGCTTTTTAAAAATACGGATAATGTAACCTTCAGCGTAAAGTGGCCACACGAAAGTAAAATTGTCATATTTGCCGACAAAGAGCAGCTTAACGGAGTCTTCTCAAACCTGATAAAGAATGGAATACAATCAATTCCATCAGGATTTGAAGGACTAATAATATTAAACCTCGAAGTAAAAAGCGATAAGGTTGTTGTTTCAATCTCAGATAACGGATCTGGCATACCTGCAGAATTGCGAAAGAATCTTTTTACTCCTAATTTTACTACCAAGTCATCCGGTATGGGATTGGGGTTATCGATAGCAAAGAAATATATTGAAAGTGCCAACGGCAGGATATGGTTTGAATCAGAGGTTGATAAGGGATCGATATTTTATTTTGAATTGCCGGTTATGTATACTGTTGAAAAACCAGGTGCCTAAAGTGCCTGAAGTTTGGAGCACCTAAAGTTCAATATGTTAGATATTAAGCCAACTCCAGGCACTCTACATACTCCAGTCACTTCAAACTTCTTTTTAAAATAATTGTCAATAGAATATTCAAGATAATAGTTATATTAGCAGTTCTGATATACGAATGATGACCCGATCTTTTTTAGGCCATAGCAAGAGACTTATATTATGTTTGCTGATACTCGGTTTTACCGGTATTGCTCTATTTTCTCAGACGCCAGTTATTATTAATAAATATGCACGGGTTCTTTCCAGAAGCGATTACCAGGTAGTGGTTGATGACGTCTCTCAATTTAATACTGCCGATACTGTTCTTATTATCCAGATGCAGGGAGTGGCAATTAACGCCGCTGATGCTCTTGGTTACGGTACAACTATCGAACAGAAGGTCGGAGTTCCCGGAAGGTATGAATTTCTTATTATACAAAGTGTAGTTCCGGCCACCAAGACAATCACATTCTTCACCAAAATAAATAAATATGATCCTGCTGGAAGCGTGCAGATAATAAAAGTCCCTTTTCATAATTCCCTTACCAATTCTGACGTACTTACCTGTAAACCCTGGGACAGGGTTACAAAGACAGGTGGTGTTCTTGCCATGATTGTTGGGAAAACACTTACACTAAATAAGAATATTGATGTATCAGGTAAGGGTTTTACAGGAGGCACTGATACTATAGGATTAGGAAATTGTTCTGACCCTTCAGGAATCCTTCAGAAATATTCTTTTCCCCGCACATATCAGAATGCGGGATATAAAGGAGAAGGTTTGGCTTCGCACCAGAGTTTCTGTGCTGATCCGTGTATTCCGGGTGTTCTTCCGCTATATTTAAAAGGACAGGGGGCTCTTTTTACAGGTGGTGGCGGAGGCAATGGCAAATTTTCAGGTGGAGGTGGTGGCTCAAACAGAGGTCTGGGTGGCCAGGGAGGAAAGGAATTTTATTTATGTTCACCAACTATAAATTCCGGTGGTTATCCTGGTGTGTCAGTTACGGGAACTGCTATTGATACGATTACCGGCGGAATTTTTATGGGTGGCGGAGGAGGCTCATCTACAAGATGGGCCGGATCTGCATCTACTCCGGGAGGAAATGGAGGAGGTATTGTTATTATTGTGGCGGACCAGTTAATTGGTAACGGGAATAAAATTATTGCTGACGGGAGTAGTGTTTCAACTGCTAAACTGAATGCGGGCGCAGGTGGAGGTGGAGCAGGGGGCTCTGTGATTATCTCATCAAATTCTTTATTAAATGTTGAGCTTTCAGTTAAAGGAGGGAAAGGCGGAAATCATCTTGATGGATTTGGTGAAGGAGGAGGAGGAGGTGGTGGTTTATTATGGATTAGTCAGTCAGCAAAACCGGCATCAGTGACCAATACTTTGGATGGGGGAATAGCAGGTATCGATACAATCTTAAGTACCTCGACCGCCTTACCTGGATCACAGGGATTAGCCAGATTCAATTTTAAGGCTCAGCTTAACGGGTTTTTATTTAATTCGATCCGGTCGTTTGTTACAGGTAACCAGGTAGATTCTGTCTGTTCTAATGTGATACCTCCAAAAATCACGGGAACTGTACCTGTTGGGGGAACTCCGGGTGCTGGTTATATCTATACATGGGAGAAAAGCGCTAGTGCAAGTTTTTCATCACCCATATTACTGACAAATGATACAGATCCCACTAATTATACACCAGCCGGACTGGAGCCTGCAACAGTCTATTACAGGAGAACCGTAACGGATCATTCCCTTCCTAGTGCTATAATTGATATCAGTAAACCAGTTAAAATCATTGTCCAGCCTGCAATAACAGGAAACAATATTGGCAAAGACACAACCATTTGCCATGGACAGAATCCGCTTCCGATTGGTTCAATCCCGCTGAATTCATCACCATCAAATGGTAATGGTATTTACAGGTATAAATGGCTTCAGAATACTACCAATACCGGCTGGGATACTCTTCAGATTGCAGCAGGTACGATAAATAACAAGGGATATGATCCTCCTGCTCTCAATCAGACAACATATTATAAACGTTTCGTTCAATCGGGCCGTTGTCTTGATTTAAGTTCTTCTTCTGTAAAGATCAATGTTCTGAATTCAATAACCGGTAACATAATCGCCAGATCCGATTCCATTATATGTGAAGGTTTCAATTTCTTAACACTAGGGGCATCGGCCCCAGGCCAGGGTGATGGGGTTAATTACTTATATCAATGGCAGGACAGCACCGCATCATCTCCATGGAATTCAGCCAGTGGATCCAATCTTGCAGCAACATA
>Ga0302323_100003630_pt1 | contig 12554 bp, 9 predicted proteins | sample Fen_T0_3_FD_201950 | JGI IMG/M metagenome (GOLD analysis project Ga0302323, IMG submission 201950) | Peat permafrost microbial communities from Stordalen Mire near Abisko, Sweden - Fen_T0_3 | ecosystem: Environmental > Terrestrial > Soil > Wetlands > Permafrost | place: Sweden: Abisko... | reverse complement strand
CAGTCGTCGCCGAAGTGCTTGGTCGAACCGTAAAGGCCGCTGACGGCAAACAAGGCCATGGGGTGGGAAAGTTGGTACGCGAACTCGACTGGAATGTTGATACCGTCACCATTCCAGTCGCGGTGATTCAGCCCCACCCCGAGATAGGGCGTGGTCCCGATGGACCACGCGCCTTGAAAGTACTTGTAGGCGACGCCAACATCCAAGCGCAGCGTCGCCGGGCTGGCAAAGGATGTCACCTCCAAGGCTCCCAAGAGCGATAGCTGCGAGTTGCTGTCTCGCATGAGCGCGTAGAGCAGCCCGAGCGCCAGATCGTTGTACTTCTTGCCGCAGCCCCTGAGGCACAAACCGTTCACCGGATGAAAAAGGCGCAGCTCGAGCTCGTGACTGAGGCCAACGCGAATGTCGAGGGGAATGGCCACGTAGTCCCCGAACGAGCCCGGCGCAATGTTGAAAACCACCGGCACATGCAGCTGAAGCATGCTCTCGGGCAGCTGCACAGGCCGAAGAGCGTACTCGTCGGGATAGCCCGACTGAGCCTGGGCCGAGCCGGCGAACGCGAGGGAACCCAAAAGAACGCTGAAGGCAATTTTTCCCATGGGCAAGGATAGTACCGGTAAAGAAAAACCCGGCCACCCCAAAAGGGCGCCGGGCTTTTCGGACGATCGAGTCGCCAGTCGGTCGGACTACAGATTGCGCCAGGCGGCGTAGATCATGAGGGTGCGAATGTTGGCGCCCTTGTCGTCGGAGGGAAGGTCGGAACCTGCAATAGCCTGGGGAAGCATGAACTCGGCGCCCACATCCAGGCCGTGCTGGACGAGGAAGTTTGCGCCGATCCCAGCGGGAACGACGTAATGTTTGCTGAACTGATCGGTGGCGCCAAAGATGCCAGTATCAAGGTAGATGGCCAACACCGGGGACGCCTGGTAGGCAAACTGCACCGGCACGCTGATGATCTCTTTGTTGCCAACATCGCGCTTGTTGACGCCAATGCCGATTTGGGGCTCGGCCTTGATCGAGATGGGCGCAGCAACGTACTTGATGCCGACGCCGACGTTGATCGCGGCCAGCACGTCCGGCGAGATCTCCCTGATCTCGAGAGCGCCGATACCGGACAGCTCGACTCCGGCGTTCTTGAGGAACGAGAATTGGGCGCCGACGTTGAGGTTGTTGTAGAAGGCAGAATCGCCGTTGCTCTTGAAACAGCCGCGATCCTTGCCACCCAGGCAAACGCCGCCTCCCCCGAATGCCAGCGGCGTGGCGTGGTCATTGTGGCTCACGAACACTTCCAGTTGATCGCTTACGCCATAGCGAAGGTCGAGCGGGATCCACACCGGCTTCAGCACGGCGCTCTTGGAAAGGTTGAGAACGACGGGAACCGTAACTTGGAACACGCCAGCGCCGAGGGTAAGTGGGCGGAGGGCGTATTCATCGTCGTTGGCAGCCACCACGGAAGCTGGGGCCGGGGCCGCTTCGGGCGCAACGGCGGGCGGGGCGCCTGCAGCCTCGCCTGCGACAGGAGCTTCGGCTGCCGGCGGGGCACCCTCCTGGGCGCGAGCCGAAACTGTCAGAGCCAATACACCTAGACCGACTATCAGACTTACTTTACGCATCTTCTCTCCTTGATGAAGTTTCGTAACCAGACCCGTTAAGGCGGCTGAGTGTAGCTGATGCGTTACTTCCAAGTAAAAAAAATGGCGGTTTCCGCGGATCGCCTGCCATGGTGTCTTGTCTGCAGGCGTGCTATCCCTCGCAAACTCACTCGCGAGGCATTGCCACCATGAAATTCGTAATTTTCCTCATCGACGGGATGGCCGACGACCCGCTGGAAGAACTAGGCGGGAAGACCCCGCTGGAAGCCGCCCGTACGCCCGTGCTGGACGAATTGGCCCAAAAGGCACAGTTCGGCACCTTCGTGACCTTGCCCGCGGCCTTTCCCACCTCGTCGGACGTGGCCAACATGTCGGTGCTGGGATGGGATCTGGCTTCGTCGTACACAGGCCGCGGCGCCATCGAAAGCTATGGCCTGGGCGTGCCTCTGGACGACCAGACCGTCGCCTTCCGCATGAATCTCATCACCACCCAGGGTGCGCTGCTGGACGACTATTCCGCCGGGCACATCAGCGAGCACGAGGCGGCCGAGCTAGTCGATTTCCTGCAAGCCCAGCTGGGCAGCAACGAAGTGGAGATCCGCAAGGGCGTTTCCTACCGCCACATCCTTTACCTCAAGGGCAAGCGTTTCTCGCCCGCGGTGGACTACGACAAACCCGATTCATCGCACGGCATGGCGTGGGCCACGATTCTGCCCCGCGCCCGCGTGCCCGAGGCCGAACCCACGGCAGCGCTGCTGCGCGAGTTGATGATGCGATCGCGCGAGCTTCTGGGCAGCCATCCCATCAACCGCAAACGCCTCGAAAACCGCGAAAATCCCGCCAACATGATCTGGCCGTGGTCGGGCGGCCGCAAGCCCGACATGCCGTCCTTCGAAAAGCTCTACGGCAAGAAGGGCAGCATCATATCGGCCGTCGACGTGATCTTGGGCCTTGGCCTTCTCGGCAAGATGGAGTCATTGCGTCCCGTCGGCGCGACGGGATTTCTGGACACCAACTACGAGAACAAGGCGCACGCCGCAGTGGACATGCTCCGCCGCAACGACTTCGTCTACCTGCACGTGGAAGCCGTGGACGAATGCGGCCACCTGGGCGACCTGCCCAACAAGATCAAAGCCATCGAAGACTGGGACGCACGTCTGGCCCGCACCTTCCTGGACGAATACAAGAAAGTCCATCGCGACGATCTGCGCGTGATGGTGCTGCCCGACCATCCCGTCCCGGTGAAGCTGCGCAAGCACACCCGCGATCCCGTGCCCTTCATGGTGGCCGGGGCCGGCGTCAACAACGATCCATCCATCCAAAGCTACGACGAGAAGACCTGCGCGCGCGGCCGCTACCCCAACCTGGCGGGAAGACAGCTGATGGATCTTCTGTTCGCGCCGACCGTAGGCTAGAGAGCGGCAGCGCTAACGTCGGCCGAGAAGCCAACAGGATTCCGGGCCGGATCGTCCGGCGTGAGCGGTAGCGTGAGCGGTAGCGTGAGCGGTAGCGTGAGCGGTAGCGTGAGCGGTAGCGTGAGCGGTTGTCGGCTCTCACGGTAGATCTGAGTGCCTTCCCGCTCGGACTCACCGGGCGAGCGGCGCATTCTCGCGCTTTGGCCCACCTATTGGCCAACCACCCGGGGGCGCACAGCGGCGGTCAAGGGCGCGTAGCGGCTCGCGAAGCGAGCGAACCCTTGACGGCTGCGAGCACCCCCGAACGATTGCCGAATGTGGGACGTGGGCGCCCGCTGGTCGTTGGATGTCCGTGATAATCCACCCGGTGGATCCCGAAATAGCGTGATATCCAACAGCTGGTCCAAACCTGCGCGCTTCTGCTAGAACCCTGACAACCGAGCCTCGGATTCCGCCGGAAAGGACCTCGGTAGAACACCTCTATGGGTTACGTCAAAGGCAAAGTCTTCCAATGCGGCTTGATCGCCGTCGCCTGCTTCGTCTTTTACGGCAATACCATTCAGAACGACTACGCTTTCGATGATTCCGTCGTCGTAACCGAAAACCAGTTCACCCAAAAGGGCATTGAGGGAATCCCCGAGATCTTCGGCAGCAACACCTTTCGCGGCAGCTACGACAATACGCCAACGGTAGCGAGGTACCGGCCCCTGTCGGTGGCAACGTTTGCCATCGAGCACCAGGTCTTCGGAACCAACCCTCACGTTAGCCACTTCATCAACGTCTTGCTGTTGGTCCTGCTATCACTGGTCCTGCATGCACTTCTTTCGAAGGTATTCGGTGGTGAGAAAGAACAAAGGAGCCTCCTCGGCTTTCCGCTCGTCGCGGTGTTGTTGTTCATTGCTCATCCCGTCCATACCGAGATTGTTGCCAACATCAAAGGCAGAGACGAATTGCTGGCATTGACGGGCGCGGCGTCGGCAACCCTGTTCGTCCTGAAGTACCTCGACACGCGTGCGTCCCGCTACCTGCTCGGCAGCTTCGTCTTCTTCTTGGTCGCCCTCCTTTCAAAGGAGAGCGCCATCACGTTCCTCGCCATCGCTCCTTTGACAATCTACTACTACAAGAACGAGAAGCGCCCGGGCTACCTGCGCGCGCTCGCTCCTCTCATTCTGGCCAGTGCAGTATTTCTGGCGGCAATGTGGTTGGCGTTGGCAGGATCCGGGTCGCGACCTCCACAAGACATCATTACCGAGCCATTCGCCTATGCAGCCCCATCACAGCGCTTGGCCACCATCTTCTACACCTTCGGTGTCTACCTCAGGTTGCTGGCGTTCCCACATCCCCTGACCATCGACTACTATCCGTTTCACATCCAGCTGGCGCACTGGAACAGCCCTTTCGTGTGGGCCTCGCTCCTGAGCTACCTTGCGTTGACCGTCTACGCGCTGTGGAATCTTGGAAGGCGCTCCGTCGTCTCGTACGGAATTCTCTTCTATTTGTTCTCGTTTTCGGTCGTTTCGAACCTGCCTTTTTCCATCGGAACCCTCATGAGTGAGAGGTTCCTGTTCGCCCCTTCTCTGGGTTTTGTCATCATCGTTGCCCAGCTCTTGTCGACGAAAGTCTTCCCGGTTGTCAGGCGCGAGAGGATCATAGTGCTCGCCATATCCCTTGTGTGTCTCGTCAAGACCTACAGCCGCAATGAGCAGTGGAGGAATGACTTTACGCTCTTCACAGCGGACGCGAGTACATCCAGTAACAGCATCAAGGCCAACCTTGCCGCGTCTGTATCGTATCTCTTGGAATCGCAGAAGGTGGATGATTCCGAATTGATCGGCGTGTACCGCACGCGCGCACTGGAACATTCGAAGAAGGCCGTTGCGCTTTATGAACGACACATCGACGTGGATCGTTTGCGAGGAACTTCGTATGGGCATGCCCTCACGCTGCTGTGTGATTGCTACGGCGCAAATGGCATGTTGGAGGATACCCTGCAATGCTACAAGAAAGCCATTCGCTCCGTCTCTGACCGAGATCCGTTGTATGAGACGATGGAGACAACGATAAGCAAGTCGAACGACCCGGATTTCAAGATCAGGAACTATTTGGAGCTCGTGGCCTTGGCACCGGACAACTTCCTGTTCAACTATCGTCTTGGATATCTTTATGGAAGGGAGAAGAGCGATCTCACAAGGTCCATCCAATACCTACAAAAGGCCGTCGAGCTGCGCCCCAAAGAGTCCCATGCGCTCGAGGCCTTGGCTCATGCCTACAAGTTGTCGAAAGACTATGACAGAGCCGCGCTCTACCTCGAGAAGGCCGCAGCGGAGAACGCTGACAGCACTGCCCACTTGACCAGATTGCTGGACATTTACCGACTTGCCGGTAATAGGGAAAAGGAGATCGAGGTGGTGAACCGGCTTAGTCGCTTGCAGCAATAGGACATAGTGCGCGTGACAAAGGCGAACCTCGCCGTGCGACGGGGCTGCGCCTCAGATGTCTGCCGAACGACGATCGGATCTACGCGCGGGGGTCGCCTGCGATGCGACGAACTGCTGAGAGGAGCAAATCACTCTGGAAAGGTTTGACGATCCAACCTTTGGCCCCGGCGCGTTTGGCGCGAGCGACAAGCTCGGGTGAGCCCTCCGTCGTCAGCATTACGACCGGAACCGGTGGCGTGGGGGCATCACCCTTGATGGTCTCCAGAAATTCGAGCCCGTTGGCGATCGGCATATTCACGTCGCAAATCACCATCGCAATCGGAGTTGCGCCGCGCATCACGGTGACACCTTCGCGACCGTTGCATGCCTCTACGACAGCGTAGCCAGCTGCCTTGAGAGTCATCAACACCTGCTGCCTGACGGTCAGTGAATCATCGATGATGAGTACGGTTTTGCTGCTCATGATTGGCCCAGTCCCCCAGAGGAAGAGTATCGAACTGTCGCGCACGACCGCCCTCGGCTGCTCCGTAGGGCGACAGCGATACCGCCCGGCGCGACCAATTGTTCACCGCGCGGGCTCGGCGGGCAGCCCTTGGCAAAGGAGTGTTCCGCCAGAAGGTGGGCCCTGCAGGTCGGCACAGCCTCTTTTGAACGGGTTCCGTTGGAACTGCAGACCATAGTCACCTTACCCTCTGTCTTCGTCAATAACCTGCGAAATCTGGAGGGACAGGCGAGCCTGAGGGAGCTCCACCAGAACCGCACGCTCCGTTCTGTCCAGGATCTTCTATAGTCGCGCATCGGAGCCACCGCGCTGTTCCCCAAGCAAACCAATTGCCGGCCCCTCGGCCACGCCGCCTTCCCGTATGACGTCGACTCCGAAGCGAGGCCCCACGTCCGATAAATCGAAAGCAAAACGAAAGCATGTGCCCTGACCGGGCTTGCTGACAACCGAGATCCGCCCTCCGAGATCCGCCACTTGTTGCCGCACCGAAGAGAGTCCGATGCCTCGACCGGAAATGGTCGTCACGCTCTTCGCGGTGCTCACTCCCGATGTGAACATGGCGTGGATCAGGTCCTCCTGGGTCGCGCTGGGCAGCGCCTTCGCTTCAGCTGCCATCTTGACGGCCGCCCAGTCGACGCCACGGCCGGAGTCTTCGATCTCTACGACGAACTTGTGGTCTACCACACCGACGGAGAGCCGCAGTTTGGGTCGTGCCTCCTTTTGGGCAGTGGCTCGCTCTTTAGGCGTCTCCAGGCCGTGGTCGACCGCATTGCGAACGACGTGAACCAGGTCGGTCCAGAGGCCAGCCCAAGGCTTGGGAGCCAGACGGACGCCGTTGGCCGCGATTTCGATCTGCAGATCGCCCTTTCCAAGCCTAGCTGCAAGCGCCAAGGCGTGGCGAGCCAGGCGGCGCAAGGGAAGCTCTGCGGACTCGAGTCCCCAGGACGCGACCCGGTCCAAGAGGCGGGACGTTGACTCGCCCGCACGGATCTCCTGCTGGAGCTCTTCGATCTGCTTGGTGCTGAGCTCGAGGACGTCACGGCCCTTGTCGCCAAGGAAGTTGCGAAGCGCCTTGTTCAGCACGTGCCAGCGATTCTCGAGTGGTGCCAGTGCTTCTCTCGAAAGAGGCTCGAAGCGGTCGGCCAGCTCGTCTTCCGCTTCGTGGCACAGTCTCGCGATGATTCCGAACCCCACCAGGCCCGCGTTGCCCTTGAGAGTGTGCAGCCCCCGCCTCTGCAGGACCACGTCACCCGAGTTGAGATCCTTCGACAAGATGTCGTCAGCTTCATCCATGAAGCTCAAGAAGCCGGTCCGGTCCGATGTGAGAGCCTCGAACATCGAGAGGATCTCTTTGCGCTCGGCCTCCTGTCGGGCGTACACGAGCTCCGCTGTCTCGTCGTTGATGACGATGAGAAGACCGTCGAGTTGCTCGCGCTTGAGAATGGCGAAATAGGCACAACGGTATTCATTGCCGCCGCACTGCAGTCGCGTTGGCATTTGTTTGAGGCACAGCTCGCGAGGGAGAATATCCTCGACCAGGGCTTCGTAGCCCATCTTGAAGCGAATGGCAAAGTTCGGGTCCGACTTGGCGATATACTCTTCGAACTGAATGTCGCCCTGACACGAACCAAACCACTGGTCGACGATCGCCGAATGCTCGTGAGCCAGCTTTCCGCTGATGGACACGGTAAGAAATCCCTGGTTGACATTGTCGAGCACCAGTCGCATGTCGCGGTTTCGTTCGGCCAACTCGTGCGTGCGTTCTTGCACCTTGGCCTCGAGGGTGCGGTTCATGTTCTCGAGGCTCTCGTACGACTCCTTCAGCTCGGTAGCCATGTTGTTGAAGGCGCCGCCTAGAATCTCCAACTCATCGCCACTCATGATCTCGACGCGAATGTCGCGATTTCCGGAGGCAAGGGTATTCACGGCCCGGGTGAGGTCCGTCACGGGCTGGGTAATGCGAACAGCCGATTGACGGCTGCGAATGCCTCCCATGACGATGGTTACAGCGCCGAGAAGCACTAGAAGGGCAACCGTGACGAGGAGCGCCCGACGAGAGTCCGATCGAGCCTCTGCCAGAGCCTGCCGCAAGGGGCGGTCCGAAAGGCCGTAGTACAGACCGCCCAAAGCCGTACCCTTGTCGTCGACCACCAACATGGAGAACTCGAAGACGCTTTGGCCCAGCACCTGGCGAAACTCACCCCCGACGTTACCTCTGGGCCGTGCTTTGAGTTTGCTGGGGTCGACGCCGAGTCGCTTCCAATCGTCGGTCTCTCTCGATATCCGTTGCCGAGTGGAAAAGCCCCAGGCCTTCTGGTCCTCATCGAGGAAGAGGCCATAGACCAGCTGCTCATCCTTCTCTAGGGTTCGTTCGACGAGGCGTGCCACGTCACCGAAGGCATTGTCTGCTACCAGATCACGAAGTGCCAGCGCCTGATTGGTGACCAAGCCCGCACCTTTGTGCTCGATGCTCGCCCGGAGGTGACCTTCGATCGTTCTCAGGGTCTTCCGCGCAGATACGACGTTCATTCCAGCCACGACCACGAGGGTCGCGGTCGAAACCACGACTAGAGTAGTGATCATGGTTCGAACCAACTTAGCGCGCAGGCTCGTCATCTAGCTGTCATCCCGGCTGATCTAGCGGCAGAAATGGCCCGCAACTTGACGCCCTCGGGGCGGCGCGTGACTAGGCCGGCGGTTCCCACGTTTACCGCAATGAAGAGTGATCGGTGCCCGTCCAACGCGGCGCTCTGTGCGTGGGCGTTGTCTTAGCGTGGCTTCTGCTCGACGATCACGACGTCGGTATCGGTAGTACCGATGTTTTCTCCGGTATGCACCTGCTCGGGCATCCAGATGACATCGCCGGGCTTGAAGGCACGCTCTTTCACCGTGCCGTCGGGAAAGATAAGGCGTCGGCTGAACGAAGAAAGTGCGTAGAGTACGAATTCGTTGTGGTGGTGGGGGCGGGTCTTGTCGCCCGGCTTGTCCTGGTAGCGAAGCACACGCACGTGATCGTTTTCGAGCACCACGCGGTACTTGTCTCCGTCGGTGACGATGGGATCGGGAGCCGCCGCTTTCGCGTCGGATTGAGATGCCGCCTGCGCCGGTGCCAGCCGATCGTTGCCAAATTGCTGGACGGTTGGTGTTGCACAGGTCGAAAGCAATGCGAGTGCCCCCCACCCGGCCAATGGACCAAGCAGACTGCCATACATCGCTGGGCTGAGCTTCGTGCTTTTCATCGTAGGATGGATGCCACACCCAACAGACAGTTTCAGCGCCGGCGAAACTTGTCGAGCACGCGCAGAAGATCTTGCGTCAACGTGTGACTACGACGCGTGGGCGTCCTCGCTTCACTCGAAGCGCAAGGCATCGATGGGATTCATGCGCGCGGCCTTGCGAGCCGGGTAGAAGCCAAAGATCACGCCGATGGCCATGGAGATCCCGAAAGCGACGGAGATCCATAGCGGCGAGACGACGAACGGCCACCCCATCACCGAGGCAAGCGTCAAGGCACCTGCTATTCCGAGGGCAATCCCGATCAAGCCTCCAGCCGCCGAGAGCACCACGGCCTCGACGAGGAATTGCAGCAGCACTTTGTTCTCGCTGGCGCCGATGGCCAGGCGAATCCCGATCTCGCGCGTTCGCTCGGTCACCGATACCAGCATGATATTCATGATGCCGATGCCCCCCACCAACAACGAAACCGCGGCGACGTTGCGAAGCATGCCCGTCTGCGCGTCGGCGGCTTTTTCCTGGGTGGCGGCCAGATCGGCCAGGTTGCGCACGGTAAAATCGTCGAGTTGGCCGTCCGAGAGTCGGTGTTGCTGTCGGAGAACCCCCACCACTTGCATCTGGGCATGCGCTACCTCGTCCGGCGAGGTCGCAGAAACCAAGATGCTGCCGACGTGAATGCGGTCCTGGCTCATCATCCGGGACTTGAACGTCACCCACGGCGTGACCACCAGATCGTCTTGGTCTTGACCCTGCGAGGATTGTCCCTTGCTCATCAGCACGCCTACCACCTGGCACGGCATGGCCCGCACGCGTACGACCTGGCCCAGCGGTTCGCCAGCGCCGAAAAGCTGCGTTGCCACCGTCTGTCCGAGGACGCAGACCTTGGCGCCCGAGTCGGCTTCGCTGTCGTTGAAAAAGCGCCCACGTGCGATCGTCCATTCGCGAATGGCAAAGAAGTCAGGGGTGGACCCGTAGACGGTGGTAAGCCAATTCTGGTTGTCCAGCACCACCTGCACGACGGTCCGGTCGACAGGCGCTGCGTAGCGGGCGGCGCTCGACTCCTTGCCGATCGCCAGGAAGTCGGCGTGCGTGAGCGGTTTGCCCGTGCCAGGTCCGCCGCGCGCGCCACCGAGCGTGCTTGAACCGGGCAACACAATCAGCAGGTTGGTTCCCAGTGTCGCTAGCTGTTCCTGGAGAATGGCCTTGGACCCCTCCCCAGAAGCGACTGTCACAATCAACGCACCGACGCCGATGATCACGCCCAGCGAGGTGAGCAGCGAACGCATGAGATTGCGCCGGAGCGCGCCGAACGCAAGCAGAGCTATTGATACGAGACCACTCATGCTGCCTTGTCGGACATGGCTGCCAGATCTGCCACGGCATCATGGGGGGCCTGCTTTTCGTCGGACAGGATTCGTCCATCACGCACGACCACCAGCCGGTCGGCGTAGGCCGCGATGTCTGGCTCGTGCGTGACCATGACCACGGTGATTCCGCTTCTGTGCAGAGACTGAACCAGGCCCAAGACTTCTACCGATGTGCGCGTGTCGAGTGCGCCAGTCGGTTCGTCGGCAAGAATCAGACGCGGGCTGTTGACCAGTGCGCGGGCGATGGCCACGCGCTGTTGCTGGCCACCCGAAAGCTGCGCCGACGTGTGATCTTCCCTGCCCGCCAGCCCAACCCTGGCCAGTGCCTCCTTTGCCCGTTGCCTCCGCTCTGCCGCGGGCACATCGGCATAGACTAGCGGAAGCGCAACGTTGTCGAGGGCGCTCGTGCGCGCAATGAGCTGGAAGCCCTGGAAGATGAATCCAAAGGCAGATAGTCGCAGTGCCGACAGAGCGCCCTTGGGCAGGGTCGCCACTTCGCGTCCCTCGAAGAGGTAGCTTCCCCGGGTGGGTTGATCCAAACAGCCGAGCACGTTCATCAGGGTCGACTTTCCGGAACCGGATGGACCCATGATGGCTACCATCTCGCCCTTTTCGACTGTCATGGTTACGTCGACCAGAGCATGGACCTCGAGCTCGCCGGCCTTGTAGGTCTTCGTGATGCCGGTTAGCCTGATGATCGGTTCAGCTGCCACGGCCTGAGCCTCCGGCGGCGGGTGCTTTTATCTTGTCGCGAACGACGTCGATGATGACCTCGCGGCCTGGCGCAAGGCCCTCCACCTCGGTCATGTTGCCGTCAGTAATCCCGACCTTGATAGGCACGCGCGTCGCGACTTTGCCTTGTGGAACATAGACGGCGGCGCCTGGCCGCATAGTTGCGGCCGTCTTGATGCTGGCAGTTGCACCCGGCTTCGCTGCCGGTCTGAATCGCAACGCCTCGTTCGGCACTGCCGCCACGTGGGTTCGCTGCACGATGAGAATCAGTACGTTGGCAGTCATCCCTGGACGCAACTTCAGTTCTGGGTTGTCCACATCCAGCACCACATCGTAGGTCACAACGTTCGACAAGGTCTGTGGGGCGTTCCTCACTTCATGGACCACTGCCACAAAGGTGTCCTCGCGAAAGGCATCGACGGTGAAGGTCGCGCTCTGGGCTGCGTGCACCTCGCCGATGTCGGCTTCGTCCACGGCGGCATGGACCTGCATGTGGCGCAGGTCCTGGGCGATGGTGAATAGTGTGGGCGCCGTCAGGGTCGCGGCGACCGCTTGGCCGACGTCTATGTTGCGCGCGATGACCGTACCATCCACGGGGGAACGTATGATCGAGTGCTCGAGATCCAGCCTGGCACGGACGAGCTGGGCGCGGGCCAGCGCAATCAGCGCTACGCTCGATCGCGCCGCTCCCGTCGTCTGGCCAAAAATCGCCACTGTCGCGTCCAGGTCGGCCCTGCTCACCAGGGACTTGCGCTCGACGATCTGGGTCCGGTCGCGGATGAGCCTGGCACCCAGGGCTGCCGCTTGCGCGCTGCTTAGATTGGCCTCGGCCTGTGCCAGCTGGGCCGTCGCCGAGGCCACCGCGTTGTGAAAGAGGGCCGGGTCAAGCTCGACCAGAAGGTCGCCCGCCTTCACCTTCGAGTTGTAGTCGGCATGGAGTTTCCACACGATGCCAGATACCTGCGCACCGACGGGTGAGGTAACCACCGGCTGAAGCGTACCGGTCGCAGTCACACGCTCGATGATGTCGGCGCGAACGACTTGCACCGTTCGGAACGCCGGTCGCGTTGTGCGTCCCCATTGGTACCAAGCGAAAATGATGACCGCGAGAGCCAGCACGAGCACCGCGATGATCAATGGTCGCCACTTGACGAACAAGCGCCTCTTCACGGCATCATTGCTTGCCGAGGCCGGGATAGGGATAGGGATAGGGATAGGGATAGGGATAGGGATAGGGATAGGGATAGGGATAGGGATAGGGATAGGGATAGGGA
>Ga0302323_100003629_pt1 | contig 12554 bp, 12 predicted proteins | sample Fen_T0_3_FD_201950 | JGI IMG/M metagenome (GOLD analysis project Ga0302323, IMG submission 201950) | Peat permafrost microbial communities from Stordalen Mire near Abisko, Sweden - Fen_T0_3 | ecosystem: Environmental > Terrestrial > Soil > Wetlands > Permafrost | place: Sweden: Abisko... | reverse complement strand
ACGTCGCCGTGGAGCAGCGCCTTCTCGAGCTCGCGGAGTTCGCGGAGACCACGGAGCTGAACCAGGTCGAGATGGGCGACACGCGCGTGGGCATCGTCACCTCCGGCGCCGCCTTCGGCTCGGCCAAGGAGGCGTTCCCGCAGGCGAGCTTCTTGAAGCTGGGTATGAGCTGGCCGCTACCGAAGCGGCTCATCGCCGACTTCCGCTCCAAGGTCGACGAGCTGTACGTGGTCGAGGAGCTCGACCCGTTTCTCGAGGAGAACATCCGTCTGCAGGGCGTACAGGTCGACGGCGGCAAGGACATCCTGCCGCTGTGCGGCGAGTTCAATCCGGGCCTCGTGGCGCGGCTGCTCTCCGAGGCCGGCGTCCCCGGCGTCGACGAGGGTCTGCTCGTCGACGTCCCCGCCGCCGTCGCGGACCTGCCGGACCGGCCGCCGACACTCTGCCCCGGCTGCTCGCACCGCGGCGTGTTCGTCGCGCTGCGCCGCCTCCGCGCCTTCGTGAGCGGCGACATCGGCTGCTACAGCCTCGCCGCCCTGCCGCCGTTCGAAGCCATGCACTGCAGCACCTGCATGGGCGCCGGCATCAGCATGGCCCACGGCATGTCCAAGGTCGTGGACGAGAACGCCGACCAGAAGAACCGTCCCGTGGCGATCATCGGCGACAGCACGTTCTTCCACACCGGCATCAGCTCTCTCCTCGACGTCGCGTACAACCAGAGCAACGTCGTCACGGTCATCCTGGACAACCGGACCACGGCCATGACCGGCGGTCAGGAGAACCCGAGCATGGGCAAGACGCTGCAGGGTCAGGACGCGCCGCTGGTGGACATCCCCGCCCTCGTCCGGGCTCTCGGGATCACGCGGGTGCGAGAGATCGATCCCTTCGACGTGGCGCAGTGCCAGGCGGTGCTCAAGGAGGAGATCGCGGCGGACGAGCCGTCGGTCGTCATCGCCACCTCGCCGTGCGTGCTCCAGTACCGCATCAACGGTGACGCCTGCGCGGTCGACGCCGACCTCTGCACCGGCTGCAAGGTCTGCCTGCGCGCCGGCTGCACCGCCCTCAGTCTGTACAAGATCAAGGAGGGCGAGCCGCGGGTCGAGATCGACCCGGTGTCCTGTACGGGTTGCGGCGTCTGCGCCCAGCTGTGCCGCTACGAGGCGATCGTCGCTCCCACGACCGACGACGGAAAGGACGCCCGATGACTGAGCGGCCCACCTTCAACATCCTCATCTCGGGCGTCGGCGGCCAGGGCGTCGTGCTCGCCAGCTACGTGCTCAGCAGGGTCGCCCTGGCTGAGGGCTACGACGTCAAGCAGAGCGAGGTCCACGGCATGGCCCAGCGCGGCGGCTGCGTGACCAGCCACCTGCGGTTCGGCGACAGGGTCTACTCGTCGCTCATCACTCCCGGGACCGTGGACGTGCTGCTCTCGTTCGAGTCGGTCGAGGCCATGCGCTACGTGCACTGGCTCAAGCCGGGCGGCCTGCTCGTCTACAACGCCGCCCGCGTGAACCCGAGTACCGTGTCGTCCGGTGCCTGCGAGTATCCGGAAGGCATCGAGGAGCGGATCGCGGCGGCCTGGCCGAACGTGCGCGCCGTGGACGCGAGCGCCCTCGCCGCCGAGGCCGGGACGGTCAAGGCGGCCAACGTCGTCATGCTCGGCGCCATGGCGAGCGCCTTGCCCTTCACCCCCGAGATGCTGGAGAGTGTGATTCGTCGCTCGGTCCCGCCCAAGACGCTGGCCGTCAATCTCGAGGCCTTCCGTCTCGGCCGCGAGCTTGGCGCCGTCCCGGCCTGAAGCGCCGCGTCCGGGAGCTTTCGGCGAGACGACACGGAGAGGGCATGATCAGAAGCATCGTGGTGCACGACATACCGGCGGATTCCGTCGCCGCCATGGAGCGGTGGTACCACCGCGTCCACGCGCCGGAGATCGTCCGCCGGTATGGCCCGTGGCTGGCTAGGCACGAGAGCTTCGTACCGGCGCCGCCCCCGCCGGAGGCCGCTGCGTTCGGATCGTTCAGCTGGCGCGTCACCGACGGCTGGTGGCGCGAGCTGCCGGAGCCGGGGCCGCAGGGCACGCTGTGCTTCACGCCGCCGCCCGTGTGGCCCCGGGTGGCCACGTGCTTCATCCCGGCGCAGCCGACCGAGGACTTCCTCGGCTGGGACGCGCTGCCGGAGGAGCGCGCGTGCTTCCGCTGGTACGTACTTCAGCGGTATCCGCACGGCGTGCCGATCAGCGAGGGTGAAGACTGGTACCTTGGGACGCACGCGCCGGAGCTCTGCGCGCTTCCCGGGCTCCGGCGCTTGTTCAGCTTCCGTGTGATCCAGGACCCGCTGCGCCTGCCGGGCGTGTGGGCGGACGGTAAGAAGCCGCCGGCCGAGACGATCCTGCCCGTGTGGCACCGGGTCTCCGAGCTCTGGTTTGAGTCCTTGAGCGACTGGCGGGCGGCGGTCGTGGCGAGCACCGCCGGGCTCACACCGCCCGCTTGGGCGACCCGGCCGGGCTATCCCTTCGTGGAGCCCGGCCGCGACTTCGTCAGCTCGTTCCTGCTGGAGCGGCCGAGCGACGAGTTCCTGCGCGACCTGAGGGGGTACCTGCCTTGAGCGCCGGCACGACTGATCCCGGCGCGGCCGGCACGCCCGGGCGCTTTGTCCCCGACAACACCGGCAACCTCGTGGAGCTCGTCGAACCGCTCGAGCCCGCTGACGACGAAAGGACCACGCAGTCATGAAGAGCACCACCTGGCAGGACGACCATCCCTGGACCCACATCGACTGGGAGCTCGACGACGTCACGCCGTACCAGCTCAACTGGTTCTGGTGCAACATGGAGAAGGGTGACTACCTCTGGCACCCCAACCAGCACAAGGGCTTCGAGTGGTGGATCAGCTTTGAAGAGGCCGGCGGGCCTCTCGGCAGCGTACACATCGCACCGCAGACCTGGAACGACGGCGTCAAGATCCGCCCATACATCAAGTTCCCGCGGCTCGAGGACGTCCCGGCCGAGTACAGGGACCTCATCAAGTACGACCACGTCGTGTTCGCCGGAGCCATCAGCATCCTCGGCGACAACGTCAAGCCTGACGATCCGATCCTGGGCTACCGCCTGCACCAGTGGCAGAAGAGCGACAACGGCTGCGTGGGCATGTCGTCAGCAATCGAGGCCAAGGAGAACGCCGCCGACGACGGGCTCATCTGGGCCGCGCACGCCAACGAGGAAGTCGGCAACTGGGAAGTCTTCCTGCCGACTTTGGCACGCCTCTACCGTGTCATCACCGACCCGGAGATCTGCCCGTACTACTCGTTCAGGGTCGAGGGCAGCGGCCGGGACGCCAGGTACGCCGAGCTGTAACAGCGGAGCGCCGGCCCGGGCGGTGGCCCGCACCGGCGCGGAAGGGGAGGACAGAGAGTGGCCGAGCGCCTGGCCGGCAAAGTGGCCATCGTCACGGGTAGCGGCAACGGCATCGGCCGGGGCTGCGCGCTCCTGTTCGCGCGCGAAGGCGCGACCGTCGGCGGAGCCGACCTGGACGTCGCGGGCTCGGAGGAGACCATTGCGCTGGCCGCGGCGGAAGGCCTGTCCGTCGACAGCGTCCATCCCTGCGACCTGACCGACCCAGCGCAGGTCGAGGCTCTCATTGAAGTACACCGCCGAGCAGTACGGCGGCCTGCACGTCCTCGTGAACGCCGCCGCCTGGGTGGCCTTCGCCCCGATCGAGGACATGGACTACGAGGCGCACTGGAAGAAGACGATCGTCGGCGAGCTGGACATCGTCTTCCTCGCCTGCAAGGCGGCTTGGCCGCACCTGAAGGCGAGCGCCGGCGGGTCGATCATCAACTTCGGCTCCGCCAACGCCCACGAAGCCCTACAGGTGCTCGGCGCCCTCGCCCATTCCGCGACGAAGGGCGCCGTTCTCGCCATGACCCGCCAGCTGGCCATGGAGGGCGGGCCGCACGGCATCCGCGCGAACACGATCTCTCTCGGCCTGGTCGTGACGGCGGCGACCAGGCCGCGTCTGGAGAGTGCGCCGGGCTTCGAGGAGGCCGAGATCGGCAGGACGATGCTGCGCCGCCTCGGCACGCCCGAGGACATCGCCTGGTGCGCGACCTACCTCGCCTCGGACGAGTCCAGCTGGGTGACGGCGTCGGACCAGAAGGTCGAGGGCGGGGCCACGTCCTGGTGAAGCTGCCCGACGACGTGACGCAGGATCACGAGGGCTGGAGCATGCTCGGGTGCGAGAATCGGTCGCTACCGGCGAGTGCTGCGTGAGGCCCGTCTTCCGAGGTGGGTACGTCCAGCGCGAGGACCCGTCGGAAGAAGCGCGGCTCGCAGGGAGCAGTGCCGGTGTGTTCTCGGCTGTACTTCTGGCCTACGTCGCGCTGCAGACCGCGGGGGTCGCGATCATCCCGGTCGTGACCCCGTTCCTCCAGGACCGGTTCACCCTGAGCGACGCCCAGATCGGTCTCCTCACCTCGGCGTTCGCGCTGGCCGTGGCCCTCGTCGCCATCCCCATGGGACTTGCGTCGTCGCGGTGGGGCGGCGCGACGCTGTTCGCCGCCGCCGGCCTCTTCGTCGCCGGGAGCCTGGTGCTGGCCGCAGCCGGCTCCTACGAGGGACTCCTCATCGGCCGGTTCATCCAGGGGCTGGGCGCCGGCGCGGGGATACCCGTCGGGACGGCGCTGATCACCCGGTTCGTGGCGCCTGGCTGGCGCCACCGGGCGTTCGGGCTGTTCGGTGCCGGCACCGGTGTCGGCACCGTCCTCACGCTCCTCATCATGCCCAGCGTGGCCGCGGCCGGCGGCTACCGCGCAGTGTTCGTGACGGCGGCGCTCATCGCCGTGGCGCTCGCCGCCGCCGTGGCGTCACAGCGTGCGCTCAGGTCATGGCCGGCGCACGCGGAGGGCCCGGATGTGCGCGGCCTTGTGCGCGCGCTCGGGCGAGCCGTCACGAGCGGCAGGGTGCTCCTCGTCGCGGTCGTGAACTTCACCACTCTGGGCGTTGTCGTCGGCATCCTCACCTGGACCCCACAGTTCCTGCACGATCAGTACGGGGCCACTCTTGCCGCTGCTGCGTACCTCACTGCCGCCATTGGGCTCGCGCAGATCGTCGGCAATCCGCTGGGCTCGCTGGCCATGACCCGATGGGGCAAGGCCCGCGTGCTGGTCGTGGGCCTGGCACTCACGGCGCTGACGACGGCGCTCGTGCCGACCGGCTTCGGGATCGCCTTCTCCTTCGCCGCGGTGCTCTCGGCTGTGCTCATATCGGGGGCGGTATTCCCTCCAAGTCTCGCCGTGGTCGGCGACGTGGCGCACGGCAACGAGGCCGTGGGAGCCACCACGGGGCTCATCGGTCTGACGAACGTCATCGGGTCCGTGATCGCTCCGTGGGCGTTCGGGACGCTGCTCGACACTTATGGGACGGCCCCGGGCGAGTCCGGCTACACCGCCGGCTGGATCATGCTCGCGGGGTTTGCCGGCGCCGGGGCGCTTGGAGCCGTCGGCTATGCCCTTCTTCGCCGCCGGCAGGGGGTGCAGGTCCAGCCGTCCCGGGCGCGGTCCGGCGTTCGGCAGGACCTCGACAGCCACTAGAATGCCGACGACCGAGCGGCTGCCGGGTGAGCCCGGCCAGATGACGAGGAGAAGGAGGCGACGTGACTGACTGGACGCTGATCGGCAAGGCGGCGCTGGTCGTCGTCCACATGCAGAACGCCATCTGCAAGAGCCCCAGTCCTCTGGACTTCATGGGGCACCAGCGCGCGACTGCGGAGGACGGCATCATCCCGCACATCGCGGACCTGCTCGCGGCCTTCCGGAGCAACGGCCTGCCGGTGATCTACGTGGTAGCGGTCCATCCGGAGGAGCCCGAGATCCCCGCGTACGGCGCGTTCTGGCAGGGCCTCCCGGAGCTGCACGTCAACCAGCTCGGCACCCGCGACGTGCATGTCGTCGACGAGCTCACGCCGCTGGACGGGGAGCCGGTGATCCACAATTGGCCGTTCGACATCTTTCGCTGCACCGACGTAGAGCAGTGGCTGCGCGACCGCGACGTCGAGACCGTCGTGCTGGTCGGCGTGGCGACCGGCATGGCGATCAACATCGCCGCGTACCAGTTGGCCGACAGGTTCTTCAACCTCATCGTGCCTGCGGACTGCGTCACCGACGGCAATCGCCGGCTCCACGACGCGATCATGACCGGGATCATGCCGGTCATCGGCCTCGTGACGACGGCCGACGACGTCGTCGCGCACCTCTGAAGAGGGCCGCGTCTCAAGCTCTTGCCGGCTGATCGTCCAGGCCCCGCTCCGTTGGTCACGCGGATCCCCTTGCTTTTTGCGCCTTCGTCGCTATAGTGACCGACACGGTAACTAAAGCTGCAAAGTAGTTGAGTTGAGTGAGGTCGGCCAATCTGCCAGGGGGGCGGATGCGAGCACTGACCATCGGGGAGCTCGAGACCGAATCAGGGGTGTCCCGCAGCACCATCTATTACTACGTGCGGGCGGGCCTGCTGCCCCCGGCTCAGAAGTCCAGCCCGACCCGCGCCATCTACACGGACGACCACGTCGAGTTGCTCGACGAGATCCGGCGACTCAAGCAGGATGGCTTCGAGATCAGGGCCATTCGCGAGCGGTTGAAGCAGCGCGTCCACTCCGCGAGCCAGAACGGCGAGGACCTCGTCGCGAGGCAGGGCGAAGAGACGCGCCGCGCCATCCTCCGGACGGCGGCGCGTGAGTTCGCCCGCAACGGCTACCGCCAGACGCGCATTGCCGACATCATCGCCGAGCTCGGTGTCACTCCGCAGGTGCTCTACAGCCACTACCCCACCAAGCGCGACCTGTTCGCCGCTTCGTACCGCGCCTGCCTCGAGGCCTCCATGAGTGTCATCGAGCCGCGCCTGGCGGACGAGTCCGACCCGGCTGCGACGCTTATCTGGCGCATGCTCGGCGACTACGGCATGCGCGCTCTGAACCCCGACCTCCTGTACCTCGCGCGCGACGCCGCGTACGACGATCCGGAGACCACACGCGAGTTGCGCAAGGCGCACGAGCACATCCTCGGCAACCAGGAGCGCGACCTCGTCGGCTTCCGCACGGGACAGGACGACCCGCCGATCTCCGACGAGCTCATGTCTTACGGCTTGTTCGGCGCGTTCCAGACCATGCGCATGCGCGCGACTTGGGACGACCGCTTCTCCCGCGGCGACGTCATGTGGAACAACGTCGCGATGTTCCTCGCGGTGCTCGCGCTCTACGACGGCACCCTCGACGTCGAGGCGTTGAAGCGGCGCTATGCAGACCTGATCGACGAGGTGGCCGCTATGACGCCGCCCGTGATTCCTGGGTTCGAGACCTGATCGCTCGTCCTGAAAGGGAGCCATGAACGCCATTGAGATAGACCGAGATCGCTGCAGCGGGTGCCAGACCTGCTACGAGGCCTGCTTCGTCGACGTGTACCGCTGGGACGCCGAGTCGAGCCAGCCTGTCATCGCGTATCCCGAGGACTGCGTCGAGTGCAACAAGTGCGAGCTCGAGTGCCCCGAAGAGTGCATCAAGGTCGTGCCCGACTTCCCCGGCATCTACTGGCCGGAGGTGGTGTGAAGTGGCGACGCTGGAATCCCTTGGCGATGTGCTTTCTGCCGATCTGCTGATCGTCGGCGGCGGCATGGCGGGGCTTGCCTGCGCCATCGTCGCCAAAGAGACCGACCCGGAGATCGACGTCCTCGTCGTCGACAAGGTCGTCGCCGGTTGGGGCGGCAAGGCCAACAAGGGCGGCGGCAACATCGTGTTCGTGGATCCGTCAGAGCTCGGCGACGTCGTCGACTTCCATGTGCACAACGTGGGCGACTTCCTCGAGGACCAGGATCTGCTCATGGACTTCATGCGCGAGTCGCGGCCCGACCTCGAGCGCCTCGAGAGCTGGGGCGTGCACATCTACCGCGACGACGCCGGCGAGCCCAAGTACGTGCGCTGGCTTCCCGAGCAGCCGTGGCGACTTGCGGTGCTCGACCAGGACCTCACGCTCAACATGGCCAAGCACGCGCGCAAGCTGGGCGTGCGCTTCAAGGACCGCGTCGAGATCATCGACCTGCTCAAGGACGGCGACCGCGTCTGCGGAGCCATCGGCTTCGGCATGATCGACGGCGAATGCGTGATCGCCCATGCCGGCGCCGTCGTGCTGGCCAACGGCAACCAGTGCTACAAGCTCATGCCTCGCTGGGCGAGCGCCGGCGGCGAGGGCATTGCCGCCGCGTACCGCGCCGGTGCGGCGATGCGCGGCGCCGAGTTCGGCAACTTCATCAACTGGGTCTTCGCTGACACCAAGGAAGTGTGCCAGGGCGCCGAGGATGTGCTTTACAACACCAAGGGCGAGAACATCTCCAAGCGGGTGCGCCCGACGCTGGAGTCGGACGTCCACTCCAAGGAGGTCGTGGAGTGGTGGAAGGAGATGAAGGCCGGCAACGGTCCCATCGTTGCCAACATGATCGAGAACTACGTGAACAACGAGATCGTGCCGGCGTTCCACGAGGACAAGCTCGCCGTCCGTCCTGTCTCGATGAAGTTCTGGGGCCTCACGATCGGCAAAGCCATGGCCGCATCCACGGTCCACGGGCCGATGCAACCGGTCATGCCCGGCCTCAACGCCGAGCTCGCGCCGGTCAAGGTCGACCATCAGATGGCGACTACGCTGCCGGGCCTCTTCGCCATCGGCGACACCTGCTATGCAGGGACCTGCCTCGCCGGCGCAGTGCCGGCTCCCCCCGGCCGCATGCGCGGCTCGGGCCTCGGCTTCGCCACGTTCTCCGGCGCCCGCTGCGCGCCGGTGGCAATCGCCACGGCCCGGGCCGCCTCCGGCCGCCCGGACGCCGGCCAGGCGGAGGCGCTCAAGGCGAGGATCTTCGCGCCGCGCGGGCGCAGCGGCATGGCGGCGCCGGAGATGGTGCGCGCCGTCCAGGATGTGATGGTGCCGGTCGGCTACAGCATCTACAAGCGCGCCGACCGGATGAACGAGGCCTTGGAGAAGGTCCTGGCGCTCAAGGCGCAGGTGCCGTCGCTGGCGGCCGCCGACCCGCACTACCTGGCAGCCTGCCACGTGGCCGAGTCAATGGTGCTCGGCGCCGAGATGTTCTACCGCGCCTCGCTCGCTCGCGAGGAGTCCCGCGGCTGGCACCTGCGTGAGGACTTCCCGGAGCGGGACGACGCGAACTTCCTCAAATGGATCGAGGTCCGCGAGGATGGCGGCGAGATGGCCCTGTCGCTCCACGACGTGCCGGTGGATCGGTATCCGGTCAAGCCGTGACTGAGCGAGCGGAAGAGGTGGGTGGGGGGCGGTCGTGATCAAGTTCATGCTGGTGTCCCGGCGCAAGCCGGGCGACACTCAGGAGAGGTATTTCTACGAGTGGGGCATCATCCACGTCGCGTTGATGATCACGACGCCGTCGGTGATGCGCACCTTCCGGCGCTACGCCCAGCACTTCACCGTCAATGGCATTGACGGCGGACGCCTGCTCTACTCCCTGTCGGACATGGCCTGGGACAACTTCGCCGATCACTGGCTGGACAGGCCCGAGGACAATCTCGCGCCCTTCGAGTCCGATGACTACATGCAGCGCATGCATCCGCACAACTTCGGCGACTCGAACTTCGTCATCGAGTACGCACGTGAAACGTTCAGGGATGAGCAGCCGGGCTTAGAGCCCGGAGGCGTCAAGCTCGTGCACTTCGTCAGGAGCCGGCCGGACCTGGCCGCCAGCGAGTTCGCCGTCGCGTGGCGGGAGCAGCACGCCGCAGCGCTGCTTGTGGCCGGCGCTTCACGGCCCGGGAGACTGGTGCAGAACCTCCACGCCGAGGTCGACCGCAAGGACTTCGCGGGCACGCTCTTCGAGCTCGCTGGCGTCGGCGGCTACGCCGGCATCGAGGAGTTGTGGTTCGACGACCTCGAGGCCCTGCTGCACTTCACGGAGGATGAAGCAGTTCGCGCGGCCGTCCTCGGCGAGGATTCTTGCGTGGATCCGGTCGGGAGCTTCGCGATGGTCGTTGCCGAGCGTGTCGTCTACGACTACACGCTCGGTGCGGAGAGCAGCCCACCGCCGGCGGTGCTCGATCCGGAGAGTCTTGAGGCAGCAGTCGACGCCCAGAAGTACACGGGATGGAACGTGCCCGGTTGGGAGCGACGGCGGAGGAGTTCGCTGGATGGGTGAGCTGTCAGGAGGACGCGCGCAGCGGATCCGGAACGGGCGGCCCTTGCTCGACCAGGCGGTCGATGAGCGGGCGGTAGCTCTCGAGCCGCCGGCCGACGTCGTTCCTGCCGGTGTAGGCGGCCTCGATGGCGAGATACGTGAACAGGTGCGCCAGCATGATGTCGTGCTGCGAGTAGGTGTCGTCCCAGGAGGCGCGCATCGCGATCTCCTCCGTGGCGCCGAACAGGCTGTAGGCGATGAGCTCGTCGGAGACCGGCGGGTCGTTGGGACCGCGGCGCAATCCCTCGAGGTCCCGGGTGGGTCCGCTGGTGATGATGCGCTGGGCCTCCTGTACAGCGGCACGCGTCTCCGCGTCCTCCTGCAGAGCCTCGGCGCGGGCCAGGCCGAGCAGATCGGGGCTCAGGCGCTGCAGTCCCCAGTAGGCGTACATGCGCATGATGAGGCGCACTGCCGGGTCGGGCTCGTCGGCCAGCGGGGGCTCGATGAGCTCGCTCGTCCAGTGGACGAACACGTTGAAGGCCTCGAGGAAGAGTTGCCGTTTTGTGCTGAAGTGGGCGTAGAACACCGGCGGCGTGATGCCGACGGATTTGATGATGTCGCCGATCCGTGTGCGGCGGTAGCCGCGGCGGGCGAACTGCAGCGCCGCGGCCTGCAGGATCGCGTCCCGGGTCTGTTGCGTGCGCCGGGCCACGAGGTCGGGTTCCGCGGCCTGCCGTTGCTCGACCAGCGGCCGGATGCGTTCGCGGATCTCGTCGAGCGGCGCGCCGTCGTGCTTGAGGCGGCGGATCTCCCGCAGGGCCTCTACGTGCAGGTCGCTGTACACGGCGCGGCTCGCCGCCGCCTTCTGGGCCGCCGGCAGCAGGCCGTCTCGGACGTAGTAGTAGATGGTGCTCCTCGGCGTGGACGTCGCGCGCTCGAGCTCGGAGATGGTCAGCGGCCGGATCTCTTCCGGCGGCGTCTGTCGCTGTCTGGTCATCCTGTGCATGGGTTCATGCGCGGCGCTTCTCTGTCAAGCCGGTCATTGACACCATATCGTGCTCACTCTACTATCCTACATCACGATTCGGAGTCCTATAGTTGTCGGCTGGAACAGAGTCTCCCGGGCGACTCGTACTCTTGCTGGGGGGCAGGATGAATCTCAGCCAGTGGTTGCAGCTGCTCATCTCGGGCATCACGACCGGAATGATCTACGCCCTGGTCGGCTTGGGATACGTGACCATCTATCGCACGTCGCGAGTGGTGAACTTCGCCCAGGGCTCCTTTGTGATGCTCGGCTCCCTGATCACTTACTCGTTGCTGACGGAGCGGGGCCTGCCGTTCTGGCTCGCCGGCATCATCTCGGTGATCGCCGTCGTGGTCATCGCGGTGGCGATGTACTTCCTCGTGATCGCGCCGATCATCAAGGTCTCGCTCGTGTCGATGATCCTGGTGACGGTCGGTGTGAGCCTCCTGCTCGAGAACCTGGCCCTCGTCAAGTGGGGCGGCTACGGTCTCGGCATCCCGTCGTTCCCCGGAGACCGCACCCTCCACTTCTGGAAGCTCACCTTCGAGGTCCAGAGCATCTGGGTCATCGTGGTCGCGCTGCTGCTCTTCGCCGGGTTGTGGGCGCTCTCCAACCGCACTCGCGTCGGCAAGCAGATGACGGCGACGGCGAGCGACCCGCTCTCGGCAAGTCTCTCGGGCATCTCGACGACACGCATGATCGTGCTGGCGTTCGCGATCAGCGCCGCCATCGGCGCCATCGGAGGTATCTGCGTGGGGTCGATCAGCCCGATGAGTTACGCGTCGGGTGGCATGCTCGGACTGGCCGGGTTCATCGCCGCTATCGTCGGGGGCTGGGGATCGAGCAGCGGCGCCATCGTCGGAGGTCTGACGGTGGGCATCGCCGAATCGCTTGCGTCGGGCATCCTGCCGGGCGGCTACCGGAGCGCCGTTGCCTACGTGCTGCTCATCGTCATCCTGTACTTCCGGCCGTCGGGGATCCTCGGCAAGGGCTCCGTGGAGGCCGGCGGATGAGCGCCCGGGTGGAACCTCAGGCCGCGCAGGCGATGCCTCGCCGCCGCTTCCTCTCGGCGGCGACCATCGCCAAGCTCGCCGTCGTCGCGGTGCTGGCCATCTGGCCGTTCTTCTACCAGGACCTGTACACGTTGAGCTGGATGACGTTCGCCGGCCTGTCCCTGATGGTCGTCGTCAGCGTCTACCTCATCATCGCTCAGGCCGGTCAGCTCTCGTTCGGCCACGCGGCCTTCTACGGCGTCGGCGCGTACACCGCGTCGATCCTCGTCATCAAGTACAACGTGCCCACGCTGCTGGCACTCCTCGCCGGGGCGGCGCTGGCCGGTGTCATCGCGCTCGTCATCGG
>Ga0302323_100003628_pt1 | contig 12554 bp, 10 predicted proteins | sample Fen_T0_3_FD_201950 | JGI IMG/M metagenome (GOLD analysis project Ga0302323, IMG submission 201950) | Peat permafrost microbial communities from Stordalen Mire near Abisko, Sweden - Fen_T0_3 | ecosystem: Environmental > Terrestrial > Soil > Wetlands > Permafrost | place: Sweden: Abisko... | reverse complement strand
CATGATGGGCTTCAGCAGAGCCATGAAGGGTCCTGGCTCGATGGCGCCTGCTGCGGCGACCACCAGGTTCGGCGCCCGGTAGGTGTGGTCGAAAAAAGCCCGGGCATCCATGGGCCCGTAGCTCGATACCTGATCCCGGCTTCCCAGGATGGGGTGGGCCAGGGGCGTCCCCTCCCAGAACCCGCCATAGAACAGCTCACTCACCCAATCGTCCGGCTGGTCCTCGCTCTGGGCGATCTCCTCCAGGATGACGCCGCGCTCGCGGACCAGTTCCTCGGCCTCGAAGCGGGGCGCGGTCACCAACTCGCCCAGCAGGTGCACCAGTTCGGGCAGCTGGTCGGCCAGTACTTTGCCGTAAAAACAGGCGACTTCTTTTCCCGTAAAGGCATCCACATGGCCACCCAGGCGGTCCGTGGCTGCAGCCAGCTCATCCGGCGTGGGGTAGGCGGCGGTGCCCTTGAAGACCGTGTGTTCCAGGAAGTGCGCCAAGCCTTCCTCCGCGACGCCCTCGTGGCGGGACCCCCGTCGCACCCAGAACCCCACCGCGCAGCTGCGCACATGGGGCAGCGGTTCGATCAGGATCTCGGTGCCCTCAGGCGTGACGGTGCGAAGCGGGGATGACGACATGCCTCCATTCTACAGGCTGGAGCTCCTATCCCTCCGCCTCGCTCCCAGCCAACCCGATGGGCGTGCGGTGGAGCTTCCAGCCGGCCAGGGCCCAGCAAAGGGCGCCGAAGGCAAGCAGGGCCAGGCAGGCAAGGATGGGGTGCGTGGTCACCTGTTCCTGGGCCAGCAGCTGGTTGGCGCCCACCTCGGCCGCGCGGCTCCCCGCGAGGCTTTCGATGTGGTGCGTGAAGGTCAGGCGCTGGAGGAAGGGCGGGAAGATCCGCACCATTGGCTCCCAGAGGAAGAAATAGAGGGCACCCCAGAGCGTGCCACGCTTGAAGAGCAGGCCCACCAGGGTCATCAGGGCCAGCTCACCCCACCAGGCGCTGACCAGAGCCACCAGGCGGAGCGGCAACAGGGAGGGATCCCCACCGATGACCTGGAGGCCGAGGGTGCCGACCACGAGCCAGAGGGCGCCCCAGACGAACCAGGGCAGCCCTTTCCCCAGCGGCAGGGCCCAGGCGGGCGCGGGACGCACCAGCAGCAGGGGCAGGGTGCGCTGTTCCAGATCCTCGCGGATACCAGCAGGCGCGGCCACCAGCGCCATGATGGGCAGCATCATCTTCACCAGCACTTCGTGGAAGATCTTGAGGGCCTCGCCAGGATGACCATCGGCACCCTGCAGGCGAGCCACGGTGAAGATGACAATGCTGAGGCCCACGGGCAGGGCCACCAGGCCCGCGAGCACCCAACCTCGGCCCTGGAGGACACGAGGGGCGTAGCCCAGCGCCGTGGCCCGGACCGTCGCCAGAGGAGAAGGGGCGGCGTTCATGCGTGATCCTTCGTCAAATACTGGAAGACGGCGTCCAAGTTGAGATCCAGGGGATCCAGGGCACGGAGCGGAATGCCGCCCTCGGCGGCGGCCTTCTGCAGGCGGGGCAGGATGTCGCGCGGTGAGCGCACAGAGATCACCACGGCACCTTCCTCCATGCGCAGCGCGGCCAGCTCCGGCTGCTCCACGGCCCAGCGGGCCAGGACCTGGGCTTCGCCCGTGAGGCGCAATTCCACCGGGTGGCGGTCCAGCAACTGGCGGATCTCCGTGACCGTACCCTCGGCCAGGAGGCGCCCCCGGAACAGCAGCAGGATCCGATCGGTGAGCTGGGCGATTTCGCCGAGGATGTGACTGGAAACGAGGATGCGCGTGCCCTTCTCCGCCAAATCGCGCAACAGGGCCATCAGCGTGAGACGCGCCTCCGGATCCAGGCCGTTGAAGGGCTCATCGAGAATGAGCAGTTCCGGTTCGTGCATCAGGGCCTGGCCCAAACGGATGCGCTGGCGCATGCCCTTGGACATGCGCGCAAAGGTGAGGTGGGCGCGGTCGGCCATGCCCACGGTGGCGAGGGCCTTGGCCACGGCGGATTTCAGGCCTTCACCCGACAGGCCCGAAAGTTCGCCCATCATGCGCAGCCAGCGGTCGGCGCGGAGGCCCGTGGGAAGTCGATCCCCCTCGGGCACCAGACCCAGGCGGGATAGCACGGCGGGGTTGCGGAAAGGGGCTTCACCGAAGACCTTCACCTCACCACCCGAGGGTGGCAGCAGGCCGGAGAGCAGCTGGAGCAGCGAGGACTTGCCGGCGCCGTTGGGGCCCAGCAGGCCGGTGATGCCGCCGCCGTCCGGCAGCTCGAAGGTGGTGGGGCTGAGGCCCAGGATGGGGCCGTAGCGGAGAGAGGCGCGATCGAGTGTGATCATCAAATCACCGCTTCAGAGGGTCGTGTGCGCCTTGCCGCCACATAGGTCCAGAGGGCGATGTGGAAGGCCGTGCCCAGGATGGCCGGAAGCCAGGCCACCATGGGGTGCTCCACGCCCACGAAGAGCTGGGGCCAGGCTTCCGCCAACATGATGGGGTTCAGGGCATCGACGGCACGGATTCCTGTGAGGCCATGGATCATGGAGGCCAGGGTGCCCGCGCCCAGCACGAGGCCCAGCACCCAGCCGATGCCCGCACGGGGCGTGGCGGCCATGCTGGAGGCGCCGATGGCCAGCGAACCCATGAGCACCGAACTGACGGCCATGGCGGGCAGCAGGCGCAGGGGCGCCGTGGCCCAGACAGGACCATGGAGGCCCGCCAGCAGCAGGGACATGAGCCAGGGCAGGATCGCGAAGGGCAGCAGGATGATGAAGGGCAGCAGCGAGGCGAAGCCGAGCTTGGCCAGCAGGTAGTCCTTGGGCGCCACGGGGTGGGCGTACATCAGGGGACGCACACGGTAGAGCGTGTCCCGGGCCACCAGGCCGCCGCCCACCAGGGCCACGAGGAACCAGAGCAGGTAGCTGGCGGGGTTCAGCAAGTCCGCCTGAAAATCCGCGCCCTGGGTGAGGATGGTCCTCGCGAAATCCTGCATGGGCTTGAAGGCCTGGTTCGTCTGCAGCAGGTGGTCGATGTAGATGCGCGCCACCTTCCAAAGCAGCAGCATGAGAAAGGCGAAGCCGAAAAAGCGACCGATCTTCTGGCGCCAGAGCCGGGTGAAATCGAAGCGCATGAGCACCAAAACGGGCGGATGGCCTTGATGCAAGTCCGGCGCAGGCGGAAGCGTGGGGGCGTAGATGGGCATCTCAACGCTCCTGGGGGGCCGAAGCGCCCGTCGCGGAAGACAAGTCAGGAGCGGGCTCTGCCTGCTCCTGACGCGGGGGCTCCGGGGGTGTAGGCCGCAGGCCGGTCCCCCGGACAACATCACCATGTAACGCCCTCAACAAAACCTCATCCAGGCGATCGTGGCGTGGCGTGACCTGAACCAGGGTGGCGCCCTGGGTCTCGGCCCAGCGGAAGGCACCCACAGGATCGGCCTCCGTCAATTCCAGGTCGTAGAGACCATTGCGCGCCTCCAACACAGTGCCCAATTCCGACAAGGCTGCTTCTTGGCTTGCGTCCAGAGGATCCAGGAAACGCAGTTCCACGCGCTTCGCCAGGGCCTTGCGAAGGCCCGCCATGGAGCCTGCCGCTTTGATCTCGCCCTGATCCAGGATCACGAGCTGGTCGGCCACCCGTTCCACATCGCCCAGCAGGTGAGATGCCAGGATGACGCCAGTGCCAAGTTCGGCATGCACGCGGAGGACGAGGTCGAGCATGCGGCGTCGACCGTCCGGATCGAGGCCATTGGTGGGCTCATCCAGAAAGATCAGTTCGGGGCTGTGCACCAGCGCTTGAGCCAACTTCACCCGCTGCCGCATGCCCGTGGAATAGCCACTCACCGGGCGATAGCGGGATTCGTCGAGCCCCACAAAGTAGAGCACCTCGTGGGCACGATCCCGGGCGGACTCCGGCGCGAGGCCGCTGAGCTCTCCCCAGAAGGCCACCTGCTCGTAGGCCGAAGCATCCTCGATGAGGGCATCGTATTCCGGCATATAGCCAATGCGGGCCCTGAGCCGGGCCGCTTCCGGCGCGCCCAGGCTCACACCCAGCACCGTGCCCGAGCCCCTTGAGGGCGTCAGGAGGCCCAGCAGGGCCTTCAGCAAGGTGGACTTGCCGGCGCCGTTGGGCCCTAGCAGACCCACAATGCCCCGCTCGATGGAGAGGGTCAGCCCCTTCAAGGCGGGCGCCGCAGTCGCGGCGTAGCGCACTTCCAGATTCTCGAAGGCAATCAAAGTGAACTCCCTGTTGAAGGCGGCTACGAGGCGACCCCCGAATGGATTAGGCTGTACGCATCCATCCTCCCACCGCCCGGACTCCCTCGCATGCAACTCCTGGACTGGCCCTTTCTCGACGCCCTGCAGACTGGGGCGCTGGCGGCCCTGTTCGTGAGCTTTGGCACGGATGCCCTGTCCCGCCGGGACCGGATGATGGGCTGGCTTTCCATCACCTGCCTCCTGGTGGGCCTGCGCCACGCCATTCTGGCCCTGGGCACCCTGCCCACGTTGAATCCGGACCTGGTCGACCGGGCCCAGAGCCTGCTGGTGGCCTTCGGCTTCATCACCCTTTGCATCGCCCTCTCTGAACTCTTTCCGCACTACGTCCCCCGCCGGTTTCCCGCCTGGATCGCGCTGGGCATGATTCCGAACTTCCTGCGGAATCTGGTCCTGCCGCATCCCAGCTTCTGGGATACGGCCCTGCACAACGCGGCCAATGTCACGTATCTCATCGGCTGCGGCCTCATCATCTACTGGACCCTGCGAGCCCGTCAGGATCGTGATCCCATGGGGCGTCGGCTCTTCCTCGGCTTCCTGGGCCTCACCCTGCCGGTGGTGGTGGAGATTGTCGCCATCAGCATCTTCGATCTGAAGATCCGGTTATCGGGATTCAGCCTGGTGATCCTGGCCATGTCCATCGGCACCTCTTGGCAATGGCTGGTGGTGAATGGCATGGAAGCCCGCATCCACCTGGCGGAAAACGAAGTGGAAGTCTGGCGGAGCCTGGTCCCAGGCCACGCTTTCCGCACCGATCGTCCCTCCCCATCCATGGAGGCGCTGTTCGGTGTCACCTGGGCCGACCGGGTCAAGGCCGCGCCGGACACACCCATGATCGGATCGGATGGCGCTGCCTATCGGATGAAGAGTCGGGTCCTGCACCACCACGAACGACTGGGGTGGTACGAACGGGAGCAGGAGGCTCAGCCGGGCAACCACGGATTCCTGTCCGGATGGACCGTTGGGCTCGGCTTGGACGATGTTTCCGAGAGCGCCAGGATCCAGGCCCTGTTGCACTCCTGGGGGGCCGATGTGCATCTCTGGGGCACTGTTCCTCCGCGGGAGGGGCCCTATCCCAGCGTGCTCCTCTGGGCCCGGGAACCAAGCATCCTGGCCGTGTGGCGCGAGGATGACCTGCTCCGACGGCGGCCTCGCTGGATCCAGGTCGGCGGACCCATCACCAAGGGCCCCCATGCACGCCTGGAGCTGGGAACCCAGGATGAGGTGCTTCGGCACACCCTGGAGCAGTTGCTCTCCCGCCGCTGATTCCGACCCAGACTCCGGCCCCAACTCCAGCCCCAACTCCAGCCCCAATTCCAGCACTGACCCTGGGGGACTTGCCCCAAACTGCGGCATCCATCGGAGAATGGGCCCATGAGCTTCGCCCATCTCCACCTGCACACCGAACATTCCCTGCTCGACGGCCTGACGCGCATTCCCGACCTGGTGAAGAAGTGCCGCGCTTCCGGCATGCCGGCCGTGGCCGTGACCGACCACGGGAACATGTTCGGCATGATGAAGCTCTTCGACGCCTGTGAGAAGACGAAGGATGCCGACGGGAACTGGGCCGTGAAACCCATCCTGGGCTGCGAAGTCTACGTCGCCCCCAAAACGCGCTTCGACAAGAAGCTCGAAGCGAAGAACACCACCGGCGAAGAGGGCCTGGAAGACTGCGTGGATCCCAGTGGCTCCCGGGACGCGGGCTACCACCTGGTGCTGCTGGCGAAGAATTCCGTGGGCTTCACAAACCTCTCCAAGCTGGTGTCGGCGGGCTTCACCGAGGGCTTCTACTACAAGCCCCGGGTGGACAAGGACCTGCTCCGCCAGCACAGCGAAGGCCTCATCGCGCTGTCGGCCTGCCTGGGCGGCGAAGTGCAGGCCCGCATCCTCCAGAACCGCCTGGATCAGGCGGAGCGTGTGTCCCGCGACTTCCGGGATATCTTCGGCGAGGATTTCTACCTGGAGATCCAGGATCAGGGCTTCGACAAGGAGCGGGAGATCATCCCGTTCCAAAAAGAACTGGCGGCCAAGCTGGGCATTCCCCTGGTGGCCACCAACGACGCCCACTACCTCAACCATGAGGACGCCGATCTGCATGACACGCTGCTCTGCATCGGCACGAAAACCACCAAGGCCAAGGAGAAGCGGATGCGCTTCTCCACCGATCAGTTCTTCGTGAAGACGCCCGAAGAGATGCGGGCCGTGTTTCCGGATCACCCGGAATACCTGGAACGCACCCTGGAGATCGCCGCCAAGGTGGATCTCTTCCCCATCACGCGCAAGCCCGTCACACCGCGCTTTCCCGTGCCTGATGGCTACGATCTCGAATCCTACTTCCTGCACATCGCCAAGGAGACCTTCGAGCAGCGGCTGGTCGGGTGCAGGCCCCTCTGGCAGGCGGGCGCGCTCAAGCACACGGAGGAAAAGTACCGGGAACGCCTGGCCTTCGAGCTGGACATGATCCTCAAGATGGGCTTTCCGGGCTACTTTCTGCTGGTCTGGGATTTCATCCGCAAAGCCCGGGAGATGGGCGTGCCCGTGGGGCCGGGCCGCGGCTCGGCGGCGGGCAGCATCGTGGCCTGGTCCATGATGATCACCGACATCGATCCCATGCAGTACGACCTGCTCTTCGAGCGGTTCCTGAATCCCGAGCGCGTGTCCATGCCCGACGTGGACATCGATTTCTGCCGGGACGGCCGCCAGCGCGTCATCGACTATGTCACCGAGAAATACGGTCAGGACAAGGTCAGCAACATCATCACGATCAACCAGCTCAAGACCAAGGCCGTGATCAAGGACGTGGCGCGGGTCTTCGAGAAGGATTTCGCCTTCGCCAACAACCTCACCAAGCTGGTGCCCCAGGAGCCGGGCAAACCCATCACCGTGGGCGAGGCCCTGGAGAAGAGCGACAAGCTGCGGGAGCTGTACAACAGTGATCCCGAGGTGAAGAACATCCTCGATATTTCAGCGCGCCTCGAAGGCCTGTCCCGCAACACCGGCGTCCATGCGGCAGGTGTGATCATCGCGCCGGACGAACTCACTCAGTTCGCCCCCCTCAGCGTGGATAAGGACAAGAAGGTGATGGTGCAGTACACCATGATGGAGGCCGAGCGCGCGGGCCTTCTGAAGATGGACTTTCTGGGCCTGGAGACGCTCACCCAGATCGCCAAAACGCAGGAAGTGATCGCCCGGCGTCACGGCCAGCCCAAGGACATGACCACCATCCGCGCCTTCGACGACAAGAAGACCTTCGATCTTTTTGCCGCGGGCGATACCGATGGCGTATTCCAGTTCGAGTCCGGCGGCATGAAGCAGCTGCTGCGCCAGTTGGGCCCCGACCGCTTCGACGACCTCATCGCGCTCAACGCCCTCTTTCGTCCGGGCCCCCTTGGGGCCGGCATGGGCACCACGTATGTGGACCGTCGCCACGGCCGTGAACCGGTCACCTACATGTTTCCCGATCTGGAACCCATCCTGTCACCCACCTACGGCGTGATCCTCTACCAGGAACAGGTCATGCAGATCGCCAGCCTCATCGCCGGGTATTCCCTGGGTGAGGCCGACATGCTGCGCCGGGCCATGGGCAAGAAGGACAAGGAGAAGATGGCCAAGGAGAAATCCAAGTTCATCGAGCAGGGCGTCGGGCGAAAATACGACAAGGCCAAAGTCGCTGAGCTCTTCGATCTCATTGAATTCTTCGCGGGGTACGGCTTCAACAAGAGCCATAGCGCGGCCTACGCCATGGTGGCCTACGAGACCGCCTACCTGAAGGCCAACTTCAAAGTGGAGTTCATGGCGGGCCTGCTATCCACCAAGTCCGGACGCACGGACGACGTGGCCAAATACGTGCAGAACTGTCGCGAAGGCGGCATCGAGGTACTCGGCCCGGACATCAATGAATCCGCCCTCGATTTCACGGCGACGGGAGACCTGCAGATCCGGTTCGGCTTTGCCGCCGTAAAAGGATTGGGCGACGCCGCCCTGCAGGCGATCCTGGAGGCTCGCCAAGCCGAAGGAACGTTCAAGGATCTTTTCCACGCCTTGAAGAGTACGGATCTTCAGAAGGCCAACCGCCGGGTGTGGGAATCCCTCATCAAGGCCGGCGCCTTCGACAGCCTGGAGCCCAATCGGGCGGCCCTGCTGCAGGGCCTTCCGGATGCCGTCTCTGCCGCCTCTCGCGGAGGCGAGGATACAGGCATGACCAGCCTCTTTGACGACGCGGAAATGGCGACCCTCAGCGAGGACTGGCGGGTGCCCGAGAACATCGAGCCCTGGGACCGCAAGACGCGCCTCGCCGCCGAACGTGAGGTGCTGGGCCTCTTCGTCAGTGGTCATCCCCTGGAGGAATTCGCGGATGCCATTCAGGTCCACACGCACGGCACCCTCGCCAAGATCGTGGAGGATGCCACCTCGGGGCGGCTGCGGGACCGCAACGAAGTCACCCTAGGCGCCATGATCTCCACCGTGGCCTTCAAGACCAACCAGAAGGGCGAGCCCTGGGCCATCCTCCAGGTAGAGGACCTCACGGGAAAGATGGAAGTGCTGCTCATGGCCAGCAAGTGGGACCCGGTCACAAAGAAACCCGGGATGCGCCCCTTCGAGCGCTACCGCCACTTCGCCGTGCCCGAGGCCATGCTGCGCATCACGGGCGAGCTCCGCGTGGAGACGATTCAAGGCAACGGCAATGGCGGGGGTGAAGGCGAAGAGGAGGAAGAGCAGACCGTGGTGAAAGTCTTCGCCACCCTGCTGGAGCCTCTGGAGAACTTCCAGGGCATGGGCTTCACCGGCGCCCTGGTGCGCCTGCCCCTGGGGGAATGTCCACCCCGCATGGCGACCCTCCTCGCCGACCACAAGGGCGAGCTCCCCGTGACCTTCGAATACCGGTCGAAGGAAGGCCTCACGGCCCGCGTGAAAGCAGGCCACGATCTGCGGCTGAAGCACGACCCCGACCTGGCGGAAAAGCTCGCCAAGGAGACCGGCTGCGCCCTGACCTGGACCTATTAGGGTCGGTCTTCAAATTCCATGGCAGCGCGGCGTCGCGGAATTTGAAGACAGACCCTTGGGTTCCACCCGGAGTATTCTCACTCGCATGCCGAAGCCCCAGCCCGCGCCCCAACCTGATCTGCACGCCGTCGTCGAGGCCTTGGCCGGGGCGTCCACAGCCTTTGCGGAGATGCCCCTGGGCCGCAGGAAATTCCCCTCGCGGACCGTCCTTGCCGCCCTCGTGGAAGAGCTAAGGGCCCTGCTCTTCCCCGGCTATTTCGGAAATTCCGAGCTGAAGGCCGAGACCCTCCACTATCACCTGGGCGCTCACCTGGACCGGGTGCTCCATGGCCTCTCCGATCAGATTCAGCGTGGATTGATGGCCTCCGACCCCCTGTGCACCGAGTGTGGGCAACGCTCCCTCGATCTGGCCCAGGCCTTCCTGGCCCGATTGCCGGAAGTCCGCCGCATGCTCGCCACGGATATCCAGGCCGGTTTCGAGGGCGATCCCGCCGCCACCAGCCCGGAAGAAGTGCTGTTCTCCTACCCTGGACTCCTGGCCATCACCAATCAGCGCCTGGCCCACGAGCTGCTGCAGCTGGAGGTACCCCTCCTGCCCCGCATGATCACGGAACATGCCCACAGCCTCACGGGCATCGACATCCATCCCGGCGCCGACATCGGCGAGCGGTTTTTCATCGACCACGGCACGGGCGTGGTCATCGGCGAGACCTGCCTCATCGGCCGCAATGTGCGGATCTACCAGGGCGTGACCTTGGGCGCCAAGAGCTTCCCCCTGGATGCCGAGGGTCACCCGATCAAGGGGGTTCCACGGCATCCCGTGGTGGAGGACGACGTCATCATCTACTCCAACGCCACCATCCTGGGGCGGATCACCCTCGGAAAGGGCTCCGCCATCGGTGGCAACGTGTGGCTGACCCGCAGTGTGCCCCCGGGTAGCATCATCACCCAGGCGAATGAAAAGGATGGGATGCCTTCATGAGTGTGCTGTTGCGATTCGTCTTCTCCGCCATCGGGCTGCTCGTGGCTTGTTCCGTCATCAAGGGGTTGGACCACGGCACCTTCCTGGACCTGCTGGTCGTGGCCGTGATCCTCGCGGCTCTGAATACCACGGTCGGCACCTTCCTCAAGCTCATCGCCATCGTGCCCATGGCCTGTTCCTTCGGCTGCTTCAGCCTGGTCATCAACGGTCTGGTCTTCTGGCTGGCGGGCACCCTCTCCCTGAAGCTGGGCCTGAACTTCACGGTGAGCGGCTTCTGGCCAGGCGTGTTCGGCGCACTCGTGTCCAGCCTCGTCGCCTCCGTTCTCGGGGCGATCTTCATCCCCAAGGACCGGCAGCGTCCGCAGGGCCCTGGGCCAACCATCAAGGTGGTGAATTAGCTGGCGCTCCACCGGTGGCGTTTCACTGGCCCATGAGCCCGTGGATCGCCGCTTCGGCGGCCTTGCGAAGCGCTTCGGGATTCGCAAAATCGTCGGGAACCAGAGGTTCCCCCACTCGGATGCGGTAGGAGCCCGCTTTCACGCGGCAGGTTCCCTTCGGCAGAATCTCGGGGCCGCCTTGAATGGCGAAAGGCACCACGGGAACATTCGCCTCGAACGCCAGGAGGAAGGGCCCCTTCTTGAAGGGCAGTAAGTGACCATCCCGGCTCCGGGTGCCTTCGGGAAAGGCCACGATGCTCTGCCCGGCCCGGATTCGTTCCGCAGCCTGTTTCAGGCTCCGGCGCGAAGCCTGGACCCGGCTTCGGTCGATGAAGATGAAATCCGCCAGCCAGATCACCCAGCCAAGAAACGGCACTCGGATCAGTTCCCGCTTGGCCACGAACACCGGGCGGCAAGGCAGGGTGGAGATCATCAAGGGCGGATCGAAGAGGGAGGCATGGTTGCCGAGGAACATGGCCGGCTGAACCCCATCCCGAATCGCCGCTGGCAGCCTGTCCCACCCCACCAGCTCGCGGTGGATGCCGAAGGCCCAGGCTGTGCCGCGGATGTAACGGGGGGCCACCAGCCAGAAGGCCCTGCGCCCCCCGACCAAGGGCGTGATCAGAAAACACAAGCCTACGGCCAAGGCCAAGGCCAAACAGCCGAGGGGCCAGACCAGCAAAGGTCTCAGGAAGGGACGGGCCGCCATGATCCTACTGGGGGGGCAGCAGCGAGGCGTCCTTGATGTACACCGGGAATTGGGGGATGTCGCCCATGCCGCGCCGCCACTCAGTCTTGACCAGGGAGATCTTGTCCACGACCTCCATGCCCAAGATCACCCGGCCAAAGGCGCAGTAGCCGTAGCCCTCTTCGCTGAAGCCATGGGGGTCCAGGCTGGGGTTGTCCAGCACGTTGAGGTAGAACTGGGCCGCCGCACTGTGGGGATCAGAGGTGCGGGCCATGGCGATGGTGCCCCGGGTGTTCTTGAGGCCCGCCTTGAAGGTCAGGGGTGCTTCGTTGAAGATCGCACTGCGACTGGGTTTCTCCACCAAAGTGTCCAACATGCCGCCGCCCTGGATCATGAAACCGTCGATGACCCGGTGGAAGATGGTCCCCTTGTAGAAGCCATCTTTCACATACTGGAGGAAATTCTCCACGGTCTTCGGTGCCAAGGCCGGTTCCAGCTCCACCACAATCGGCCCGTAGCTGGTGAGCAGCTGCACTCGGGGCTTGGTGGCTGGTGCCGGTGTGGGGGCAGGTACCGGCTGGGGAGCAGGCGCCTGGGCTGCCAAGGGAAGGGCCAGGGCAAGGGTGCAAATCAGGGAACAGATCACGGAAACTCCAGGTGGGGATACTTCATTCTGCCGCGAATGACGGAGATGTCCCCGTTATCGTAGATGATGCCTTTTTTCGACCTGCCCCCCTGGATGATCTCCCTGCTCCTTGCCCCATTCGGCCTGGTGGTGGGTTCCTTCGGCAATGTGCTGATCCACCGCCTGCCCCAGGAAGCGCCGGCGGACCGGAACGTCACCACCAAGCCCAGTCACTGTCCCTCTTGCAAGGCGAAGATCAAGCCCTGGCACAACGTGCCCCTGTTCGGATGGCTGTGGCTGCGCGGCAAGTGTGCCGCCTGCGGCTGGAGCATTCCCGTTCGCTACCCCCTGGTGGAGCTGCTGGCGGGCCTGCTGTTCGCCGTCTCCCCATGGATCTATCCGTTCGGGACGCTCATCTGGTTCAAGGGCCTGATCTGCGGTTACGCCCTGCTCGTGCTCTTCTTCACGGATTTCACCGAGATGATGCTGCCCGACGTGCTCCAGTTCCCCCTCATGGTCCTGGGCGTCCTCTTC
>Ga0302323_100003627_pt1 | contig 12557 bp, 7 predicted proteins | sample Fen_T0_3_FD_201950 | JGI IMG/M metagenome (GOLD analysis project Ga0302323, IMG submission 201950) | Peat permafrost microbial communities from Stordalen Mire near Abisko, Sweden - Fen_T0_3 | ecosystem: Environmental > Terrestrial > Soil > Wetlands > Permafrost | place: Sweden: Abisko... | reverse complement strand
GCCTCAGGGCCCGCCACCTGTCGGCCACCCCCGTAGTGTTGGAAGCGGCCTCGGGTCGCACCGGACACGCGCGCCGTTACCGACGAAGCGGCGGCGCGAGTTCGCGCCGCCGCCGATCTACTGCGTGGGGACCTAGCGCTTGTACGTAGGCCGGGCCGTGTAGCTGGTGTGGAGCAGGTGGTGCGATTTCTCGCCGCCCGGCTCGCCCAGGAAGTCACGGTAGACCGCCTGGATGTACGGGTTGTCGTGCGAGCAACGCCACAGCCCCGACTGGTCGTCCTGATACAGGCCGGCCGCACGCTTGGCGCGGAGACCGTCCGTGACGCCGTACGGCTGCCCACCGCCGCCCACGCAGCCGCCGTCGCAGGCCATCACTTCGATGAAGTGGTACGGCGGCTCGGTGCCGGCGTCGCGTGCCTCGCGGACTCGCGTGAGCAAGGTTTCGACGTTGCCAAGGCCGTGGGCCACGGCGAACCGGACCTCGTTGCCCGCGATGTTGACCGAGCCTTCCTTGATGCCTTCGAGACCGCGCGTGGCCTGGAACTCGACGCGTGTCGGGTTCGAGCCGGTGATGAAGTTGTAGGCGGTTCGCAGGGCCGCCTCCATGACGCCGCCGGTGGCGCCGAAGATCGTGCCTGCGCCCGTGTAGGCGCCCAGCATCTGGTCGGGCTGCTCTTCCTTGACGGCGTGGAAGTTGATGCCCGACTGCTTGATCATGCGCGCCAGCTCGCGCGTGGTCAGGGAAGCGTCAACGTCCCACTGTCCGGACGAGGCCATCTCTTTGCTGCGGATGATCTCGAATTTCTTGGCCGTGCAGGGCATAAACGAGACCACGTAGACCTTGGCCGGATCGAGGCCCATCTTCTCGGCGTAGTAGGTCTTGGCCAGCGCGCCGACCATCGCCTGAGGGGACTTGCAGGACGAGAAGTTGGGGATCATGTCGCTGTGGAACTTCTCCATGAAGTCCACCCAGGACGGGCAGCAGGTCGTGATCAGCGGCAGAACGGACCCTTCGGTCGTATAGCGCTTCACGAACTCGGTGGCCTCTTCCATGATCGTGAGGTCCGCGCCGAAGTTGGTGTCGAAGACGGCATTGAAGCCCATCCGCCGCAGCGCGGCGTAGGACTTGCCGGTGAGGTTCGTGCCGACTGGGAAGCCGAACGCCTCGCCGATTGCGACGCGAACGGCCGGTGCCAGCTGGGCGACGCAGAACATGTCGGGGTCGAGGAGGTTGTCCCAGACCTCTTGCGTGTTGTCGTACTCGACGATGGCGCCGGTGGGGCAGTGCGCCGAGCACTGGCCGCAGCGCACGCACGGCGACTCGGCCAGGGTGATGTCGCCGGCCGGGGCAATTCGTGTGTCGATGCCGCGCTCGACGAAGCTGAGGGCCCAGACGTCCTGGATCTGCTGGCAGACCTGGATGCAGCGCCCGCAAGTGATGCACTTGCGCGGGTCGAGGACGATGGCTTTGGTCGTGTCGTCGAGCGGGAGATCCGGGACGATGTTGTCGAGATCGACGTTGCGAATGCCGAAGTCCGCGGCCAGAGTCTGGAGTTCGCAATTCTGGTTGCGGCCGCAGGTCAGGCACTCGTTGGGATGCTTGGACATGATCATCTCGAGGACCGTCCGGCGGACGTGGATGATCTCGGGATCCTCAGTGGTGATGTCCATGCCGGACTCGACCGGAGTGCAGCAGGCTCGGAGCATCTTGTTCGAGCCGCCGACGCGGACGATGCAGATGCCGCAGGCCGCCGTGGCGTCCAGGTCCGGGTGCTTGCACAGAGTCGGGATATGAACGGCTACCTGGCGTGCCGCCTGAAGGACGGTGGAGCCCGCCGGTACTTCGACCGGGAGGCCGTTGATCGTGGCTAGGATCATGTCGGTCACGGTTGGCACGCTCAGTTCTTGCCCGAGGCCAGACGGCCCCGGAATTCGGGTTCGAAGTAGCGCAGCGCCGAGAGCACCGGGTTCGGTGCGCCCTGGCCGAGGCCGCACAGCGAGGCCTTCTGCATGGCTCTGGCGAGCCGCCGGATCGTGGCGATGTCCGCCTCGGTGCCGTTGCCGTCTGCGATCTTGGTGAGCACTCGGAGCATCTGCGTCCCGCCTATCCGGCACGGCGCGCATTTGCCGCACGACTCTTCGACGCAGAACTTCAGGTAGAACTTGGACAACTCGACGATGTCGTCGTTCTCGTCCATGACGATCATTCCGCCCGAACCCATGAACGAGCCCAGCTTGATCAGATCCTCGTACGTGATCGGAGTGTCCAGCTCGCTGGCCGGGATGAGCCCGCCCGAAGGTCCGCCCGTCTGGACGGCTTTGATCGGGGTATCGCTGGCGCTGCCGCCGCAGATGCCCTCGACGACCTGGCGGAGCGTCACGCCCATCGGGATCTCGACGAGTCCGGCGTGCTTGACCTGGCCGGTCACGGCGAAGACCTTGGTTCCGCTGGACCTGCCGACGCCGATCTTGGAGAACCACTCGGCGCCGTGGAGCATGATCTGGGAGATGTTCGCCAGCGACTCGACGTTGTTGATCATGGTGGGCTGACCCCACAGACCCTTGACGGATGGGTACGGCGGCCGCGGCGTGGGCGTGCCGCGCTTGCCTTCGAGCGACGCGATCAGGGCAGTCTCTTCGCCGCAGACGAAGGCGCCCGCGCCGAGCCGGACCTCGACGTTGAAGCTGAAGTCCGTGCCCAGGATGTTGTTGCCCAGCAGACCGTTGGCCCGGGCCTGGCGGAGCGCCTTTTCGATGCGCTGGATGGCGAGCGGGTACTCGGCCCGGATGTAGAAGTAGCCCTGCTTGGCGCCGATGACGTAGCCGCCGATCAGCATGCCTTCGAGGACTGCGTGCGGGTCGCCTTCGAGGACGCTGCGGTCCATGTATGCGCCGGGGTCGCCCTCGTCGCCGTTGCAGACGATGATGTGCTCGTCGCCGACGGACTCTCGCGTGAGCTTCCACTTGAGCCACGCCGGGAAGCCGGCGCCACCGCGACCTCGCAGCCCGGCGGTCTTCATCTCCTCGATGACGTCCTCGGGGCTCATGGTCGAGAGGACCTTGGCCAGCGACTGGTAGCCGCCGCGGTCCATGTACTCGTCGATTTCCTCGGGATCGATGACGCCGCAGTTGCGCATCACGATGCGGTACTGGATCGGCTCATCTCCGGTACCGACCGGCTCGCCGGCGATGCGCGCCAGCTGGGCGATGCTCGGTGCGCGGCTCTCGGCGGGGAGCGGCTTGCCGGCGGCCATCGCGGCGATGATCGATCGAGCAAACTCGGGGGTGACTTCGCCGAACATGACCGCGGCCTGGCCCGGGACCTGCACCTCCACGAGCGGCTCCATGCTGCACATGCCGGCGCAGCCGGTTCGCGCCACTCGCAGTTCCACCTTGCGTGCGGCGGCCTCTTCGGTAAGTGCGTTGAAGACAGGTTCGGCGCCGGCCGCCAGGCCGCACGTGCTCATGCCGACGCGGATGACCGGCTTGTCGGGGGCGGGCTTCGGGGCGGCAGCTCGAGCCTGCAGGTCTGCAATCGTTAGTCGAGCCATGGTTACGCCTTCCCGTTTTCGGTGGCCACAGGAGCCTTGAGGTGCGCCGCAAGAGTCTCGGGGGTCACCTTGGCCAGGAGTTCCTCGTTGACGGTCACGACCGGGGCCAGACCGCAGCAGCCGACGCACCGGACCACCTGAAGGTGGTGCTCGCCGTCCGCGGACGTCTCGCCGGCCTTGATGCCGAGCTCCTTGGATGCCTGCTCGAGAAGCTGCGGTGCTCCTTTCAAGTAGCAGGCGGTGCCGAGGCAGACCGACACGACGTGCTTGCCGGGCGACTCCAGCCGGAAGTAGTTGTAGAAGGTGAGGACTTCGTAGATGCGGGCGAGCGGGACGTCCATCGCCTCGCCCAGTTGCATCGCGGCGTCGCGGGGCACGTAGCCGTAGCGGTCCTGGAGCCCGTGCAGGGCCATGATCAGAGTGCCGCGCTTGTTCTTCCAGCGCTTCGCTATTAAGGCCACTTCTTCTGTTTGAGTCGGGCTCACGTGGGATCTCCGGGCTGCGCTCTGAAGCAGGTCTCGTGCCGGGGGGCGCCGGACGGGATAGTGATCCCAACGGTAGACCGTGGCCGCGCCGTGGTTTAGGGCCGTTGTTCGTGTTGTCGCCGTGCCTCGACGGTTACAAAAGCACCCTCGCAAGCCACAACCGGGAGCCGGTTGACGCTACGGCCTCCTCGGGCGCTCCGATTGCGTCCAGAGTCCCCGTGACGCTCGACTAGCGTCCGCGTCCGAACACGAAGCGGCGCCTGTGGACGATGAGCGTCGCAGACCCCCTGGCAGTCCCGTCGGTGGCCGTCACCGCATGGCGCCCAACGACCCTGGACGTGCACACGTTGCCGACGCATCTTCCGCCGGTGATGGTGAACGTCGTGTCCGAGGTGACGTTGCCGAGGTCGTTACCGCGCAGATCGAACGCTTCCGCCTGGTAGGCCTCGCTGCCGCCCGCGAATATCGATGCGATCGCCGGGCTGAGGATCACTTTGGCGATCTGGAGCGAGAAGGCGTACAGCTTGGAATCTGTCGAGCCGACGTAGACCACCCCGTTGGAGATGACAGGCGAGGAGACGACGCCGCCGGTGGTATACGACCAGATCGGCGCGCATGTTCCACCGCCGCTCGCACAGCCGACCCGGAACGCGTACAGGTTGTGGTCGTTGGACCCGATGTAGACCACGCCGTTGGCGACCGCGGGCGACGAGTAGACGCCGGCGCCGGGTGCCACGCCCGTGGCGCCGGTCCAGATCGGCGAGCACGCCCCGCCGCCCGTGGCGCAGCCGACGCGGAACGCATACAACTTGCCGTCGGCCGACCCGACGTAGACCACGCCTCCGCTGACGGCCGGCGAAGAGGAGACGTCTCCACCTGTGTGCCCCACCCAGATCGGGGCGCACAGACCCGTGGTCCCGGCGGGCGTCACGCCGCCAGTGGCCGTCGCCGGACAACCACCGACCGCGAAGGCATACAGCGTTCCGTCGCTAGAGCCTATGTATACGACGCCGCCGCCGACCGCCGGCGAGGAGTAGAGGGCGCTGGTGTCGGGGGTGCCTCCGACCCACAGCGGATCGCAGGTCGCACCGCCGCTGCCGCAGCCGACCGCGAAGGCGTAGAGGTTGCCGTCGTCGGCCCCGACGTAGACGACGCCGCCGCTGACCGCGGGTGAACTGAACGAGATGCCGCCCGCGTTCAGGGCACCCTTCCAAATCGGTGTGCAGGTCCCACCGCCGCCGGCGCAGCCGACCGCGAAGGCGTAAAGGCCGGTGCCGGATCCGATATAGACCACGCCGTTGACCACTACGGGCGAGCTGACGATCACACCGCCATCGGTTGCGCCCTTCCAGATCGGCGTACAGGTCCCACCGCCGGTATTGCAACCGACCGCGAAGGCGTAGAGGTAGTTGTCGTCAGACCCCACGTAGACCACGCCGTTGGAGACCGCAGCGGCGGAGTCGATATAGCCGCCGGTCGTAGCAGTCCAGGCCGGCGTACAGGTCCCGCCGTTCGAGTTACAGCCGACAGGGTAAGCGTAGAACTTGCCGTTCCCCTCGCCAATGTAGACGACCCCGCCGGCGACGACCGGCGAACTCCCGCTCGATGCCGTCAGCGGATACGAGGCAGTCCAGGCTAGCTTCAGGAATGGAACATTGGAGTACCCGAGATGGGTTTCCGTGTTGGTGCCCAGGTGTGCCGGACCGTTGTGGAACATCGGCCAGTCCTGGCTGGGTGTGCCTTTGGCTGCCACGAGCGAGACCGGCACGATCGCGACGAGCATCAGTCCGGCCAGCAGCACGGAGATCGGACCGATGCCCAGCCATCGGGTGCGCCGGTTCGCGCCGTGGAGGACCACCCGCCGATTGGGCCGGCCGGATACGGTCGCGAACACGCCGCCGCGCAGTGATTCGAGCGATTTCATCGCCAAGAACCTCCCCGTTCCTTCGAGTCTGGTCCCTGGAGGACTGGAGACCTCGCGAATCACCCTGATGCGCTCCGGCTCATCCTCCGGGCCCTTCTGATTGGTTGCGTTGGCTGGGGTTGCCCGGCTCCTCTACGGCGCGAAGTAGCCGGTGACGATGAACACGACGTTGGTGGTATTCCCAGCGCTGGTCATATAGGTGATGGCCAGATCGCCCGTTGGGCCAACAGCCACGGTCACTCCGTTGGAGCAGTTGGAGCCCTTGACGAAGTTGAGCGCCGATGTGGTTGGTTTGACGATGGGCAGCGGTCCAACGAAGACCGCTGAGGGACCAGTCTGGTTGTAGACGCTGACGATTCCGCTGACGGCAACCGCGTCAGACGGTACGTCGCCACTGCCGCCGACGAGGAAGCTGCGCGGAGCATTGGCACCGAATTTGCCGGACAGACCGACGCTCGTCCGAGTGTCGAGGTATGGCGCCGGAGTGAGAGGAACGTACTTCGCTCCTGACTGAGCCGTTGTGTAGTAGCCGGTGACATCGAAGACGAGGTCGGTTGTGAAGCCGGCCGGCGAAAGGAACGTGGCCGAGAGAGTGCCGGTGTTGCTCAGGGCCACGGTCAAGCTGTTAGCGCGGACCTGACCCTTGGCAAAGTTGATCGTCGAGGTGGACGGATTGGTTAGGGCAGCGGGGCCGATGTAAACGGCACCGCGCCGAGTCGAGCCGGTGACCGTCAGGTTGCCCGTCACTGCTTTGGCCGTCGTCGGCACGCCCCGGTTCCAGAGCATGAACGTCCGCGGCACGCCTGCCTTGAACTTGCCCGACAGGCCGTTGGCTACGCGCGTATCTAGAAGCCGGGTCGGTGTCAGCGTGTGGTAGGTATCACCACTCGCATCTGGCGTGAAGTAGCCGGTCACATCCACGATCAGATCGGTCGTGCCGCTGCCGGCCATGTAGGTGACGCTCATCGTCCCGGTGCCGCTCAGGGCGATCGTCGAGCCGTAAGCCGTGTTGTCGGCCGCATTGAAGTTGATGGTGGCCGTGGCCGGATGGGCGATGGGCGCCGGCCCGAGGTAGACCGACGAGGCCGCTCCGGCGTTGGTGATGGTCACATTGGCAGTCACTGCCGTCGCTCCGGCCGGGACGTTGCTCGGACCGCCGCGGCCCGTTACCTGGAAGGTCCGCGGCGCAGCCGCGACGAGCTTCCCCGTGAGGCCGTTGGCATATCTGGTGTCGAGCAGACGAACGGGCGCAACCGGGTGGTATGTGTTGCCGCCGACCGTGAGCAGAGCAGTGCCGGTGGCCGCGCCATCAACGCCGGCGACCTGATGTCCGCCCTGAGATGTGCCCGTGCAAACGGCCGCGGGGCAAGGGGTCCCCAGGTCAATGGAGAAGGTTGTTGAGCTGGTGACGTCGCCGAGGTCGTTGTTGTAGACATCGGCTCCGCGGGCCGTGTAGGCCTGCGTGTGACCTGTCATCACCGTCGCGGTGGCCGGGCTCAACACAAGGTGGTCAAGTGCACCTGCGGTGACGTGGAGTGTTGTGGTTCCGCTGGCAGTTCCATCCGTGCCGGTGATCGTGTGGTCGCCCGCGATGATGGGCGAGCATGAGTTGGTCGAGCATGAGGTGTTGGTGTCGTAAGTGAAGCTCGTTGCGCTTGTGAAATCGCCCAGGTCGCGGTTGAGGACGTCGAAGGCCTCGGCAGCGTAAGCCTGGCTGCTGCCTGCCGAGATCGTCGCGCCCGATGGGCTCAGGACGAGGTGGTCAATGGTCAGAGCGAACGCGTTGAGCTTGCCGTCTGTCGCTCCGGCATAGACCACGCCGTTGGAGACCGTAGGCGAAGAGGAGAAAGCGCCGGTGGCGGTGCCGGTCCAGATCGACGCGCAGGCCCCAGCGCCGGTGTTGCATCCGACCGCAAAGGCATAAACCTTGTTGTTGCCGGCCCCGACGTAGACCACGCCATTGGCGACTGCCGGCGAGGAGGTGATGCCGGTAGTGGTGTCACCCGTCCAGACCGGCGTGCAGGCCCCGCTGCCGCTGGCGCATCCGACCGCGAACGCCCAGACCTTGCCATCCTGAGACCCGATGTAGACCACTCCGTTCGCGACTGCGGGGGAAGTTTGAATGCTTCCGGCGGTGGCGCCGGTCCAGATCGGCGGGCAGGTCCCGCCGCCGCTGTTGCATCCCACCCCAAATGCGTAGAGCTTGTGGTCGTTGGATCCGATGTAGACCACGCCGCCGGTGACCGCTGGGGATGAACCGGTAATGCTGCCGCCGGTGGCGCCCGTCCAGATCGGCGTGCAAGTTCCGCCGCCGCTGTTGCATCCGACCCCGAAGGCATACAGCTTGCCGTCCTGGGATGCGATATAGACCACGCCCCCGGACACAGCCGGGGAGGAGCCGTCGATGCTGTCACCGGTGGGGCCCGTCCAAAGCGGCAGGCAGGTCTTGCTGGGGGCGACGCCGCTGCAACGAGTCACTCCTGCCGCGTCGAAGGCATACAGGCTTGCATCCTGTGAGCCGACGTAGACCACGCCGCCGGCGACCGTCGGGGAGGACCAGATACTGAAGCCGGTATCGGCCGTCCAGAGCGGCGTACAGGTTCCCCCGCCGCTGTTGCATCCAACCGCGAATGCATACAGCTTGTGGTCGTTGGACCCTACGTAGACCACGCCGTTGGCGACAGCGGGCGAGGAGTCGATGCCGCCTGTGGTGGCACCGGTCCAGATCGGCGTGCAAGTTCCGCCGCCACTGTTGCATCCAACCGCGAATGCATACAGCTTGTTATCTCTGGATCCGACGTAGACCACGCCGTTGGCGACAGCGGGCGAGGAATAGATGCCGGCGCTGGTGGTGGCCCCCGTCCATGCGCTGGTCAAGTACTGGGCGTTCGAGCTGGTCAAGGTGGTTTCGGACGAGTTGTAGCCCAGATGAGTGGGGCCGTTGTGGAACATCGTCCAGTCTCCTGCCGAGCCGCAGCCGGACCCGCAGCTTGCGGACACGGGCGCGGGAGCGGCGCCGGGCACCACGGAAACGGCAACGAGCAGCAGTCCGGCCAGAAGGAATGACATCGAAACGAGGCCGGCCCAACGTGCCAGAGCGGACCCGTGGGCAAGCTCGACGGTGTTTGCGGGGCTCCCCGGCCTGCGGGAGACGATCGACACAAGGGATTTCACGAATCCGCTCCTATCCGTCTCCGTCGGCCTCGGGATCTGCCCTCCAGCGACCGGAGCTGGTCCGCTCCTCGTCGGCTGCCGAATGCCACCTGGCCCGTCTACCGCCGACCTCCTCCACTCGAAGAACTCTTCGCCTCGCAGTGGTTGAGGTGGGTATTATCTACCCGCTTCCTTATGTATGCGAATGCCACTCATATATAGGGTGCCACGTGGTGTCCCTGCCTCGCCATACGCGACGACCGTGTCGCCGGTCCGACACTGCGGTTCGGCATGACCGGCGTGCGGAGCGCATTGACGGCGTTCGCCGCGACGGCTATTCTCCGCATCACCCCGACCGTGCATTCCCCGCAGCGGACCGATTCCGCGCGAACAGCCGCACGGCACCCTCCCCACATGAGCCCCTAACCCATGCCTGCCAACGGTCCCGATCAGCGTTCCCGTAATCGCCGCCCTCGCCGACGCCCCGCCGGACGAACGCCGATGGCCGAGTACGACGATTTCCAGGAAGGCGACTCTCGCGATCTGGACATCAACGAACTCAGCGGGATGAGCGTCAACGAACTTCAGACCGTCGGCCGCGACCTCGAGATGGAGGCCGGCACCACGGCCAAGGAAGAGCTCGTCGACCAGATTCTGGTTCGCCAGAGCGAGCTCGCGGGCCACGCCTACGCCACCGGCATCCTCGACGTCGTGGACGAGGGTTTCGGGTTCATGCGGCGCCACGGTCTCATGCCGACGCCCGACGACGTGTACGTGTCGTCCAGCCAGATCCGCCGCTTTGGGTTGCGGATCGGCGATCGCGTCAGCGGCTCGGTCCGCGCTCCCCGCGAGGGCGAGAAGTATTGGGGCATGATCCGCGTCGACCGCGTCAACGGCGTCGATCCGGACACCGCCCGCCGCCGGCCGCGCTTCGAGGACCTCACGCCGGTTCACCCGGACGTTCTCATCAACCTCGAGACGGACCCCAAGAACCTGAGCCAGCGGCTGATCAACCTGGTCAACCCGATCGGCAAGGGTCAGCGCGCCCTCATCGTGAGCCCGCCCAAGGCCGGCAAGACGATGCTGCTCAAGCAGATCGCCAACGGCATCAGCGAGAACTACCCCGACATCCTGCTCATGGTCGCGCTTATCGGCGAGCGGCCCGAGGAAGTCACGGACATGCGCCGCTCGGTCAAGGGCGAAGTCATCAGCTCCACGTTCGACGAGCCCACCGAAAACCACACCCACGTCGCCGAGATGGCGCTCGAAATCGCCAAGCGCCAGGTCGAGACGGGCCGTGACGTCGTGATCCTGCTCGACTCGATCACTCGTCTCGCCCGCGCGTACAACCTTGCCCTGCCGCCTTCCGGCCGAACCCTGTCCGGCGGCCTCGACCCGATCGCGCTCTATCCGCCCAAGCGCTTCTTCGGCGCCGCCCGCAACATCGAAGAAGGCGGCTCGCTGACGATCATCGGCACGTGCCTGGTAGATACCGGCTCGCGCATGGACGACGTCATCTACGAAGAGTTCAAGGGCACCGGCAACAGCGAGCTCATCCTCGACCGCAAGCTGGCCGAGAAGCGCATCTTCCCGGCGATCGACGTCCAGCGCTCCGGCACCCGCCGCGAGGAGCTGCTCCTCGAGGAACCCGTGCTCAAGATGGTCTGGACGATGCGCCGCATGCTTTCGGCCGTCGGCACCAACGAAGGCCTGGAGCTGCTGCTCAACCGCCTGATGAAGAGCGAGAACAACGTCGACTTCCTGGCCAAGCTGACCAAGAACCTCGACCAGGCCTAGGTACCGCCCCTGCGCGACACTGGCTCGGGCCGGCTCCCGCGCCCGTGGCCTGAATCGCCTGCCCGGCGCGCTGCCAATCGCCGATCTGTCTGCAACGCACGAACCGCGTGCGAGAATTGAGTCATGTTTCTCGACCGAGTCAAGATCCTCGTGCACGCCGGCGACGGCGGCGACGGCGCGGCCACGTTCCGGCGTGAGGCCCACGTTCCCCGCGGTGGCCCCGACGGCGGCGACGGGGGCCGCGGCGGTTCCATCTACCTGACCGTGGATCCGGGCGAGACGAGCCTGCGCGACTACCGGACCAACCACCATTTCAAGGGCAAGCCCGGCGGTCGTGGTTCCGGCGATCGGATGCACGGCAAGGCCGGCGTAGACATCATTCTCAAGGTTCCGCCCGGCACGAGCGTCTTCGAGGACGAGAACGGCGGTCTGCTGGGCGACCTCGTCGCTGCGGATCAGACGTTGATGGTGTCTCGCGGCGGCAAGGGCGGCCTGGGCAACGTCCACTTCGCCACGTCCACACACCAGACGCCCCGCCACGCCCAGAAGGGTGAGCCCGGCGAGGAGCTCTGGATCCGCCTGGAGCTGCGCCTCATCGCCGACATCGGGTTGGTCGGGCTGCCCAACGCGGGCAAGTCAACGTTGCTTGCGGCGCTGACTTCGGCCCGGCCCAAGATCGCGGACTACCCGTTCACCACTCTGGAACCAAACCTCGGCGTGCTGGATCTGAGCGACGTGCTCGATGCGGCCGACGAGGAGACGCGCCGGCCCACGATCGCCGACGTCCCCGGTTTGATCGAGGGCGCGAGTTCCGGCGCCGGTCTGGGCCACGCCTTCCTGCGGCACGTCGAGCGGACGCGAGTCCTGGTCCACATCGTCGACGGCTCGGATCGCGATCCGGAGTGGAGCTACAACATCATCCGCGACGAGCTCGAAGCCCACGACCCGGCGCTCCTGCGCAAGCCGATCCTGGTCGCGTTCAACAAGATGGACATCGCCGGCGCGGCCGAGGCGTGGCCCGCATTCGAGGCCGCGCGGCGAGCGCAGGGCCTCCCCGTCGTGGCCATCTCGGCGGCGCAGGGCGATGGCATCGCGGAGATGCGGACCGCTCTGGCGCAGCTACTTCCGGATGCGGCCTCGCTTTCCGAACCGCCGCATTCCGAGGGCGTGGTCGTCCACCACATCGAAAGCGTGGGCGATTCGTTCCGAGTCGATGTCGAGGAAGGCATTTACGTCGTTCGCGGCAAGAAGATCGAGCGGCTCGCGTCCCAGACCAATTTCGACGTCGAGGAGTCGGCCGAGCGCTTCCAGCGCGAACTCGTGCGCATGGGCGTGGACGAGGAATTGCGCAGCAAGGGCGTCGTGCCGGGCGAGACCGTTCGAATCGGCACCAGCGAACTCGAATGGGAGCCCGACGACTGGGACGATCGGTGACGCAGCCCTCGATGTCGGCGGCGCCGTGGATCGACCCGGCGGACCGGCGCGTCGGAATACTGGGTGGGACATTCGACCCCATCCATTACGGCCACCTCGTGATCGCCGAAGAAGTCAGGGAGGCCCTCCGCCTCGACCGCGTCCTCTTCGTGCCCGCTCCGCGGCCGCCGCACAAGCTCGACGATGACATCGCTCCGGTCGCCGACAGGACGG
>Ga0302323_100003625_pt1 | contig 12563 bp, 9 predicted proteins | sample Fen_T0_3_FD_201950 | JGI IMG/M metagenome (GOLD analysis project Ga0302323, IMG submission 201950) | Peat permafrost microbial communities from Stordalen Mire near Abisko, Sweden - Fen_T0_3 | ecosystem: Environmental > Terrestrial > Soil > Wetlands > Permafrost | place: Sweden: Abisko... | reverse complement strand
CGGCGACGTGGTGCCATCCCGACCTGAATGGACGGGGAGCAGGCACAGTCGACGGTGGGAGACCAATCATTCTGCGGCGTTACCGATCGCGACGACGGAGTGGAAGGTCCCGGTGATGAGGCAGCGGTTCGGGTTCGGCGGTCACCCGCAGCCGAGGGTTTACGTCGACAGGAGCCGCCGGGCATAGGTACTATCGGTGGCTCTGCTCGTCCCGCTGTTTGGAGGGATCCATGACCCACGGAAGTACCAAGTTTTCTGCCCGGACCAGGTGGCTCTGGCCCGTGGGCGTGCTGGCGATCCTCATCGCCGGGTGTGCGCCCAGTCGGTCGCGTAGCGCCGCGAATGGCGGCTCGGGGGCATCGGGTGGGGTGACGGGCAATGGCGGCATGGTTGGGATGGGCGGAAACGCCGGCGCTGGCGCGGGTGGCTTTGCCGGGGGGGGCGGGCGCGGTGAGGGAGGAAACTCCGGAACGGGCAGCACGTCGCAGACCAGCATCAGCTGCACGGGAGATTCCGATTGCGTCTCCAGCGGGCAGTTCTGCGAGCCCATGACCGCGCTGTGCGTCCCGTGCGTAAAGACGGCGGACTGCGCGTCTGGCGGGCACTGCTTGGGCAACCGTTGCGTGACGTTCACTCCCTGTAGCAGCAAGGGTGACTGTTCCGGCGGCGAACCGCTGTGCGACTCTACTCGCGGTGTATGCGTTCAGTGCACGAAGGATGCGGACTGTTCCACCGGACAGGCTTGCAATGCCAACAAATGCGTGGCTGTGGCGGTCTGCAAGAACAACACGGACTGCGCGAGCAGCCTGTGCGACAGCGCGAATGGTCGTTGCATCGAGTGTCTGGTGGACAGCCATTGCAGTGCCAGCAACATGCACTGCCTGCGCAACTACTGCAGGCCCGCCTGCGCTTCGAACACGGACTGCGCCGCCCTTGGTATGGTCTGCGATATTTCGAACAAAGTCTGTATGCGTTGCTTGACGTCCAAAGATTGTCCGGCGTCGTGGTACTGCCTCATGAACACATGTTTGCCCGACGTGTGCGACGCTACCCAGTCGGCCTGTAACGGCACCAGCGTCGCCGGATGCGGCACGGACGGCGACGTGTTCGACAGCTTCACGTCCTGCAGCGCCAGCAAGCCCTGCTCGGTCCGGGGGGCGGTCGCGGGCTGCGCCGGCGTGCCGATTCGGGATGGCGGAACGGCCGACGCCCCCACGCCGACCAAGGATGCGGGCGGCCCCCTCGTGGCTTCCTGCGCTGGGGGCACGCTGTCCGATCCGTGCAAGTCGGGTATCCCGAAGTTCAGCGGGACCCAGTCCGTGGACGGCAATGGCAGCGAGTTGTGCAGTCTTCCGTACTTCGTGCTCAATGCCCAGAATGCGGCCAAGGTCAGCAATCCCGGCAATGTACCCGTGTCCCAATTCGAAACTGCCACCGCGCGCATCGCTTGGGACTCGGCCGGCTTGCACCTCTGGATCGAGGTCCAGGACTCGAGCGTGCAGACAGCGTACATGGCGGATCCGTCGCAGGCGGTGACCAAGGCCTACCTGGGCGATTCCATCGAGCTTTACATCGCCTCCAGCAGCAGCGTTACCGGCCTGACTTCGAAGGACAGCAACACGATCCACGTCATCATTCCTGCCACTGGTCCCGCTGTGTCGGTGAAAGACACGGGCAGCTCGGGCACGCCCACCGTGTTGCCGACCACCCAATACGCCCAATCCACCATCGCCGCGGGATACGCCATCGAGGCCCTCATTCCTTGGCCCGGCACTCCGGCGAGCGCAGGCAGCGCCATTCGCTTCGACATGGTCATCAACAGCGCCGACAAGACCTTCAGCAACCTCGACGGTATGCGCGACGGACAGTTGGTCTTCTACCTGGGGTCGGTCAGCAGCTCGACCTGCCAGACCTCGGACGGCACGCTTCCGTGGTGCGACGACCGGACGTGGTGTCAGGCGAACGTTCAGTAGCGCGGCGGTATCGTTGGCTGCGCGGGTGGCAACCGCTGTCAGCGCCCTTGCCAGCGGCCCGCCAGGGCAGCTGGTGGCAACGCGATGCTTTGAAAACGTGGAATGCGGACCTCGCCCCGGCCGTGCGCGGAAACCAGCGGCATCAAGCCCTTTTTGATCAACGCATCGATCTTCGATTCCGGCAGCCAGGCTTGCGCGCAAGGGGTTTGCACGCTTTCACCATCGGCCTTGGTGATGTGGATGGGCAGATCGTCGATGGTCGACTCGTCGCCGGGCGTGAAATCCCAGCCACCGGCGTGGGCATAGGATTGGGCCAGAAGTTGCGCCACCGCCAAGGCCGCCGAGCCCCACAAGTAGTGGCTGGCGACGGGGGGCGTAGTCTGCTCGGTAAAGGCGAAACGCTCGACCGGATCGGTCGCCTGGCCGTAGGGCAAGCGCAACAAGATGTCGGGCAAGGCAACTGCCACCGAGGTGGCGACCGGCAACCTGCGCAGGGTCGCCCAGGCTTGCTCGTCCTCGGTCGAGGCCCCTGCCGACCAGGCCGCCAGATCGGTTCCCGCCACGAGGGCCGCGCTGACCTCTTGGGCGATGGTCCCCAGGTGGGACAGCAGGGCGGCGTCCTCCTGGCTGTGTCCGTAGCCATTCAAATCGACAAGCAATGACCAAGGCTGGGGACCGCCATGATCGGTCACCAGGCGGACGATGGCCGATTCCGTGTGGGCCGTCAGGTCTTGAACCAACTCTTCCCGGCTCACATCCATGACGAAGACCTGCAGCGTCTCGTCGAGATCCACGGTCCGAAGCATTCGGTCGAGACCCCGCCACAGGGCTTCCACTTGCTGGAAGCTCGGATGGTGCAGCACGGCCCGCATCAGCTCGCCCGTCATGGCGTCTACGGTGGCCACCAAGTCGGCCTGGCGCGGATCCGCCTTCTTGACGACGTGAGGAGCGACGTTGTCGCGGATCAGGGCATCGACAATGGAGGTCGGAGAGGTCGGGGAGGTCGGATTAGCATCCGGCAGCGACGGCGTGCTGGGCGCCTTGCCCAAAAGCCGCTGCAGGTCCTCATCGTGGGCATGCGGGTCGGAAGCCTTGGCGGGTGCCTTCTCGGAGGCCTCGCCAGCGGGGGAAGGCGAGAGCGGCGTGACGGCGCCCAGCATGGCAGCCGCCAAGTCGAAGGTCTTCGGATCTTGCAACTGTCGGCGTAGCTCGCGCATGGGCGCGAAGAAGTCCAGCGTGGCGTAAAGGTGGTCGGGGTGAAAATCTTCCAGGTCTGAAATGGCGATGGTGAAGCGGGGCTGATCGCCCACGTCCAATTCGATACGGGGCTGCAGCTTGCGAATCAGCGCCGGGAAACTGTCCATGTCCACGCGCTCTGGACGAAACCCGGCACTGGCGCGCACCTCGGTCCGGCTCCGGTGTCCGCCGAAGTCGCCGAGCACCAGCATGCGAAAGGGGGCATCCGGATTGGGCTCGGGTCGGACGTCCCGTGCCTTACCAAAGGCAAAATTCATTTCGATACCTGCACGCGAACGCGCACGCGATTGTTCGGGCATGGGCTCCTCCACTGCGCAGGCTAGCCATTCATCTGCCCTCCCTCAAGCGCCATCACGATGGCGACCTTTTTTTTGTCGTCTTTCGCCCGGCGCTTGTTCATGCTTCGCCCTCGGAAGGGATCTACCTCGATGCACATCTATTCGTTTCTGCAAGCCGTGCGTGACAAGAAGCCCCTGGTCCATCACATCACCAACTGGGTCACCATTTACGATTGCGCCCAGGTCGTGAAATCTCTCGGTGCTTCACCGGTGATGGCCCATGCCCCTGAAGAGGCAGCCGCCATGAGCGGCATCGCTTCGGCCCTGGTGCTGAATATCGGCACGCTGACCACGGAGGTGATCGAAAGCATGAAGATCGCCGGAGCAGCGGCCAATCGCAAAGGCATCCCGGTGATTCTCGATGCGTGCGGTGCGGGTGCAACGGAGTATCGCAATCGCAAGAGCCTGGAACTGCTGGACGCGGTGAAGATCGACGTCATCAAAGGCAACGCCTCCGAGGTGGCCAGCATTGCCGGCCTGGCAGTTGCAACCAAAGGCGTCGATGTCGGTGAGGTCGCCGATGACTTGCGCGGCGTCGCCAAGACACTATCGCAACAGCGTGCGTGTACGGTGGCCGTCACCGGGGCAGAAGATATAGTCGTCGGCCAGGGCAAGATGTTTCTGGTGGGCAATGGCCACCCCATGATGGCCAATGTGGTAGGCACCGGGTGCATGGCCACGTCGGTGATTGGCACCTTCGCAGGGGCGAATCCCGAACAACTTCCCGAGGCGGTCGCCGCCGGTTTGGCGTGCTACGAAATCGCGGCCGAGTTGGCGGTCAAGAAATCCGAGGGCCCGGGTTCGTTCAAGCAGCATCTTTTCGACTGCGTCCTTCAGCTGGACGAAAAGCAGATCAGGTCGCTCCAGCAGGTTCACTGAGACCGAACGCGGATCTAGCGGCCCAGGCCGCCGCTGACGAAAAAGCCCATCAGCGCCCCGTAGAGGGTCGAGATGTAGGGGTTGGCCGTGATGGGGCAGGCGCCGCTCCGGCAACCTACGATCTTGTGGTAGGCGAAGCCCAAGAGCGCGCCTCCTGCTACATAGGCCACTGTGTGCCAGATCATGGGGCGCTTCCTTTTCTCGACGGGTGGCGCGGCCGCCAACGGTACCGAATCAGGAGGCATGACTTTCTTGGGCGTTGGCTTCGGCCAGGACCTTGGTCATGTCCAGCGCTTTGACTTCATCGATCAGTCGCTGTAGCGCCGATCCGGGTAGCGCCCCGGCTTGCTGGTAAAGGAGCACGCCATCACGGAACACCATCAGGGTGGGAATGGCTTGGATGCCAAAAGCCGCTCCCAGGCTGGGCTGGTCCTCGGTGTTGACCTTGGCGAAGGTCACGTCCGGGTTGCCGGTCGCTGTTTTTTCGAAGATGGGGCCGAACGCCTGGCACGGACCGCACCAGGGGGCCCACCAATCGACCAGGACGATGCCTGTCTCGACGGTCTTGTTGAAGTTGGTTTGGTCAAGTGCTGTGGTTGCCATGCTGATTGTCCTTTCAAAGCTTGAGAGCCCGCCGATCGCAGAAGGATTCAGCAAAACAGTTCGGATTTCGACTGGGTGATGCGAACCCTGGCGGGCGTTTCTGGCTCGAACCTTCGCCAAAATGAGTAAAGGCATACCTGAAACCCGCTTTGAGGTGTGTTGATGTGGTTTGCAGGCCCAAGTTCGAAGCCAAGGTGAAGCTTGGCGGCGCCGGTGGCAAGAAAGGCCCGGGCGGCTGTGGCGGGTGAGCGTGCGTCGTGGCGCGGTGGGTTCTATCTTGTAGACTGGCGCGATGGCTGCTGATACCCCGAACCTGGAAACCGAAGCGGGCCTGCTCGAGGCTGCGCGCCGAGGCGATCGTTCGGCGCTGACTGCGCTTTTGGGCCGGCACCAGCAGCGCGTCTTCGGCTTCGGTATGAAGATGTGCGGCGATGTCGAGGATGCCAAGGACATTGCGCAAGAAACCTTGCTGACCATGGCGCGCACCATGCACGACTTTCGCGGCGAAGCGTCCCTGTCGACCTGGCTTTACACGGTGGCGCGTAGCTTCTGTATCAAGAAGCGTCGGCGAACCAAGGGCGCGCCGGCCACCCACGAGTCGCTGGACGATGTTCCCCAGCACAGCGCCGACGAGCACGCCGTCAGCCCCGAGCAGATGTTGCTCGGGCGCGAGGCGCGCGAAACCGTCGCTGCCGCGCTCGACCAGCTGGAACCCGAGGCGCGCGAGGTGGTGGTCTTGCGCGACATCGAGGGCTTGTCGGCGGTCGAGGTTGCCCAAGTCACCGGCCTTAGCGTGCCGGCCGTGAAAAGTCGCCTGCACCGCGCCCGCCAGGCCCTGCGTGACCATCTGCTGGCCGTCGTCGGTGGCGACATGGATGCGCCCGCCGGTCCCCGTTGCCCCGACGTGCTGACCATGCTTTCCAAGAAGCTCGAAGACGAAGTCAGCACCGACGTGTGTGCCGAGATGGAACGGCACGTGGCCGGCTGCCCGCATTGTCGTGGCCTGTGCGATTCGCTCAAGCAAACCTTGGCCGTGTGCAAGGCCCTGCCCACCGTGGTCGTGCCCCCAGAGGTGCAGGAATCGCTACGCAAGGCCGTGCAAGCAGCGTTGGCGGAAAGCGACCGTTGATGCAGAGTACCCCAACGTTGCAGGAGTTCCCTCGACTTCACGGGTGAGGCGAGACGGTTACGTGTCGGGGTCCGAGTCAAACACCCTGTGCTGGCAAAACCAGGCTACTTTGCTGCGCGGAGCGGCCTGGCGCCTCCGTTTCCTTCGGGGCACGTTCTTTGCGATGGCAGTCTTGCGCAAGCGGCGCCCCGTCGGGGACGTTCAGCCCTGCCCGACCGCCGAGGAGAGACATAGCCCATGAAACTGTTTGCTTGCCGTTGCGGAAATTTGGTCCATTTCGAGAACGATCGTTGCATCGCCTGCGACGCGCATCTCGGTTTCGCCCCCGAGCGTGACACCATGCTGGCCTTCGATGCCCAGCCCCCCAACGATTACTCCATGTGCCAGAACGGCGTTGATCACCAGGCGTGCAACTGGCTCGTCCCCTCGGCAGACGAGGTCGGTTTCTGCAAGGCCTGTCGCCTGAACCAGGTGATCCCCGATCTCTCCGACCAGGATGGCCGCGCGGCGTGGGTCAAGATCGAGCACGCCAAGCGCCGGCTCGTGTACACCCTGCTTTCCTGGCGCTTGCCTTTGGCGAGCAAGACCGAGGATTCAGCGCGGGGCCTCGGCTTCGCCTTTCTCAAGCAAGCCGATGGGGGGCCGCCGGTCCTCACCGGGCACGAGGACGGACTGATTACCCTCAACATCGCCGAGGCGGACGATCCTTTCCGCGAGAGCGCCCGCCAGAATCTGGGCGAACCCTACCGCACGTTGCTTGGCCATTTTCGCCACGAAAGCGGGCACTACTACTGGGACCGCCTGGTGCGCGATGATCGGGCGCTGCATGCCGCCTTTCGCGATCTGTTCGGCGATGAGACCGTCCCCTACGCCGGGGCGTTGAGCTCGCACTACGGTTCAGGCGATCACGCGGGTTGGGAAGGCAACCACGTCAGCGCCTACGCCGCCGCCCATCCCTGGGAGGACTGGGCCGAAACCTGGGCCCACTACCTTCACATGTGGGACACCATCGAGACCGCCCGCGCCTTCGGCCTTTCCCTCGTGCCCCGCCTGCCGGCCAAAGTGAAGGACAAGCCCACGTTGTCAGCGCCGACATCGCTCGCCACCAACTCGTTCGATCAGTTGCTCGAAGGGTGGCCCGCCCTCACGTTGGCTATCAACGGGCTCAACCGCTCGATGGGGCTGCGCGACGCCTACCCCTTCGCGCCCAGCGAGAAGGTCGTCACCAAATTGCGCTTCGTTCACGACGTGGTGGCACGCTACCGCAACCCCGATCGCCGCTAGCGCAGCGGTGTCGCGCGCAGGATGATCTCCAGTCGGTTCAAGTCCACCGGCTTGGCCAGGTGATGATCGAAGCCTGCCTCGGCCGCGCGCTGCCTGTCTTCGGAGAGGGCGTAGCCACTCAGGGCAACCATGCATGCGTCCTTCAGGGCACCGTCTCTCCGGAACGACCGCGCGACTTCGTAGCCGTCCATGCCCGGCAACCCCACGTCGCAAATCACCACCTCCGGACGAAACTCGCGCGCGCTGGCCAGGCCCTTCGGGCCATCGTAGGCGACGGCGACCTCGTGACCTTCCAATTCCAGGATTTCCCGCATGCTGTCCGCCGCATCGACGTTGTCTTCGATCACCAACACGCGCCGGTGCACCTTGACGGCCGGACGCTGCTGCGGCTCGGCCGCGCGTGGCTCGGCCCCACCAAGCGGCAGGCGAACGGTGAATTGCGAACCGCACCCGAGTCCGTCGCTGGCTGCCGCGACCGTGCCACCGTGTTGTTCGACCAATCCCTTGACCAGGGCCAACCCAAGCCCCAGCCCGCCCTTGCTGCGGTCGATGGCTTCATCCGCCTGCATGAACGGCTGGAAGAGGCGTGAAAGCATGTCGGGCTGGATGCCAGCGCCGTTGTCCGTCACGCGAACCAAGGCTTGGCCGGCCGCCGCATCGGTCGAGACCTGCACCTCCACGCGGCCCCCGCGCGGCGTGAATTTGGCAGCATTGAGCAGCAGGTTGCTGATGACCTGCGCGATGCGATTGCCGTCGGCCTCGATGCGAACCTGCGCTGTCGTGGCCTTCAGTTGCACCTCGATCTGTGCTTTTTCGAACAGCGATCGATGGTCCTCGACGGTGCGCTTCACCACCTCGACAAGCTCGACAGGTCCGCGCTGCAGGTGAATTTTGCCACTCGTGATGCGCGTGACGTCGAGCAGATCGTCCACCAGATGGGTCAGCAGATCGAATTGCCGTCGAATGACCTCTCTTGCGTGAAGCGCCTGCGCGCTGCCCGGGGCCGCGCGATCCAAGATGAACAGGCTGTTCCTGACCGGGGTCAAGGGATTGCGCAGCTCGTGCGAGAGCACGGCCAGGAAGTGGTTCTTGCGACGGTCCACCTCCTCGAGGTCGCGCTTTGCTCGCAGCAGGTCTTCCTCGGTTTGCTTGCGTTCCGCGATGTCGCTGGCCAGTGCTTGCGCCACCTCCCGTCGCATACGCGCAAGCCGCAAGTGGGCACGCACGCGCGCCACCAGCTCGCGGGCCGCGAAGGGCTTGACCACGTAGTCGTCGGCACCCGCCTCGACGCCTTCCACGCGCGCATCTTCACCCGCACGCGCGGACAGCACGATCACCGGTATCTCCTTCAGGGTCGCGTCGGCGCGCAGTCGGTCGAGCAACTGGAATCCGTCCATACCGGGCATCATCACGTCGGTCAGCACCAGGTCGGGCGGGTCGCGCGTGCAGGCAGCCAGCGCCGCGACGCCATCGGCGACGGACTCGACGGTCCAGAACTGACCCAGCAGCTGCTGCAGGTACTGCCGCATGTCCGCGTTGTCATCCGCAAGCAGCACCCGTGCCCTGTGGGCGCGGTCTTCGCGCTTGGCTGGCCCCGTGTCGATGTCGACATCGGGCAACCAGCGAAGCGCCTCCTCGAGATACGGCTGTGCGCTGGGCTGTGCGCCTGGCTGTGCGTCGAGTAGCGCGGAAGGCACTTCCGCGGCGGCCGCGTTCGTCGTGGATGCGACGTCGGCACCCGGCAGGTGAGACCCGCTGGTAGGAATGCGGACCGTGAAGGTCGTGCCTCGGCCGGGCGTGCTGTCCGCCGTGATCGAGCCGGCGTGAAGGCCTACCAGCTCCTTGGTAAGGGCCAGTCCGATCCCGGTTCCCTCGTGGGTCCGACCGCGGACGCCGGGCACGCGGTGGAAGCGCTCGAATACCTTGGGCAGCTGGTCCTGGGGAATACCGACCCCCGTGTCGCGCACCTGCAGCTCGACACAGTCCCGTCCCGGGCATAGCGCGACGGCGATCTCACCTTGCAAGGTGAACTTGAAAGCGTTCGACAGGAGGTTGAGCACGATCTTCTCCCACATCGCGCGGTCCACGTAGACAGGCTGGGGAAGCGGAGGACAGTCGATGCACAAGCGCAGGTTGGCCTTTTCCATGGCCGACCGAAACGTGCTCGCCAAATCGGCGGTGAAAGTGGCTAGATTGGTCGGCTGGAACGTAGCGCGCATGCGCGCCGCTTCGATGCCCGCGAAATCGAGCATGGTGTTGACCAGCTTGAGCAATCGCATGGCGTTGCGGTGGACCATGGCCAGCTCCTCCCGCTCCGCCGGTGGCAGCTCTTTTTGCAGGAGGTCCTCGAGCGGCCCCATCATGAGGGTCAGTGGCGTGCGAAATTCGTGGCTGACGTTGGAGAAGAAGACCGTCTTGGCGCGATTGATTTCCGCCAGTGCCTCTGCGCGTTTGCTTTGCTGTTCGTAGGCGTAGGCGTTGCCGATGCTGGCCGCGATCTGCCCGGCAGCCAAGTCGACGAAGCCGCGGTATTGTTCATTGAGCGGCCGCATCGGGTTGAGCCCGGCCAGCAGCATGCCCGTCTTGGCACCACCGTTCGAGACGATCGGCACCACCAGCGCCTGCCTGGGCTGGGGACGAAAATCGCCCGCCAGCTTGAGCGAGACGGGGATGTCGACGATGACCGACAACTTGGTTCGGGCCACCTCGGCCAGACGCCACGGCGAGGCAGCCGTGTCGGCAGCGGACAAGCGCAAGGGTAGGGCGGCTTCGTGTCCGGCCGCCAATCCCGAGAAGCCGACGCGCGCGTAACCCTGGTCGCCTTCGTCGAGGTACAGGGCCGTGAAGGGCAGATCCCATGGGTTGTTCGTCAGGCAGGCCATGGCCATGGCACTTGCCTCATCCAGCGTGCGGGCATCGGCTGTGCCGGCGGCAAGGTTACGCAAGAACGCGAGTTGCCGTTCGCCGTACACGCGCTCGGTGGTTTCGGTGACGGCGCAGAAGACACCCGACACCCTGTCCGAATCGTCACGGATGGGACTGTAACTGAAAGTGAAGTAGCACTCCTCCGCGAAGCCACGACGCTGCAGCGGCAGCATCAGGTCTTCGAAGTAGCTCGTCCGTCCGTGCTTGAGCACGTCGAGCAGCATGGGCCCGATGGTGTTCCAGATCTCCGGCCAGCACTCGCGTCCCGCCTGGCCCATCGAGCGGGGATGTTTGTCGCCCAGGATTAGCCGATAGGCGTCGTTGTAGATCATCGCCAGCTCGGGCCCCCACCAAAGCAGCACCGGGAACCCCGAGTCGACGCAGATGTTGACTGCCGTCCTCAAGCTTTGCGGCCACGCCTGGATGGGACCCAGCGGCGTGCTCGCCCAGTCGAAGGAACGAATGAGCCGGCCCATCTCGCCTCCCTCGGCCGGAAATCCAGCAGGAGAGACTATGCGATGTGCTTGGTCTGCGTTATCCGGGCGTCCACCCATCCCGTTGATTTCTAGCAAAGGAGTCACGCGATGCCAGGTGCTGCGCCGGATAGGAAAGACCCCACCCGGCGCAGCAGGACGTCAGTGCGTGCGAGCGGTCCGATCGCCTTCACGCCGTGCGGTCGACATTTCGTCCCCGGCGGGTTCCGACGGGCGACTTGATATCGGCGCTGGCCTCGGACGCGGACGCGATCTCGCTGACTTGGCAGTCGTCCATGATCTCCTTGGCCTTGCGGGTCCATTCGCTGTTGTCGGAGTGGACGGAAAGCAGGACGCCGCCCGATTTGACCATTCCCTCGTAACGCTTCGCCTCGAACTCTGGGATGCCCATGCCGACCAGCGCACCGGTCAGCCCGCCCACGGCGCCGCCAACGCCCGCCCCGGCGAGCGCCGCCATCAACGGGCCCGCGGCGACGAATGGTCCAAGACCGGGTATCGCCAACGCGCCGATGCCGACCAACCAACCCAGCGTGCCCCCCAAGACCATGCCCGTTCCCGCGCCAGTCGCTGCACCCTCGGGTGCCTTGGTGTTGTGTTCGTGGGCGAAGTCGCGGCTGCTCTGCTTGTCAGGGAAAAGTGCCGAGATGTCGTCGCTGCGGAATCCCGCTGCTCGCAAAGAGTCGACGGTCTTCTCCAAGTGAGAGATGTCTCTGCAGATACCAAAGACTGCAGTATTTTGTCCGGCCATAGCGGCCTCCTTGTTTCGTTGTTGTGTGCACAATCGCTATTGCTGTGTACCCAGACAGTGATTGCACTGGTTGGACTGCAATGGGTGTGCCGCAAGCGAAGTTCCATACGCCACTGGCCCGCGCAGGCCGGACACGGCACCAAAAGGTGACGAAGTCGCAGAGCGAGGGGAGATGTTTCACCCGCCCGGGCACGCCCACGGCCTTGCGATCGTTGTCCTCGCCATAAGAGCACGGTCGAATCTCGTGGTGGCGTGATGTGCAGGTGCGATCCGATGGGGCGCAGCTTGCCATCGACCGCGCCGGTTGACGCACGCGCGCAGCAGCGTGCGTATGCGGGGGCGTGTGCGGGTGAGCAGGGCCGACGTATAGGTAGCCGAGGCTGACGTATGGCTGGGTGTCGCTCGCTGTGCAGGTGACTGCGAACGATGTACACGGGACTGCAGACGTTCCCGGTTTACGCGGGCACTGAATAGTGTGCGTCTGTGAGGCCACGTGCGCGCTGCGATCGACGACCTATAGCTGCGTGTCGACCGTCGTGCAGGCCGCTCCGTGCGATCGACATGGGCCTATGGAGGTTCCCGGTTGACGCAGGTGCTGATGCGTGAGCGCCGTCGGGCCATGACCAAGTCCCGACGAACGACGCATAGGTGGCCACGGACGATGTGCAGCTGGCTGTCGACCTGTATGCAGGCGGCTTCAGGCCGGCCCCACCTTACTGCGGACCCTCCCGGTTAACGCATCAGCCCCATAGCGCGGGCCATTTCAGCGCTTTTTTTCCGTCTTTGCCGTCTTTGCCGTCTTTGCCCTTGCACGCCGCGCCGCTATCACTAGGATTGGCCCGCTGTTTCACCCTTTTGTAGTTCCACCTTCTTCTAGGAGCACATCATGGCTGAGATCGATAAGTCCGTAGCAGCAGCGGTTGGTCATCGTTT
>Ga0302323_100003624_pt1 | contig 12563 bp, 13 predicted proteins | sample Fen_T0_3_FD_201950 | JGI IMG/M metagenome (GOLD analysis project Ga0302323, IMG submission 201950) | Peat permafrost microbial communities from Stordalen Mire near Abisko, Sweden - Fen_T0_3 | ecosystem: Environmental > Terrestrial > Soil > Wetlands > Permafrost | place: Sweden: Abisko... | reverse complement strand
GGAACAGGTGGAGTTCGCGTGGTTGGTGGAGGCAGCTAACCGACTGGGAGAATTGGAGACCGGAATGCGCCGTAACCTATTGCGAACGCTGGCGTTGGACGCCTTTTCGGCCTCGCTAGAGCGCTAAATGTACTCGTGCGCAATTTTGTGACGCAACTCATTGTTTTGGCGGGGAGGCTGTGTTAGGGTATCGCCAAGTTCACACCCGAAGGCCTCTTGGAACTCCACGTCCAGAGTCTAGCCAGACCGAAAAACGAAGCAGGCGGCTGGTGGCTGCAATGGTAACGCTGGTGTGTCATTTGAAGGAGCAAGCGCCATGAAAGATTCCTTGGATTCCCCTGTGATTAGCCGCGGCAACGAGGCCGACGTATACGCCAACCGACGCCTGATTCGTCCTACTTTGCGTCGCGCCGAGTCCCCCCGCCCCGAAAATGGAGATCGCCGCGAGCGCGCCGACCGACCAGAACGGCCCGCGAATGGAGGAAAGAAGCTCGCACCGCCGGAGCAGACCCATGCCGAGAATTTTTACTACCAGAAACAGATGCAGTCCAAAACGCCGATGGTTCTCGTGCTGCAAGACGATGAAGAGGTGCACGGCGTCATCGAGTGGTACGACAAGTATTGCCTGAAGGTGACCCGCGAAGGTGAACCGAACCTGCTGATCTACAAGCCCAGCATTAAGTACATGTATAAGGAAAACGAAGAAGGCGACGGCAAGTAGGCTGCCGAGGTTTTCGCGAAAGTAGAAACCGCGCCCAAAGGCGCGCAGATTGCTGACGAACCCACCCAATTTGGGGTGGGTTTGTTATTGTGAGTTTTTTGGTGAATCGGCGAAAACGCAGATCTAGAGCGTCGACGCGAGCGTGAGCAGCCGCCAGTAGAGCAACAGCAGCCGATAGCGCGTGAAAGGCGGTATTTGCGGCCCTGCCGCGCTCAGCAGCAGGGCGATTTTCTTGATGTTCTGCGCCACGGCTGCCAGCAGCGACTGTTCGCGAACGTTACTTAACCCACGCATCCTGGCGTAGCGATGTCCATGCAGTTGTTTGGCGTCGGCGAAGCTGCGCTCCACCGTCTCTTTTCGTCGTTTGTAAATGCGCTTCCCCCGTGGCTCCAATCGGTGCGCATCCACCCGGTCTTTCCAGCGCTGCCACACATGGCGGGTTACGACCTTGGTGGCGTTGCGGCTGCGGGTGCACTGCTGTCGCAAGGGACACTGCAAACATATCTTCGCATCCGAGTGATACTGACGATAGCCTTCGCGATTGGTGGTGCGGTACACCAGCAGCTGCCCCGCCGGACAGACATATCCATCCTGTTCTTCCTCGTAACGGAACTGCCGCTTGCGGAACAACCCTTCCCCATGGTTCGGCGTGCGGTAGCCGATCACTCCGTAGATGTCGCGTTCTTCCAGGCCCTTGGCGATCGCCGCGGTCGAGTAGCCGGCATCCAGTCCCACGGCTTGCACCTGAAAACCAAAGCGTTCACGCTGCCGATCCAGCCGTTTCAGGTACGGCACCGAGTCGTGCACGTTGGCCGGGGTGACATGCGTGTCGGTGATGGTCGCGTGCCGGCCGTCCACCGTGCGATGGTCGAGATAGAAGAAGCCCTTCGGCTTGCCCTCGCGCACCATGTAGCCCGACTCGGCATCGCTGCGGCTTACCTTGATCTCTTTCGTCTGCGGCGCCGCGGCTTTTGTCTTTAACTCCCGTTTGCCGTGCTCGGCACGGTCTTGCTCGACCGCCGCTTCCAGTTGCGCCAGGTACTCCACCGGCTTCACTTCCACCCCGCACCACATCGAACTTGTTCTTGTTGGCCGAGGCCTTCCGATGCGTCGAGTCGCTGTAGAGCACCTGGCCCGTCACCAGGCCCCTCCGGCAGGCCAGTTCCACCACCTCGTCGAAGACCTGCTGATACACATCGCTGTCGCGAAAACGCCGCCGCCGGTTCTGGCTCAGCGTCGAGGCGTCAGGCACCTTGTCGGTCAGCTTCAGCCGCAGAAACCACCGGTAGGCCGCGTTGCACTGCACCTCGCGCATCAGTTGCCGCTCGCTGCGGATGCCGAACAGATACCCGATCAGCAGCAGCTTGAACAACACCACCGGATCCAGTGCCGGTCGCCCATTGTTCTCGCAGTACAAATGCCGCACCCGTTCGCGAATGAACTCCAGATCGATGGCCCCCTCGATCCGGCGCAGCAGATGATCGCAAGGAACCAGCGACTCTATCGTCACCATCTCCATCTCCTGCTGCTGTACTTCAGCTTTTTTCAACATGTAGGCATAAAAACACAAAGCTCCCGTGGAAAACGAGAGCCTTGTTTGGTACTTTGTCAGCAGTCTGAACCGCGCCCAAAGGCGCGGTTTTTCATTGGTCGGACGGGGTGGAGGATCTACAGTTTCGGCAGCACGATTCCCGACTGGTTCTGATACTTGCCCTTCTTGTCTTTGTAGCTGACCTCGCAGGGCTCGTTGCCCTGGAAGAAGAGAATCTGGCAGAGGCCTTCGTTGGCGTAGATGCGCGCGGGCAGAGGCGTGGAATTGGAGATCTCGAGGGTGACGAAGCCTTCCCATTCGGGCTCAAACGGCGTCACATTGACGATGATGCCGCAGCGCGCGTAGGTGGACTTGCCGACGCAGATGGTGAGCACGTCGCGGGGAATCTTGAAGTACTCGACGGAACGCGCCAGGGCGAATGAGTTTGGCGGCACGATGCAAACGTCGGATTCCAGGCTGACAAAGGAGCGTTCGTCGAACTTCTTCGGGTCAACGATAGTGCTGTTGACGTTGGTGAAGATTTTGAATTCGTCGGCGACGCGCAGATCGTAACCGTAACTGGACAAACCGTAGGAGATGACGCCTTCGCGGACCTGTTTCTCCGCAAAGGGATTGATCATGTCGTGCTCGAGGGCCATCTTGCGGATCCAGCGGTCACTAAGAATGGGCATGGAACTCCTAGATGCGGCGGGTGGGCCGGACTCGTTCGGGGATGCAAGGAACGGTGAGGCCATCTTACGGAATGGGGTTGTGGATTGACAATGGCGGATCAGTTGTCGGTTCTCGTTTTTCGGATCAAGCCCTCATTGAGCGGCTTCACCCAGGCTCGGGAGAGTCTCAACAAGTCAGAACGAAAAGTACTCAGCGGCTTAAAGCCGCGATGACATCAAGGCCGAAATGGACGGCTTGAAGGCCGTCCCGTTCAAGGCCAGGGACGGAATCGATCGTGGTTGACAATGGCTGCGAATCCGGGCGGGCGAGCGGGGTTGAAAAATTTCTAACTTACAGACAAACTAAGACTTACGCGAAACGGCAAGGTCGGGTAGAATCTCACCAGCGCTCGGGTTAGAGCGGTTCCCGGGGAAAGAACAATTGCGGAGCCATCTGTGATCAAACTGGACCTGATTAACGAGGTTGTCACGAAGACTGGGGTGACGAAAACCAAGGCCGAGATGGCCGTGGAGACGGTTTTCGAGAGCATGAAGAATGCTTTGGCGAAGGGCGACCGCATTGAACTGCGGGGTTTCGGCGTCTTCACCGTCCGCCCGCGCAAGACCGGCATCGGTCGTAACCCGCGCACCGGGGCGGAGGTCAACATTCCGCCCGGCAAGGCCGTGCGCTTCAAGCCCGGCAAAGAGCTGCAGTCGATCGAGTAGTAAGTCCAGCGCCTGTCACCCGAATGCTGCGGTGATGGAGAGCGTCGTTGTGTCAGATCGATGCTAGCTGCGGATACGCAACGAAGTAAACATGTCCGATCCCTCGACACCTTTGGTCCGTCCACTAGAACCTCCGCGCTTCCACAAGGTGTTGATGGTCGCCCGCTCGCGCAGTCGCAGGTACTGGCTGCACATCCTGCTTCTGCTGCTGACGCTTTTGACAACGCTGGTGGTCGGCGCGCATCTGCAATATAACTTCGACCACAACCTTCCGGCGTTTACCTCGGAGGAGTACCAACTACCGGCGCTACTGACGCACAAAATCTTGCACATCGCGGGACCGGTGGTGCTCGATCTTCCGTTTCCGTTGAAGTGGATCTTGCAGCAACCGCAGAGACTAACGCTGGGTATTCCGTTCGCGACAACGCTGTTGTGCATCCTGCTAGCGCATGAGATGGGGCACTTCGTGTATTGCGAGCGTAACGGCGTGTTTGCGACGCTTCCGTATTTCCTGCCGGGCCCGTTCATTTCGCCGATTGGAACGTTCGGCGCCGTCATCCGAATTAAATCGCCGATTCGCACTCGACAGGCGCTATTCGACATAGGCATCGCAGGCCCAATCGCCGGATTCGTAGTCGCTGTGCCGGTCTTGCTGGGCGGACTGGTGCTATCGAAACCAATCTTGCCGCAGGCTTCGGGGTCGCTGATTGACTTGGGCTATCCGTTGATCTTTCATATCTCGCACGTCGCGGTACGGCTTGTGCTGCCGCAAACGCCATCGCTAAGCATGATGTACCTGCATCCGGTGGGAGTAGCAGCGTGGGTCGGTATGCTGGCGACAGCCTTGAACCTGTTGCCGGGTGGCCAGCTCGATGGTGGGCACCTGGTGTATGCGGTTGCTCCAAGGGCGCACAAGTGGGTGACCACAGCGACCGTCGCCGTGTTGGCGCTGCTTTCCCTGTTCTGGGTTGGCTGGCTGGTATGGGCGCTGATCCTGGGGCTGATTGGGCGGCGGCATCCTCCGGTGGCTCCGTGGCCAGAGTTGAGCAAAGGCCGGATCGGACTTTCAGTGGTAGCGGTTGGGCTGTTCGTGTTGACGTGGACGCCCGCACCGATCCTGGGACAGGGATGGTTGGTGGGGAAGTGAAAAGCATGAAGGAAGATATTGCGGAAAAGAACCAGAAGAGCGTATCCCCCGCCGTCCCGCGGTGCGGGTCGGCGGGGGATGACAAAAATTAAGGACTCATCGGCATGGGTAAAGTCAGCCCTGATACAGAACCACTATGCTAGCTGGCCTTGCGTAAGACGATCTGCTCGTCGCGGATGAAGAACTGCGCCGGGCACTTATCGGAACCACAAATTACGGGCAACAGTCCTGCCACTTGCTTGCGGGTGATCAATCCGAGCTGGCCACACTTGGGACAGGAGAGGACGGCCCAGTAGGGATCTTCCTTGTCGCCGACGTCACCGGCATTCTCCAGGACGAAGATGGTTCCAGGCTCCATTTGTTCGGGGATCCATTCGCTCAAGATGCTCAGTTCTCCGATCACGTGCCCTCCTCCGCCGGGGTGTCCGGCATGGCGAAAACTCATGAAGCCTTGCGCCGCTGCCCTATAAGATGACGCACGGCAACACTTCGTTTCTTCTCTCCCCTGATAACTGACTCGATACGCTGCAAGGTGTCACTGAGGCAGATGGCCAGCATGGGCTGACGGGAGTTCTTTAAGAGATCAACGACACCGCGGGCCGAGTCCTCCAAGAAGATGTGATTGCCGTCGGTCAGCAGATGATACTCGGAGGCGGCGCGCACGGTTTCAACCAGGCGGCGGCCTAACTCGCGCTGGAGGAAGCGAATGACGCGCCGAATCTTCTGCAGTGAGAAGCCGCGCAATCGCAGCTCGCAGATTATGGAGACTTCCGTCAGGTCGTCGAGCGCATAGATGCGACTATGTCCCTCGCGAGCCGGAACGACGATGCCGCGCTCATCCCACCACTGCAACTGACGCAGGCTGATGCCGGTCAATCGAACGACGTCGCGTGATGTGAAGGTCGGCTGCAAGTCAAAGATCCCGAAACAAAAATTTTGACAAATGTTTGAAACATCATAGTGCAGCCGCGGTTGCAGTCAATACGAATTGTTGACGAAAGGGGCACTCCCCGGTTGGCAAGGTGGGCACCTTATCTGTGGATAACTTCGAGAGCGCACGACCCGAAATTGCGAGCGGTTTTGCAGCGGTGATAAACTCAAGCAGACTGAGCGGGAGTAACTCAGTGGTAGAGTCACAGCTTCCCAAGCTGTTGGTCGCGGGTTCGATTCCCGTCTCCCGCTCCAAGAGCAACTAGCTTTCAGCCGTCAGCTACTAGCAATTTCTGCCCCGGTCCCCGTGAACCGTAACGATCAGCAAGCATGCCGAGATCAGGGCGCCTAGGGGGCGCATGGCCAGCGTGCCAGTCACAGACAGTACAATCGCGCCTTGCTGACATGGAAGTGTTGGGCCAGTGTGTCGAACGGAAAGATCACGACGAAGAAGTCGAAGGCGTGGAGGATCCAACCGAGGAATCCCGCGGTGACGGCATGCTAGCGGGAAGAGCTTTCAGGGTACGGTGATTGCCCAGCGGTCATTCGGCGGATGCGGTGTAACAAGGTGTGGGTAGTGGACAGTGGATAGAAAAAACGGGCCGGACAGGGCCTCATATGAAAACCGGTCCCACCCTATCGTCCAAAAGAAGGACGATAAGGGTGGGGCACCAGCATCAAGTAGTCGTTAGGGCTTTGGTTCTTCTGCGATCACGCGCAGGTCGTGACCGGTCATTTCGGCGGGTTGGGAAATGCCGAGGATGCCCAGCATGGTGGGCGCGATATCTTGCAGCGCGCCGTCGGGCTTGAGCGTGAAGCGGCGGGCGTCGCCTTTGAATTCGCCGCTCGGCACGGCGTATTCGGCGGCGACGATGAACGGCACCGGGTTGGTGGTGTGCGCGGTCTGGGGGCCGCCGGTGGCTGGGTCGATCATCTGCTCGGCGTTGCCGTGATCGGCAGTGACGATCATAGCTCCGCCAGCGCGCTTGAGTGCGGCGTAGATCTGGCCGAGGCAGGCATCGACGGTTTCGACGGCCTTGATGGTGGGCGGAATTTTCCCGGAGTGTCCGACCATATCGGCATTCGCGAAGTTCACCACCATGACGTCGAAGGTCTTCTCTTCGATTGCCTTGATAACGGCGTCAGCAACACCCTGCGCCGACATTTCAGGCTTGAGGTCGTAGGTGGCAACCTTGGGAGACTGGACCATTACGCGGTCTTCTCCGGGGAACGGCTTCTCAATGCCGCCGTTGAAGAAATAAGTGACGTGCGCGTATTTCTCCGTCTCAGCAACGCGCAGATTGCGCATGTTGAGGTTGGCCATGACGTTCGCCAAGATATTTCCGAGAGACTCGGGCGGCGATACGACGGGCAGGGTGAAGTGCTTGTCGTAACGCGTCATGCAGATGTAGGTGAGGTCTTTGGGAACGCGGTCGCGTGGGATGACGGCGTCGAGTTCGGCGGCGCCTTCGAGCTCCGAACCATTCAACGGAGTGAAGTTGCTGTTGCGGGCCAGGCAGCGGGTGATCTGGCGGGCGCGGTCAGCGCGGAAGTTGAAGTTGATGCAGACATCGCCGTCACGAATGGTACCGACAGGCTCGCCACGGCCGTCAACGACCACTAACGGAATGATGAACTCGTCGGTCACGCCGCGGTTATAGGAGTCCTTGATGCCCTGTACGGGGTCGGCGAAGCGGCCGCCCTCGGCATCGCCGAAGACCATCGCGTCGAAGGCTTTCTTTTCGCGGTCCCATTTCTTGTCGCGGTCCATGGCATAGTAGCGTCCGCTGACGGTCGCGATTTTACCGACGCCATACTCACGCATCTTCTGCTGGAGCTGCTCGACATACTTCGCGCCATTGGTGGGAAGGGTGTCGCGGCCGTCCATGAAGGCGTGAACGAAGACGCGCTCGACTCCGTTTTGCTTGGCCATGCGCAGGATAGCGTTCAGGTGAGCCTGCTGCGAGTGGACTCCACCGTCAGAGAGGAGGCCGAAGAGATGAAGACGGCGATCGCCGGTGCGCGCTTTGGTCATGGCTTCGAGAAGCGCCGGATTCTTTTCGAACTCGCCGGTCTCGATCATCACGTCGATCTTGCTGATGTCCATATACACAACGCGGCCGGCCCCGATGTTGAGGTGGCCGACTTCGCTGTTGCCCATCTGCCCGGTGGGAAGGCCGACGAAGCGTCCGCTGGTGTGAATGAGCGTGTTGGGAAAGTCAGCCAGCAGCTTGTCGTAGTTGGGCTTGCTGGCGAGCGAGATGGCGTTGGCGTTGGACGGCGGGGCATAGCCCCAACCGTCCAGAATGATGAGAACCAGCGGCTTCGGACGCATCAGGCTTTAACCTTCTTCGCCAGATCGCCGTGATAGTTGAGCGCCTTGAGTCCGTTAAAACGTGCGGCCGGGCCGAGCTCTTCTTCGATGCGCAGCAACTGGTTGTATTTCGCAATGCGATCGGTGCGCGACGCCGAGCCGGTCTTGATCTGGCCTGCTCCGGTGGCGACTGCGAGATCGGCGATGAAGGTATCTTCGGTTTCGCCCGAGCGATGCGAGATGACAGCGGTATAGCCGTTCTCGCGCGCCAGGTTGATGGCGTCGATGGTTTCGCTGACCGAGCCAATCTGGTTCAGCTTGATGAGGATTGAATTGGCGGCGACGGAATCAATGCCCTGCTGCAACTTGCCGATGTTCGTCACGAAGATATCGTCACCGACGAGCTGAATTTTGGCGCCGAGTTCGCTCGTGAGCAACTTCCAGCCTTCCCAGTCGTTCTCGTCCAGGCCATCTTCGAGTGAGACGATGGGATACTGGCGGGCCCAGTCAGCCCAGAACTTCACCATGTCGGCGCTGGAGTGCTCGCTCTTGTCAGACTTCTTGAAGACGTACTTCTTCTTGTCTTTGTCGTAGAACTCGCTGGAGGCTGGGTCAAGCGCGATGGCGATCTGCTCGCCGGGCTTGTATCCGGCCTGGGTGATCGCTTCAAGCACCAGCTCGATGGCCTCGGTGTTCGACTTGAGCGAAGGAGCAAAGCCGCCCTCGTCGCCGACCGCGGTGTTGTAGCCCTTCTTCTTGAGCACACCCTTGAGGGTGTGGAAAGTCTCGACGCCCCAGCGCAGGGCTTCGGCGAACGACGGCGCGCCGACTGGCATGACCATGAATTCCTGGAAATCGACATTGCTGTCGGCGTGCGCTCCACCGTTGAGGATATTCATCATCGGGGTGGGCAGCAGGCTGGCGGTGAATCCGCCGAGGTACTGGTACAGCTCAATGCCGAGGTGGTCGGCCATGGCGCGCGAGGCAGCCATAGAGACCGCGAGGATGGCGTTGGCACCGAGCTTGCTCTTGTTGGGCGTGCCATCGAGTTCACGCATGACGGCGTCGAGCTCGCGCTGGTCGCTGGCGTCCATGCCTTCGAGCTCAGGAGCGATCAGCTCGTTGACGTTGTCCACGGCCTTGAGAGTGCCCTTGCCCAGGTAACGAGTCTTGTCGCCGTCGCGCAGTTCCACGGCCTCGTGCTCGCCAGTGGAGGCTCCGCTGGGCACGGCAGCGCGGCCACGGGCCCCGCTCTCCAGGATGACATCGGCTTCGACAGTAGGGTTGCCACGGGAGTCGAGGATTTCGCGCGCAAGAATCAATTCGATTTCGGTCATGAGAATGAGCCCTTCGTCTCGCACCGGTGGATTTGCTTTCCAAATGGTGGGCGAGGAACTGGCCGAGCGAGTAAAAGACGCAACCCGCGAATCCGGCAGTTCTCCGCGACTAGGAAACGCTGCGGCAGGAGACCTATGAAACACTCCATTATAAGGGGAGCGGCTGGGGTCTGTTTGGCGGCCCGGAAGTGGCGGGTCGGAAATCACCAAAACCTTTGAGACGTAACCAGATAGACACTGTGCGCGACCGCTTTCCCTGTGGAAAAGAGTTGGCCGCAGAGCCGTACTTCTGTATCCTCTTGGGAGCGAACGGGGACGCAACAAGTGTCCTCATAACAGCGGCTTGGCCGCTTTGCATTAGTAACGGAGCCATAGCCTATGTGGAAACCAACACGTAAGGAAGATGAGTTGACAACACCAGAACAGAATGCACCGAGAACGATGCAACCGCCGACCCCACCCGTAACCCGTCCGGCCGAGCCTGCTCGAGTGGAATCGCCGAGGTCCGCGGACGTTGCCACGATCGGCAAGTCCGTTGTGGTGAAAGGAGAGTTATCAGGCAGCGAGGACTTATACGTCGATGGGTCGGTGGAAGGCTCGATTTCATTAAAGGGACAGAGCCTGACAATTGGCCCGAACGGCCAAGTGCGCGCCAATCTGGAGGCGCGAAACGTGATCGTGCATGGAAGGGTGGATGGAAACATCATCGCCAGTGACAGGGTTGACCTGCGCAAGAGCGCCTCGTTGACTGGCGACATCTCAACGGCGAGAGTCGCCATAGAAGACGGTGCGTATTTCAAAGGAACAATCGATATTCAGAAGGCCGAACCCGTAGTTGCCAAAGCGGAGCCGAAAGCGCCGGCGGTGGTGACAGCGCCCGCTCCGGTGGCTGCGCCCGTGGCGGCAACGACTGCGCAAGGCTCGCTGATTGAGACGAAAAAGTTCTAGCAAGTAGATGTTCACGGTTGGCGGGATGCTTAAAGCGCGTCCCGCTTTTGTTTCGTGTTAGCCCGCCTAACGCCTGAAAGCAGGCGAGGGATTGCAACTCTAACTGGGCTACAATGGTCGAAATGGCGCCAGGTGTGTTTGAGAGGATTTTCGGGAACTCTGGTCAGCAGGACAGGTTGGACAAACCTGCGCCTGGCGAACGCGTGCATCGCCGCTCTACGGGATTTAGCGAATTCATCAAGTGGATGGCGCGTGAAGAAGGCTTGAGCATCCTGGACCTGGGATCGACGTCTCCCGCCAACATTACATTCTTTATCGGACTGGGTCACCGGTTCCACCAGGAAGACCTGTTGCGCCTGGCTTCCGATAAGTCACTGCTGGTGCCAAATGGCGAGGGCGGCACGAAGATCGATGTGGAGAAATTCCTGGACCAGAACCTGCGCTTTGAGCGGCAGGAATTCGACGCTGTGATGTTCTGGGACCTCGCTGATTATCTGCCCGAGCCGCTGGTGAAGCCGGTCATTGAACGCATACATGTAGGCATGAAGCCGAGCGCAATCCTGTTTTCTTTCTTCCACACCAAAGATGCCGGAGCCGAAGCTCCGTTCTATCGGTACAACATCGCTTCGAAAGACACTCTCGAAATGCAGCCCGCGGCGCCCTTCAAACTTCAGCGGGTGTTCAATAACCGGCACGTGGAAAATCTGTTCCGCGATTTCAATTCCATCAAGTTTTTCCTCGGCCGCGATAACATTCGCGAAGTGCTCGTGATTCGTTAGATCTGCCTAGTTCAGGCAATCTGGCGGGTCTTGCGGACAATGAACGGGAGAACTCCGGGCAAACGAAGTAAAGGGAGTCCCGCAGTAACCACCGATTGGGGAAGTGACAACAGGGCGCGAATGCGCGAGGCCGCGCGGATCAAGGGAGCGAACTGCTCGTGGTAGGTGCGCTGGTAGTTGGCCACGGCGGAGGCGAGTGCACTGGACTCGTGAATCGCTGGCATCAGTTCGCGGGCTGCGAGGCAGCCGGTTCGGAGGGCTATCGAGATGCCATCTCCAACAAAAGGATCAATGAATGCCGCAGCGTCGCCCACGAAGACCAGGCTTCCCCGGACCGGTTCAGGCGTGCGATAGATGAGGGGCGCCGTGCTGACCGGCTGAGAAACGGGCTGCCAGTTGCGGCTGCGTTCGGCCAAGTCTGGATGGATCTGGAGCACCTGCTCTACCGATGTGGCTCGGTCGGAGCGAACCATTGCGCAAGCGTTGATGACGTCTTCGCTTACGGGCTGAACGCCGCAGTATCCGCGATCGAAAAAGTAGAGGTCAGTGGAACGAGCGGCTTGTGGCTCGCGAAAGTGCGCTTTGAGGCCGACCCACTTGGGACCGTCGGGAATTGGAATACTCGGCCTGAATCGCGACCAGCGTCCGGCGGCAACGATCACGGAAGCGGCATGGATTTGGCCGTTGGTCGTAAGAAGGTGGAATGGCCCGTCTCCTTCGATCTCTCGAACTTCACAGTTGCACATTGTGTGTGCACCGGCCCGGTGTGCCGCCTGCCACAACAATGGATCTAGCTCGAAGCGGGGAATGCTGAGTGCAGGCGGACGGACAGGCGTGTTGATTTTCCGGCCCGCCAAAAAGAGCCTTGCTTGATCGACGACGGGAGCAGCCCGCAGGATGCGATCCGCCTCACCGACTGTGCGCAGCAAATCGCGAAGCGCGTCCAGTGACTCCGCGGAGACGAACTCGCCGCAGACTTTCTGCCGGGGAAATTCTCCGGCCTCGAGCACCACGACTTTCACCCCCAAGCGAGCGGCAGTGATGGCGGCCGCGGTTCCCCCAGGCCCTCCCCCAATGACGGCAAGATCGAACGTATTCGAAGAACTCTGCATCGTCGTGCCGGCCCTCACTTCCACAAAGCCACTCCCATGCGGTACAGGACGTGCCGCGATACGCTGACCTGCGCTACTGGCAGGCCCGCGAGGATTACCTTAATTTCCGTGATTGTGTACGCCGCGCGCACCGAAGCAGGTGCATCATGCCAGGTGATGCGGCTGCGAAACAGCGGGAGCCCAAGATAAACCAGCAGCAGATGAATCCGACTGCGAATCAAGTCATTGATAATCACAGCACGGCGAGACACCCGTAGGGCTTCGCCCATGATCTGCCGAAGATGGTCGGGATCGAAGTGATGGGCGAATAGAGAGCAACCGACCACGTCGAATGCGTCGTCGGCGAA
>Ga0302323_100003622_pt1 | contig 12569 bp, 13 predicted proteins | sample Fen_T0_3_FD_201950 | JGI IMG/M metagenome (GOLD analysis project Ga0302323, IMG submission 201950) | Peat permafrost microbial communities from Stordalen Mire near Abisko, Sweden - Fen_T0_3 | ecosystem: Environmental > Terrestrial > Soil > Wetlands > Permafrost | place: Sweden: Abisko... | reverse complement strand
CCCTGCACGGTTCGCCGGTCTCCGTTGTTCCGGTTGCAGGGGACGGACAACACGGCATCGCCCTTGTGGCTCGATTCTGATCCCTCAGTGATTCCTTGAGGTCACGTCGCTCTGCTGGGCCACTACACCAGCGGCACGCAACTTGCTGAGTATCCGAGTTCGAAAGAGTGACGGCCGTTGTGGTCTATCCGCGGTTGTTGACCGTCTTCTTGAGGACCTAGGATGAAATCAAAGACGTTTCTAAAGACCGTGGAGTTCTCTCGGTACTGACAATCGGAGCTTTCTTCGTGGGGTGGCTCACCGCGGATCCCAAGTTGGCTCACGCGTACACAATTGATAGCCCCATCACCGCCGGGTGCCACGAAAAGATCACGACCGATGCGCTGCGAGCGGTGCGGTTGGACCTCCCCAGTGCGGCGCCTCTCCCTGCCGACAGGAACGAACGGGCGCTTATCGACGATTTGGAGTTCACGCCGGCAGGCGACATGACCGATCTGGGTGCCGCGACTTTGCTGGTCGGGGTCCGCGACAACGACCTGAAAGGGCGAGACTCTATGGCGCTCAGCCAGCTCGCGCTGGTTCATGGCGATCCCAATGCGCAGCGGGAGCATTGCCTACGCAACTCGAACGCAAATGAGCCGGATGGATCGGCAAACGCCGTCCTCGATTGCCGCGCCTTCATTCGCGAACGTATTGCCCAGGCCCTGGTTGGACTCGATGCCACGAGCACACCGGACCTTGCCCAAAGGACCTCGCTTCCACTTTACCTGTCGTTGCGCCACGGCGTGGACGCTTCCCTGCCTACCTACTACGTGCGCATTGGTCAGGCGATTCACGCCATCGAGGACAGCTTCACGCATACCTATCGCACTCCCGACAGTAGGCAGATTACTGTTGTCTTGGATTGGGTGGACGAGGCCAACGGAAATCTTGTCGAGGCCACCGACGGGCCACCGCACTCGACCGAGCTCGACCGCTGTGACGATCCCGATGATTTGCGAAAACGGCGGCGCGAGCTGGCGACCGAAGCCGCCACCGCGGTCTTGCATACGACACTCGATCCCAACCAAACCAACGACCAGAAGATGGCTGCCGTGGAGGTGATTTTGGACAAGTATCTCAGTTATTCGCCAGGTTGCACGTTCGACAACAACTGGTGCCAAGCGGCCGAACGCCAATACGGCAATGGCCAATTCAGTTGCAGCATGGGAGGGCCAGAGCGCCGAAACTCACGATGGGGATTGGTTGTTATTATGGGATTGTTCGCGCTGGTGGGTCGAACCTGGCGACGACGCGGCAAACAGGTCGTGAGCGCCGTGACCATCCTGTGGATCGCAAGCTTTTCTCCGAGCCGTGCATATGCCCGGCCGACCTTTGCCCCTGAAGTCATGGCTGCCGACCACAAGGCACCGCCGCCTGTCACCACACCGGTGAAGGAGCCAGGGCCAAAAGATCCTTCGCAGGTTGCATTGGGCGCCTATCTGGGTGGTTCAGGCTCCGTCGACAACGCAGCGGCCGCGGTTGCGCTCGGCGCTCGCCTACGTTTAAGCAAACACTGGACGTTCGGGCTGGATGCGGAATGGAATCCGTGGATCGCCGTCAATGGCGCCTCGACCGTGCGGGCGGGCGTCTTCAACGGGTACGCAACCGTCATTTTCCGTCTGCCACTCGCCTACGAACAGTTCAACCTGCGTACCACTGCGAATCTCGGGGTCTCTCGACTGCTCATCGATTTGTATGGTGCCCCCAAAGGCAGCACCGGGATTTATGCGGGCCTGAGCCCGCTTGGGCTCGAATGGAAGATGTCCCGGATGTTCTTTCTGGTCATCAATCCGTTGAACTTCGCGATGCCAACGCCGCAGCTCAAGGGTGTTCCGTTCTCCTATTCCCAGTATCGCTTCACAATCGGCCTCGAAGTGTACGGAGGCTAGGGCACACATGATCGGTACGAGCATGGAAACCGTAACATGAGCAGTCTGATGGCCGCGCTGTGGCTTGCCGTCGCCGGCCAGGGCGACGCTACCCCTACCCCACCTGCACCCGTGCAGACTCCACTTCCCGAGGCTTCGGCGCCAGCACCCAAGGCGCAGGCGCCCGAGGTGTACAGATTACGCCTGGCCGCTGATATTCCTATCGTCGTCACCGGTGTCGGAGCGGGCCTGGTGCGTGTTCTGTTCAAGGACAAGCTGGCGCGGAAAAGCTGTCCCTGTGATTCGGCTAGCATCAACCGCCTCGATCGGTGGACCGTGGGATACCACAGTCAGACTGCGAGCGTCGCCGCCGACGTCACGGTCTACGGCGTGCTCATTGCGCTACCCTTCGTCGATCTCCTCGACGTCGGGTTTGGCCGCGCCCTGGGCGAGGACGTGGTGGTGTACGTCGAGGCGTTGGCCGTCAGTACCGCGATCCAGAACGCGACCAACTTCATTACGGCGCGCCCGCGGCCGCGCAGCTATGCCGGCGATCCTGCCATGGCCAACTCGGGTGAAGGCTATCTCTCATTCTATGCCGGTCACGTCTCCACCGTGTCCGCCGGCCTCGCGGTGGTGGCGCTCACCGCGCGCAAGCGCTACGGCGAGCAAGTGTGGCCCTGGATCGTAGGTGCGTTGATTACCAGCAGCGTCGCTGTCGAGCGCGTCGCTTCCGGCCACCATTTTCCAACCGACGTGGCTGTCGCTGCCGTGGCCGGCACCGCTGTTGGCCTCGCCGTCCCTTGGCTTCACTTCCGAAGCGGCAAAACCTACGCCCAGTTCGCCCCCGTTGGAACGAACGGCCTTGGGCTCGTGGGCGCCTTCTGAAGGGGGCACACGTGAACAAGAAAAAGGTCGCGGTCGTCACGAACCCGAACGCGGGCAAGAACACGCCCAGGGCTGGTCTGGGCAAGGTCATCGCATCGATCCTCGCCACTCCACGCTGGACCTACAACCCGGAGACACTCAGCGCGCTCGAAGGCACGGCCAAGGAGCTCAGCCGCGAACGTCCTGACATTCTGGTCATCGCCGGTGGCGACGGGAGCGTTCATCAGACGTTGTCGAAGGTGTTGCTCGAGCACGCACGCTCTCCGGACACGCCGCTGCCCCAGATTCTCATCATCCCGATCGGTACCATGAACAATCTCGCGACCACCATCGGCCTCACACGGCATCCAGCGGTGAAGTTGGCCGAGTTGCTCGCCACCAAGATCCGCGAGAACCAGCCACTGGACGTTACCCATCTAAGCCCGCTCAAGATCAACGACGAATACGGATTTCTCTACGGCACGGGGCTACCTGTGAACTTCCTGCAGAAGTACTACGAGGATCCCAAGAAGCGCGGGGCGAAACGAGCCATCAAGGTCATTCTGGAAACGCTTGGCAACGAGATTGCCTCGCTCGTGACGTTTAGGAAATCGAAGCAGATCCTGACCCGGCCGGTGCATGCCAAGATCACGCTGCCTGAAGGTAACGAGCCGCCTGTGGCGCCCTTCATGACCCATACTGGCATCCTTTGCGCTTCGATCGATCAGGTCGGCCTTGGCTGCCGCGCGATGCCGGAGGCGAGAAGCAAGCCCGGATGCTTCATGCTCCGGTCGACACACCTTTCGTTTTGGGGGCTCGCCATGAGCGTCGGCGCGCTTTGGGTCGGCCTGCCGCTTCCGGCAACCTTCGACGCGGTCGTGCCTCATCTGACCATCGACTACCAGGAGCCAACCATCGCCACTGTCGACGGCGACATGAAGCAGCCCAGGACGAGCGACATCATCACCTGCGGTCCGACCGTCTCGTTCATCACGGGATGAGGTTTTGTCCACGGCTGAATTGCGTTAGGTTGGTGTTCGATACGCTTGATGGACGGGTGGCGCGCTGGCGCCATGCACACTCGCCCCTGGGACGTGAGCTGGATTCTCTCGCTGACGTGATTTCGTTTGGCGTAGCCCCGGCTGTCCTGGCCTTTGCGGCTGGCATGCGCGGCGGCTGGGATCGGGTCGTATTGATCTATTTCGTCGGCTGCGGAGTCAGCCGGCTGGCGCGATACAATGTGACCGCCGAGGTCTTGTCCGAGGGGGGCGACAAGGTGAAGGACTTCGAGGGCACGCCCATTCCGTCGAGCCTGGTCCTGGTCATGGTGCTGGCCGTGGCGGCCTGGAGGGATCGTCTGGGAGCGGGACTGTACTTCGGCTCCGTTGAACTGGGACTGGTCATGCACCCAATTGTCCTGATGTTTGCGCTTTCAGGCAGCCTGATGATCAGCAAGACCCTGCGAATTCCCAAGCTATGAGCTTGAACCTGCGCGTGCCGTGCCTGGAGCTGCACCTTCTCCTGGCAAGAGGCGTGGGTACATCAAGCCGGTGACAACGCTTACCCAAGCCGCGGCCGCGAGGAAGCCACCGAGCACATCGGACGGATAGTGCGCACCTAGGTAGACGCGCGAGAGGCCCACGCCGACGATGGCTGCGGAGCCAAGTAAGATCGAAGCCAAGCGCACCACGTGTGGCGCCTTCACGACGTGCAGAATGACCACAAGGCTTCCAGCCACGCTCGTGGTTCCCATCGCGTGTCCGCTCGGGAAGGACAGGGACGAGAGGCTCGGCAGCAAGTAGACAAAGTCCGCGCCCGGGCGGGCGCGATGAAACAATGCCTTCAAGAGCAGGTTGAGCAAGAATCCACCTCCCGCTCCGAACGCGAGATAGCGCGCCTCTTTCGGACGGCGTACGAGTAGCAAGAAGAGCACTATTGCCGCGCTAACGACAATTATTGGCAGGCCACCGCCCCATCTTGTGCACGCGAGCATCAGGGGGTCGAGCGAGCCTCGCCTGACGTTGACCATACCCTGCAGCAGCTTGTCGAACGCGTCGACTTCGCCTTCCTGCATCTCGCGCGCCAAGCGCATGAAGCAGAGCACGGCGGCGATGGAGAGCGGCAAGCTCCATCGATGTCGGCGAGACAGACGCCACACGAAGGCTGCCAGGGAACGAACCGAACGAGAAGCTCCCACCGCGATCACCACGTCCCAGCGAGAGCTATTCCGGTACTACTGCGGCCGATCGTTGGGACCACGGCGATGCTAGGACTTTCCAGTCGGCGATTCAGAATCCACGATTGGACTGGCGCAGTGAGCGCCGACGCCACGCCGACCGCCGAGCCGATACCGAACGAAATCCAGGCGCTCTCCCACGCGCCGCGACTGTAGCCAAGGTAGAGCAGGCCAGCGGTGTTCACAGCGAGGCCGCCAAACACGTTCAGGATCAACGTGTGACGCTCACGCCGCGGCCTCGACCAGAAATGCGTGCCGGACGTTGGCGGACGCGGGATGGCGATCGCCGCACAAACCCACCACGCTAATACTGAGCGGATCCAAGACCTTCGCCAACACGCCGATGGTTGCCTTGACGGCGCTCACGTACAAGCCCGTGCGGGTGTCATTCTCGATCCAGTCGCTGGGGGCAAACGCCGCAATGCCAACACTCCCCACCGCCGCGATGGCGAAGGTCGCGGTCCAGGCCAGGTTTCACTTGGCGGCCCGGTCAAAATCCTCGCAGACAGCGTCGTCGATCTCGCGCTCTCGGGCGCTGAGCTCGACCGCTGTGGACGCTGCCGCCGTTCCCAGGCCCGCGACCACAACAGGGACGAGGACGCCGAGCCAGAGGAAGACACGCATAAGGAACAGTAGCACGCGAGCGCGAGGTTGGTGGACGCTCGCCACGGATCCCGACGGAGGGCAGCACGATGCGATAGCTGTTCTCCGACACCGCTCCGGTCATCGCATCTTGGTCCAGGCTGAAGGCATCGAACAGGTACTTTTTCTCGGCGCGCACATCGACTTGGTAGAAGGTCGGCAGGCGTACGAAGTCCGACGGCCCGATCACGCCCCGGCCCACCACACGTTCGCTCTTGGAGCGCGTATAGGACAGCCAGCCGTGCAGACGCTCGCTCTCCGGACGACGAAGCATGACTTCGAGACCGTACGACCGGCCGTCGCGACGACCAGAAAGTCCCCGGCCAGCGGGTCCCGGACGGTCAGGGTCGGGTCGCGCAGATCGGTCAAGACGAAGCGCTGGACGTAGCCCGTGGCTTCCAGCGCGACCGTGCTGGCCGGCCGCGCGAGCACGCCCAGGGAGCCCTGCCACGACGTCTGCAACCCGTAGCGGGCCAGCCCGAAGTTCTCTGCCCCGGGGACCTGAAGGGCCAAGCTCGGCGCCTGCGAGAAGTGGCCGCCGCTGGCCACCAGCCAGGTCTTGTCGCCGAGCAGGACGCGCGCCGAAAGGCGTGGCCCGAGGTCGGTCCTGCGGTCGGAGGTGGCGGCGCTGGTGATGGTGTAGCTGTCCAGCCGCAATCCTGGAGTCAGGATCAGGCGCCCCACCCGGATAGTCGTCGACACGAACGCCCCCGCGAGCAGCGCCGTGCGCTTCGAGCCCAGGTCGGAGGCATTCGATTCCGGGAACGCGACGGTGGGAGTCAGCCATTGGGACTGTCCGTCCACGCCAGCCTCGAGGTCCACGTGGCTGGTGCGGCGTTCGAAGCTCAGGCGAGGCATGAGGCTGTAGGCCGTCACGCTCATGGGGTAGCCCTGCACCACGGGACCGGTGCTGCGGTCGGCGCGACGTACTACTTCCCTCGCCCCAACAAGGCCGCCTCATTCTCAAGACCCGCCGATGCTCCAGCGCGTGCATGTTGTGCTGTCGCGTGGCGATTTCGCCGCGCCGGCCGATGTCGGCCGGGGGCTGACGCCGAATTTGGCAGGTGGGTTGGCAGGTGAGTCGGCAGGTGCGCTGGCAGGCGCGCTCAGGCAGCCGATGCCACCGGCACCGAGGTGCCCGTCGTCTGCGGCTTTCGGGCGTTCTTCCGGTCGACCAGCACGCCGGCCAGCTCGGCGACATCGACAGAGGTAGGCACCGCGCTCGTTCGCCAGTGCGCGCAGCCGGAGGATTCGAGCAACACGCACTGGGCAAGCAGACCCTGGGCCCGCGCACGCCAGCCGGCGCCGACCAGACCGGGGACGCAGGCCACGCCCACGATCCCGACCTTGCCGCCCGACAGCGAGGGCGAGCGCAAGAACCGGCCGAAGTCCGAACCGTGTATGACGGCCAGGGCCTGGGCTCCGGCAGCCGCCGCGACCTTGGTCGCCGCCGCCACGGTGCAATCGGGGGTGCAGCCGGTGCAGTGCAATTCGATGTCGGAACGGTGGGCCAGGCATTGGGCATCGGCCCGTCGTCGCGCGCAACCTGGCAGGACGACCACGTGGCGCTCGCAGGCAAGGAAATCCGCACGCCAGGCGCGATTGAGGATCTCCGCGCCCACCATGTTAAAGTGGTACTCGACGCGACGGCGCGAGCACTGAACCGTATCTTCGCGCGGCCCGCGCAGGGGCAAGACCTGCTGACGGAAGACATCCACGTGCGCGGTGAACCGACCCAGGGCGCTCGCGCTGGCGGTGTCGAACGCGTCGGCGAGGGTCACCAGAGCCCGCAGCATGGAATCAGCGGCCGGGGCCGCGGCGAAAAATTCCTGCCAACCCTCGAGGCGCACGAACTCGTCGTCGTATTCACCCGAGGCCAGAAGCCACTCGAGCAAGACCGTGAAGTCTCCGACCGTCGGATCCGGGCGACCAGGGACGAAGGGCACGTCGATGAGCACGAGCGCGGCGTTGGATCCGTCACGGCGCCGGCCGCAGCCCGCGCGCCGTTCCCCGACCAGGCGCCGAATGACCGGGCCATGCGCGCTGGCCGCCACCGTGGCCTCGTGGCCGCGCGCCCGCCAGAGCCCGCCGATCATCAAGGCCTCGAGCAGATACTCCGCGTGCGAGCGCCGTTCTTCGCAACCGGTCTCCGCGACGAAGTGTCCGTACGCCTCCACGGCCGGGCGTACATCCTCGCCCATGACCATGACGGTATCGGCGAGCTTGGCGACTGCTTTCTGGTAAGCGCCGGGGGCGGTCGACTGGGCGCGAAGGTTGTAGGTCGGGTAGTCCATCGTGGTCCTCGCTGCTTGTCCTGCCGGCTTCGCTTTGCAGGCAGGATGCCAAGGCGGAGCCACGCCATCTCGCGGCTTTCCCATCTTTCCCCATCCCGGCGGACACCTGTCCGCTGTCCGGGCCGGACAGGTGTTCTAGCGTACCCGGCGTTCGAGCGAGAGCCCCAGGCGTTCCATGCGCCGGTAGAGCGCCTGCCGGGAAAGGCCCATCTCGGCCGCCGCGCGCGATACCACGCCGCGCGCGCGCCCCAGCGCCTCCTCGATGGCGGCGCGCTCGGCGGCGTCTGCGCTGCTGGTCGGCAGGGTGGCCGCCGGCTCGCTGGGTCGGGTCGAGGCTGGCGCCGCCGCTCGCGCCCGCCGGCTGACATCGGTCTCGCCGGCCGGCAAGGCCAGTGCGGCCGCGCTGATGCGCGGTCCGGTTTCGACCAGCACCGCGCGCTGGACTCGGTTCTGCAACTCGCGCACGTTGCCCGGCCACTCGTACGCCAGCAACGCGGCCATCGCGTCGTCGGAGAAGTGCAGCTCGCCCTTCCCTTCCTTCGTCGCCCAGTCGGCCAGGAAGTGCTCGGCCAGCGGACGGATGTCATCGGGCCGGTCGGCCAGCGGCGGCACGTGCAACTCGATGACGTTCAGGCGAAAGAAGAGGTCCTCGCGAAAGCTTCCATCCGCGATGGCCCTGGGCAAATCCGTGTTGGTCGCGCTGATGATGCGAACGTCGGCCTTGCGCGTGACCGACGAGCCCAATCGCTCGTACTCGCCGGTCTGCAGCACCCGCAACAGCTTGGCCTGCGCGGCCGCCGGCAGCGTCCCCATCTCGTCGAGGAACAGGGTTCCGCCGTGGGCCGCCTCGAACCGCCCGACCCGCAACTTCTGCGCGCCAGTGAAGGCGCCCGCCTCGGCGCCGAACAGCTCGGCCTCGAACAGGTTGTCGGGCAGCGCGCCCACGTTGACCTTGACGAAGGGCTTGTCCTTGCGGCGCGAGTTGGCCTGCACGATCTCGGCCACCTTCTCCTTGCCCGACCCGTTGGGGCCGGTGATCAGCACCGGGGCATCCGAAGGCGCCACCGTCACCGCCAGCCGCACGGCCGCGTGCATCTCGGCGCTTTCGTAGATGGCCTTGCACAGGTTGTGTCCCTCGGCCAGCACCCGACGTGCCCGCCGTGCCTGGGCCTGCAAGCGCACGCTCTCCTGCTTGAGGGCGCGCAGGTTGACCAGGTTTCGCACCGTGGCCACCAGCTTGTCGTCGTTCCATGGCTTGGCCATGTAGTCGGTCGCGCCTTCCTTGATCAGCGCGACAGCGCTCTCCAGCGACGCCCAGGCGGTCATCATCAGGACGGGCATGTCCGGGTCCAGCGCGCGGATGGCGTGAAAGAGCGCGACGCCCTCCTCGCCCGAGGTCTTGTTCTGGGTGTAGTTCATGTCCTGCACCACCGCGCCCACGTCCTCGCTGGCAATCAGGTCCAGGGCCTCGGCCATGGTGCCCACGGAGACCGCGGGCACCTCGTGGACTTCGAACAGGGTCTCGAGCGCGGTTCGCACCGCGGGCTGGTCGTCGACGATGAGGACTTTGGACATGACAACTCCTCTACTACCTGATCGACACCGCTGTCAGCTATCGAACTTCGAACCGGCAGGTATAGTTGATGACCGTGGCCACGGCGTGTCCATCGCGGTCGAAAGGCGGCGTCCAGCGCGAACCGGCCAGGGTGTCGCGGCAGGCGCGGCCGAAACCCGCCGCGGTTTCCGAGACGACCAGCAGGTCGCGCACGTTGCCTTCCGCGGTGATACGGGCGCGCACCACGGCCTTGCCGGCCTGGCCGCTCTGCCGTGCTTGCGCGGGGTAGTTGCGTTCCAGGGCGTCTTCCAGCCGAGGTGCCTCGGGCAGGCGAGAGAGATCGGCCACCGCGACGATCGGCCCAGGCCCGGGACGCCCAGCCGGCGCCGGAGCTTCCACGTGGCGGCCGGTCACGCGAGCGCCGGGCCGGCCCACCGGACCGTTCATCGCCGCGCCATTGCCCGTGGCGCTGGCCCAGCCCGGGCCAGCGCCTTCGTTGGTGAGCGTGGTCCCGGAGAAATCAGCGGGCGTCTCGGGCGCGGGCGGCGTGGCCGCGGCGCGGGCCGGCGCCTCGGGGCCCGGGGCCAACCGCGGCGCCATGGCCGCGATCCGGCGGACTGCGCGCGGGGCCGGCTTGTCGGTGGCCGGTGGCGGTTCGGGCGCGGGGGCGGGTGGCCGAGGCGGCGACGGCGACGTCATCTCCATGAACGCGACCTTTTTGGCCACGGTGGCCCGGGCCGGACCGCCCAGGCGATTGAGCTTGGCAAAGCCGACGGCGTGAATGCCGAGGCTGGTGCCCAGGAGCAAGGCCCACGAGATTGTCTTGCGAAAGTTCATGGCTGCTTACCTCTTGGTCACTGCCTTGGCGATTTCGTCGGGGTCGACGTTGAAGGCGAACTTGGTCACGTCCTCGCGGCGCAGAAGATCGATCACGCGCACCACCTTGGCGTGGTTCACCCGGCCATCCGCCGCGATCACCGCGCGCGTCTCGGGATCGGCGCTGTGGGCCGCCCGGATCCGCTGCTGCAAGGTCGCCTCGTCGATGGCCTCGGCGTCGAGAAACGTGTGGCCGTCCTTGTCGATGGACACCGTCAGCGTGGTGGGCGTGCCCTCGCTGGTCGCGCTCCTGGGCAGTTCCATCGGGATCGAGCGCGAAACCACGTAGCTGGCCGTCACCATCAGGATGACCAGCAGAACCAGGGTCACGTCCACCAGGGGGGTCACGTTGATGCCGGTGATGATGTCGTCGTCGTTCAGAGCTGCACTGGCCATGGTCATGTCTCCTGAGAAGTAGGTCGGGTAAGGTCGCGGTAACTCGTGGTCGACTAGGCCAGGTGTCGGGCGCTGCGCATGGTCCCGCTCACCTGGCTCGATTTGGGCGTCGACTGCTCGACCCGTTGTTCCGACTTGAGCAGCGCCAGAACCTCCTTTCCGAACGAATCGGCGCGGGTGATGCGCGCCTTGATCACGCGCTGGAGGTAGTTGTAGCTGGCGATGGCGGGCAGCGCGACCATGATGCCCACCGCGGTCGCGACCAGGGCCTCGCCGACCTCGGCCATGAGGCCCGAGGTCACCCGGCCCGCGGCGCCGTTCAGCTCGTGAAAGGCGCGCACGATCCCGATGACTGTCCCAAGCAAGCCCAGGAAGGGCGCGTTCGAGCCCAGGGTGCCCAGGAACGCCAGCCGCTTTTCCATGCGCAGCTTGGCCAGCTGGGCCGCGGCGTCCATGCGCTCTTCCGCCGCCGCGGCCCCGTCGGCCGGTTCTTCCAGCCCGGCCGCCACCACCTGGGCCTCGAACGACTTGGACTTGGCCAGGCGCTCGCGCGCCGCCGCGGTGTCGCCGCTGCGCAGAAGCGCGAGTACCTCGGCCTTCAGCTTGCGCAGGTTATCGCTTCTGAGCGCGAGGTAGAGCGCCCGCTCGAGCGCGATGGCCAGCCCGCCCACCGAGAGGCCAATCAGCACCCACATGATCCAGGTGGCGCCCATTCCCGCAAGGCTCGTGATCTTCGTCTGAATGTCCATGGTTCATTTCTCCGTCGCGATGAGGAAGCGGCTTCTTGTGTGGCCGCGATGTCGTCGATGCCGATACCGACGCCGATGTCGATGTCGGCCCCTATTGCAGCCCTCGTGCCACTCGGAAATGCCGAAAAACCGAGGACCAATCCACCGGTCACTGTTCGCCCCGACGCCTGTCCGCCGGGCACGCGGACAAGTGTCCGGCCCGCTCGGCGAGAGAATCCCCGGCTTTTCTCACGCTGGGCTTGGCATAGAGTGTGCTGTACGTCAGAGGCACAAGGAGCAGCCCCCCATGGACCCATACACGCTCGAGGACCGCACCGCCATCTGTGGAATCGACTGCTTCAACTGCGAATTCTTTCACACCAACATCGAGGCGTTCTTCGCCAGCATGGCGCCCGAGCGCAAGGCCGCCTTCGAGGCGAGGGGCATGACCCTCGAGAAGGGCCGCTGCATGGGCTGCCGCCACGGCGGCTGCACGACGCTCGAAGGAAATTGTGAGACCCTCGACTGTGCAAAGCAGAAGGGCGTGGACTTCTGCTACGAGTGCAAGGACTTCCCGTGCAAGAACCTGCAGCCGCTGGCCGAGGGCGCGGACAGGTACCCGCACAACCTGAAGGTCTACAACCTAACCGCGATCAAGAACCGAGGCATCGAGGCCTGGGCCGCCGAGGTCGGGACCATCCGCAAGCGCTACTTCCGGGGCACGTTCAAGATCGGCGCTGGCCCGCAGCTCCCGGAGACCAAGTGAGCCCGGTCATGAAGCAAGTCATGGGCAAGCTCAATCACAGCGTCGAGTTCACGGTGCCCGCGGCGCCCGAACGGGTCTTTCCCTTGCTGTGTCCGGTGCTCGAGTACCGATGGATCCCGACCTGGCGCTGCGAGCTGCTGCATTCCGAATCGGGGGTCGCCGAACAAGACTGTGTGTTCCGCACGGACTTTCCCGGTGCCGGCCCCATGACCTGGGTCGTGACCTGCTACCAGCCAGCGAAGCGCATCGAATTCTGCTGTTTCGTGGCGGAGTGCCTCGTCATGCGTCTCAAGATCACG
>Ga0302323_100003621_pt1 | contig 12570 bp, 11 predicted proteins | sample Fen_T0_3_FD_201950 | JGI IMG/M metagenome (GOLD analysis project Ga0302323, IMG submission 201950) | Peat permafrost microbial communities from Stordalen Mire near Abisko, Sweden - Fen_T0_3 | ecosystem: Environmental > Terrestrial > Soil > Wetlands > Permafrost | place: Sweden: Abisko... | reverse complement strand
CCGAAGCCGGTAGAGCCGAAGAAGCCGGAAGAGAAGAAGCCCGAGGAAAAGAAAATCGAGGTTCCTCCCATGCCGGCTCCACCAGAACCACAGGTCACGATCCCGAAGAAGATCGCGGTGCGGCAGGTGGTGGAAGACGAGAAGCAGCCGGACAATCCGAACGCTGCTTTCATCGCCGACAAGGCCAACCACGTGCTGCAAGAGACGCAGGCGCGAATCACCAGCGCCGATCAGAACGACGCCAAGCCGACGCCCGGTGGTGAGCATTCGAGCCCGGATAAATCGCCTGGAGATTCCGATCATTCGCGGGTGATGCAATCGGAGGATCGGCCCGGGGAAAAAGATCACGCCCCTTCGGAGACCGCTGCCTCCGACGCAGAAAAGCTGGCTCTCATGCGGCCGCCCGCCACCGAACCGGTGCACCAGCGGAGTGCCGAACCGGCTCAAGCCCAAACCGGCGCCCGAACTGGAGCGGATCGTTCCCAGACCAGCGCACCAGCTCAAGAGGGACAGAAGGCGCAAGCGGCGTCGAAGGAAAGTGAAGCCAACCCAGAGGTCGTTAGCTCGGAGAACGGTCGATTCACGGTCGCGGGCCCACGCCAGGCTTTGGTCGATCAAGCGGAGGCGAAGGCCCGAAAAGCGCGGCCGCTGCCCAAACGGCACAGCAGCGGTGACGCTCTGTTCGGTTTCGGCTCGACTGGCACCACCGCCAATGGCGTGAATCTGAATCTGATGCCGCGTACCGCAGTCGCGGCGATCGGCACCGACCAGCTCGCGCGTGAACGGCAAATCGACGGCGAGCGCAGGAGAAGCGCGCACGTCGGTTCTTGGCACCCCATGGACCCGAGCCGCTGGCGCAGCGCCATCGAAAACTACACGCCTAGCGTTCAGCTCGGCAATCAAACGGCGCTCAACACGGCCGCCTCGGCGTTCGGCACTTACCTGAGCATGATCCACAACCGCATCCACCCGTTGTTCGCGGATTCATTCCTAGGATCGCTCGACAACTTGCCCGCCTCCCACCCGATGAACAATCCCGATCTGAGCACGGAGGTGGAAATCGTCCTGGATCAAGAATCGGGCAACGTCGTGCGTATGGGTGTGACCAAGTTCAGCGGCATTACGGCATTCGACATCGCCGCGCTCGACTCCGTGAAGCGCGCGGCTCCCTTCGGCACCCCGCCGCACGAGATCGTGTCACCGGACGGGAAGGTCTATTTGCATTGGGAGTTCCACCGCAACCAGTACGCTTGCTCGACGCTCAACGCGCGCCCCTTCATCCTCAAGGCGCAACCGAACACGGCACCGACAGAAGTGAAGCCGCCTGCCGCACCGAGCGATCCTACGGAGGCGTCTCCGCGTGAGCGCCATGGTCAGAACGCGCGTCGACCCGGCAGCGTCTTCGCCCAAAATTGATCGAGCGAACCTTGCCCGTCCCCGATTCAGGAGAGACCTCTGGGGTCTCTTTGCCCATGCTCGCGCGAGTGGCCTTACTGGCCACGATCGTCGGGCGCGGCATCGCTCCGGCCATCCCGGGTTTGGCCGTTGGCATCGCGCCTTTCATCACGCTGAGCGGTCGACTCGCCGCCTTCCTCAGCCAATTGGTCGCCGCCGGCGGCGTCGCCGCCGCGATCCGTTTGGCCGGCGGCGCGCTCCGCTTGCCCAAACTCGATCTCGGTTATCGCTTGGTCGCCCTGCCCGGCAGCGCCATCGTGATCGCGCTGGTGATGGCCGCATGGGCGCGGCCGCTTGCTCCCGAACTGTGCCGCATGATGGCGCTGTCCGCCATCGCCGCCTCCTTGTCGTGCGCGCTGGCCAGCCTACGCGCGAGCGAAACACGCGCCAGTGGTCTGGTGCTGGGGGCGGCGGGCAGCTCTGGGCTCGGGCACCTCTTGGCGCGCGAACTGATGAGTCGCGCGGCGGACCACTCGGACGTGACGAGTGCGCATTGGGTCGTCGCAGCGTCGACGTTCGCAACGCTACTGGATCTCGTGACCCTGGGCTTGACCTTGACCTATCTAGGTCACGGCAAGCTGCGCCGAGTGGCATACGTCACGGCGTTGGTGCTGATGCCGGCGTTGGCGCTCGGCGTGTTTGCTGCTCACGGCAGCGCGCCGGGGGCGGGCGTGTTGCGCGTGCTCGCTGAACGCGCGTTGGGCCAGCTCTCGCGTGCGCCAGCGACGTCGGTTGCGAGCGCACTCCGCTACGCAATCACGGCAGCCCTGCTGCTTGCAGCCGGAGCATCCGTCGCCAAACCTGGGACACGCGACCGCGCCAGTGTGGTGCTGTCGATGTCCTTGCTCTCCTTGGGCGCCCCCGACATGCCACTGCCTGCGCTCTGGCTCGTCGTCGCTGCGCTGCTGTCGCCCAAGCAGGTTGCGCCGCTAGGCATCGCTGATTTACGCGGCGCCAGGAGCTAGGCCGGCCACATGATGAGACGTACAGCGTTTCATCAACTAATCCGCGATAACCCATCGCAATCAAACACGATTGCCCATCGCTATACAGATCATATGTTCAGGCTGCGTTTGATTTGATAAGGTCCGCCCATCTCGCGCATCGAATGGGGATTCGGAATGCAAAGTCTGCCGCAGCGGCTGCTCGTAGTCGAAGATGATGTGACGGTCGCCCGAGCGCTCTCGCGAACTTTGGCGCGCCGGGGGTTTTCGGTAGCCGTTGGGCGTTCTTGCAGCGCCGCGCTGGCCTTGGCACAAAGCTTCGATTTCGCGATCCTCGATCTCGATTTGCCCGATGGGAACGGTGTCGATCTGGCGCGCGCGCTGATGAACAGCGGTAAGGTGCCCAGCGTATTGTTCTTCACGAGTTCTACGGACCCCTCGCTATTGGCACGCGCTCGTTGCCTGGGCGCGGTATTGACCAAAGCACTCGGGACGAGTCCGATTCTCGCGTTTCTCGGGTCACTTCCCGCACAGCTCACGGATCCGCCGCAGAGCCACACGGCGCGCAGCGGCCGGGCGCGCAGCTATCGAGCTTCGTCGTCTTCTTCGTTGCGGCGCTCACGCGCCCGATAGCGGTGGGTGAGCATTGCTCGCGCTCACATCGCGCTGATGACGAGCGCGGCGTACACCAGAACCAGGTACGGCAGGGACGCCAGAAACAGCAGCTTGGCCCAGCGATCAACGGTCTTCGTGCCGCGCCCGAAGGCCGCAAAGCCGAAGAACAGCAGCCCCAGTACGGTTGCCACGACGGCGTACCAAACACCCGCCATACCCACGGTCAGTGGTGTCAAGCTGACGACCAGCAGCACGGCCGAGTAGAACAAGATCGATCGCTTGGTGGCAGCCAGGCCGGCCGCGTTCGGCTGCACGACGAGTCCAGCGCGTGCGTATTCCTCGCGACGGAAGGTTGCTATCGCGAGGAAGTGCGGCAGCTGCCAAACCAACAAGATCAAGAACAATGGCATCGCGCGCGGCGCGAGTGAGCCGGTCATGCTGGCCCAGCCGATGAGCGGGGGAATCGCGCCGGGCACCGCGCCGACGTGCAGCGCGTAGCCCGTGCTGCGCTTGAGCGGTGTGTAGGCGAGTACGTAGCTGGCCAGTGCGGCGAGCGCGAGCCCAGCGCTGGCCAAGTTCACGAACACCACGAGCACGCTGAGCCCGATTACTCCGCAAGCCAGCGCAAACCACAACGCGACCTCCGGCGATAGTCGGCCGGTTGGCAGCGGGCGCGAAGCGGTGCGCCGCATCAGCGCGTCGGTTTCGCGCTCGATGTACATGTTGAGCGCGTTGGCCGCGGCCACGACCAATGCCGTTCCGAGCATCGCGACCAGCAGGCGCCCGAGTGGCCGGGGACCGGGCGCCACCAGCGCGCCACAGAGCATGGTCACCATCACCAATCCGGCGACGCGGGGTTTCCCGAGTTCGACCAACGCCAGCCAAAAGCGACCACTTACCTGCTCGGAAGTGTCGCGTTCGCCGCTAATACCCGGCACGCTCGATTGCATTCTTCAGCACCTTCGGCCTTTGGCGACGGCTCTCAGCGGTGAACTCACGGATGCCTTGGAAGCGACCAGAGGCCCGGGCCTCCTACCACCATGCGACAGTTCCAGCAAACCGATCGCAAAGCCATTGTTTTTACTAGACTTTTTCAGGGTCCCACAGGGGTACCGGCGCGTCGACCGTGGCGCAAACGGACACGCTGTACGGCGAGCAAGGCCAAACCTGCCAGAGCCGCTCCACCCACGCCCGCCGCGGGCAACGCCAGATAGGTCCCAGAATGCGGATCCTGTCGTTCTAGCCAGGCCACCGCCCACCAGAGGCAGGCCGATGACCACGCTCCGAGGGACGCCCCCGCCCAAGCGGGCAACCAGGGCCGATCCGAGGCAAGCCTGCCCACCCCATATGCCGCAAGCCCGGCGCTCAGAGTGAACAGACAAATTCGCAATCCGAGCGGAATTCGGCGGGAGCGCCCCCAGGGCGGCAGGCCGCTGAGCGTCGCATGTTTCGCGTGCACCTGGACTTGGATGTGGAAGGCGGTCAGCGGAAAGCTGAGCGTGAAACCATCGAGTGCGATGCGCTTCAAGTCTTCACCCAAAGCGATCGCCGTAGCGCGAAACGTGGCCTGCTTGCCGAGGGGGGCGCGCCCCTGTAACTCGGGGGCGCGACCGGCCTCGCATACCCAAGCGAACCCCAACAGCGGGACCGTAACCTCTGCGCGAGGCGCGCTCTCGATGCAGCTTTCGCGCGCGGAGGCGACGAGCTCCGTGGCCAATTGGCCCGGGGACGTTCCGCGACCATCGAGCCAAGTTGACACACCGAAGCTAAGCGCGCCCAGCGCGAGCACCAGAATGCTGGTCGCCGCTGCGGTGGCCCGCCACGGTACGCGGCCAGGAGTTCGCGCCGAGCGCACGCTCGCGGCGACGCCCAACGCGACGGGGACGCTAACCAAGAAAGAGAGCTCGAGCGCGGCGGCGAGCAGTGGGCGAGCAAACGGCCAAATCAACGAAAGCGGGAGGCGTTGCCCAGAAACTCTCGGCAACAGCCGCAGGCCACCGATCCCCAAAAAGAGCGAGAGCGCGACGGCGAAGGCCGCCAGGCCGGCGAGTGCAGTGCGACGAGCCAGGCTCACGGCTGCTTAGCCTAGCCGAGCGAGGCGCGGCGGTGCAGGAAAGCGGCACCCCCCCGAGAACGAGAGCGAGAACGAGAACGAGAACGAAAACAGGAACGAGGCCGGCACCCCCGCACCGGACGCCGGGCCAAGCTGACTCGCGCCAGCTCCGCGACCAGCACCGGGAGGACAGTTGAAGGCCGCGTGAAAGGCGTGTGATATGGTCGAGGGAATATTCGCGCCGGGTCGGGCAACCCAGTTAGTAGCGAATTTCAGCGGAGGATCCATGCGCATCCAGACTTCATTCCTTGGCACGCTCACACTGGCTACCTTGACCCTCGCGCCACTTGCGGCTCACGCCGAGGACGTGTCGACGACCGGCAAAGGCGTCGTGGGTGGAACCTTGCTGGGCGCAGAGATCGTGCTGGCTTCGGAGGCCGCGTTCAAAGTGCAGCCGACCTGGGCGTACCTGGTCGGTGGCTTGGGTGGCGCCGCTGCTGGTGGGGTCGGCGGTTACTTCATCGAGCAAAGTGCGAGCCCCAAGACCACCATGCTGATCCTGGCGGGAGGCATGGCCCTCGCGATTCCGACGACCGTCGCCGTGTTGAGCGCGACCGCTTACGAGCCTCCTGCAAGCTACACTCAAGATCGCGCTCCCTCGGACGAGCCGGTGGCGGAGCCGCCGCAACCAAGTGGCGCGCCGACGCCAGCGCCGTCGCCTGCCTCGGCTCCCGCAACGACTTCACCTTCAGGCAACGAAGTGATTGCGCCGCCGCCCCCAGTCGTTAGCCCGCCACCGGCGGCGACGCCCGCGACGCCGACCGGCTCTCTCCCGAGGCCGAGGTCGCACGCGCATCGCACCTTACCGCTCGACTACCACCTCAGCCCACCTGCGCTCATCGGTGTCTCTTCCCAGGCGCTCACGGTCGGCGTGCCCGCGGTGGAAGTGCGTAACGTGTACAGCAGGAACGAGCTAGCAATGTACGGCGTCAACCAGGCGACCGAACTGCGCGTGCCCGTGTTGAACCTTCTGTTCTGAGCGCGGCGCTAGCCAGAGCAGGCTGAACAGAAAGGCGCGTAGCTCAAAAAATCGAGCGTTGAAAAACTGAACTAGTCGGGCGCCCGATTAGTGGTGCTAGTCTCTTAGGTTGCGGCTACTCTCAGCCGTTCATCCGCTCGGGATTAGACGACAAACATGGCACAGCCTGCTCCGCAGAAGCCCGCCGTGGCGGCGCCGCGTACGAAAAAAGCCGACGACCCGGCGCTCGGCAAAGTCATCGCCGGACGCTATCGCCTCGAAGCGCGCATCGGCGAAGGCGGTATGGGCATCGTATACCGCGCTCGACACGTGCTCATCGACCGCGTCGTCGCCGTCAAATTGATTCGGCCTGACTTGAGAGGTGAAACGCACCTCCGCGCGTGGATGCTGCGCGAGGCGCGCGCCGCCAATCGCGTCGACCACGCGCACATCATCGACATCCACGACATCGGCGAAACCGACGATGGTGAGCTGTACTTGGTGATGGAGTACTTGGTCGGGACGCCGCTCTCGAACGAGCTCGCGCATGGTCCGATGCCCCTCAATAGGGGTGTCGACATCTTGGAGCAAATGGGCGCCGCTCTGTCTCGCGCACACGACTTGGGCGTCGTGCATCGTGACTTGAAGAGCGACAACATCCTGCTCACGCATCGCGGCGGTCGCAAAGACTTCGTGAAGATCTTGGACTTCGGGTTGGCGGCCCTCGCGCACGATCCGAGACTTGCGCCCAAGGGCGCGGTGTTCGGTACGCCGGAGTACATGTCGCCCGAGCAAGCGCGCGGTGAACAGGCCGGTCCGCACTCGGACCTGTACGCCCTTGGCGTGCTGTTCTTCGAAATGCTCACCGGCCAGCTGCCGTTTCGCGCCGGCGATCGCGACAGCCTACTGGAGATGCAGCGCACCGCCCCCGCGCCGCGCCCCACGAGCATCCGCAAGGATTGCCATCCCGCCGCGGAGCGCATCGTGCTCAGGCTGCTGGAGAAGGATCCGCGCAAGCGTTACCGCGACGGTCATCACTTGCTCGAGGAACTGAAGGCGCTGCAGCGCTCGCTGCCCAGCGCATCTTGGGAGAAAGAAGGCTCCGGGGAGGCGCCGCCGGCAGCCGCGCCGCTGCCCCCCCCGCCGCCCCGGACGCCGAGCGTGATCGAATGGGCCGGACGAGCAGGCTTGTTCGCGCGCATGGTCGCCCGCGCCTACCCGTCAGCCAACGCCGCACCCGAGGTCGCACAAGCCCTGGCGACGCTTTGGGATTTGGCGGCCAAGGCCAGCGGCTTGGAAGGGGAGGTCGCAAGCCATACCCGCAAGCTCGAGGCGCTCGAGCGCCGCGGCCGAGCGTTGCGCGCGGAAATCGGCCGCAAGGTTGAGGAGTTGGCTCACGAAGAATCGCGCGTCTTGCGTGAAGCCGCCGCCTACGGCGAAGAGGAAGAGGCTGCGCGCCGTGAACTCGGGCGAGCCGAGCAAATTGCGGAAGAGCGAGTGGCGATCGCCGATCGTGCCGATCGCGCCGGGGTTGGCACGCGCGCCATCTTCGAGCAAGCAGGCGCCGCGCACGCCATGGTCGAGGCGCAGCGCCAGTGGCTGAAAACACGGGAGACGCGCCGCACCGGGCGCGAAGCCAGCGCCGCGGATTTGCGTCGTCAAATCGAAGAGCTGCGCGGGCAGCTGGCGCGCTACGCAGAGGCCTTGGAAGAAGATTTGGCGACTGGCCGTGAAAAAGTGGCCGCGCGCGCCCGCGAAGGTTTGAAGTACGAGAAGAGCTTCTTCGAGGCTTCGAACGTGCTCATGACCAACCTCAAAGGTAAACCCGAGTGCCGCGAGCTGATGAACGAGCTCACGGCGGGCGAGCACGAAAATCCGCAACCCCCGCCCGGTCCCTCCCGCTCCGCAGACGCTTGAGTTCGAACCGGCTCCGAATCTCGGGGGCGGCGCGGTTAGCCCTCGGTCAAACGCGAACTTTCCAGTTCGAGGGCGAGACCGGGCCTGTGTCCTGTTTCTTGCTGCGCCATGTGGACGCCGGCTTCGTCGCGTATGTGAATCGCTGCCCGCATTGGTCGGTGGACCTAGACTTGGGGGACGAGCGGTTCTATGCCGAAGACATCGACCGGATCTATTGTAAAAACCACGGCGCGTTGTTCCGGGTCAGCGACGGCGTGTGCGATCACGGCCCTTGCTTCGGGGAGGCGTTGCTGCGCTTCGTGGTCGAGCTCGACGGAGACGACGCTTGGGTCATGCCGTTTCGCCAATCATGAAGGCAAACTTCATCAGTGTGGGTGCGGCGTGCACCGCTCTCGGCATCGGCTCCGGTGCTTTCGGCGCCCACGGTCTACGTGCGGTGCTGGGCGCCGCGGAGCTCGCCCTCTGGGAGACCGGCACCCGCTATTGGCTGGTAGGCGCGCTCGGCATGCTCTCGTTCGGAGTATTCCAAAGCCGCCGCGCGCAGAGTGCCGCCCCGGGTTGGTTGCTGCTCCTGGGAAGCACGCTGTTCGCCGGTAGCCTCTACGGCTTGGCCCTCGGGGCACCGCGGGCACTCGGCATGGTCACGCCGCTCGGAGGCCTCGGGCTGATCGCCGGCTTTTTGAGCTTCGCCTGGCTGGCGAGACGAGGCTGAATCGACAAAAAGCGCAAGAAACTTGCGTCTCGAGCAGCCTTTAGTGTCTACCAGTCAGGGCCCGCCATGCCCGCGCTGTCTTCGCACCCCTTGCCACAGGAGCTGCTCTCCGAGCGGACCCGTGGGATCCGCGTGACGCCCGTGTCATCGATCGCGTCCGTAGCTCCTCCCCGCCCCCGGGAGCAAGCGCCCAAGTCGAAACCGCGGCCACGCGCCCCGTTGCTTGCCGGTCGGTACTCGATCGACCGATACCTGGACCGAGGCGGCACTTCGAAGGTCTATCTGGGATGGGACGAACTCTGCGAGGAAGAGGTCGTGGTCAAGATCCTGACCGATGAAGCCGCGCGCTGTCCGGTCCTGCGTGGCCACTTCTTGATCGGTTCGCGCGCGGCACTGTCGGTGCAGCACGAAAATGTCGTGCGAACCTTGGCCGTGCGTGACCCGGCCCCGGGCACGCCGTATATGGTGATGGAGCTGCTGCGTGGCGAGCTGATGGCCGACCTTCTGTTCCGAACGCCGCAGTTGTCGTCGCGTACCACCCTCGCGTACGCGGCCCAGACCGCAGCTGGGCTGGCCGCGTTACACGCGAATGGCATCGTGCATTGCGACATCAAGCCCGACAATCTGTTCTTGACCACGAACCAAGACGCGGACAAAGCGCTCAAGATCTTGGATTTCGGGTTGGCCGAGGTCGAAGGTCAATCTGTGATCAGTGAAATGCACGCCGTGCGCGGCACGGCGCAGTTCATGGCGCCCGAGCAAGTGTTGGGCGACCCCGTCGATGCGCGCACGGATGTCTATTCGCTGGGTGTGGTCATGTTTCGCATGCTCACGGGTCAGCTGCCGTTCGATCTCAAACTCAGCACGACCTTACTTCGCCACCAGCTGGTCTCCCCGACTCCGCCCCCGTCTTGGTTGTGCGACGAACTCGATCCCAACGTGGAGGGGATCGTGCTGAAGGCGATGCGAAAAAATCCGGCCAATCGTTACGCTTCCGCTCTCGCGCTGGCCTGTGATCTCGAGCGAGTGCAAAAAGGCCAGGCGCCGTACGCCGACTTCGCGCCGCGCGAAAACGACGTGTACACTCCGCAAACCGCGCGGAGCGAGCAGGCAGCGGGCATGCTCGGCCTTCGCTGAGCGTTCAAGCGGGCAGTTTTGCCAATAAGAACGAGCGCAGCTTCACTAGGTTTCGTTGATCGCGACCGAAGCCCGGTATGAGGTAGCCCTCGGCCCATTCGCGAACTTCACGCACGAAGTTCGAGCGCACATCGGCGTCGGCCAAGATCGTCGCCACGCTGCGACCACGAGCCGCAGCCTGCGCCAAACCCGCGACGTACTTGGTCAGGCGCTCGTATTCGCTGCCCAAGAACTCCTGCACCAGCTCGGCCTCACCAGCCAGCCGCGAGAGGGTGCCGGTCGAATCTTCAGCGAGTTCGGCCTCTGCTTCCCGCTTGACGGCTTCGGCAGCAGCGCGAATCACGAAGGCGTCGTCGAGGTAGCCCAGATCTTCCAAGCCGTCGGGAATTAGGTCGAGCGACTTGAACAAGTAGTTGAGTGCTGCCGCGGAGCGCCTTTGGGCAACGCTGTCCCCTCCCGCTTCGAGCACCGACGCCAGTGCCCGCGCGTCATCCGCCAGCGAGCGGAGCCAATTGGGGAAGGCGTCGAGACAGCGGGATTCGAGCGTCGTCATGGATTTTTCCGCTCTATCAAGGCCCGCCTGCGCTGTAAAGGCGACCTATTCCGAGACCTGCCCGCACAGCACGCGCATAGCGTTCTCTGCGAAAATCTTTCTCACCTCCGACGCGGCAAAACCCGCGCGCTCAAGCGCCGAGGCCAGCTCCGGGAATCGACCGGCATCGCCGAGCTCGGCCGGCGGCTGAATGTCACCTTCGAAATCGGAGCCGATTGCCACGTGCTCTAGGCCCGCCACGTCACGCAGATGCTGAATCTGCAATACGACATCGCGCAAGCGAGCACGCCGACCACGCACCAGGAATGGCCCGTGAAAATTCACGCCGACCACGCCACCAGTTGCGGCAATCCCGCGCAGCTGAACATCGCTCAGATTGCGGGGATGATCTGCGAGCGCGCGGGCATTGGAGTGCGTGGCGACGACGACACCGTGACTCTCGTTGGCCAGCGACAAGATGTCGGCGACCGCGAGGTCGGATGCATGGGAGACATCGATTATCAGCCCGAGCTCGAAGCTTCGGCGCACGAAGGCGCGACCCTTGTCCGTCAAGCCGTAGGGTTTGGGTACCGAATCGCCTGACGAGCTCGCAAGCTCGTTGGCGTAAGTGTGAACCAAACCGACGATGCGAAGTCCGCGCTTCTGCCAAAGGACTAGTGAATCCGGGTCGTCTGCCAACGGGCCTGCGCCTTCGAATGCGAAAAACGTGCGCACCGCGCCCGGCTTCGCCGCGCAACCGGCGGCCCCGAATGGCGGCGTGTGCGATAGCAGCTGGCTCACCCGAAGGTAAGAGCGCTCGAGATCGCTGATTCGGGGTCCGGTCGCCGACGCATCACGAGGCACGAACAGTGGCAGCACGACCCCGGAGATCCCGCCCCGTCGCATCGCTCGCACGGAGAATTGCCCACTACTTGCCGCAAAGTCTCGGTCTCTGAAATTGAATTGATACGACAGGTCGACGTGTAGGTCGATCACCGGCACGGGTGATCCTTGCCCAGCCGCGGACGCCCGCGCTCCGAGCAACAGAAATGCGAAGCCTAAGAACCGGCACTGATTGGGCAATGTCCGTTCAGGTTAGGCTGGAAATCTGCCGGCGTCTCGGGTTCAAGACTGGGAAATGACTCAACTTACAACGCTTTCACTCAAGGCCGCAGACGCGCTGCCGTATCTCCTGTAGGCGCGATGCCGAACGTCAGCCCCAACCCGTCCCAATCCGAACGACGAGGCAGCAGGGAAGAACCCGAACCGCGACGCATTCTGTTCGTGGACGATGACGAGCTCATTTTGCGCAGCATCGACCGCGTCCTGCGGCGCCACGCACAGCAGGCAGGCTGGGAGCTCGACTTCGTCGGCGACGGCAACACAGCGCTCCAGCTCATGGCTCAGAAACCGTTCGACGTGATCCTGGTCGACGACCACATGCCACGCATGAGCGGAGCCACGCTGCTAGCCCGTGTTCGGGAGTCGCATCCGGGCATGGTCCGCATCTTGCTGTCCGGCAGTACCGGCCTCGACGCTTTGCGCACCGCGCTGCCCCTCGCGCATCAGTTCATCGCCAAGCCTTGCGACGCGCAACTGCTGAAAAGTACGTTGGAAAACGCCTGCGCTTTGCGGGGGATCCTCGGCCGTCCCGAGCTCCGAGCGCTGGTGGGCAGCAGCAACGAGCTACCTTCCGCGCCGCGAACGTATGTCGAAATAAACAACGCCCTGCTCGACCCGCGCGCGGGCACGCGCACCATCGCAGACATCGTGGAACGGGACATTGCGCTTTCGGCTCGCGTGCTGCAGCTGGTCGGCTCGGGCTTTTTTGGCTTGCCCAGACAGGTAAGTTCCGTGGGCGGCGCGGTGGCGTTCCTTGGCGTCGAGGTAGTCAAAGCCATCGTGCTGTCGATAGAGGTATCCAAGATGTTCCCGGTTGGGCAAGCAATTCCGGACTTCTCGATCGATGCATTGCAGCGCCGTTCAGCGCTTGCCGCGCAATTGGCGAAGCGATTGCTGAGTCACCAGACCGGCGCCGATTCGGTGCTGATTGCCGGCATGCTGCAAGACGTCGGGCAGCTGGTTTTTGCTGCGCGGGCAGCGCAGCGCTTCGCGATTGCGCTCGCCACGAGTTCGCGCGCCAAGACCCCACTCTACGAGTCGGAAATCGAATTGTTCGGGTCGACG
>Ga0302323_100003620_pt1 | contig 12571 bp, 10 predicted proteins | sample Fen_T0_3_FD_201950 | JGI IMG/M metagenome (GOLD analysis project Ga0302323, IMG submission 201950) | Peat permafrost microbial communities from Stordalen Mire near Abisko, Sweden - Fen_T0_3 | ecosystem: Environmental > Terrestrial > Soil > Wetlands > Permafrost | place: Sweden: Abisko... | reverse complement strand
CGTTCGTGGGCGGCGGAGGCTTCAACTTCTCCGTTTCCCTTGGCGGAGGCCCCGGTGTTGCTTGGTTCCCGCTTGCGCCCGGAGAAGTGTTCATCCCGACGTATCACGTCAGCCGTACCTACGTGAACCAGGTCAACGTTACCAACACGGTTGTGAACGTCACGAAGGTGACGAATGTTTACAACTACTACGTGCACAATGACACGAGGGTCGTAAATCGCGTGACCTACGTGAACCAGCACGCTCCGAATGCGCTCACGGCTGTTTCGCGCGAGACGTTCGTCAATGCTCGTCCAATCGCACGCAATGTGGTCGCCCTCCAGCCACGGGAAATCGAGCAAGTGCCAGTGGTTCGCACGCCCGTTGCGGAACCGATCCGTACCAGCGTGATTGGCTCAGGCCGACCAACTCGGTTTACGCCGCCTCAAGCTATCGTGAATCGTCAGGTAGTTGCGGAGCGCATTCCTGCGCCGCCACCAACACCATTCTCGCAGCGCCAGGACAAACTCATTGTGCGTCCTGTTTCTCCGGTGACTCGTCAGGGCAACTGGCGTCCGCAGCCGCAAGGCAATGTTCAGGAGCCGATCACGAACCGTCCGCACCCGCTGGGCAATTCCCAGCAGCCGCCGATGAATCGTCCGGATCCGCCGAACTTCCGCCCGCAACCGCTGCCGGCGCAGACGGCCCCCGGTCAGCCCGCACCAACTCAGCCTGCATCTCGGCCTGAGTGGCAGGCACCGCGTCGGCCTTCGGAGCCTGCGGTCAACCAATCGCGCCCGGAGAACGTGCAGGAGCCTCCGCGGCCGCAACCAACACAGCCACAGCCGGCTCGTCCGGTGGTCACCGAACCCGACCGTCCGGCGCCGGTCCGGCAACCGGTTCGTCCACCTGAGCCGAACAACGCCCGGGACGACCAAGGCTGGTCGCACCCTCTCGCTCGCCCCGCTCCTCCGGTGCAGCCAAGATCGGAGCAGCAGGCTCAGCAGGATGAGACAAAGTATCGCAACTGGCAGCAGAAGGAACAACAAAAGCCAGCGACGCCTCCGCAGGGTCAGCGTCCCGACAACAAAAATAAGGACAACAAAGACAATCGCGATAATCGAGACAAGAAGCACTAACCAGTTACAGCTTCAAAATTAGAGGCGCGGCTTCATGGCCGCGCCTTTGTTCTGTCTGCGCAAAAGAACCCGGAGATGGCCAGCCAGACGTTACGGAAGGCCATCCAATGTCCTTGGACATTTACGAAAGTCGCCAATTGCGCCGATGAGCACGAATAGGAGTTCATGGCGATGGGGAACAAAGGCGGTACCGGAGTACAACCGGCGAAGTCCGACAGCCCGTCGGGGCAACCCCTATCCAAGTCCATACGGCTCGGACGCGATGGCGACTACGAGCACGAATTGCGTCGGCTGCAGGTCGAGTTGGTGAAACTGCAGGAGTGGATCCGGCACAAGGGCTTGAAAGTTGTGGTCATCTTCGAGGGGCGTGATGCCGCTGGCAAGGGCGGCGCCATAAAGCGAATCACCGATACGCTGAATCCCCGCATTTGCCGCGTGGTTGCACTGGGCACGCCCACCGAAAAAGAAAAGACGCAGTGGTATTTTCAGCGCTACGCCGCCCATCTTCCGGCCGCCGGCGAGATGGTGTTGTTTGACCGTAGTTGGTACAACCGCGCCGGTGTCGAGCACGTGATGGGTTTTTGTACGGAAAACGAATACGTGGAATTCCTTCACACCTGCCCCGAATTCGAACGTATGCTCGTCCGCTCCGGCATCATCCTTGTCAAATACTGGTTCTCGGTATCGGACGAAGAGCAGGAAAAGCGCTTCCAGGACCGCATGTCCGACGTCACGAAACGCTGGAAACTCAGCCCGATGGATCTTCAATCGCGTCCGCGTTGGGTGGAATACTCCCGCGCCAAGGACGAGATGTTCGCCCATACTGACATCAAGCAGGTTCCCTGGTATGTGGTGAACGCCGACAACAAGAAGTGCGCACGCCTGAATGTGATTCACCACCTCCTTTCGCTAATCCCCTATGAGGACATGACCCCAAAACCCGTGAAACTCCCTCCGCTCGACAAATCGAAATACGTGCGTCCTCCTCTTCACGAGCAGCACTTGATTCCGGAAGTGTACAAATAGCGTTTTCGTAGCGCCGGCACCTTGCCGCCAGTTCCGAGGGCGCCCCGCCCTTGGTCCGCATGGCCTGCTTTCGATCAAAACCACATGCTGACATTGAATTGCATACATCTCGTGAACGCCCTGTTCTTCTTGAATCCTTCGTTTCCCTCAAATCATCTGTTATAACGACTATTGGTGCTCCCGAGGAGTGAGCTTATGAATTCCAACCAGCAGCCGGTGCTTCCCGCAGTATTCGTCTCCCACGGCTCACCCATGACCGTCCTCGATAACGGGGCGTACGCCCAAGCATTGGCGGAGTTCGGAAGGTCAGTGGTGCCGCAGTCGATCCTCGTAGTCTCCGCTCATTGGCAGGAGGCCGGTATCCGCATTGCCTCCTCTCCGCACCCGGAACTTATTTACGACTTTGGCGGTTTCCCACGCGAGTTGTATCAAATCAAGTACAACTCTCCGGGAGCGCCTGCTTTGGCGGCCGAGGTGGCGAGTCAACTGAAACGCGCGGGATTCGATTCGACCCTGGATCCCCATCGCGGCTGGGACCATGGAGTCTGGGTTCCATTGAAGCTGATGTTCCCGGAAGGTCGCATCCCGGTCCTCGCGGTATCGCTGCCCATGCTGTCGCCCGAACGCCTGTTCGAAGTGGGTAAGGCACTATCCGCACTGAGAGCAAAAGGCGTGCTCATCGTCGGCAGCGGCGGGATCGTTCACAATCTGCGCCTCATGAACTGGCAAAAGAAGGACTCCCCGATCGATGACTGGGCGCGTACGTTCCAAGCATGGGTCAAACAAAGAATCGTGAATAGGGAACTGCCCGATCTCCTCGACTATGAGAAACGGGCTCCGCATGCAGCTCAGGCCGCTCCGACCCCAGAACATTTCGCACCCCTGTTTCCCGTGATAGGTGCTGCGGCGGGGTCCCCACGACTCACCCCAATTTTTGAGGGGATTGAACATGCAAATATGTCCATGTTTACGTTCCAGTTGCTGGACTAACGCTGCTCGATGGCGAATCCCCTGGTCCCTTAGTGGTCTTAGTGCCCTTCGTGGTTTACGCTTTTCAGTCAGCAAAGAGAAGTCCTACGGAGGGTGCCTGGAATGGCAAGGAAATTCAAAGACCTATCAGAGCGGGAAATTCTAGCCCTGGCAATCGGCCTCGAAGAAGAGGATGGCCGCGTCTATGCCGATTTCGCGGAAGGACTGCGCGAAACCTATCCGGCAACAGCAAAGCTCTTTGAGGAAATGCGCGAAGAGGAATCTGGGCACCGCGCCGCACTTCTCGGTCAGTACCGCGCGCGCTTTGGCGATCACATCCCGCTGCTTCGACGCCAGGACGTAAAAGGCTTTGTGCAACGCCGTCCGTTCTGGTTGACCCGCCCACTCAAGATTTCCGAAGTCCGCAAGCAAGCCGAGATCATGGAACTGGAAACTCGCCAGTTCTACCAGAAGGCAATCACGCAGGTGACCGATGCCGGTACTCGCCAATTGCTGGGTGATCTCGAAGAAGTGGAACGCAAGCACCAGGTCGCGGCCGAAGCCTTGGGCGAAGAAATTACTCCCGATGTGGAGAAGTCCGAAGAGGAAGCGCAACGCCGCTTATTTGTTCTGCAAATTGTTCAACCGGGCCTCGCCGGATTAATGGACGGTTCGGTCTCCACCCTGGCCCCAGTCTTCGCCGCCGCGTTCGCCACCCAAAGCAGCAAAGACGCGTTTCTCGTCGGACTGGCCGCCTCGATCGGTGCTGGCATTTCGATGGCTTTTGCCGAAGCCCTTTCCGATGACGGCTCCCTCACCGGGAGAGGCCGCCCGGTCCTGCGCGGCGCAGTTACCGGGTTAATGACGGCAGCCGGCGGCATCGGTCACACACTACCATTTCTACTTAAGAACTTTCATGCCGCCTTTATCGCCGCCGTAATCGTGGTTGCCTTTGAATTAGGTGCAATCGCATGGATTCGCAATAAGTACATGGATACGCCACTACTCTCCGCAGCCTTTCAAGTTGTGGTCGGCGGGGTGCTGGTCTTCATCGCCGGAATATGGATTGGCAGCGCGTGAAAAAGCTCAGGTGCCAATTCATTTTTGTCCTCCGGCCAAAAGGAGAAATCTCCTACTAGTCGGTCATAGGAAGGGGACGAGTGCTCACGTCCCGGACACCTACGTCCCGAACGAAAGCCAACCGCTACTTCACGCTGATCTGGTCGTGATCATAGTACTCGTAGGCGGACATCGGCTTCGCACCGCCCTTCTTCCATATGCGCGACTCCGCTGGCAGTTTGCCCAGAGCTTTCGCCATCTCGCGCACATGCATCGCCACCGATCCGCAGCATGACCCGATGTAATTGATGCCAACTTCCTTTGCCCGTAGCGCGTAGTCGCCCATCTGCTTCCGCGTGAGCTGTAGCGGGTCCAGCGCATACGGGAACTCCGGCAAGCTGGTAAAGTCCGGCTTGTCCTTCGGCGTGTTATACGCGACCGGCTGGCAAGCCAAGTATCCGCTGACCGCCTTCCGCATCTCCTCCATCGGTCCCAGGATATGTTGCGGAGGCCGCAGGCAGTTCATCCCCACAATGTCAGCGCCGGCATCAAACAATGCCTTCGCAGCATCGGCGGCGTTCTTGCCCTCCGCAGTTTCGTCTTTATTTTCGAAACAAATCGTTACCATCACCGGCAGCCCGGTTCTTTTCGCCCGTTCCACGCAGAGCAGCGCCTCACCGAGCCACGAAAAAGTCTCGCCAATAATGAAGTCCACACCTTCGTCGCACTGGACCCGCAGTTGTTCGTCAAACGTTTCGCGCACACGGTCCGCCGCTGAGGGGCTTCCATGCTCGTACATCCAGGTCAGACTTAAGTTGCCCGCAACCAGGCACTGCTCTCCTGCGACTTCGCGAGCTACGCGGACCGCCGAACGATTGATATCCTCGACGCGATCTTCCAGCCCGACGGTCGCAAGCTTGTCCCGGCTGGCATAAAACGTTAGGGCTTGTAACACTTCCGCGCCCGCCTCGCGCATTTCAATATGCATCTCGCGCAACGCGTCTGGATACACGATCGCAACTTCTGGCGTGAACGGCCCCGGCCGCACCCATCCGCGCTTTTCCAGTTCCAGCAAGTAGCCCCCGTCGCCGAGGACGGGTCCAGCCTTCAGTCGTTCGAGGATGCCTAGCTTTGGCATATATTTCTCCTTCGTGAGCTATTTCTTCTGGGGTGCGAGAATTCGTTCAATCTGCTGAATGTGATTTAAGTCGTGACCGGCGACCATCTGCACAATTCGTTCGATGCTTTCCTGTCCGCGTTCAGAATGCGTGCCAAAGTGCTTCCACTGTTCCGGTGTCAGCGTTTTCAGCAAAGCCAAATTTGCCTCGCGAACAACACGCTGTTGGACGACATCAGCCCGAGGATCGCGTTTGTCATAATGCAGCGCGGCGGCCCATGCGTCCTGATCGTAGGCCTGAACGTTGATGCCAGGTGCCCCGAGAACCGAACGCATCCTCCAGCCAATCACAATCTCAACGTCTGCCAGATGAGCAAGTATCTCCGCGACGGACCATTTGTCCGGCGCTGGGCGTTTGCGCAACTTCGCCGTGCTCACGCCCTTGATCAGGCGCTCCAACTTCTTCGGCGTCGCTGCCTGCACCTTGATCGGGTCTTGACCCTGCGCGTGAGCAAGTATGCGCTGTTTGTATTGTTCAATCGTTTCGTTCATCATGACTTCTCCTTTCCGACTGTCCTGGTCGGCGGTTTACTGGCGGCTTCAACTGCGATCCATAGTCGCGCTCATATTCAAACTCCGGATGAATCGACTTGCCTTCGGCGAACCGCGTAGGCCGAAATGCCGAGATGTCCACGGTAGTTGCCGCACCGTCCAGTATGAGTTCTGACATCACGATGCCAATCGCCGGGGAAATCTTGAAACCCATCCCCGAGAATCCCGCACAAATATACAACCCGGAAATTCCCGGCACCGGCCCGAGCAAGGCGCACGAATCGGGAGTGACATCATAAACACCCGTCGTGCCGCGCACTACCTCGGCATTCTCAAGCTTGGGCAGTCGCCGCGATGCCCGCTCAAGAATCTCTTCCAAGTCCGCCTCCGAAGCGCGCTGGGGAAAGTTGTCCGGATCAACCGGCCGCGTACCAAAGAAATCCCCGACCAGACATTTGTCCGCTCCATCCGAGCGAATATAAGTCAGCGTGATCGAATCAATGCAAGCGCAGCCTCCGCCCTTCATGCCCGGCGCGTTCTTCAGAATTGCGACCTGATGGTATTCGTTTTCGATCGGCGGATCGTATCCCGTGCCCTGGAACAGGGGCCGAGTCCACGGACCAGTGGCGGCGATGACGACCGGCGCATGAATCTCGCCTTGCTCAGTCTTCACGCCGCGAACGCGACCGCCGTCAATGAGAAATGACGACGCCATTGTCTTCGGAACGTACTCCACTCCCAAATCCCTCGCTCGGCTGAGGAAGTCATTTGCGACCACGTTGCCGTCACCATAACCGGAATCCGGCTCGTAAGCAGCCAGATCGATGTCATCCACCACCCAATCAGGTTCCAGCGCTTTCAACTGATGCTTATCGATGAGTTCGACGTTGACTCCGAGCGATCGTTGCATAGCCACATTCTTCTTCAACCGCTCCGCATCGTTTGGATGAACCAGACGCACGAATCCCGTGTGTCGAAAAACACTTGCCTCCCCAACGATCTCCGTCCAGTGTTGGAACATCTTCAGGCTCACAAGCGCCATCTGCACTTCGGGCGGGAACGTATAGTGCATGCGGATGAGGGCAGAAGACCGTCCGCTACCCCCGCTCCCTGCATGATCCTTGTCGAGGATAACGATGCGGCCAGCCTTGCGCCGCGCCAGTTGAAAGGCAATGGAGGCGCCCATCACTCCCGCCCCAAGGATGACGAAGTCAGCTGTTTTGTGCGATGCGCTCGCGCTCATGCCACCGCCCCCTTAAATTTCCCTTTCTTTAAATCACGTAGCACCTGTTGCGCTGAATTGTGTCCCGGCGCTCCCGTGACCCCGCCACCCGGATGCGCCCCCGCCCCACAAAGATACAATCCTGCAATCGGTGTGCGATATTGCGACCACCCCGAGACTGGACGATTGAAAAAGAGTTGTTCGAGATTCAAATCCCCGTGGAAGATGTTGCCTTCCGTGAGCCCATACGTCCGTTCCAAATCAAGAGGCGTGAGCACCTGTCGGGCAAGGATCGAGTTCGGAACATTCGGCGCATATTCCGCGATCTTCTTCACCACACGATCCCCAAGCAATTCGCGGTTCTCATCCCAGGTTCCCTGGCGCAACTTGTAAGGAACATATTGCACAAAGCAAGTCATGACGTGTTTGCCAGCAGGTGCCAGTGACGGGTCGGCATTCGTAGCAATCACGCAATCCACCCAGAGTTCTTCCGGAATCTGTCCGAATTTCGCGATGTCATAGCACCGCTCCGCAAACTCCAACGAAGGCACCAGCGTAAACAGTGACCGTTGCTGCGGATCGTACCCAACTGGCGTCCCCGTAAAACGCGGCTCTTCGGACAGAACCATGTTCACCTTGGCACACGGTCCATCCATTTTTATGCCGCGCACCGCCTTCACGAACTCGACAGGCAAATCACGTTCGGGAACCAATCCAAGAAACGTCCTCTTCGGGTCCGCATTCGAGAGCACGACGCGCGCGCGAATCTCAGTCCCGTCTTCCAATACCACCGCGCGAACCCGCCCCGCCCGCGAATCAATCTGTTTTACTTCGGCATTCGTGCGAATCTCCGCACCAAACTCCCGCGCGGCCGCTGCCATGGCATGAGTAATCGCCCCCATCCCTCCCATGACATGCCCGTAAAAACCCTGCAACTCATGTTCGCCGCCGCTCAGCAGATGGAACATCAACCCGAGCGCGCTCCCCGGCTGATAAGGTCCTCCGTGCTTCCCGTAGACGTTATTCGCGAGAAAAAGCGTCTTCACCTTCTCTGATTCATAATTGCGATCAAGAAAATCGCCCAGCGACCCCGTAAGAAAGGAAACGAGTTCCGAAATTTCGCCCGAAGAGATTCCTCGAAATCGTTTTCCGGCGCGAAACAAATCGCTCCACCCATCGAATGACTGTGTCCCCGGCTCCGGGGGCGGCTCCAGGAAAAATGGTTGCAGATATCGAGCCAACTTCTTCAGACGATCATCGACACGTACAAACGTTTCTGCATCCTTCGCTGAAATCTTGCGCAGTTCATCCACTACACGATCGCGACTCGACCACCAGGAAACAACATGCCCATCGGGGAAGGGAACTTGCAAAGCCGGGTCGCAAGGCACCATGCGCAGTCCATGCTTCGCCAGTCTTAGATCACGGATCACTTCCGGACGCAGCATGCTCGCAATATAAGAGGTAGTCGAAGCGCGGCACCCGGGCGCAATCTGCTCCGTCACACAGCACCCGCCCACAATGTCGCGGCGCTCCAGCACCAGCGTTGAATATCCAGCTCGTGCCAGATAAGCCGCAGCAGTCAGGCCGTTGTGACCGGCACCAATAATGACCGCATCGTAAACCGAGTTTGCATCAGACATTAGGAGTTGACCTGCGGTCAAAAATCGACTAGATTGCTGGATCAGAAAGTTAACGAAACCCCAAGCAAAAAGCCATTGAAAAATAGTTTTACAGTGAGATATCTTGCACTGACTTGGGGTCAAACCGAACCTAGGGGGATGTTGTGGAGAGCATTACGAATAGTCTGGCCAAACCTGCCCAGTTGAGGAGGGATACCAAGCCGCGCCCTCGATCCGAGGCAAAGCGTGGTCGCATCGTGGAAATCGCAATTCGGCACTTTGCCGAGCGCGGATACAACGCAGCTCGTGTCGAAGACATTGCTGCCCAATTGGGGATCGCTAAGGGTTCGGTTTTTCAGCACTTCAAAAGCAAAGACGGCCTGTTTTTCGAAGCCTACAAGAAAGCTGTCCAGTCCTTCCCCCGCTACATGCAGGCTCCTGCTGAAGTACAAGCAGCCGGATTTTTCGAAGTCCTGCGCTATTGGCTTAGCCGCACCGAGAACATGGTGCGCGACAACTGGGCTTCCTACCGCATTTATCTTGTAGGAAATTACGGAACCGATCTCGCACTTCGCCGCGAGATCAATCGCTTCCTGGTGGAAGCAGATCCCTACGGCTGGCGTGACTTTGTTGCCTATGGTGTGAAGAACGGAGAACTGCGATCCGACCTCGACGTGGATCTGATCGGTTCCATCCTCGAATGGACCATGGATCGTTTTCAGGACGCCCTGCTCACCGAAGAACTCGACCCTGGCCTGTTCCGCAAGTCCGGCACCGTGCCAGAAAAGAAAGAGGCGCGTATCGAGCAGTTCGTTGAACTCCTCCGTCGGGCCATTGGATCCGACAAAGCGCAATCTGGGAAAAGAGCATGAACACCGCGAACACCGTAGAAGATATCCTCGCCAGCTATGACGCCCAAGCTCCCATCGCTGAGGCATCCACCATTCCGGGCCCGTGGTACACCGACCCCCGGATTGCCGAACTTGAACGTCAGACCGTCTTCTCGCGTACATGGCAGTTTTTGGGGCGCACCGATCAAGTTAGGAACCCAGGCCAGTTCGTGACCGCAACGATTGCCGGCGAACCAATTGTCGCCGTTCGCGGAAATGATGGGATCCTACGCGCTTTTTTCAACGTCTGTCGCCATCATGCCGCCGCGGTAGTTACTGAACCATGTGGCCATGCCTCCATCCTGCACTGCCCCTATCACGGTTGGAATTATGGCCTCGACGGCGCGCTTAAGGGCATGCCCGAATTTGATGGCGTAAAGAACTTTGACCGCAAAGAGAACGGTCTTGTGCCGGTGAAGGTCGAAACTTGGGAGAACTTCGTTTTTGTCAACCTCGACCCGCAGGCTGAGCCACTCACCGAGTTTCTGGGTGGGCTAGTGAAGCGTGTAGCTCCCCTCGGCCTGACGAAGCTTCATCACTTCGACACCAAGACCTACGACATCCACTGCAACTGGAAAGTGTTTGTGGACAACTACCTCGACGGTGGTTACCACGTCCCCCACCTCCACAAAGCGCTGAGTTCAGTGCTCGATTACAAGCAATACACCATCGAAAACGAAGACCGCTATTGCCTGCAATCCAGTCCCATGGTCAGCTCCGACGAAGATGCTGCTACCGGCGCCACCCGCAAGGGAGACCGCGCCTGGTATTTCTGGCTTCACCCGAACTTCATGTTCAATTGCTACGAGGGCTACTTGGACACCAATCTCGTAATCCCAGTCGATGTCGATCACTGCCGCGTAGTCTTCGATTTCTATTTCAGTGACGTGAGCGAGTCCGCTCGTGTCTATAACGAGCAAAGCGTAGCCGTAGGCAATCGCGTGCAAGACGAAGACCTCGGCATCTGCGAATCCGTGCAGCGTGGCCTCAAGTCCCGCGCCTACGGAGCAGGCCGCCTCTCAGCGCGTCGCGAGGCTGGCGAACAGCTCTTTCATCAGTTGTTAGCCGGGGATTTAAAGAGCGGGCTCGAGAGCAAAACCGTTGCGGCAGACTAGCCAACCCTGATCCACCGGCAATGAACTGCAGTTCCTTGCGAGGACTTCATGAAAAAACTCACGCTGCTGGTTTGCGCTTTGATGCTAACTCTCTGCGCCTCCGCCCAAGTCACCGTCATCCGCGCCGGCCGCCTCATTGATCCTGACTCCGGCAGCGTCCTCACCGACCAGAAAATCATGATCGTCGGCAACAAGATCGCCGCTGTGGGCAAAGACCTCCACATCCCCGGCGATGCCAAATGGATTGACCTCTCGGACAAGACCGTCCTCCCCGGCCTGATTGATTGCCACACTCACCTGGCCGACGGAGACTCCCTCGCGAACGGCGAGCCCTTCAACGTCCTCAAGAAGACTGCTTCGCAGATCGTTCTCGAATCCGTCCCGAACGCGCGTGCCACTCTACTCTCCGGATTCACCACCGTTCGTGACGTTGGCACCTACCGCGCCCTCAACGATATTGCTTTGCGCGATGCCATCAATCGCGGCGATATCATTGGACCCCGCATGTACGTCGCCGGCGCCTACATCACCATAACCGGCGGAGCCGGCGCGATGACTGGGCAAGCTCCCGATATGCAATTGCCGTGGGATCTTCACTACGGTGAAGCAAACAATCCATGGGAGGCTCGCCAGAAAGTCCGCCTGCTCGCGCACGACGGCGTCGACCACATCAAAGTTCTCTCCACCGGAGCAGTCCTCACGCACGGTAGCAGCCCGAACTCCACTGAGTTCACCCTCGAGGAATTGCAGGCAATCGTCGACGAAGCCCACAACTTCGGTCTCAGAGTGGAAGCGCACGCCCACAACGCCCAGGGAATCAAGAACGCAATTCGTGCGGGCGTAGCTTCCGTCGAACATGCGACTCTGATCGACGACGAAGGCATTGCCCTTGCCAAGCAGCATGGAACCTATCTCGACATGGATATCTACGACGAAGAGTGCATTCAGGAAGCAGGGAAGAAGGGAACGATTCCCGCCGATTTCCTTGAGCATGATCGCGAACTCGGCGAAAAGCATCGCCAGAACTTTCGCAAAGCGGTAGCCGCCGGAGTGAAAATGTCGTTTGGCACGGATCTGGGTGTTTGCCCCTACGGTTCCAGTCCCAAGCAATTCGCCTTCATGGTGAAGTATGGAATGACCCCGATGCAGGCCATCCAGGCCGCGACCACGAACGCTGCAGACCTCCTCGGTCATTCCAGCGAGATCGGATCCGTCAAACCCGGCAAGTTCGCCGATATCGTTGCGGTAAGTGGCGATCCACTGCAAAACATCGGTGTGCTCGAAAACCTTGATTTCATCATGAAGGATGGAAAGGTTTACAAGTCGCAGAGTGCACCGGCCTGCTCACAATAGTTCGTCGGCCCAACTAGGGCACTTTTTGCAGGTATTGGCTCAGCACTGCAGCCAAGGGCAGAAATTCTGTCGTCAGAATGTTGAGATGGTTCCCCGGTATTGTTTCCACTTCAAATTCTCTCGTCAGTGGTGTCCATATTTGGAACGGATCTCCCGGAAAGAACGTCTTCTCTGACGTTGTCACGAAACTGATCTTCCCTGGATAGTAGCGCGGCCGGTAGTTCTCATACGCGCGGTAAGCGTAGTGGTTCACCCGCCGGCGTGCCTCTTTCCGGAAAGCCAACGTTGGAGGCTCGACAAGTTCGGGTGTTGTCCGTTCAAGAGCTTTTTCACCGATTCCCTTCCGCTTCGCCCCGCTCACAAAATACGAGATCCCATCTCGCAATGGCAATTGCTTCACCCGCTGCGCGTGAATAAGCATTCGCCTGGCGAAAAGGCTCGCACGCCATTTCCATGGCATGAAGCGTGGATGCGGGTACGTATCCAAAAGGATCAGCATCGGAACGGGCTTCCCCTTGCTCGCATAGC
>Ga0302323_100003618_pt1 | contig 12575 bp, 13 predicted proteins | sample Fen_T0_3_FD_201950 | JGI IMG/M metagenome (GOLD analysis project Ga0302323, IMG submission 201950) | Peat permafrost microbial communities from Stordalen Mire near Abisko, Sweden - Fen_T0_3 | ecosystem: Environmental > Terrestrial > Soil > Wetlands > Permafrost | place: Sweden: Abisko... | reverse complement strand
CAGGCGGCCCAGTCGGCCAGCGTGCGCGTTCCCACTCTTTGCTACGACAAGCAACTGACCACCGCAGGGGCATGCCGCATGTGCGTGGTCGAAGTCGCCGGTCCGAACGGCACGACCCGGCTCGAGCCCGCGTGTTCCTACCCCGCCCAAGAGGGCATGACGGTGCGAACCAACACGCACGAGCTGCGCGATGCCCGCCGCACCATCATCGAGATGATTCTCGCCAACCATCCACGCAAGTGCCAGACGTGTGTTCGCAACGGCCGGTGCGAGTTGCAGTCGGCTTGTCGCGAATACTCCATCGACGAGATTCGCTACGAGGGTGAAAAACGTCATCACGACGTCGATTCGTCGTCGGTGGCCATCACCCGCCATCCCGACTTTTGCATCCTGTGCGGCAAATGCGTGCGCGTATGCCGTGAAGTGCAGGGCGTCTATGCCCTCGATTTCGTCAAGCGCGGCTTTTCGACCACCGTCTTGCCCGCCTTCAACCGCGATCTTATCGACACCGTATGCGTGCTGTGCGGGCAGTGTCTGATCAAGTGTCCCGTGGCCGCGATCCGCGACCGCAGCTACATCAAGGAGGTCTCTGCCGCGCTCGAGGATCCCAACACCATCGTGACGGTTCAGATTGCTCCTTCGATTCGCGTCACCATCGGCGAGCTCTTCGGGCTTCCGCCGGGGATTTCGCTGACGCGCAAGATCCCCACCGCGCTACGCCGCCTGGGATTCGATTACATCTTCGATACCGACCTTGGCGCCGATATGGCGGTCATGGAAGAGGGCTATGAACTGATCGGGCGCCTCAAGAGCGGGGGACCGTTTCCCATCATCACCAGCTGCTCGCCGGGCTGGGTGAAGTTCATGGAACACTTCTTCCCCGAGTTCATCCCCAATATGTCGTCCACCAAGTCGCCACAGCAGATCGTCGGCGCCTTGACCAAGACCTTTTTTGCCGATCGCAACGGCATCGACAAGAAGAAGCTGTTCAACGTTTCCATCATGCCCTGCTCGGCCAAGAAGTTCGAACGCCAGCGTCCCGAGCACAAGATGGAAGACGGTCTTTGGGAAGTCGACGCTGTACTAACCACACGCGAGTTCGGCGACCTTTTGAAGATGCACGAAATCGATGTGCCCAATCTACCCGATTCGGCCTTCGATCCCATCCTGGGTGATGCCACCGGCGCCGGCCTGATGTTCGGTGTCACGGGTGGCATGATGGAGGCCGCTCTGCGCACGGTGGCCGCGGTGCTGGAGCCGGACACCGAACCCCGCATGGAGTACGCCGTCTTGCGTGGTACCACTGGCATCAAGCGTGGTTCGGTCATCATTGGCGGCAGCGAGGTGCGTCTGGCTGCCGTCCACGGATTGGCCAATGCGCGCAAGGTGCTCGAGGAGATCAAGTCGGGCCGGGAGGAAATCCACTTTCTCGAAGTCATGGCCTGCCCGGGCGGTTGCATCGGCGGCGGTGGCCAGCCCTTGCCCACCGACGAAGAGACGCGGCGGCGGCGGATCGAAGCGATGTATGCCGAAGACCGTGCGTTGCCCATGCGGCAGTCGCACAAGAACCCGGCGGTTCGCACGATCTACAGCGAGTTCCTGGGCGAGCCATGCGGCGAGAAGGCGCACCACCTTCTCCACACGAGCTACTCGGCAAAGCAACCGCGGGGATTCTAGAGTCAGCTGTCGCGGCCGACGGGGCGGTCGGCCGTCGGCTCGCGAACAGCGTGGACCGTCGTTACGAGAGGTGGCACCTCTCAGCGCGCAGGCCCGAAGAACCCGCGCCTGTCCGCCAGCAAGATAGCGCCGATGTGGGCCGCATGATCCATGCGGCCTTGCTCGATGTCGTCCAGTAAGGCGCGCACGCTACACGGCTTGATGGCGATGACCTCACTTGGCTCAGGCCGGGACGGGCCGTCCGGCCGTGCGCCAGTTGCCACGAAGAAGTGCGCGCGATGCGTGGAGCGCGCCGGCTCGGGGGCCACGTCGATGAGCGCGTGCCAGCTTTGCGCAACGTAGCCCGTCTCCTCTCGCAATTCGCGCTGCGCTGCCACCAAGGGTGTCTCGCCTGCATCGACCACTCCTGCGGGCAACTCCAGGCTGGTGTGACCCAAGCCGTGGCGATACTGCTCGACCATGACTACCTGGCCGTCATCGGTCAGCGCAATCACGCCGGCCCAGTCGGGGGTGTGCAGAACGTGGAACTCGTCGATGATGGTACCGTTGGGAAGGGCCACCCGTTCTTCACTGATCGAGAGCCAGCGACGATCGAGAACGACTTTTTTTGCCAGGACCTTCCAGGGTTGCACTCTTTCAATCGACCCTGCCCGGCCCCGTCTGTCAAGCGCGCCTTGGCCAGCCAGCTGGGACGAGGGCGGCTACGCGCGCAGCTTTGCGCCGATCTTGGTGGCGTGTTCGCCTTGGAATCGGGCGGCGGCCAGTTCATTTTCGCTCGGCATGCGTTCGCCTTTGCCGCCGGCGATGGTGCTTGCCCCGTAGGGCGAGGCGCCGGTGATCTCGTCGATGCGCATTTGGCCCGCGAAGCTGTAGGGCAGGCCGACGATCACCATGCCCTGGTGGAGCAGGGTGGTGTGAAATCCCAGGATGGTCGATTCCTGTCCGCCGTGTTGCGTGGCCGAGCCAGTAAACACGCTTCCCACCTTGCCGATGAGCTTGCCCGTAGCCCAAAGACCGCCGGTGGCATCCAGGAACGCGCTCATTTGCGCAGGCATCTTGCCGAAGCGGGTAGGCGTGCCGAAGAGGATCACGTCGGCATTGGCTAGGTCGTCGACGGAGGCGACGGGAATATGGGCAAAAGCCTTTTGGGCCCCTTTGGCCCCCATTTTCTCCAACGTCTCGTCGGGCAGTGTTTCGGCGACGCGCTTGACGACGACATTCGCACCGGGTACCAAGCGGGCACCTTCGGCCACGGCCTCCGCCATTTTGAAGAGGTGGCCGTAGGTCGAGTAGAAAAGGACCAGGACATTCGTCTTCGTATCAGCCATGGGATCTCCGTGTGTTTCTGGTTTGCGTTCCTAGGGTTCGGCAAAGCCGGCGCAGGACATCCTGCTCGGCGGGAGTCAAGATGGAGAAATGGGCGACGATGGTGGCCAGGTGCTTGGGGAAGATGGAGGTGATTAGCTTCTTGCCAGCCGCGGTCAACGAAACGGTGACGAGGCGCCTATCCTCGACCTGCCGTTCCCGGGTTACCAGCCCGCGCTTTTCCAGGTTGTCCACCACCAAGGTGATGTTCCCGCCGGATACCAGCAGCTTGGTGGCCAGGTCCTTTTGGCAAAGCGGACCTAGGTGCAGGAGCGTTTCCAAGATGCCGAATTGGCTGCCGCTGAGATCTTGGTCGGCAAGCCCAACCTTCAGCAGGGCTGCGAAGGAATCCGCTGCCCGCATGAGAGCAATGAAGGCATTCAGCGCTCGTTCTTCTTCCTGGGTACCTTGGTGATGTGTCGCCATCGTCTATTGCCTAATGATTTAACGTTAAACGATCTAGTCGTGAAGTAAAGGCGAAAGTCGATTCCGCGCGCAGCGAGGCCGAGCGCGGAACCACACGAAACGCCTCCCGGATCAGGCTTCGCGCCGTCAGGCGCTCCTAAGGTGCGACGCTATTTTGCGATTTGCTCGGCTAGCCAGGCCAGGTTCTCGACGAACCTGTCGGCAGTGGCCAGCGCCTCGACGTCTTCTGTCACTTTGCCGGGCTCGCGCGCCAGGGCGACATTCCAATAGCTCGAGCCCGGTACCACCAGTTCGTTGATCATGAACCAAAACATAAGCTGCGCGTAGGTGAAGTTGTGTCCGGCACGGCGGGCGACGGCGAAGGGACCGCCCAGCTTGCGCGAAAACAGATTGCCGTTGGCGCGCGAGACATAGCCTGCGCGATCGAGGAGCGCCATGAGCTCGGGCGTCGCCGATCCGAAGTAGACGGGCGAGCCTACCACGATGATGTCAGCCGCCTGCATGGCTTCGAACACCGGTTGGAAATCGTCGTCCGCGGTGCTGCAGCGTTTGTCCTTGTTGCGGATGCAGGCGTTGCAAGCGCGGCAGCCCTTGATGGTCTTGTCGCGCAGGGAAATCAGCTGTCCGGGAATGCCCTTCGCCGCCAGGCCGTCCAAACAGCGCTGCAGAAGGCTCTCGGTATTTCCGTGTTTGCGTGGACTTCCTGAAATGGCGACGGCGTGCATGGGATCCTCCAAGGACAGATGGAACATCATCTATACCTCGCTCGGTACCTCGATTCCCACCAGTCGCATCAGATCCAAGGCGTTCCGTCGGGTCACCACACCAGGGCGCATCTTGTAGTCGAAGATCAGTCGCTCGCCTTCCAGCGAATCCTGGAAGTGCACGTTGCGGCCCGGGCTGTCGCCGTTCGTGGCCAACTCGCTGAGGGCCAGGTCGTGCGTGGTGACGATACCGATGGCGCCGCGTTGGAGCAGCAGACGAATGACGGCTTCGGCGCCTTCGCGGCGGTCGTGCGAGTTGGTGCCGTTGAGGATTTCGTCGAGGAGGAACAAGACGGGGGGCTTTGCCGTCGCCATGGACAAGATGGCGTGCAGGCGTTTGATTTCGGAGAAAAAGCGCGACACACCTTCTTCTAGGGAATCCTGGGCGCGCAAGGATGCTCCGATTTGCAACGGCGACAGGCTCGCGCTGGTGGCGCAGACCGGAGCCCCAGCGAGAGCCAAGACCGTATTCACGCCCACCGTGCGCAAGAGCGTGCTCTTGCCTGACATGTTGGAGCCGGTGACCACCAGCAGGCGGCAGTCGGCGTCCAGACGGACGTCGTTGGTCACGCGCGACCGGGCGGCGAGCAAGGGGTGGCCCAGCGCGGTCGCGGCGAACGATGGTTCCGTTTGATCGACGACCTGGGGAATGGCGTAGTCGGGGTGCTCGAAGGCGAAGGTGGCCAGCGACGACAGCGCTTCCATTTCGCCGATGGCCGACAACCAGCGCACGGCCGCGGCATTGTGGCGGGCACGCCAGGCCTCGATGGCGAAGCACAACTGTTCGGGCAACAGCAGGACGGCCGCGAACACGGCGAACAGCATATTGCGCCGCGATTCCAGCCAATCTACCAAGCGCACCAGATGGATGATGTGTCGACTCGCCGGCTTGCCCTCGTCGGTCAGGGCGGCGCCCAGCGCTGCCAAGTGCGGATCGGAAAATTGCTCCTGGCGCAGGCGCTCGGCCAGGCGGGCAATCACGCGCAACTCTTGGGCGCGCCGAAAGACGTTCGCTTGGACGGCCTGGATCAGCTGGCGGTGCTTGCGCACGAAAAGCCGTTGCACCAGCACGATGCCCACCGCCGGCAGGATAAAGCGGGGATCGGCGAAGGCATAAAGCACCAGGAGGCCGGGGACCGCCACCAGGCCCGTCGCAATCCGCTGCGACGAGCTCACCGGCGCGGCCCTGCTGGTCAGCCATGCGTCCAGCGCTTTCTCGCGTACCTCTTCGCGCACGATGCCACCGGCCAGCCACAGATCCCGGCGCAGTGGCAAGCGCGTGCGCAACTCGGCCACGGCCCGCTGGCGCTGGACGATCTGCTCGACGGGCGCGGCAGCGGTCAGCCAACGCGCCAGGGTGGCCTGGCCTGTCCCGGTGCGCGCCAGGCACAGGTGCGCGAAAATAGAGGCAGGGCCGAAGATGTCCAGGTCGGCCGCGTAGGGGTGGACGGGATCGGCAAAGCGTTGTCCGTCGGGGGCGCCTTCGATGCGCCGACCTTCTACGCGGGCTTGGCCGTCCTCGAAGTAACGGACGATCGAGGTATGGCGCTTCACGCGGCCCTCTACCCAGCTGATCGCGATGGTGAAGCCGACGAAGAGCGCAGCGCTGACGCCGGGCCACAGCCAGTGATGATCGCGCTGCGAACACGCCTGGTAGGTCAGGGCGATAAGCAGCACCAGATTTGCAATGCGCAGTCCGACCAGCAGACTCAGCCGTCGCCGCAGGCTAGCCAGGTGCGTTTGTTCTTCTGCCAAGCAGTGGGTATAGGTGGCGTGCGGATCGTCGTGGTTAGGCATGGCGGAACATAGCGGAAGGCATGGTGGAAGGTATGGGGACGATGGCTGCGGACTTTACGTCGAATCCCTTCTCCTACGGCAAGGCTTTGTCCTAAAGTTGGACCATGCCAGGCCGGAGTGAAACGGTTTTCGTCGACGGGCCCGACAGCGTGCGTGGGCTCGCGCTGGTGGCCCATCCCCATCCGCTGTTCGGTGGCACACACAGCAACAAGGTGGTCTACACCTTGGCTCATGCACTGCGCGACCTCGACTACGTGGCCCTGCGGCCCAATTTCCGGGGCGTGGGCCAAAGTGCGGGTGTGCACGACAACGGCGAGGGCGAGACCGACGATTTGTTGGCCGTGCTGGACTATGCACGGACGTGCTGGGATCCGCCTGCTTCGTCCGGGGCCTCGCCGCTCGTACTGGCTGGCTTCTCGTTCGGGGCCTACGTGCAAACCCGCGTGGCCAAGCGCCTGGCGGACCTCGGCCGCCCGGCCCGCCGCCTGATTCTCGTGGGCATCGCCACGGGATTCGTGGAAGGCACCCGTCGCTACCAGCCGGAGGCCGTCGTTGCTGGAAGCCTCTTGATTCACGGCGATCGCGATACCACGGTTCCTTTGGCCAATGCGCTGGCCTTTGCCGAACCCTTGGATTTGCCGGTGATTGTGATTCCGGGGGCCGACCATTTCTTGAACGGCCGTCTTCACATCCTTCGCGACATCGTCCTCGGCAGCGAGCGCCGCTAGCAGTGCCATTTGTTGCAACTGGGCCCACCGTCGGGTCATGATGGCGGCCATGCATCCCTTCAAGATTGTTCCCTCGCTGCTTTCGCTGGCGATGTCACTGTCACTGTTGGCCTGCGGGCCCAGCATCAATCCTGCGGCCAAGAGCGATATCGATGGGCGACTGGCGCGGCTGTCTCCCACCCAGACGACGTTTCCTGCGGTTCCGCTTTTTGCCCCTCGTCCCTTGCTGGTCGGACAGTGGTCGCAGGTCAAATCGATGGACGACAAGGGCCAGCCGTCGATTCACACCTACAAGATCGTCGGTGAATCGGGCGGCGCCTATTGGTTCGAAGTGGTCAACGAAACCTACGTGGGTAGGACCGTCACCAAAATGCTCATCTTCTTTGGCGACCGCGCCAATCCCGCCACCATGGAAATCCGCAGCGTGAAGATGAAGGACAAGGATGGCCGGATCAGCGAATTCGATGGCCCCATGATTTCGCTGATGAAATCGATGTGGCAAGGATCGCTGAGCATGCTGACTGTTTCATGGCAGGGGCTGGCCCAAGAAGATGCCGCCGTCGTCGCAGGCACCTTCGCGGGTTGTTACAAGACCCGCACCGATGCCAACTTCGGTCCCTTCCATGCCGCGGCGACCACGTGGTCGCACCCGTCCGTCCCCATCAACGGCCTAGTCAAGAGCGTCGGCGTCGACCACCCCAACAGCATGGAGCTCATCGCGTTCAGCGATACCGGCGCGGTCAGCGAAATTCCCTAGAGCCCCGGCCACCCGTGCGGATCGTTGTTCTCGACGGCTACACCCTCGACATGGGGCAGCCCTCGCAATGGGCCGAGCTGGAGATGCTCGGCGAAGTGGTGGTCTATCCGCGCACGCCCGCCGAGCAAACCATCGTGCGCTGTCGTGGTGCCGCGCTGGTCATGACCAACAAGGTGGTGCTGGACGCAGGCGTCCTGGCCGGGCTGCCTGAGCTGCGCTACATCGGGCTGTGCTCGACCGGCACTAACGCCGTCGCTCTCGACGTCGCGCGCGACCGGGGCATCGCCGTCAGCAACGTTCCTGGCTATTCGACCGAGTCGGTGGCCGAGCTGGTCTTTGCTATGGTCTTGCACTTCGCTTTCGATGTGGCAGGGCACAGCGCCGCCGTCAAACGTCGCCAGTGGGCCGCGGGACCGGACTTCTGCTTCCAGCTGCGTCCCAGTATGGAAATCGCCGGCAAGACGATGGTCGTCGTTGGCATGGGAGCCATCGGCGGGGCGGTCGCCCGTATGGCTGGCGCTTTCGGCATGCGCGTGGTGGCGGCGGCCGTGCCCGGGTCGCCAAGAAGCACCGACCGCGTGCCGCTTGAACGGGCCCTGCCCGAAGCCGACGTGGTGACCTTGCACTGTCCGCTTACGTCCGGCACGGCAGGCATGGTGAACAGCGATTTCCTCGCGCGCCTGAAAGCCGGTGCCATCGTCATCAACACCAGCCGCGGTGGCGTCGTCAACGAAAGCGACATGGTGACTGCCTTGGCCGCGGGACACCTGGGCGGCTTCGCCAGCGACGTGCTAGCTCAAGAGCCGCCGTCTCCGCATCACCCGTTGACCGATCCTGCGGCGCCCTGGGCGGACCGGGTGGTCATCACGCCCCATTTGGCCTGGCTGACCGTCGAGGCCCGCGCGCGGCTGCGCCACGAGATTGCGGAAAACCTCGCGGCCTTTCTGCGCGGAGAGCGCCGCAATCGCATCGTCTGACCCGGCCGGTGCTTCGCGCACGACGCGAGCCGCTGGGCATGGCGCTGGATCGTGCGTCCATTACATGTTATTACGCGGCATGCTGAACATGACAAGAATGGGTCTGGTGCCAGCCCTCGTGCTGAGCTGCCTGGTATCTACGGGGTGTAACCGCATGCGTGGGCTCGGCCCTGCGAGCGATCCCAAGACCGATGATGAGAAGGTCTTCTACGCCCTTGGTGCAGACATCGGTAAGGGCGTCGACGTGTTCTCGCTGTCTCCTGCCGAGTTGGAAATGGTGAAGGCCGGGTTGACCGACACGGTGACCAAACAACCGTTGCGGGTCGACTTCGACAAAACGCGCCCCAAGATCTTCGAGATGGCCCAGAAGCGCCAGCAGGCGCGTTCCGAGGGCGAAAAAAAGCGAGGCAAGGAAGCTCTGGACAAGGCTGCCAAGGAATCCGGCGCTCATGTTTTGCCGTCCGGCATCGTGGTCAAGACCTTGCGGGCGGGAACCGGCGCCAGCCCGGTGCCGACCGACACGGTGAAGGTGAACTACGAAGGGCGCCTTATCGACGGAACCGTCTTCGACAGCTCGGCCAAGCAGAACAAGCCGGCCGAGTTTTCCCTTCAGGGCGTGGTCCCATGTTGGACCCAGGGCTTGCAGCAAATGAAGGTCGGGGAAAAGGCGCAGCTGACTTGCCCGTCGGAGACGGGCTATGGCGACAGGGGCAGCCCCCCCAAGATTCCAGGCGGCTCGACCTTGGTCTTCGACATCGAGCTCTTGGACCTGACCCACGCAGCAGCGCCAGCGCCAGCGCCTGCGCCTGCGGTGCCTGGGCCGGCTGGGCCCGCGAAGAAGTAGAGAAACCGATGGTCAGTGGCCGGAACCGGATTCTATCCGGTCCCGGTCCCGTGAGCAGCGGTCGGGACCTCTTGCGCGCCCAAGCTACTGTCCGTTGCCCTTGTAGGGATGATCCGAGGGGTCGATTGCCTTGGTAACGGTTCGCAGCGGGCGCTCGGGCGTGCTGCTGCGGCCAAGTGGCAAGAGACCGGCCATATCGCCGATGATATTCACCAGCTCCGTGTTCGCGGGGACGACGATCTTGGTGTTCATGGAAAGCGCCTTTTCGACTGTGATCAGTCGACGCAACAACTGGGCGTTGCCGACGAAGAATTTGTCTGCTGCCTCATTCACCAGTTGGATGGCCTGCGCTTCGCCCTCGGCTTCGAGGATCTTGGCCTGCTTGACGCCTTCGGCCTTCTTGATTTCGGCGCGCCGGGCGCCATCGGCCATGGTCTCGGTCGCTGTGGCGAAATCGACCGCCGCAACTTTCTCGTTTTCCGCCTTCACGACCTTGTTCATCGTCTCTTGAACATCCTTGGGCGGATCGATTTCCTTCAGCTCGGTGCGAACGATTTCAATCCCCCAGTGGGCCGTCTCGTCCCGCATGGTCATCTGTAGATCGGTGTTGATCTTTCCGCGTTCGCTGTTGGCCGACTTCAAGGTGAGCGTGCCGATGATATTGCGCAAAGTAGTCCTGGCCAAGTTCACCATCTGGTACTGGTAGTCGTTGACGGCGTACTGCGAGTTCTTGACGCTCTCCTCGTCGCTGCGCACTTTGAAATAGACTTGGGCATCCACCCTTGCGTTGAGCTTGTCGCTGGTGATGATCTCCTGCGGTTCGGCGTTCACCATGATCTCGGTGATATTGACGATGATCAGCCGGTCTATTCCGGGAATGATCCAGTTGAACCCCGGCATCGCCAGGCGTTTGTACCGCCCGAATCGCTCCACCAAGCCCCTGCTGGTTGGTCGCACCAACCTGGCCCCCGAGGCGAAGAACAACACGACGACTGCAAACCCGATGGCAACCACATACATGGACCTTCCACCATTTCTAGACGCTAGCGAGCGCCTAGCACGACGGTAAGCAGTATTAGGGCCAACGGGGTGTTGCCCCGTCGGACACGCTACGGGGCGATGCCGAGCCGAGGAAGATCCTTGTGAAAGTATTGCCGCACGTGCGCGACGAACTGGCGGTCGGTTGGATGATCGGCCGTCTCGATACCGACGATGACTGGATCCAACGCGGGCACGTGCTTCTGCACGTACCTGAGGAAGTGAAGCTTCGTCACCGACGGTCCCACCAGCAGAACGCCATCGGCTCCAGCAAGCGTGCCCGCCACCTCGTGAAAGAATCGGTTTTCGTCGTCCGGGTGATTGCGGGTTCGCGTATCCATGTCCTCGGGATGGCGATGGATGTGATGGTTGGGGGACTTGACCGTCGTCTCGTCGAAGGTCTCGGCGTCCAGGTGAAAGACACGTGCCTCGTTGTGATCAATCCACACGGCTAGCTGGCGCATGGCCAGGTTGTAGCATGGGGAAACGGCAGTAGCTCCTTCATTCCCATAGGATCCACTGTCCCTGCCGGGCTTTCCCATCGAATTGATTGAGAGACCGATTCATCTTGATTGAAGAAGCCCGCGACCCGTCGTCCAAGACGACAAACCTGCCCAGTTGGCGGTGGCCCGAATGCTGCAGCGTCCACGGGTTGAGGAGCCAACGATGAAGCTACTAGTCCTGTTCTACTCGACCTACGGGCATGTCTATGACCTTGCGCAGGCGGTCGCCGAAGGTGCTGGCGAGATTCCAGACGTCGATGTGACTGTGAAGCGCGTCCCCGAAACTCTCTCGCCCGATATCCTGCAGATCATGGGGGCTACGGAGGCGCAGCAGGCCTTCGCTCAGGTGCCCATCGCGACCGTCCAAGATCTGGTGGAACCCGGTGCCATCATTTTCGGGACACCGACTCGTTTCGGGAACATGGCCGGTCAAATGCGACAGTTCCTCGATGCAACCGGCGGCTTGTGGGCCCAGGGCAAGCTCATCGGCAAAGTCGGCAGCGTCTTTGCCAGCTCGGCGACCCAACACGGTGGCCAGGAATCGACCATTCTGAGCTTCCACACCACGCTCCTCCATCACGGCATGGTCATTGTCGGATTGCCCTATGCATTTCAGGGTCAGACCCGTATCGATGAGATCACGGGCGGATCGCCCTACGGAGCTTCAACGATTGCCGGCGGCAATGGTGAGCGCAGGCCCAGCAAGAACGAGCTCGCGGGGGCGCGCTTCCAAGGTCAGCACGTGGCTCTGATTGCGAAGAAGCTCTCGGCCTAGCCAAGGAACATCGAGAAATGAGCGGCCTTGTCGAAACCCGCTGTCCGGCGCTCGAGGTCGTCAATCTCTCGGTTGCCTTCGACCGCTTGAACGTCATCGACAAACTATCTTTCACCGTGGCCCATGGAAGCGCTCTGGCGATCATTGGACCCAACGGCGCTGGCAAGAGTGTGCTCGCCAAGGCCCTGATCGGGGCTCTGCCCTACGCAGGCACCATCGACTGGGAGGCGAATACGAAGCTGGGCTACGTACCCCAAAAGCTGGACATCGAACGCGACCTACCCATCACAGGCGGCGACTTCCTGCGCGCCAAAGCAGCCGTCATTTGTGCGCCAGAAGGTGACATCACCGAAGCCCTAGCCCTTGTTGGACTGAAGCTGGAGGTTCTTGGCAAGTCGCTCGGAGCGCTTTCCGGAGGCCAATTCCAGCGTCTGCTGGTGGCTGCTGCCCTGATCGGTCACCCGACGGTGTTGTTGCTCGACGAGCCGACCGCCGGCGTGGACGAGCCGGGCCAGGACACTCTCAACGAAACGCTCGAGCGTCTGCGCATGGAGCACGGTCTGACCATCTTGTTCATCTCGCACGATCTCAGCGTCGTCTACCAGCACGCCACCAACGTTCTGTGCTTGTCCCGTGGGCGCACTTGTTTCGGCGCGACCACCAGCGTGCTTACGCCGGACCTGCTTGCCGAGCTCTATGGGGCAAGAGTGGCCTACCACGTTCACAATGACATTCGACCCTAACGCCATCGCGCTTTCTATCGGTGCCGCAACGGCCGCTGGCTTGATCGGCTGTTTTGCCGTCATGCGCCGGATGACCCTTGCGGCCGACGCGATCTCGCACATGGCGCTTCCCGGGATCGGTTTGGCGATTCTGCTGCGTATTCATCCCATCCTGGGCGGCGTTGCGGCTCTCCTGCTGGGA